>WNGR01000054.1_pt1 | contig 171869 bp, 172 predicted proteins | sample 5407581 | NCBI WGS metagenome assembly WNGR01 (sample SAMN13153383, study PRJNA577476) | soil metagenome | isolation source: 80 cm soil or saprolite under Garry oak tree replicate 2 | place: USA:California | collected 2016-06-15
TCTCTTTGAGTTCATCAGGGATGTGCCGCGAACCATCAAATGGAAGGGGGGGTGAGCACACTGAAAAAAAGCACATCTGCCGAGCATAAAAAAGCAGATAACTATTCTATAACCCTGATTTTGTAAGATAACTCAATTTCCGGAGAATTTCTCTCGACTTAATTATGAACCCCGCTCTTGAGTTTGGAAGTCCGTCTGTGTATTCGAAAACGACCGGGATCTATCATTATGAAAACAGCTGTAAACATGACGATCATGCCATTACAGTAATGTAACATATAGTATCGCGTCACTCAAAGCTTTGTCTTCCCCTTCGTGCTCTGGGTGCATCCATTAGCTCTCATGGAACCAACGATGGGGCAGGCGGGCGGGGCATTACCTTAAGAACGCCATCGAGTTTTGTGGCGAGCATCATGTTTCCTTTCGTCTTCAGGCCCCCTGTCATGAACGCCTTCTGTCCGGTCGTCTTGCCATCCGCGATGTCGACAAACGTCTCGTCGGACAGGAGGATGGTCACGTCGGGTTTCAGCCCCAGGGACTTGGCCTCTCCCTTCTTCACGGTGCCCGTCTTCTTGAGGTCGATCGTCCAGAGCGCTTCCTTTCCGGCGGCGTCCTTGACCCTGAGTTCGAACACGCCGTTGTTCTGCCATTTTTGGTCAAAATTGATTGATTGAGAAACGGCATAGAGTTCGCGATGGGCACGAGCACAAGCACGCACCTTTTTAAGCTGCGCCGCCTTCTCCTCGTCGCTGTACCCGTCAAAGACTTGCGCGAGTGCGGCCAGGATCACAGAGGCCTATGATGACGCGTGTTGTCTCTGTCTCTGCTTTACCAACGCAGCAAAAATAATAGTTAGTTACCTTGTAGCCTTCAACTTTGATGTCAGACATGATGTGGTGGTGTCGAGAAGAGACAGACAAGAGTGAAGTGAAGGTGGAAGAAATCCAATTATGTAGAGCTGGTAGCAGATGCTCGGTCGGCTACCTGAGTAAGCCAGCCGTGACGATCTATCATAACACACTGGCACGCATGTGATATCACCTCAAAAATGGTCACTTCTCGGTTGGTCGTTAAGGGAAGCACCTGAGATCCCTCTTTGTCGCCATGCGTAATTTAATGAGCGTACAGTATTATCGAGACCATTATTCAAGCGTGTCCGAGATGAAAACAGTGATTGAGAGGAGTGTGTATATGCAAACAAAAAAAGAGAGAGAGAGAGCGCAGCGAACGCGCGGCGACTATCAAAGGATCCCACTAAATAGGCCACGTTGACGCCGTGGCGTGGGTTGCGCGTCCGCGCGAAGAACGGACAAACTGTTGAGGCGTTTCATCACCTGCAAGTGTTGTCAACGCAATTCTATGAGCGACGTTCCGGGAGGCAGATAGGTATCACTGACCTCTTCCAACTTGTCCTTCCGCTCTTGCAGGTCTAGGTGCCTCCGAATCTCCGGGTTTTCCCTCGCAAATTCGACAATCTCGTTACGGTCTAGGTCGTAAAGTAACCGCGAGTCGATCTCCCTCGGGAACTGATAGAAGAACTGGTCGAGGAGCTCGATGTTGATGAACATGGACGAGGTGTAGGCGAGCTTATCCGCGACCACGTTCAAAAAAGCTTCAGGACAAAGCAGGTCACTTTCTGGGCCGGCTTTGCATCTCTTTGATTTGAGAGCAGTGAGACGGAGCTTGAGGATGTCTAGCCGGTCGGTATATAAGGTAGCGTGACGTGCTAAGAAACCGTGAGCAGGAGTCGGCAAGGAGTGTCCAACAAGGCATACCGTCTACGAGTTGCGCGGGCGTGTACTTGTATGACTCTTCTGACACACCGTCCTCGATCTCTTCTCCAGCCGCTGCTTGTGCGACTCGTCGCCTTTGCCTTTCTCGTTCTTTTTCTTCCAGGCTTCGCACGTATCCCATCAAATTATTAAGTCTCCGCGAGCCGCCGACCTTCTTGCGAATCTCCTTGACCTTCTCCTCGCACATGTTAAGTTCGCGCTCAAAGAGTTTGACTGCTTCCGTCCGGCCGCTCTCCCATTCGCGCTCGTCTACTTCGACCTCGTACTTGTAGGGCTTGATGCAGTTCTCGACCTGGTCTGATGTAAGGGGAATGCGGTCGCGCAGGATCATGTGTGCGAATTGCACGAGGCGCTCGCTGGCACGTGGGTGGAAGTTGAATGGTTCGCCGGCCGCAATGTTATCTATCAGAGTACGCAGACCATCGGCCACAAGGAGAGTCGAATCGCGCCCGACTCCTGACTTGGTGAGCAATGAGGATGCGGCATCAAGTTTGTACTTCCAGTAGGGCTCTACGTCTTCTGGTTTGAGGCGTTTATCTTCTCCAAGACCAGTGAATTCGCCAACACGCTTATCGCTCCAGTACAGTTGCTCGAGGACATCCATAACACGTTCATCAAGCATATCCTTGAGTTTCGCGCGCACTGCGGGCTTGCGGAACTGGACTGTGAATTCCTTGAAGCGCCCCTTGAGGGCGTCGATGGTCTCGGCAACGTACGATTCGGGAGAGATTCGCCGGTCGTTATACTGCACTTTAAACTGGTATTGAGCCTCCTCCAGTTCCAGCTGTACGGTGTTTGTGATACCGTGGAGTGAAGAGGCCATAGACGATTCGAGGACTTCCATCAGGCGCTTCCGGAGAGTGTCGGTCCCCACCATAAGAGATGAGGAACTGTGGAAGTGTTCTCGGTTGTCTCGGAAGTACTCGTCACCGCGTCGCGCGGCGACATCTAGAGTCTCGCGGAAACCTTTCTTTCCAGAGGGTTTGCAAACGACGCCGACATAACCCAGATGCAATGGATAGCGGTTTCCAGACAAGATCATCGCACCTTGCTCGGGTGGCACAAGGTCCATCTTTGTGACAACGCCAAGTGTCCGCAGTCCCAGAGGATCAACCTTTCTGCTCGCCCTGAGAGCGGGAGAATTGGCGAGGTCCACATCGGCGGCACAGACAGCAAGGACGATGTTTGGCTCTCGTATGTACCTTTCGCACAGAGCAGAAATCTTCTCCTTCAACGTCTCTGGTTGGTCCAGGGAAGCGATTTGTACATATCCGGGAAGATCAATGAGGGTGAGGTCTGGGACGTTCGGGCTGTATATCCGGAGGTCGATTGGCTCATCTGAAACAGCTTCCGAAGCTGGGACAGCGAGGTTGAGGTCGGTCAGTGTCTTCTGGATCTGTGAGAAATCTGTGATTTTGCCCAGGCCAAGAGAAGGGAATTCGCCGTATTCAACAGGCTGCCCATTTGCGCCAGGGGGTGTATGGATAAGGGTCAGCTCGATAGGGCGGCGCGTGACCATGTTACTCCCCCTTACAGAACGGTGAGATGCGAAAGGAGTAGGAGGGGGCATGGCTCACTTCGGGAGAAACTCGTGTCCTACAATAGTCTCCAGTACGGAACTCTTGCCAGAACTCTGGCTTCCGATAACAACGATACTTGGTAACTTCAACGCATCACTTTGATCGATGCTGAGTAACATCGTCCTGATTTCTATGAGCTTCTTGGTCAGATGCATAAGGCCGTTCAGCCGCAAGTCCGTGTGTAAATCGTTGGTATCCTCATGAGAATCCCGGGGAGCCGACATAGTGGCAGCGACCAACGCAGCAATGGCAGCATCTTCACCATCTGGTCGGCCCTTTCCTGAAGCACCAGGATCCTTGTGACTTTGATCCCCTTCACCGTGAGTGTCTTCCCCGGACGAGAACAGGTCTTTGAGAAACTGCGGGGCTTCCAAAGTGGGAAGGTTCACGCTCTGGACTCGTTCTGATACAGCTTTGATACCGCCAGTTGCTGTGTCAAAAATATCCGTTGCCGTGTCCCTGACGGAAGTTATCCACTCTTGTGACTTTTCCCTAAACTCTGCGAAATTCATGGGCTGAGCTATAGGTGTGGGTAGCTAACTCACCTTCAAATTTGTAGTTCGCATACGTGAATCCACCAGCCCCGATCGTAGCACCCGCGATCGGTACTCTGAAAGCCCTCGCTACGAACTTGGGTATCGACGCATAGGATAGACCTCGCGCGTTCACGCGGCGGAAAGGTGCGACCGAGGACGCATATCGTAAACGAAGACGAGCCGGGTGCTGCATCATAGTTGTGGTAAACTGTCTGTGAGCAGACCTGGCACATTCGACGGGTCTTCGCGAGGCGTTTAGACCGTACGTGACGGTTTTCTGAGCCGAAAGCGAGCGAAGATATGGGAATGACATGATGGCGGAGACTTGAGTGCTAAGGTTTAGAAGAATTTACTCATGCGAGAGACGACTGTTTAGCGGCGAGGTAGTGCAACGGAAGCGGAAGCCTTGCAGATGCAGGTTGAGGGTGACCGTGCGAACAACGGCAGCCGCCGTCCGCGCACTCACTCGGCCCAATGTCTGATTTACCGCAGTCTGACGTCTCGCGTCCCTCGAAGCTTCCAACTGCAAATCTCCTTCCACAAGGCGCAGCGCCTCCAGCCGCCGACCAGAACTCCGCTGAATATCTCGATGCAGTCGAAGAGGAGTGGAATAAAAAGGTTGACGTTGAGATAGAGACGCTCGCCGATGGCATGGTCGATCTAGTAAACCTCGCTTCGGTGCGTTCCTGTGATTGATTCCTGAATCGCCTTAACCTTCGCACCCTGATCAGATCAATAACAAAGACAAGTTCAAAATTGCACAGGAGACTTTCCAAGCGCAATTTCGCGCAGAGTCCATGGTGCTGTGTCGCTTTTTTTTTCGCCGCAACGTCCGGAACTCTGAAACCTCTCTACCCAGATCAGGGCAGCTAACTCTTTGCTTTCTATCGTTCATTCCATGAAGCTGCAGTTGCTTCTATCGGACGAAGCACAGATTGTGGAAAGACGGGACGCAGAGCTCGCGACGACCTTAAAGGAAAAGGAGGATGCGAAGGCTAAGGTTGCTGAGTTGCTGAGCGAACTGCTTCGACAGCCCTTCGGCGAGTCATCAGGAACTTAACGTATCAGGTCTATATCGGGCCTTATACGAGGGTTGAGAGCACATTGGTCTCAAAACTTGAGTCTTGCAAGGATCGATAAATAGTGTGAATAGTAGTATCATGCCGGAATTGTCCATGAGTAATGCTAGTGATGCCGCGTGCAGGCTGTACGGCATGCGGACAGTTTGCGTGTTTACCTCAGGCTTACTGTACGTTCGACTCATACACTCACCCTGACCCCCAAGATATTAGAATCTATAAAAGACTCTCGTATAGCTTGTGTGGCCCTTGAAAAAGATATGGAGCACCAGCACATGATATTGAACTCGTGCGTAAATGCCCGCTGATCCGTGGCTCTCCCGCCAATGTCCCGTCATTTCAGCCCGGATCCCTCTGGATCGGAAAATCCTGGAAGAAGGTGCGTCAATCCCTGTTTTTCTGTAGTGACGTTGGATCCAGAAACGTCTTTGGGCAGCACTCAGATTGCCCAATCACAGATCACCCCTTCTCAGCTTCGTGTTGAAGTGACGGGTATGTACTTAAATCCTGACTGGTTGATGCCCCGATAGGTATTTAATATTTTTGTTAGTCCTCCGGGCGCATAATGTCCCTAAGGTCGCGAAACGGTTTCGCCTGAAGAATCAGTTCTTCGTCACTGTAGCCGATCAGGAAATAACGAAGAAGACAGCAAGCGTTTCGATTAAGGGACAGACGGTGCAGTGGGATCAGAAATTTGATGCCTTGTAGGACATGTATTTTTAATCCCGTTTTCCGGCTGAGAGTTGTGTTCAGTTTTCTACAGCCGTCTTCACGTCTCATATTCCATCTTTACGCGAAGCGATTAGCGCACCCCGATACACTTATTGGAACACATGAAACACAGATACCTGTCGAATCCCAAAGCGGTTTGTATTTTACGCGAGTTATCGCTCATTTAACTAGTAGCTGAACGTCTCGCTTTGTAGACGTCCCTTTCGTGCTTAGCAACGGCGACGGACAGGCTGGACCGTCGGACGAGCCGATCACACTCTACTTGGCGATCGCCGTGTCAGCGAACGCGACTTCTCATCCGATCTTGCCCGTCAATGCTACCAATGCTATGGCGACTGAAGTAGACGTCTTGCCTATGGAACAAGCTACGGAGCCCACTATGGCCCAAGACTCCATCGAAACTACTCCGTTTGTAGTCGCCACTGCTCCCGAACCTCTTTCACCTCCGACGGATGACGTTCCCATCGAGACTAGCACCCCTATACCACCAGTGCCCGATGTCCGGGTAGCGATGTCACCCGCCGAGAATGCCCTCCATGACGCCGATGAAGCTACCAAGGCGATTAATCTCCCGAGTATATGGGAAGGTGCAATTGCGAGAATCAAGTTGGTGATGGATACTGTGAGCCCAGTTGCAGAAGTACGTCACAACGCAATGTCCTTTTACCTTGTGCTTGACCGAGCCGACTTTCGCTCTCAGCTTCACCCGTACGCAAAGATGGCATGTGGCCTGTTATTAGCAATTCCCAAGGTGCATCCATTTGCGTTATTATCGAAAGGAAGCGCTGATGCCGTGTTGATCTGGATACTAGACACTCCTAGAACAGTTTCAAAGTGACGACAACGTCCGAGCCCTACTTGTAGCCATGCACGATGCGTTTGATTTCGCGAACCAGGAAGACATTTTGAAATCTATGAAGCGCGAGTCCAAGCAGGCCCGAATCCTCACGCTCATGTTGCAGCATGTATGTAATTGTAGTGACTTCATCCGATCTTATACAAAAGACCCCCGATTCTGTACGTCGTCTTCAACTACTTCATTGGCCGACGTAAACACGCAATTTGCAGGGAAGCGTACGTTGGACAATCTCGGCAGCCAAGTCGACAAACAAATTGGGGACTTCCGCACCACTCTCATCGATCTTCGAAAGGCTTTCTTGGATCAAGTTACCATCACTACAGAGATAACTGCGCTGCAAATTTTGGACGATGTGGGAATAATTTCGGCCAATGTTGGTAGGATTTCTAGTCGGCTTGACGGGGTGGCTACCCAGTTGAAGTGGGTATCGAGCCAAGTTTCAGATGCTGGTACGTGGTCCTGATAACTTGAGGGTTATCAATCTAATAATTGTCACAGAGCTAGATGCAAAAATCAGAGAAATACCCTATGGGGCAGGCTCGCGCTTCATGCCTGAGAAAGGCTGCCTTCCGGGAACGCGCACAGCCTTCTTGGACTTCATCGTTAATTGGGTGAACAGTCCCGACTCCGAGCGTAGTCTTGTTCTGTTCGGACAGGCGGGCACCGGAAAGTCATCCATCGCACACGAGATTGCGCGTCGCTTCGATGAAATGCACCGTCTTACATCGTCCTTCATTTTTTTGCGGAAGGAGCAATCCAGACACGTGGCTTACCACCTCTTTACAACTCTTGCTCGCGGTCTCTCCGACCGCTATCCATCATTTAAGGCCGCACTTGGAGAGGTCATCAAGGACAACTCATCTCTTCGAGTCGGTACTCGTGACTATCCCACGCTTTTTCAGTCCCTTATCCTAGAACCGCTCAAGGACCTGCACATCGTCGGTCCTATTCTTGTTATAATCGACGCCTTGGATGAGAGTGGAGACGCAACTGGTAGAAATGGGTTACACACATTTCTCGCCAAGAACCTCTCCAAACTGCCATCGAACTTTCGTGTGCTTATCACCTCAAGGCCGGAGGATAGCATCCAATCTGCGTTCGATGGAGCGCCATCAGCCAGGATCAAATATATGAACGATTCTGAGCTGGCAGCTCGAACGGATGACGATATACTCACCTACCTTCAGAGGATACTTCCTTCAGATGAGTTCGAAAAGCATGGCGTTGCGTTGGTGAGAAAGGCGGAGGGATTGTTTCAGTGGGCAGCGGTTGCCGGTAGATTCATCCTAGATCCTCCTGAATGCTTCGCGTTTAGCAAGAAAGAGTGCATAAACCACCTTTTGAAACTCACGACAGATCGCGATGGACAAGACCCGTTGGACGAGCTATACGAGGAAGTCCTCGAAGGATACATCACACACCGAAAATCACGGCTTCTATTCCGCTCTGTGGTAGGACAGCTCATTACTGCATTCGAACCCCTCTCCATTCGCTCCCTGACCGCTTTGCGAGGACATGCCTCCAATGACAACGACGATGCCGGTTCTGTTGTCACAATGCTCCGTCGTCTGGGCTCGTTGTTCAGCAATGTTAACTCGCTTGATGGCACCCTCCCCATCGTTCCCCTCCATACGTCATTCCGCGACTTCCTGATAAATAAAAAGAGCGGTGAATTTTCTATTGTTCTTCGAGACGCCCACTATGGATTGGCCCATTCCTGTCTCGGTCTAGTGCTCCGCAACCTCAAGTTCAATATCTGCAACATTGAATCATCATATCTCGCTAATAAAGACATTCAAGGTCTTGAAGCCCGCGTTGCCAAACACCTCCCACCTGCTCTGTTGTATGCCTGTCGTTTCTACGACGATCATTTAGAACATCTTGGTTTTGAAACCGATCTGTTTGGCAAACTCCAAGATTTCTTCGAGACGAAATTTCTCTTTTGGCTCGAGGCCCTTAGCTTAACAGGCGATATGCGTCTTGCTTTGCCAGCATTGTCGTCTGTGAATGTGTGGCTAGCCTCTGGTCAAGGTGTAAGTCAGAACATCAGTTCTGTGAGGCAGGCAAACAGCTAATGACAACAATCGCAGCAGGTTTCTCAGACAGAGCTAGAGAAATTCACCGCATTCATCAACGACGCCTCTGCGTTTGTGCGGTATTTCGGGATAGCCATGGCAAAGAGTGCTCCCCATGTCTACCTTTCTACTCTACCATTTGCGCCCACTTGTTCTCTTGTTTCTATGCACTATTCAAGCATGTTTCCTCGAACACTGCGTGTCAAAAGTGGGCGATTATCTCATTGGCCATCATCAGAGATGACGATTTCACATGCTGGGGGACCGGTCAATTCCATTGCACTCTCATCAGATGGCCAGCGCATCGTCTCAGGCTCGGACGATCGAACAGTTCATGTGTGGAATGCCACGACTGGAGAGACAGTGGCGGGCCCAATTAGTGGACACTCGGATACGGTCACGTCTGTGGCATTCTCTCCAGATGGCCAGCACATCGTCTCAGGCTCTTCCGATCGAACAATTCGTGTGTGGAATGCCACGACGGGAGAGACCGTGGCAGGCCCATTTAGGGGACACTCGCATTGGATCTCGTCTGTGGCATTCTCTCCAGATGGCCAGCACATCGTCTCAGGCTCGCACGATCGAACAATTCGTGTGTGGAACGTCACGACGGGAGAGACCGTGGCAGGCCCATTTAGTGGACACTCGGAAGGTGTCAGGTCTGTGGTATTCTCTCCAGATGGCCAACACATCGTCTCAGGCTCTTTCGATCGGACAATTTGTGTGTGGAACACCACGACGGGAGAGACCGTGGCAGGTCCATTTAGTGGGCACTCGGATTCGGTCACGTCTGTGGCATTGTCTCCAGATGGCCAGCACATCGTCTCAGGCTCGGACGATCGAACAATTCGTGTGTGGAACACCACGACAGGAGAGACAGTGGCAGGTCCATTTACTGGACACTCGGATTCGGTCAGGTCTGTGGCGTTCTCTCCAGATGGCCAGCACATCGTCTCAGGCTCGGACGATCAAACAATTCGTGTGTGGAGCGCCACAACTGGAGAGACCGTGGCAGGCCCATTTAGTGGACATTCGCATTCGGTCATGTCTGTGGCATTCTCTCCGGATGGCCAGCACATCGTCTCAGGCTCGCACGATCGAACAATTCGTGTGTGGAACGCCACGATGATGAGAGAGACAGTGGCGGGCCCACTTAGTGGACACTCGCAATCGGTCATGTCTGTGGCATTCTCTCCGGATGGCCAGCACATCGTCTCAGGCTCGGACGATCGAACAATTCGTGTGTGGAACACCACGACAGGAGAGACAGTGGCAGGTCCATTTACTGGACACTCGGATTCGGTCACGTCTGTGGCGTTCTTTCCAGATGGCCAGCACATCGTCTCAGGCTCGGACGATCGAACAATTCGTTTGTGGGATGCCATGATAGGGAGGACAGAAACCACTGGACAGGTTGATTTCACTAACCAATCCAAGATAAACGATGAGGGATGGATATGTGGTGGCAACGATGAACTTCTAATGTGGATCCCGCCGTCACATAGGACAGGTCTTCACCGCCCAAATACTATCTGGGTTTCAGGCGAACACGAAACTCGCCTGGATCTTTCTACTTTCGTGCACGGTCACGGTTGGAGTACTTGTATCAACACCTAGATAGAACCGCTGCGACGGTGTGTTTTTGCTTAGGGGTCTGATAACGAGAGGAGCTCATTGAGGCATTATGCATCACGGCTAGACGTCTTGGTGTCGGTGTCGGTGTTGACATTGGTGGATGGGACTTGGTATAGGTGAGCATTCTCATATCGCATCGGCAGCGGTGTCGATAGTCAGTCATCAGTAAAATCACAAGCACTTTACTTTTCGCTTTCGCGCCTTACTTTCTCTTTGAGACTATTTTACTTTTGGGTCGCCTTTCAGCGCTTCAGCCCTCTTCTCGGAAACCCTTTTTATGGGTTTCGCATCTTTTTACACTTTCACCTCTTTCATATACTAGCGATTTCGTTTTGGAAGTGCAAAGTACTCGCAATGAGCGCAAGCCACAACCAACGCGCGCGTGCAAGACAGAGGGAATACTATGTTCATGTAAGAAGAGCCTAAAATGACGTCATCGAATTGTGGGATCGGCGATAACCATTCTACGATGGTCAGCATATCCAAGGAGGTCTTCACATCGTTCCTCCGTATTCGTATAGGGGTTTCGTCCGTCATTCCTGAGTCGTTCCTGAGTCGTTAGATGTTATAGTGTTTACAGTGAACCTTGGTAAATTTCGAGCGCTGGCCGGGTGTGGAGAGGACACCATCGTAACCTCAGAGTGGAGTTCAGTAGCACGTACTGTATAGACAGTCTACCCATCCCTCGGACAGTGACGCGTACCTAACATGTGCTCAGATTCGTATCATATCGCGTCTGTAAAAGAGTGTTGTAACGTATGTCATGTGATCAAAGCACGTGAAAGACGCGTCAACGGAACCAAATAGTCGTTGAACGTTGGTCTGAAGGGTCTGGTTTGCTCGACTCGACATGTCTCGTTCTAGACAACAATCATCTTTAGACGCGCTTAACGCTGAAAGCTCAAAATTACGCTCGCAGATTGCCTCACAAGTCGACAAGGCGGATGATCCACTCGAGTTGTATGACCGCTTCGTGAAGTGGATCTTTGATAATTATCCATCCGAACACTTCGCGTCTTCCGGCCTCATTGAATTACTGGAGGAAGCCACAAGAAGATACAAAGACGATTCAAGCTACAAGGGCGATTTGCGGTACCTTAAACTCTGGACTCTCTACGCTTCCCTTGTGGACAAGCCAAGCGTAGTGTTCAAATTCATACTTACCAACAGCATCGGAACAGTTTATGGGCTTCTCTTTGAAGAGTATGCTTTAGCTCTAGAAAGGGATAGCCGGTACGAATCTCATCTCGCATATATCGTTCAACCACCTCATGCCTTCGAAGTCACTCTGCTGCAGATGAAGTTTACCGCGCTGGCATACAGCGCAAAGCACGACCGATTGAACGTTTGAAGAAAAAATATGATGAATTTCGTCGGAGAACGTCCTCAAAACCAGCCGCCCCACCACCCGCCGCACGGGTCACCCTTCCCAAGGTGAAGGGCACTGCAGAAGCCGACCTACTACGACGACAACCACTCAAGAACTATGACAGTCCTAGCGTACCAGCGCATGCCCCACCTAGATCCGGCTCTGCCTCTTCTTCCCAGGCTTCCTCACTACCCTCTTCGTCTACCTCTCAACCACACACTCGCTACTCTCACATGCTGGCCCTTCCTGTGGCAGGAAAACGGCCCGAAAAGCTACGACTTGATCTCCGTTTGTTGTTTACGGAAGAAAATGGAGAGTACAGCATGGCTGAAGCACGCGCACGTTCTATGGGTCTCCTAGGCAAAAAGTGGGGGCCGCCTCCTGCTTCTGAGCTCTCCCGTGACAATGCATCAGCAGCGCAAGTCAACTTCAATGACGACGGGACCAAGAACACTCGTAGCTACCTTGCTCGGAGGAACCTTGCTGGAAGCGAGCCAACTGTCACCATCAATACGAAAGCGGCGCTTGCAGATGTCTTTGGGATGTACAATTCACCCGAGAAATCTACGCGCTTTTCTGCTATGCCGGGGACCAAGCATGCCCCAGTACACGCCATTGAACCTGTGACACCTCTTAGTTTACTCCCACAATCTCGGCCCGTTTCAGAGAAACCCAATAATTCGACAGCAACTCCAAGTGAGCGTTGACCCCATCTCTGAATTATCATTTCGTGTTGTTTACTGCCCTATTCAGGTTTCACACCTTTCGTTGATGAGAACGCGGGTCGCAAAGAAAACGCTGCTCCACCTAAAGTATCCACGTTCATCTGTTAACTAATCAAACACTAATCCCACCTACAAAGTTCAAACCTTTCGTCGATGCTGATCTTCATACACGACCATCAGCACCCGCCACTGCGCGCCGAGCCTTAGCCTCTAAGGATATCGGGACTGCCGCATCCGCACCTGCGCCAAAGGGCACTGGTGCTACGCCGAATGTCTTCTCAAAAGTCTTCACCCCTGTCGCTAAAGAGGAGATTAAGCAACCATCCGAACACCCGTCGAAACCGGAGAGACAAGTTTTCCAGGCAGCACGCGAGATTGGGGCTCCCAAACCGCGCTCTACGAAGTTCACCTTTCTCGGTGACGCTCAGGCCCCTTTCAAGGTTTTCAGCCGCCCACCAGAAAAGGTTTCTGTGTTCTCAAAACCTGGTGACCCCTTTGTTGATGGCGTGTCATCGACTGCATCAGCTTTAACTAGCCGTACACCGCTAGGGACATTCGTACCTCAGAGAACAGGAAGAGAGAAAGTTCAAGCACTGTCCGAAGACGAGGAAGACCAGGACAATGAAGATATACCACCCAGTGCTGCCGTGGATTATGAAGAAGACACCGATGAGTATGAAACCTCTCACAACGCGCCGTTTGGTGGCCGATTTGGCCAATTCAACGTCATGACACCCATTACGGAGCGAACGTTAGAATACACTTCAACGGGCCGTTTTTCCGTTCCAGATGATGTCTCGACACCAGGAGAAAAGGCGACATTCGGGGAGCCTGACGCCGTCGTGGCGGCCGAGCGGTTAGCCGCAGAAGTTCGGAGGGATAACGTTTTCATCAGCGAGCAGCACGCTGATGGCCGTATGCGCGACACCAGGAGCGATGAGGCGACGTCAGCCTCATCATTTGATGCACCGTTCCGTCTGTCAGACGGACACACGATCCTAGGTCCTGATAAGGCTGAGAAAGATTCCAGGTTGCAAGCCATTACCACTCTAGTAGAGGAGAAAACTGGGACGCTGAATCTGTCCGACGAGGTCCTTGGAGCGCCTGCCTTCAAACCAACGAACCCGTGCAATCCCTTTGACCCATCAATAATATCTACGCTACTCTCTCAACTCCCACCAAATCCTGAACATCGCCATTCGTCTCAGGACTCTCAGCTCCTTGACGGTTTGCAGAAGTTTGCCCGAAAACAGTTGAGGGCCAACGGCACCTCTGCATCGAGTCATGGAGGAACATTCTCCCTGGAGCTCGGAGAAAAGCGTTTCGGCGTATACGAGAAGCTCGGCGAAGGTGGATTCGGGGCGGTATTTGCGGCCAAAGTCGTCGCACCCAAGTTTGGAGGCGATGACGACGAAGACGACGAGGACGAGGATGACGACGAAGATGACGACGAGTCGCATCGCGTCGCGATCAAAGTTGTCAAACCGCATAATATCTGGGAATTTCGCATGCTGCACAAGGCCCACGAATGCCTACCTACGCGCCTCCGATCATCAGTCATTTATCCCCAAGCGCTGTACACCTTCTGCGACGAGAGCTTCTTGGTCCTTGATCTTTGCACGCAGGGCTCGCTGCTCGACATCATCAACCACGCGGGGCCCGCCGGGGTATCGCAGCAGGGCGCGTGCCTCGACGAGCTGCTCGTGATGTTCTTCACGATCGAGTTCCTGCGCCTGCTCGAAGGGCTGCACAGCACTGGGATCATCCACGGCGACCTCAAGATCGACAACTGCCTCGTCCGGCTCGAAGACGTGCCCGGCGGCGCGTCCCTCTGGGCCGCGCAGTACGATCCCGCCGGCGCGGGCGGCTGGCACTGCAAGGGCATCAAGCTGATCGACTTTGGGCGCGCGATCGACACGCGCATGTTCCCGCGCGGCCAGGCGTTCGTTGCCGAATGGGCGATCGACGCGCGCGACTGCGTCGAGATGCGCGAGGGCCGCCCGTGGACGTACCAGGCGGACTATTTTGGTCTTGCGGGCATTGTGTACTGCATGCTGTACGGCAAGTACATCGAGGCGTCTTCCGTCGTGCCTGTTGCACCGCCGAAGGGTGGCGAGGGCATACCGAGGTATAAGCTCGCTGCGGGCTTCAAGCGGTATTGGCAAGCCGACTTGTGGAGCCGCCTGTTTGACGTCCTGCTCAACCCGTGTCTCGTACGCCCTGACGGCGCATTACCTCTCTCGGACACACTCGCACTATTGCGGGCCGAGATGGAGGAGTGGTTGCAAGCGAATTGTAACCGGAGCAGTAACACGCTGAAGGGGCTGTTGAAGAAGGTCGAACTGTTTGTCATTCGTGGCCACTAGGCCTTCTCACGCCAAATCTCTTTGTAGGATATTATTACCCCTCAGTATTACGTACCATCTGTGTTCTTACTGTCGTTTTTTTTCTTTCAGTATTATTTCTTACAATACACCTTCACGCCTTCACGCAGTATGACAGGTGGGATGCAAGCGCGTGCGGGGATCAGATGAACGCAGAGATGGCAGATACAGAATAGCAAAACAGCGAACAGAAGCTATGCTACGCCGGACCCACCTTTGCGCACACCACGCGCGGCGCGACCCCGAGCTGCGCGAAGAGCGCAGGCCGCCCGAGCAGAAAGTAGAAAAACAGACAAACAGACAACAGCAACGAGCAACCTCCTACATCATGCGTGGCCGACACCGCCCATAGGCACAGGCGGCGCGGGACCGCCCTCGTAACCGTGAGGCGGGCCGCCGGGGCCTGGCGGGGGGATCATCATTGGATACGGGACAGCCTGCGGGACTGTGGGATTCACGATAAGTGACCCAGCTGAATAGGTAGAAATGATGAACTAGGATCCCATACGTTGCGGGCTTTGGTGATAATATGGGTGCGCGTGTGCGGGAATTGGCGTCGGAGGCATGGAGGGACGAGGGCCAGCGCCGTTCGGCGGGGGCGGGTACTGTCCCGGGGGTGGAGCTTGCATATATGCTTGTGGGGCTAGAGAAGGTGTTTCAGGGTCTTAGAATTCCGTAACGAATCTGTGGACGTACGTGGCATCTGGCCCATCTGTGGTGATGCGTACATAGCTGCTAAATGGCGAACTCAGCAGAGAAGTAAGAACTAACTCGGCCAGTACTCACCATTTGGTGGGGGCATACCTGGAGGGTAGGGCATCGGTTGCATGAATGGGCCAGGAAGGTAAGCACCAGGGGGTGGCGGGGCCATCCCGGGCATCATCGGCTGTCGGGTATATCACTCAAAAAAAAAAAAAGATGGAGAATGGCAGGGCGACAAACCTGACCGGGATAGCCATAGGGAGGATAGGCATAAACATATCCACGGGGAATCGACTGATCTTCCTCATAAGGGGGCGGCGGAATTGGTGGAGGCCCAGGAGGGGCCATATGTGGTGACTGTTGCGGCGGCGGCGCCTGGACGGGCGGGAACATCTGCATGTAGCGTTTACCTTGATACGGCCAAATGGCATCTGGCCAAAACATATTCGGTCACCGGCAAGAGTTAGATAGGATTGGGTGGATACGCACTGACGGCGCTCGCCTCAGCGACCTTGGCGAACTTGAATGGGTTAAAATCATCTTTGACGTGGACAGGGGTCTTTTTGAGCCCGACCTTGCCGAAGAAGGGGTTAGGCGTGGGCGGCGAGGTCGAGGTCGAGGACTACGGATCAGTCTGGTGAGATCACAGGTACGAGTACACGGCGCGTAATTTTCACGTACGCTTTCAGGCTTGGTCTTAGGTGACGAATTCGCTGATGCGCCAACAGTCGTGTTTGGCGAAGCCTGAGAAAGGTAGCCATAACCGTTAGCTAAGGTATACCAGTGAAGTGGAGAAGAAAAACTACAGGAGTGAACGTTAAAGCCTTCGGATTTGGCTTGAACGATGTGGCATTAACGTTTAATTTGTTCACAGCTACATCCAACTTCGCAGACTCTGTACTCTTTGTAGACCGTGAGCTGGTACCCGACCCGGAAGCCTTCGTCGTAACCTGTGTAGCAGCGTTGGACGGTTGCGATGCCGACTGCGACTTCTTGCCCTTGAAGGGTGGAATGGCTTGGATGACCATGCTGATCCTCGCGCCTTTAGTAGGAGCGGTGACAGGTGTCTTGGCACTAACGACGGAAGGACTGCTAACGAGTTTCGAAGATGATGAACTCGTGCCCGATACATTACCAGACGTGGACGTTGCAACTCTACTGGAGGTCGCGGGAACAGGGGGGTTAGTTGTAGGCGTCGCACTAAGCGCAGCAGTGGCTCCAATGGAGCGCGCTTGTGTAGAAGCGGCATCCTTGGTAGACTTTTCAATGATAGCACGCTGCTTTTCCTCATCTTTGGCAAGAATCCTTACAAGGTCGTCTGGGATGGGCTTGTTCAACTGGCAGCGGACAGTACTCAGTGAATCAAGGCTCAACAGAACCAGCAGAATATAATTACCTTGAAGTTCTGACTGAACTTGAGCAAATCAGCCATACGCTTATCCCTCTCGCTCTTCACCAGTGCTTGACGCTTCTGCGTCAGCCGCTGCTTCTCGTGAGTTACAAATTCGCGGAACGCGGGAAGTGCGTCCGCTGGAGGCTGTAACCATGACATAATGCTCTTCAATAGCGCCGTAATTGGACCGGATAAGATGAAGTACCTTTTGGGATGCGGATGCGGATGGAGCCGGAGAAGGAGAAGGCGCAGGTGTGGTCGTGTCGGAATGGGAGACGGTAGAACCATCTGGAGCATTAATGGATACCTTGGGAACATCAGGCCCCTTGACACTGGCATTAGTAGATGCAGGCGGCGCTGCAATAGGCGCGGCGGCGGCAGGAGGCACCACCGAAGGGAGATTCTTGCGCGCTCCAGGAGGAACATAGGCGTTGGGGCCGCGAGCGACTGCCCCATACCTGAAGAATAAGATCAACCTCTGCTACCGGAAATCAAGTTAAACACGTGATATACTTGTCTTCCTCATTAACCCCACTATTATCGACGTTGTTCATGACGCGCTCTTCTAAGATATGTGGATTATTCGTCGCACCCTGCGTCACCTCGGTAAACACGCTGGAAAATGGGTAAAAGAAACGGACGTACCCTCATGATCTCGTTTGCAAGCGCCTGTGCTCTCTTTTCACGCTCGGCAAAATCGGCGCCAGATCGGTCTAATTTGGTTGTGTACAATTCCTCGTCAAAAACTGTCTTAACGCCAAACAGTTTCTCATTGGCAGTGAATTGGTTCCATCCCGCATGTCCTGCAGAACCGGCACCGAATGTGACATCATCATTGTGCGGTCCATGCGTAGTCCCAGGGGGCCCAACCGCTGGTGTGGGCAAATCAGCCTGCCAGGCTTGAAGATCGCGCTGCTCGCGGCGAGGTGCTTTTTGACTGATGTCGGTATCGGTTTTGAAAGCTAAAGAGCAGATTAAACCGAAGAGTTAAAAGAAGAAAAGGGACACGAAAAAAACTGTATAACGCATACAATCACCGTTCGGAACCTTAACATCAGCTGGACCAGAAGACCAGGTGTCGATATCAATGGCGGGAATAAAGAAGTGGTCCTTGAGAGGAGCACCCAGGGCAGAAAGCTCCTTAACGTCACGGAGAGAAAGTCCGAGCGTGTTTCGTTCCCCTGTAGTCGAGGTTATGACACCTTCATAGCGCTTTCCTGCCTTGGTGGTAAGAGTGATGGTTGTACCCTAATGGGTTCAGCACATGGTCAAAACTCTGGTAGGGCGGAATTCATAGTATCACGTACAGTAAGGCCAGCAAGGGTCTGAAGTAACGTCTGTTCTTTGCCATCTACACGCGAGCTTGCATTCGAGGGGCCTTGTCCTGAACCATTGGAATTCGTGGGCACAGGCGACCAAGAGTCGATGTTCGTAGATGCGATGAAGAACTGGTTCTTAACGGGAGCACCGGGAGTTGTAAGCTCCTTCACATCACGAAGGGTAACGCCAGTTGTGTCCCCTTCGCTTTCAGTAGTGGAAACGATGACACCCTCGTAGCGTTTCGCGGTCTTGGTAAGGAGAGTAACGGACGTCCCCTTTTGGGCAAAGAAGGCAAAGAACATGAGTACGTGCCCGCGGTGATAGTAAAATGTAACATGATACGCACAGCGAGATTGGCGAGATTCTGAAGGACGGCCTTGTGATCCTGGCGAGGGGTGGGCGTTGCAGGTCCAAGAGGGGGGAAGGATGCGGCCTGAGTAGAGGTGGCGGGTGGAGGACCATTGGGCAGACGGGCATTATTCGGACTGGGAGAAAAAGATGGAGAAGACCGCGCACCGCCCCAGGCGGACTGGCGGCTAGATATAATGGTGCTAATGTTAGTGGAAGAGGTGGAAGGAGTAAGGGGAGCAAACCGGGTAGAAGGATTATCGCCGGGAAAGCCCTTCTTGGTTGGCTTCGGTTGTCGGACTGTCGTCGCAGCCATGTGATAGACGAATGTATAGAAAAATAACAGAAAAGTGAGAACTAGAGTGAGGGCAAAAAGCGATACTGGTCAAAGAAGTGGGGGAAGAGGCGAGGGGGAGAGAAGGGAAATTGTGGCGAAGGGGCTCGTATGAAGGTAGGCACAGGTGTATGAAGAGAGAAGAGCCTGTGTGAGGATGGAGAAGAAAGTGTCGCGGATGAGCGAGAGCGGTGTGCTCGAATCGCAGGCGCAGGCGGAGGACAAGGTGTAGTGTGCAAGCAAAGCAAAGCAGAGCGGAGCAACAACCAGTCAATTCTCACTTCACAACACGCACAACATAAAATTCTTGGGACCCCAATACACGCACTCCTCCTCTATCGCACTGTATATGCGTCCTTGTCTCACTCATATAGCACATACGACCCTCTAACATACACCAGAGCCGCATACACACCGCCTTGAGGCTCATCAAAAGTGGTCCGTGCACACTCCTACAGATCCAGAGGTGGCCATCATCCATCCGGGGTCCCACTTCCACTCCAGCCAATCGCGACCGGCCGCTCATCTTGTCTTGTCTTTCTCTCTCATCCATTGCTACAGTACTAGCTACAGCTCAGTTTACCACCTCCGCTGGTATTGGCACGTCTATTTTTTCTAGCAGCTTGTTCTCCCATTCCTCTGTTATTAGCAAGTTATTAGCAACGCATCCAGGAATGGCCGAGCACTCTTACCAGACAGTGATCTCCTCGACCAGCCAGTTACGTTACTTGGTGGTTACGGGAGATATCGTATCACCCTCCGCTACTCCGGTGGGCATAGGAGTGCCACTTCTAAAAATGTGTCGGTGGTTGCCGTCACTAGGATCGTCCACTGTGTTACCATATCCTTATTATCTATCTGGCATTATCTTGCTGATCAACCACGCCTCCTTCGGGGTCTTCCCAGCAGTGATACCCTTCGCCATATTGAAGGAATCGTCTACAACAACATCTTCTTCCTCACCTCCCAACTGCGGGCAGGCCAGAGGCAAAATAAAATAAATAAACACCTATTTCGTCTTTGGATACCATAAATCCGCGCTGTTCTGTTCTGCTGCTACGTCAGCAATGTAATCGTTGAGATTCTATTACTGGGGTTCTGTTCCAGACTGCGAGCTTACAGTAAAGGGCCGTAGCCAGCCCGACCCACATAACCGCCCCACGTCTTCGTGAATACATACTCCGCGCGCCTTTCTATGTCCACTTTGCGTCTTCTCATACTGGATTTCAGACTCTGCAGCAGGAAGCGCCTGCGCAGATTGAACTGCTACTCAGAGGCTGTCTTTCACATAGCTCACGACACAAGTGAGATTCCCCCGCTTCGGCTCGGCGGTGTATGATTGTATGGTACCGTCCGCTGACTTCAAAGGTAGCCGCGGAATTCATCTGAAGCGCCTGTTGCTGTCAGGTGGCAATCTTGCTTCTGTCAAGACGCACTGGCACTCTATCTGATACAGTATCCCTTCAGAACCGGCCGTCTCTCCCGGTGGTCGCATTAGAAGGGCATATTACGTTTTCATCCAGCATTCGGTTCTGTCATCTTCCGTGCTACGTGTCTGAGTTTTGAAAGCTAAGCACAACTGAACCCCTCTCACTTTTAGGCTCTAGCCGAGGCTACGCATATTTCGTTGCGCAATACCTTTCCGTTATTTGGATGATCAGTATAGTTTTATGCTACGGCATCACAGTCCACCAAGTCGCATATAATAGCTCTCAAGGTGGCGCGATAGTCCTATACTATTACGGCAATATAACTACTTTCGTTATCTCGTTATCTATGACATTGCGGACTCCTGCGCACACCACACCGCTGCACCACCCCTTGTTTATTTCTGTAATTCAGCCAGGGCTGTAGCCCACCAACATTCAACCAACATTTTTCATGATACATACGATCTACACCCACCGTCCCTCAATAAACTGGTCTTCCTCCATATCTTCATCTCCGCCGTACATAGAGCCGACACCTTTGTGTATCCATGAACGGCCAGCTTCGCGTATCGCAGAAAGCTATCTGGACGACGACGACGCATAACATTGCGATTTTGTAAGTTGCCGACTACTGGCCACAGAAAGCCGGCCTTTATTGTGAATACCCTTTTCGCGAGCGAGCGCTTCGTGGTGCCCACGACGTGTCCAGGAAAGATCGTTGCAGTAAGGACTTAAGTCTGAAACACAGCGTGCATGTTCCAGGAACTCCAATGGAACCCCTCCCATTTACCATCCTTCCCACGGAGAGCGTTCACGGGCGGAAATTGCTACCGACAATGTCGTTGAGTTCTTCTCCATCAGACATCCCATTCCACTGGGCCAACGAATCACTAGGAAGTGCCCCACGTGTCTCCATTCTTTATCTCCTGATACTCCTGATACTGGTATTACACTCCTATGCTTATCTGTTTTCTGGCGTGCCAGTCCCGAGCAACGGCACCTGTCTGCATTCCTGAACAATATTGAATCAGTCAGCGACTCAGGCTCACTCAGCGGATCGTTCGTCCTGTATTGCTGGCCTTGTCGAAAGCGATGACACATAGTAGATGGTACAAGCAATGACCGTGTCCATGTGAAGATCACAGGCGCGAGTTTGTTGCAACTTACGATCATAAGTTACTGTATTACAGTAACGCCAGGCTTCGGATCACCCCGTGATCAAGAGGTGCGGGCTAATTGTGCTTCTAACATGTGGCGCGCCATCATTGTTCCGGTCCATTGCAAAAATCATATGCTCGCATTGAGGATGACCTTCTGGATATGATGGAACGTGGGTGGTGCCGGACCTCTTCGGCATAAAATATGGTCGCTCAGGCGCTCAAGTGCTCAGGTTTCGAGAGCAGGCACAACTACGCACCTCATGACAGGCTCTAGCGCCCATCTAGAGCAGAATGCCGAGTCGGATAACAAGTCCTTTCGGCCAGAGTCTTGAGCTTGAGACGTTGACCCAGTACTTTGGTCACTCACCTAAGGTAGTATACAGTACAATGTCCTCTGCGCACAGAAGACTTGCTCGTCTCGTAGAGCGTTGCCGTGTGTGAGGTCGAAGTACGTATGCAGGATGCTGAACCGACATGAATTCCAAATTCTAGTCGAGGAAGATCTCGCTTATCATCCGCTTTGTTGGACATTGCCCTCCCCCTTTCATGGAAGACATATGTAGGTCCCAGTGAACGTAACTGCACGATTTGTCCGTTCGAGTGCTTTTCCATTAGAAAACGCGTGGCAGACGCTATTCATTAATGTCCTTGCCAAGTTGGGTCTGATTCTAGTATGACCTAATACCTGACTGATCATGAATGTCAAACATCTGCGTGAAGCGTTCAGCTCCACGCTATGGGTCCTTTTTACCAGTCGAATGGTTCTAGTGTGCTCGAGGAAAAACTGGCTACTAGTTGCCACTCGTGGTCACCTGTGGTGCGTGAACGAACGCATGAACACGAACACGGACCACTGTATGCTTACATAATAAGATTTCGGAGTCTTCTCAACGCCACTTTCGGTGCCAATTGTTCCTTTTGTCGGCTGCCAAGGTATAGTACGTTAGTACCTATCAATTTGTAGATTCTGGACACTTGTTACAGTACTGTAGGACTTGGCACCCGTCGTACTGTATGTACATGTGAGGCATCATTCAAAACCGTCGGCGACATTCCGATCTTCGCGCAGGTCTGCTCGTGCTTCTGATCTTTTTTTTTTAAATCCAGTATTGTATCGTGAGGTACAGAGCCCTATGTAGCTTTGCTGGGGTTTCCACGCGTCCTGAGTTTCGCCCTTTACTGTAACTTTAACTCGAATACACCCGCCTATACATTTGGACCTCCCCACCCTAGGAGCTTCTGATCTAGGTCTGTTGTGCTGCAGGCGTTTCCCGCTGCTGCGGTACAGCCGTCACTACTTTGTTGCAGAACCACATGTCTCGAAATCTGGACCAGGCGTTTACTGTAGATACGGCGCATCGACGCTGTCGGGGAAAATACACCTCATGGGGCCGCGTACCTGATTCGGCCGCCCTCTAAATTTCACTGGCAGGACCGTTTGCTTATCTCTCCAGATCACCTGGGTGACAACTATAAATAAGTCTCGTTCGTATTCTTTGTTTTCTCGTGTAGGTAGCTCGGTCACCGTCTGATCTCAGGCAGAGACCTCCGCGGAAATACACCTTGACACAGCCACGCAACGCCCATATGAGCGCTGACCTTCTAAAACCGTCGTCCACCAGTAGTTCAACTGAGTCTGGACCCGCGGAAACGTTACAAGAACAGCCACAAGCCGGCTGGTCCCAGATGACTCGTCTCTGAGGAAAGACAGGGACGGGAACACTTCACTCAATCTGAGCTTGGCTGTCCGCCACCTAGGTGAGGGAAGCTACGAGTTGAACGCGACTGGCACATGAGGTCACGAGAAATTCTATGTTGGATGCTCGGTCGGATCCCATCGTGTCGTGGTGTCGTGGTGGCAGAACATAATGCCGTGTTCCGCGGCCTACAGTACTTAGGTCCGGGAAGAGGGCTCTATTGGGTCTTGTGGAGACAACCTGTGAACAAACCCTTCCGACTAGTCAGGGCACTGGGAACGGGCGGACTTCATTTGGGAGTCTGCGAAAACTCCATCGACAGGAGGAAGGAACAAGAATTTATGCGTGCAACCAGCATCATGGATCATGGGATCGTTTGCGTGCTGCGTATTTGATATTAAAGCGCCGAGACGCCAATCGATGGTGTATGGGACGATACGGCGATCACCTGTATGCCTGACTGGCGTATGCTTCGTATGCATGTTCGTTCCTTCATTCCATTATAGTTACCAGCGCGTATAAAACCTGGTCCATGAGACTCCCTCGCGCCTAACGTTGGGAATCCATTCCCTGACCCTCCGACGGCTCCCTACCAGCGACCACTGCCCTGTACCGGCGATACACTTACTTCACAATGACTGAAATCACGACTCAATCTCGTCACGACTCCAGGGTTCATCTCGCAGACGTCGAGCCTCGTCCTGCCATCTTTCGCTCATGGGAGAGAGTACGTCACCGACGGGGCCAATGGCTCGTCGAGTGTGTCGCCGAGATGGTGAGTCCGCCTTGATCTCGTTGATACCCCATTGGTCCTGACGACGCGCAGTTCGGTGTTTTTTGCTACTGTTATGCAGGTTCGCCGTCCCTCGCAGCGGAAGTGTTCTGGTATCGACGACTCTTTATCAGGTATAGGCGCCACAGCTGCGTTCATCTTGGGCAGCATTTTGGGTCTTGACGGGGTTGGCTGTACGTCCAATTGATCTGAACAAGTGATTCCAGCGAGAGATGCTTAGCTTACCCCACAGCCCTCCTTACTGTTGGCTTCGCTTATGCTCTGGGTATCGTCGTTGCGCTCGTGGTGTGCTCGGCAACGTCTGGTGGCCACTTCAGCCCAGCCGTGACGCTGGTTCACGTTCTCTTCAACGGTTTTCCCATAGCCAAAGGAGCAAGGTCAGCGAAGGGTCCTCTGAACAAAGAAGGATTTCCGACTTACATACGATTACAAAGATACATCGTTTCTCAGATTTTCGGTGGCTTCGCCGCCAGTTTGTTTGTGTATTGGCAGTGGAAGACATTCATTAAGGTCAGCAGGGGTCGTTGTTAGGTCAGCGGGATGTTCCGGGGGTTGCTCATCATTTCCGCAGGATGCCGAGGCGGTACTTATCGTCACGGGCAAGTACGAGGCTGTGAACTTCTCGAGCCTTGGGCCCGCTGGCATCTTCGCACTGTACTCCAATCCCGCGAACCCTGTCGGCCTTGTTTTCTTGAACGAATTTGTATCGGTATGGTCGCGTCTTAGGGTGTTGAAATTCGAACCCTCAACACGAGCCCCAAATAGGACTTCTTCATCGGCATTGTTATTTCTGCGTGCCTGGACCCGACGAACTTCTTTGCGCCTTCCGCCGCTGTTCCATGGATCATCGGCCTGACATAGTGCGTCATTAATCCGTCAATAATGGCAGCCCGGACGACTGACTCTAATCGTGACTACTCAGCGGCACGGCGATTTGGAGCTTTTCCCCCAATGGGCGTGCGTAAAGCCATGCTTCGTTCGAGTATCCCGATGGCTGATCTCTTGGATCCAGTGGCCGCAAATACCGCCCGCGACGTGGGTGGCCGTTTGGCTGCAATTGCCATCTGGGGGACAAGAGCTAGTGGGGGGTCATATGCTGCGATCGCGGCTCTGACCAACATTCTTGCGACCGTGCTGGCTTACTCGCTCTACGAATTTGTACTCAAGGACTCAAGCAGAGGTACGTCGCACGCAACCTTTCTCCGGCTTTCTCGTGCTGAGAATCGTGTCATAGTCCTCACTGTTACGGGGAAGGAACACCTCGATGGCCACACCGCGCAAGTGAAGCATAGGGAGTACCACCTTGGTAATGTCGCAATGCGTTACGGTTCCGGTTCAGACTCCGAGAAGAATGGTTCGGAGGGTTTGGAGAAGCAAACATAATGAATCCACTTAGTTTGCCGTTAGTTCAGTTCAGATTTCCCGAACGATGAGTGATCTCATTTAATGAGATAATATAAGACTTGTCTTTGTCCAGGGAGGATACAAGCGGTTGCACACGACGTCACGCCAGAAAATAAGGCCCAGGAATTGGAATTATTACCTCCAGTGAGCGACAGGGGAGCGACTTTAGTGCAAGAATTTGAAAGGGAGGCCACGCCAGGCACGACAGCGCTAGCAGCGGTTCGATGAGTCACTGCAGGATGATCTCGATGTGGTGAGTAACACAAGCGGGACTAAACCATCTCTGCGCCGCGCCTGGACACGTTAAGCGATCCAGAACCTCGGGCTCAGCCATGCCGCCTAAGGAAGCCTCGGTCCCTTAATTCATACATATGCCGTTTGTGTCGCTCAACGGACGTCTCTGTAGCCTATGGGTGACATCGCGAGACGCTCCTTGTCTTCTTCTCTTTCTTCTTCACTTCTCCTTCATGTCGCAGGCGACAGGGTTCTCCGCACCCGATGAGGTTCCGTTCGTCGTTCCAGTACGATTTGCGACTCCAGTTGTGTTTCCCCTGGTACCGTCACCACCATCGTTTAAACGCGGGGATCACCAAGAACCGCTTGCACGAAACGCCCAAGCGGGAAGTCCACACCTATCTATGTCTGGTGAACCCGAGACTCATTCCGCGCACACCGCTACCACTACCACATCAATGCCGTACCAGCACCTTGTCGTGGACCCCCTGCCATCTGGCCGAGAGTTACGCCCTAGATCGAGACCCAATCCCGCCTGTTCTGGCAGCGTTCAGCCTGCGTCTCAGCCCCCGGGGAAGAAATCGCACGCCCGCAAGCAACCTGAGGGACATATTCCACGGCCGCGCAACGCGTTCATTCTCTTCCGATGTGACTTTGTCGCGCAGAAGAAGATCCCAGCAAGCGTCGAACCGGACCATCGTAATATCTCGCGTATCGTGGGGCGCGTCTGGAAGGCCATGAGCGACGAGGAGCGCCGGCCCTGGGTCGAGGAAGCCAAGAAGGAGAGGGAGACACACAAGAGGCTCTACCCTCAGTACCGCTACTCGCCATCATCGACAGCGACGGACACGACGGGAACAAACATGAGGATAAAGCGGGCCCAAAACAAGAAGATGAGGGAGAGCATGGGCGTCCTGCCTGCATGGGAGGTAGCGCGTCAAAGTCCCAGGCCGGCTACTCAAACAAGGAGCTTACAATGCGACCGTTTGTCCGAACCAACACAGGAGCCACAGCGACGAGAAGATCCTCAAGAAGAGGCGTTGTTACAACCGCGAACGCAAACAATTGTCTTCGACGGTTCCTGGAGCACCGTACCAGATAGCAAAGGCGAAGCAGCGTCGCATACCCTTTTCAGGGACCAGTCTCTTTCTTCCACCGATTGGGAGCCGCCATCCCACCAAAGCTGGGAGTTCCTTGGTGCGGAACCCCAACACCACTCGCCGCAGGACGGGGTCGCGGTCACGGTCGGTTCATTTCCCGTACGGAGCTTAACCTTTTCCTCGTGTACTAGTCCACCCTGCTCACGGCCCCTCTAGGGCCTTAACACGCCGAGTCCGTTACGGGAGATGGCAGCACCATTCGAAACCCCCACGCCGTCGTTTCATTTCGACTCCCCCGACCCATCTCCAGTGGAGTCGACGCAGATGTTGTCACCGTTCATGTTCGTTGCACGTCATTATGCGACCAATAACCCAGGGTTTTCGGGATTCCATTTCGCCCCCAACCCTGGAGAAGCCCCAGCAGCAGCATTGCCCTTCACCGATGCTTTAATTAGTACCAACCCAGCAGGACAATATCAACAACACCCAACAGACCATAAGACCGGTCCCGACAACCTTCTTGAGAGCTTTGCATGGACGACAGAACAGATCGACGGCATCATCCGAAACATGCAGAGCGGGCCCTCATCACGACCCTCGTTCGACCCCGCAGAACCGTTCGTAAACCTCTAACCCAGATCGTCGACTCATCTGTGCACGCACAGCGTTACTGTACTTTTCCCAGACAACCGTATATACTTGTAATTCTCTAGTAAGTTAGCAGGATATGACACTTGATACCACCACACGTAATATATGTCTTTGCAATTGGCGCTAAGATTGGCGCGCACACACACTTGATCACTTGGCGATGCCTATGTGTTGATTAATTGTTTCTTCATGAGACGTAATCGCTTCCTCCATTCAAGACTACAAAGGGGTTTGACAGAACGACAACACCAGGGGCCCACATGATCATCCAGTGCCTTTAGTGGAGCACCGGCGGCCATCGTATGACAACCCGTGGATCCTGCTAGGTTGCCAGAAGCTAGAACGGTAGCCACTCCCTTGTCTGCTATTGCACGCGCGTCTGTTCTAACCTACAGTAGACTACCAGATCTTTGCCGTTCGATATATGATAACCAACAGCACTATGGTGTCTCTCGTGTGGGTCGGCGTTACAATGAGGGAGCGTGCGACTGGCCCGGGTCCAATATCTCGCCACTGACATCTACGGGAAAGGCGACGAGGTATCCAACTGCGTTTTTGGAATCATTGTTGGTCAGCCATGGGACGAACCTCAGGGTCACATCAACACTGGGCCCATTCTTGGGCTGGCGGCACCTCTCATCCGTTCCAGCAACAGCAATTCCCACACGATAACTTTCGCGCATTTTGCCCATCTGGCACGCTTACGGACTGGCTGCCCTGCGGGGGTCACGGGTCTCACCAGCCCTCAACAGACTTTGCCTCGCAAGATTGCGGATCATGATCGGTCGCCTTCGAATCGAAGACATACGAAATATATAGCCAGGCACGATGTGAGCAGACCCGGCGCCGGGTAGGGAGGTCCAGACTACAAAGTTTGACACGAGCGCTTGAACGGGCGTCTAGCTCGCAGCTCTCTTTCTTGCCTCTCTTTCTCGCCTCGCGACACCCCTTGCACTACATTGGGCCCGGAATGGTCTGCGTGTCAAGCACAGTTTAGAATACCCTCCCAAACAGGCTGGAAGCACCATGACCGTGTTTCCCTCAAGTCTGACCATGAGAGTGCCTTGATCAATGTGCCATCAACTCTCCCTCTTATTGTCTCCCTATCTCTGTTGCTCATTTCTCATGTCTTCGCTCACGGATGTACCCCAAGGACAACTTTTGCCAGATTCTGTCTGTGCTGGTTCTTGACGTCCAGAAGTGAAACGCGGCTGAACAAGATCCACCTCCGCGAGTGACGTGCCACTCTGTCACCTTGTATACCCTTGCCGGATGGGGTGCCTATCTGGGCTGTGGTATGCTCAGCTACTCTCGCAGGCGAGCAGGCACAGAACCAACAGCCCGTGGATAAAGCCATCAAAACTTTCCCACCTATCCTTGAGCCTATCATGTACGCCGTTCTTCCCGTGTTTGCCCCTCTTGCTACATGACCAAAAAATTAGCTTCTAGAACTCTTTTAACTCGCCGAATCGTTCAGTTATGGTATAACCGCAAAGGAAACACCGAAGGTCAGTCAGCCCTGCAGCCATAGCCACGCCTAAGCCTTGTGTTTACTTTAACTGCTTCCACTTTTTTCGTTTTTTCTCAGAGAAGTGCCTCCCTCACTGCACTGAAGCTTGCGTGGTGTAACAGGGTCGAAGAGATCAAGGAAAAGGTTACGAGACGCGTGACCTCCTTAAGTGATACGAGGATGGCCTGTCCAACAGATTGTCCCCCGCATGGCCGAAAAATGGCCCAGTTGCTCGTGTCAAGCCCCAGCAGCCCCCTTCGACCCCCACAGCGCGCAGCACCAGCTGTGCCCCCCAACACACCCGCGAACCTCCCCACGCCGATCTCACCAGGTCTCCAGAGCCAGCTAGCTGCACGTACATCCCCAGGCAACTCTCTTTCGTGGTTCGCCTGACACGTGCTCGCGCATCACGCAGATTGTCCCCCGCTTGGCCGAAAAATGGCCCAGTTGCTCGTGTCTGGCCCCAGCACCTTCGACCCCCACAGCGCACGGCACCAGCCGTGCCCCCCAACACACCCGCGAGCCTCTCCTTGCCGATCTCACCAAGTCTGCAGAGCCAGCTCACTGCACGTACGCCCACAAGGCACTCTCTTTCATGGATCCTTGCACCTGACACGTGCTCGCACGTCACGCGCAGAGACCCCGCAGCAGCTTCTCCCGCCTCCGCGCAAGCAACCGTACAGGCCGCTTCTCAGGGACGATGAGCCGCCCGTGAAGGCCGCGGCGTCACGCCACGCCCTCATCTGCCAAAAGTGTTTTTACGCACAACGGGCTTGTGAAGGTGGACGAACAATTTGGCCTTCGATGACAAAGTGCGATTTGTCCGACGTACAGTACTCAATGCCCATCGAAAGAGAGTTTGAACTGCACGAAAAACAATGCCGACGTTGTCCAGTCACAACCCTTCTTCCCCTCAACCTATACGTGTATTTTTTCCTCCGCTTGGAAGCAGTACACGGGTTCGGGGATAACTTGCCCACCACACCGTCTCGCTTTTTGCAGGTCCTTCGGTCACCGGTCACGGGTGTCTCTCCAGCCCTCAACAGACCCTGCCTCGCAAGATTAGCGGATCATGACCGGACATCGCCTTCGAATAGAAGACATACGAAATATATTGCCAGGCACGATGTGAGCAGACCCGGGTAACTTAAGATACGTGAGATCCCGTATAGTGCATACTGGTACTAAGGGGTCAGGCAGCTGGTACTAGGGAAATACTGGCATAGCTCGTTCAGACTATCCATTTTCCAGCCGAAGGAACGAGTGATGGTGTTCACATCAGTGTTAACGCACCGAGCTTACTGCCGGGGTGTCGGCGGGTCGCAACGAGGAGCCTTCACAACTTCCACAACGGAGCTCAGTCCGATGGACCGAGTGACCTCGCTGATCTGCATACGAGGGAGATAGCTTCTGGTGTCCCAAGGTCGGTCACGTATAGCGGCGTCGTGGAGATTCGGTTAACACTAGGAATCTCTACCGGGTGAGGCTTGAGGTCCAAAGGCACCGTCACGGAGCGGAAGGTGTTAATCAAGTGCTTGATATTCGTGTCGGGATGGTCAGGAAGTACTATGACTTGCTTTGGCGTTTCGAAGGTATTGTTTGAACGATATTCAAGGCAAGACAGAAAGCGCTCTCCATGAGAAGCTCGGTTCTACGCTTAGTTGATCTCAGGGTGCCTCTGCTTCTATATAGTGCAATCCATAGGGGGAGAGACGTACTACCGATAAACAGATCGAAGACTTGGAATACTGCTTATATCTCCACGAGCATTCATCAGAGCCTCACGATACGGTGCGTTGTGACAAAAATCTCCCTGTCGAAGGGATCAATTCGGAATAGGTGCCATCGGGTAGGTCGTGATAGATGTCGGTTGGAGAATTTCACCAGTTTGATTAAAGTTTCGCATCAGGGCCGGAAACGCGAACGACCCTAAAAGCCCAACGAATCAGAGAAACGACATGAGGACAAGAGGACGGAGGAACAAACAATTTTCCTTCATTTCCCCCAGAGAACAGCAGGGGGAGCGACTCTGGTGCCTTTTCCAACCTCTCGACGATGTGGAACTTGCGAATTATACGACCCTCAGAAATCCACTTGCTGAGGTTCGTAAAAGCCTCAGGAAAGCGATCAGTATAGTCAGAACTGTGAGAGATGACGCCCTCAGTCAGTGGCCGGAAGGAGGATGTCGTATTCTTACACAATAAAACCCTCGATTTTCGCTCGTTGAAATAAGATATTTATATAAGCAGAGATACCCTTTGGCTTAGGTGCGTCTAAAGGACATGACCGTCAATAATTAGTCCAAGTATGGACTACGATTGGCGCACTGTACTGGGATATGGCACCTAATGAAGAATATCAGTAATCACTACCGCGACCTTGACCAATATGTTGTGCGTGACTCACCACACAAAGCAATGCGCGCCCCCTGGTTCAACCTTGTCAAGGCAAAGTCCAATATCTCGCCACCAACATTGTCAAAGAAGACATCGAGGTATCCGACTGCATCTTTGAACTCGTCCTGGAACGTTGGACTTTTATAGTTCAGGGCTGCGTCTATCTTGAGCTCTTCTTTGAGCCAGCGGCACTTGTCGTCTGAGCCAGCAATTCCAATCACTTTCGCGCCGTATATTTTGCCGATCTGACACGCCACAGAGCCCACAGAGCCAGCAGCCGCAGAGACAACGAGAGTCTCACCAGCCTTGATCTTTGCAACGTCCAACATACCCTGGCTCATACAATTAGTAGCATACAGGCGGAACCCCGACAATATCAACATACGAAATAAGCCGTTAGACCACCTGAAGTGGTCAAGTTAAATGAGGATTCACGGAAACGCTGTAAGCTACGCACCGCCAAGTCCCAAAGGTCCCAAAAGGTCGAGTAACTGGCCCCCTGGTGGGATCCTAGCACGTCTTTCCAGGTCTGTAACCAAAATCAAGATTGACTGTGCTCACTCAAGTTTTCGGGCGTGTTCTTCTTTCAAGACAGCAAACTCCGTCCAACCTGCCCATAAGTACAATTCCCGAACGAGTATCGGTATCGAGATGACTCACCAGGCATGCACTGCACAACATCACCAGGTTGGAGTTTAGAGCCTTCACCTACCTGCACGACGGTGGCCAAACCAAGTGACCGCATGACTTCACCAATTTGAACAGGGGGGAGATAGCTCCTGGTATCCCTTAACCAGCCTCGCATTGCAGGGTCGAGTGAAAGCCAGGTGACCCGCACGAGGATTTCACCCGCACCAGGCTTGAGACTGAAGGGCACGTTCTCAATACGAAAGGTGGTGGGCGTAATGTCTGCGATGGGACGCTCATTGAGCACGATTTGTGTGTAGTGTCTTGGAGACATCATTTGACGACTTTCCGGTCGATGTAGCAGCTGCTTTTAAATTAACTGGGTTGACCCACCTTTCAGCCAGGGCCAGTGAGTGGGAATCGCGTCATGTCAGTCTAGGTTTCTGAAAGTATTGGCCCCTCGCGACCATTTTTTGGATATTTGAATGTCACAGGCCACCAACCCTGAAGCTTTGGCAGTTCATGCTGGGGCTTTGTCCCACCAAAAATATTTTGCTTTCCGCTCTGAATCTTGGAAGTCTGTTTGTAGACAGGGGCCAATGCTTTTGGAAATCGCTGTAAATTATTAATCACCATCTAGGCATCCGTCGGAGGCATATGGAGTTGCAACGGGGTCGCTCTTGTTGCTCTTCACGAAGTGTGGCGAACGTCCAAGTTCCTGGGTACTGTACTGTCACCTGTCATGACACACACAATGCACCTTGTCCGGCGCAAATAATGCGGCCGCAAGTGGCAGCGTGAGGAATGCATTACCCCGGATGGGGTCCCACGGGGTGACAAACTGCAGTGCTCCGTATCTCCGAACACCCCTCGGACTCGGCCCCAAAAAGAAATACATCACTATGCCTGACCCTTCATCCGTGCAACCCGGTCCTCCCAAGACGTGGAGAACGACAAGCTGGCAGTCTTGAAGCTTGAAGACTGAGAGCCACTAGTCAATGGACGACACAGACACCACTGATACGCACGAGAGCCGCAGATAAGCTCGACCTATGATGATGGAGTTCCCGATACTTCACATGGTCGGAAAACGTTGTTTTTGAGACGGGGCGAAGTATCTTGAGCACCCGCATTTGTAGGGATTGGCTCGCGAGTCACACAGCATCGGCATCAGGTCGACTCAAGGTAAGAATGAGACTCAGATAGGGATACAGCACCAGGAAGCAGCCAGAAATACCCGGTACGCCAAAGAGATGTCGACAGACTCAGATACTAGCTTTTCAGGATTACGCAAGGGATTCCGTTTCGCCCCCAACCCTGAGAAGCCCCAGCAGCAGCATTACCCTTTGCTGATGCTTTAGTTAGCGACCCAGCAGGGCAATATCAACAACACCCAACAGGCAATAAGACCGGTCCCAACAACTTTCCAACAGAGCAGACCGACGGCATCATCCGGAACATGCCGACTCGGAGCGGGCCCTCATCACGACCCTCGGGCAGCGCCCTCGTTCGACCCCTCGTCTCTCGTGTGGGTCGGGCGTTAAATTCTCTCTATAATGAGGGAGCATGCGACTGGCCCGGGTCCAATATCTCGCCACCGACTTCTATGGGAAAGGCGACGAGGTATCCAACCGCGTTTTTGGAGTCATCGTTGGCCATGGGACTCTAACTTCAGGGCCACATCAACATTGGGCCCATTCTTGGGCTGGCGGCACCTCTCATCCGTTCCGGCATCCGACACGATAACTTTCGCGCATTTTGTCCATCTGGCACGCTTACGGGCCGGATGCCCAGCGGGGTTTACGGGTGTCTCACCAGCCCTCAACAGACCCTGCCTCGCAAGATTAGCGGCTCATGATCGGACGTCGCCTCCGAACCGAAGACATACGAAATATATCGCCAGGCACGATGTGAGCAGACCCGGGTAGGATACGTGAGATCCTGGGTATAGTGCATATCAGTGGCTCCACTGGCAAGAGGCCAGTCAGCTGGTACTACTAGGGAAATACTGGCGTAGATCGTTCAGACTATCCATTTTCCAGCCGAAGGAACGAGTGATGGTGTTCACATCAGTGTTTGTTAGGTTAACGCACCGAGCTTGCTGTCCGCCGAGATGTCGCCCGGATTGCAACGGAGGAGCCTTCACAACCTCCACAACGGTGCTCACTGGCAGTCCGATGAACCGAGTTACCTCGCCGATCTGCATACGAGGGAGATAGCTTCTGGGGTCTCAAGGTCAGCCACGTATAGCGGCGTCGTGGAGATTCGGTCAACGCTAGGAACCTCTACCGGGTCAGGCTTGGGGTCCAAAGGCACCGTCAAGGAGCGGAAGGTGGTAAGTAAGTGTTTGGTATTCGTGTCGGGACGGTCAGGAAGTACTACGAGTCGCGTTTGGGGTTTCGAAGGCATTATTTAAACGATATTCGAGGCAAGAGCGAATGCGTTCTCAATGAGAAGCTCCGTTCTACGCTTAGTCGATTTCAGAGTGCCCCTGCTACTAGTACATGGTGCAATCCATAGGGGGAGAGACATGCGACCGATAAACAGATCGCGGACTTAGAACACTGCTCATATCTCAACGAGCGTTCATCAAACCTTCACGTTATGGTGCGTTGTGACAAAATTCGAAGGGGTCAGTTCAGAATAGGTGTCATCGGGTAGGTCGTGATAGATATCGGCTAGATAATTTCGCCATTTGTTTAAAGGTCCGCATCAGGGCTGGAAACGCGGACGACCCTAAAAGGCCCAACGAATCAGAGAAACGACGTGAGGACAAGAGGACGGAGGAACAAACAATTTTCCTGTGTTTCCTCCAGAGAACAGCAGGGGGAGCGATTCTGGTGCCTTTTCCAACCCCTCGATGATGTGGAACCTGCGAATTATACGACCCTCAGAAATCCACTTGCTGAGGTTCGTAAAAGCCTCGGGATAGCGATCAGCATATTCAGAACTACGAGAGATGGTGCTCTCAGTCAGTGGCCGGAAGGAGGAAGTTGTATTCTTACACAAGAAAGCCTTCCATCTTCGCAGCTTGATATATGAGATTTAGATAAGCAGAGATACCCTTTGGCTCGGGTGCGTCTAAAAGGACATGACCGTCAATAATTAGTCCAAGTACGGACTACGACTGGCGTACTGTACTGGGATATGGCACCTAATGAAGAACATCAGTGATCACGACCGTGACCTTGACCAATGTATTGTGCGTGACTCACCACACAAAGCAATGCGCGCCCCCTTGTTCAACCTTGTCAAGGCAAAGTCCAATATCTCACCACCGACGTTGTCAAAGAACACATCGAGGTATCCGACTGCATCTCTGAATTCGTCCTGGAACGTTGGACTCTTATAGTTCAGGGCTGCATCTATCTTGAGCTCTTCTTTGAGCCAGCGGCACTTGTCGTCTGAGCCAGCAATTCCAATCACTTTCGCGCCGTATATTTTGCCGATCTGACATGCGACAGAGCCCACAGAGCCGGCAGCGGCCGAGACCACGAGAGTCTCACCAGCCTTGATCTTTGCAAGACCCAACAGACACTGACTCGCACAATTAGTAGCATACAGGTGGAACCCGGACAATAACGACAAACGAAATAAGCCGTTACGCCACCTGAAGTGGACAAATTAAATGAGGGTTCACGAAAACGCTGTAAGCTACATACCGCTAAGTCCCAAAGGTCCTAAAAGGTCGAGTAACTGGCCCCCTGGTGGGATCCTAGTACCATCGAGTCACGTCTTTCTCGGTCTGTAACCAAAATCAAGATTGACTGTGCTCACTCAAGTTTTAGGACGTCTTCTTCTTTCAAGACAACAAACTCCGTCCAACCTGCCAATAAGCACAGTTCCCGAACGAGGATTGGTATTGAGGTGACTCACCAGGCATGCACTGCACAACATCACCAGGTTGGAGTTCAGAGCCTTCACCTACCTGCACGACGGTGGCCAAACCAACAGACCGCATGACTTCACCAATTTGAACAGGGACGGTATAGCCTCTAGTATCCCTTAACCAGCCTCGCATAACAGGGTCGAGTGAAAGCCAGTTGACCTGCACGAGGATTTCACCTGCACCAGGCTTGAGATTGAAGGGCACGTTCTCAATACGAAAGCTGTTGGGTGTAATGTCCGCGATGGGGCGCTCATTGAACACGATTTGTGTGTAGTGTTTTGGACACATTCTTTGACGACTGGAAAGCCGGCAGCGAAGCCGACGATCACTCAGATACGGAACGTGGACGTTGTATAGATTTGTGGAGAGCTCTTCGGATACGGCAATGTGAGGCAATAGATAGGATATAAGAGAAAGGATTGAGCGACCGAGGGGACGATGTCATTCTATTTATGCTCTGTTCTCGTACTGGAGTGCTTTGCCTTCGTGCTGGAATGCTTATGGCAATTTGCATTCCAGGATAAGGAAAAGGCCGCAATCGAGGCATGATCGGAGTGAAGAAAGTCGGGAGTCTACTTATGGCTTAGGGCGGTAAGCCTTCTTAATATTACTGGATTGCCATTTCCAGTAAAATCCAGTGCAAGTAAAATTCAGAAGGTCCCTCCTCTGGATTTCACTTGAAATCATTTTAATATGCTGTGTCTGTGCTATCCAAGTAAATTTCACTAAATTTCAGCACTCTGTTCGGGTCAATCTCAGCACATTTCTGGCAAAATCGAATGCAATTTATCAAGTATAGAAAACAAAGCCTCAATGCAGGCGACAGCAGGACAATGAAGAGTAAGATTAGCGGCTCATGATCGGACGTCGCCTTCGAACCGAAGAACGAAATATATTGCCAGGCACGCTGTGAGCAGACCCGGGTAACTCAAGATACGCGAGATCCTGGATCTCGTGCATACTGGTCAGGCGGCTGAAACTAGGGAAATACTGGCATAGCTCGTTCAGACTATCCATTTTCCAGCCGAAGGAACGAGCGATGGTGTTCACATCAGTGGCCGGTAGGTTAACGCACCAAGCTTGCTGCCCAGGGTGCAACGAGGAGCCTTCACAACTTCCACAACGATGCTCAATCCGATGGACCGAGTGACCTCGCTGATCTGCATACGAGGGAGATAGCTTCTGGTGTCTCAAGGTCAGTCACGTATAGCGGCGTCGTGGAGATTCGGTTAACACTAGGAACCTCCACCGGGTCAGGCTTGAGGTCCAAAGGCACCGTCACGGAACGGAAGGTGTTAAACAAGTACTTGATATTCATGTCGGGACGGTCAGGAAGTACTACGACTCGCGTTTGGGGTTTCGAAGGCATTATTTGAACGGTATTCGAGGCGAGAGCGAATCTCAATCAGAAACTCGACTCTACACTTAGTGTTAATTTCAGAGTGCCTCTGCTTCTTCACGGCAATCCATAGAGGGATGGACATGCTACCGATAAACGGGTTGCGGACTTGGAACACTGCTTATATCTCAACGAGCATTCATCAGACCTTCACGTTATGACAAAAATTTCCCAGTCGAAGGAATCAGTTCGGAATAGGTGCCATCGGGTATTTCGTGGTGGACATCGGCTGGATAATTTCGCCGTTGGTTTAAAGATTCATATCAGGGCCGGAAACGCGAACAACCCTAAAAAGCCCAACGAATCAGAGAAACGACATGAGGACAAGTGGACGGAGGAACAAACAATTTTCCTGTGTTTCCTCCGGAGAACAGCAGCGGGAGCGACGCTGGTGCTTTTTCTAACCCCTCGACGATGTGGAACCTGCGAATTATACGACCCTCAGAAATCCACATGCTGAGGTTCGTAAAAGCCTCGGGATAGCGATCGGCATAGTCAAAACTACGAAAGATGGCGCTGTTAGTGGCCGGAAGGAGGGAAGTTGTATTCTTACACAATAAAGCCTTCGATCTTCGCTCGTCGATATATGAGATTTAGATAACCAGAGATACCCTCTGGCTTGGGTGCGTCTAAAGGACATGACCGTCAATAATTAATTCAAGTACAGACTGCGATTGGCGCACTCTACTGGGATATGGGACCTAACGAAGAATATCAGTGATCACGACCGTGACCTTGACCAGTGTATTGTGTGCGGCTCACCACAAAAAGGAATGCGTGCCCCCTTGTTCAACCTTGTCAAGGCAAAGTCCAATATTTCGCCACCAATGTTGTCAAAGAAGGCATCGAGGTATCCGACTGCGTCTTTGAACTCGTCCTGGAACGTTGGACTCTTATAGTTCAGAGCTGCGTCTATCTTGAGCTCTTCTTTGAGCCAGCGACACTTGTCGTCTGAGCCAGCAATTCCAATCACTTTCGCGCCGTATATTTTGCCGATCTGACATGCGACAGAGCCCACAGAGCCTGCAGCCCCCGAGACCACGAGAGTCTCACCAGCCTTGATCTTTGAAACATCTAACAGGACCTGGCTCGCACAATTAGTAGCATACAAGTGGACCCCAACAATAACAACATACGAAATAAGCTGTTACGCCACCTGAAGTGGTCAAATTAGATGAGAATTTACGGAAACGCTGTAAGCTACGCACCGCCAAGTCCCAAAGGTCCAGGTCGAGTAACTGGCCCCCTGGTGGGATCCTAGCCCGTCTTTCTCGGTCTGTAACCAAAATCAAGATTGACTGTGCTCACTCAAGTTTTTGGGCTCTTCTTTCAAGACAGCAAACTCCGTCCAACCTGCCCATAAGCACAGTTCATGAACGAGGGTCGGTATTGAGGTGACTCACCAGGCATGCACTGCACAACATCACCAGGTTGGAGTTTAGAGCCTTCACCTACCTGCACGACGGTGGCCAAACCAAGTGACCGCATGACTTCACCAATTTGAACAGGGGGGACATAGCTCCTAGTATCCCTTAACCAGCCTCGCATAGCAGAGTCGAGTGAAAGCCAGTTGACATGCACGAGGATTTCACCCGCACCGGGCTTGAGACTGAAGGGCACGTTCTCAATACGAAAGGTGGTGGGCGTGATGTCTGCGATGGGACGCTCATTGAGCACGATTTGTGTGTAGTGTTTTGGAGACAGACTTTCCGGTTGACGTAGCGGCTGCTTTTACAGTAAATGAACTGGGTTGACCCTGCACCGGCCACCTTTCAGCCGGACCCAGTGGGTGGGGTTTGGTGACTTGCCGACAGACAGCCCTTTGGGAGCTGCCGGTCGAAGCAGAAGGGGAGGCCGTCCGGCACGACGGGTCTCGTTTTTCCAGGCTGCCCCTGTCAACCCGTCCTATATCATCGCACTTGGTGAAGGCGTGTTCGTGGCAGCCGAGGCAGACGCGCAGACGCCCCCATGCGGGCCTGTGCCAGACCGAGAAAAAGAACTCGGACTTCTCTTGATTGGTGCGTCAGGTGCTACCACGGGCATGCTTTTCAGAGGTGTTCAGGAATCTGCCTGGGGCGGTGGTGGGGGGCGGATGCAATTGAGTGGCATCTGGCGCCCAAGACAATGTGGCTTCAAGTTAGGCCGAGTCTGTGGGCGCCATTTTTGGTAGTGGAGTGCCACTACCACATTTCACGCGCGTCTCACTTTGTTTTTGTGGCAGCGTTGCCGCCCCATTGACCATGAAAGTAGCCTTTTGAACTACGGCCAAGGCGCAGTGGTCGCAACGACCTACTCGCCACATTATCGTAGCCCCTCCCATCTATAAATAAGCTATGATTTACAATGACTCCCCTCCCAACTCAATCGTCCCAGGTGCCCAAGTCCGCACACACATCAGTCTCAAAGACATTGCAAAATATCCTTCTTCGCGTCTAACAGTTCGTTTCTTTCACATTTTTAACAGCTAGCCAACGACTAATTTTTCCTCTTCACACCTAGTCGTCTAATCGTCTATAATCTCAAAATGGCATCTGGCTACTCCTACTACGCACATGAGCTCCCGTCCGCGAAGACCGACGTCCCATCGCTCGTGGGGTATTCCCCGACCAGGATGCTCGCGCCCTATCGAGGCAACGCGAAGCATCCGCAGTTCCAATTGGCTGAAGCGGGCTTTCCGGGTCTGCAGCGCGATACCGCACCCTTACCGCGTGACATTCTGGAGCTGCGCGCGCAAACGTCTTGCAAGCACTTTGAGCATCACCTGGGCTGGTGCCCCTATGGCATGAATTGTCACTTGTGCGTTGTCGCCTGCTAATCCCGTGGCCAATGGTACTAATTGGCTTCTTCGTCCTTGACTTCTAGCCTCCATGATTACTCTCGCCTGCCGTCGCGCACTGGTTCTCTGGAAGGGTCGATCGGCCTTTCCACTTGCCCTTCGCTTGCGTCATCTGCTACTAGCAGCCCGCGTGGTAGTCCTATTCCGTCTGCCCCGTACTACCTTTCCTCGGGCGTTGTGGCGAACCCGTATGCATACTCAGCCGCCGCCACCGCCCCAATGAGCAGAATTCCCCGTGAGTCTAATTTTTTTAAAATTCCAAGTGCGCGATCATGACCGGAAATTTCGCGCGAAGATCACGGATTTGTTCCTCGTACCGTCGGTGGGACGACGTATTTCCCCATCCGCTTAGATGTGGCCCGATTGGGATACGTCACTCCGGTTGGTGTCGAGGTGTTCACGGACCATTAGTCGACCGTGCTGTCTTTGGCCGCTCAATAAGTGCCACCACCTCGCGATGTCTCTGAATACCCAGACAACCCCCCAGACTGTAGTAGTTGCCTACCTGACACACCCCCAACGCAAGGCTGCGTGTCCAAGTCAAGTGCACCGTGACACCTGCTAATTCTGGCTACGTTGTCCGGGCCCTTACAGTAGCCTCAGTGATCCATCGCTGTATACCCCCATTATGGTATTTTTTCATTCCCCTTCACAATGATCATCTACCCCGCTTGCCAACCACAACGATCTGTACCTGTTGCTGCCACACCACCTCCGCTTCTTCCCCCTTGTTCGCGAGAACTCGTCTATAGTATATTGTTCTAGTACCTTGGTTCTTCCGCTGTAGTGCAATCCATTTCCTCTGACACTGTACGCTATCGTGACTCACCCGCCGCAATGACCGAACTTGACAAATTAGAAAGCGACAAGATTTACGGACAACTGAGCCGATCTTGTGACGTCTGAGCCAAATGTTGCTCCTAGCTCAGGCCGGAAGGTTAACTAGCGGAAATGTGTCCCGGCCCAGGAACGTGCGCACAACACGCCCCAATTGTGGTACTACTGCGCTGCTCACTTTGTTGCCTGCGGCGGCACATGGAAGATGCAGACCTGAACCGGCATGGGATCTGCGGTCCCCGGTGACACCGTGACTGGTAGGCATTTTGCATCATAGGACTACCACGTAATGTACAGAGTGGATAGATGACTACTGTGAATGTGACTGGCCGAGCTCGACTTGGTCCGGCCGTCTTTCTTCGATGAGTTGATGAGAAAAAGGGAATGTGCGAGGAACCAGAAGGCGCCTGGGCAGGTCCTGAAATGGTGCGAGCACCCCCGCCCCGAAGCAGAGAAAAGGGCACCCGGTCACAACCGCCGCCGATGTGCGGCTGCTTCTCCGCCCTCCTTCTGGGCGATGGCTCGTCCGCTCCCCCGGCGCCGATCCCGACGACCTCCCATCGTTGTCTGCTGACTTTATTGGGGTCAAACATTGGGTTGTACGTATCGTGGACATCTGCGCGGCGGGTTGTGGTGAGGCAGGGGCGGTGGGGAAATCGTGCAGGAACCCCATTTGCAAGAGTGCAGGAGACGTAAAAATATCATGATCTAGGGAAGATTTCGGTAAAGATATCGTGAGAGGGTAAATTTCGAGCTGCGGCTGTCCAGCGTGTTCCACTGATACCGATGACAGGAGATGTCCGGCTCCTTCGGCGGGGTCCGGATTAGGCCGCTCCGAGTCTGATGCCAGCGTGGAAAGGGAAGGGCTTTCGTCCTCCCAGACAAAAACCTCCTCCTCGGCCTCCTCATCCGGGCCGGCAACCAGGGATGGATCACCTGCCAGTTACCTGGGTAAGTACTACACATGTCCATGAGTTGTCTCTATTGAGCCACTGACACAGACTGAACTTTGCGTCCAAATCTTCAACGAGTTCCGGAAGACAGTAGCTCTCCCGCGTGAACCGTGCCCTCCGCCTCGGGACCCAGAAAGGGACTACCTTTGCGATCCTGCGGGTCAGTTCGCACTTGTTTCCCGAAATAATCCTGGAGAATGGAGGAAAAGTTAGCCTAGAAGAGCAAGGACGGATACGTGATGCGTAGTTGTGCCCACTCGTCTATTTGACTGGTGTAGTTGAGCAAGAATGAGCCAGAAATATGGTCTCTAATAATGAAATCGACCACGGCGGGTGCGCTGTCTAACGGCATCACCGCCGAAGCGTGTTCGGCCAGTCGTCGGTGGTCCTAAAACTCTAGGGACAGGTTCTCAGAGGGATGGTATTCCTAGGAATGGGAATGAGCGCGATGTAGGGTTATGTTCGATAAACAAAAGTTACTTTAGGTACGATGTTAACGTTTAGTCTCTGAAGACTATTGTTATTGAAACTGCTCGGTTGTGGCGAGGGATCGCCGCCGCCTGTAGGGGAACAGCTGTCAATCCATCCACCCGGAAGTAGCATGTTCGTGAGTTGTGATGAATGTAGCCTGGTGAGCGCTGGCGGTTCCAGAGAGCGCCGAATGGTCGCCAGGGAGAAGCTAGGGGTGTTGAAGAGGGCGGTGTTGATAGTCAAGCATCACAACGGTATTTATCAAACACGAAAGAGCCGCCTCAAGGCACAAGTGAAGAGTCTCACGTTTTCCAGAAGTGGAACAGAATCTTGTGTACAGAGGAGCACAACCCGCATTGCAGGACAAGGCCAAGAACAGAGTCTTGAACGCCCTCTGCATCAAGGTACAGCAGACGAAGATCAGCACACAAGGCGTGCTGCCCGAGCCTCTTGGTTAAGATTCTCACATAATCTTATCTAATCAGTAAATGAGGCTGACAAGTTGGTTCAAGCCAGGCGAGACTGGGATGGACCAACTTGGTTTGTCGCTCTCGCAGGTGAGCTACGGTACATACCTGGATAGATGGGCACCATCTCCCGCGTCCTCTTCCTGCACATGCGCACCTTTTGGCGGCGTGCACGTGGCCTCTTTGTCTCCATCTGGTTCCAACGCCTGCACACCAGCGGCAGCCAGAAGAACGCCTCTGCCACACACATCCAACGCCCCCCCACGCCGATACCGCCGACCTCGTCGGGCGCTGCGAGTCGCATAATACCAACGATTTCCATGGCGAGGACGAAAGCGTGGGCTTGTCTACGTGCGCGCAAGCTCAAAGCGCAGATGAGGAAGCGCCGCATAGCGAAGAAGCAGAGAATCTATGCGCGCATAGCCGTGGGTGTAGCTGCGATGGCGGTAGGGAAAGGGAAGGAGGGTGCGAAAGGAGAAGATGAGGAAGAAGACGAGGAAGTGCAAGAGGGAGACGGGCCGTCCGAGGCGCCGTTATCCTCTTCCGAGCCCTGCGTGGGTACCTGCCGCTCGCCGTCGCCATTACCACTTCCTCACTGGCTTGCGTCAACGTCTTCCCTCGGGCTGGAGCTCCAACTCGAGTTGGGGTACGCTTTCCCGAGCCCGACTGACTCCTGCGCCTCCTCCGGTTCCAACATCACTGCGCCCCGTACGCCGGTGACGCCGACGCCCTTGATACCGATAGGCAGCATTCACTTCCCTGGAACTAGAGCATGTGTGGTCACAGAGTCCCCAGCGAGGCCTGCTGCGCTGCGTGCGCAGTACCTCCGCCGGGACCCACGCGCCCGCGGACGGTTCCGCACATTCTCCGCAAGTATCACGGCGCGCTCGCCACTCTCGCTCTCATTCCCCATTTCTTTCTCCCTTCCGTCGGCCGCACGCCGCGCATCAAGCCCCAACGTCACGCTGCAGCAGCGGTGCATGATGGGTGGTGAAGCCGATAGAGATGACGGTGACGGTGAAGGAGCGGCACGTCGAGAAGGGGAGGACCCTTTTGGCACGCACGGCAGCGGGTACTACGCCCCCGGCGCACGGGCCGCGCTTGGCCTCGGTGACGCGTACGACCTGTCGGCGTGGGCGTGGGCATGCGATTGCTCGCCGCACCGCCGCGCCAAGAAGCGCATACGTGCAGCGACCACGGGATCCGCGTCGGTCTATCGTGCTCCAGTGCACGCGGCGTCCGCGCCGCAGTTGACATACGCGCAGCAGACGAATGGGGAGTTAGAGTATTCACGCGTGCTCGCGAACGCAAGTGCCACCGCCGCTGGGGGGAAGATGTCGAGGGTCATGCGGACGCTTGTGCCCGCGAACACGACCACAGGTGAGGGTGAGGGTGCTGCTGGGCCGAGGAGAGGCATGCGTCCGCTGTTGCTCCCACAGAAACTCGGGCTGCTTACAATTGGTGCAGCCAGCGGCAACGGTCGCAAGCCAGAGTATGAGGCAGAGAGAGCCGATTCTTGTTCTTCGGGCAGGTGTGAGAGTAAGGCCAGTGGCTGGGACGTCGATCTGGAACGTGGGGTCTGTAGAGGGAAGGAAGTCGCGGAGGCGTAAGGTATTGGCAGGGATTAGTTGATGAACGTGACTGCTTGATCTGCTGTTATCTTGGAGTTAATGCTGTGGACCGATACCCTCAAGTTGCAATGATATACTGTTTGCGATGATAGAGAGGAGACGCCTTGAAGACACAGAAAAGTCAGGACGAAAATGACCAAGTGAAGCCTTGAATGAGCGACCTGATAAGGTCATATGGTACACTATGTCTATCAGCGTGTGATGAAATCTACGACGAGCCGCTTGAACTCATTCGGCCTGCAGAACGGTATCAGCTAATAATACCCAATTACGTCAAATGGGACCGTACTTATCCGCGTGAACTACAGTGCCCGAAAAGAATCAGTAAGGCGTGGAAAACTGGGAAAACCAATACGTACCCCAATGGGAGGTATCTAGCGTCTCGAGGGACATGCTCGGGAAAAACTCTCGAGCGATGGGAAGGTTGTTCTTGTTGATGTATTTGCTCTTTGCACCCTTGACGAAAAGCGTGTTACCGCGCCAGGTCCGCTCACCTGGTTTGTAGGGAAAACTGCCGAGGTCGGGTATCGAAGCACCAATGATGTCGAGTGGGACTTGAAACTTGAGAGGACGTACGGTGGAATCAAGGTTGGTCAAGAGGAAAGCACGCGTCATCGGGTCCTAGCGGAGAGGCACGATCAGGAAATGAAAATGAAAATGCAACCGTAATAGCAAAAGAGACCCACTGGCTCATAAGGCGCGAGAATGTCATGTGCTTCTTGTCGAGAATTAACTCTGCTCTTCTCTATTTTGCTCATAGCTTCGATGTAGCCTTGGAACTCGGAGGAGAGCAATGCGCTCGATGGCGCGATATCAGCTATTATGAGGTGCTCAATCGCGCCGGCGGGAAGAACGGGAGAGAGGGCAACGGCCATGGCGACTTTTCCACCCCTGGTGTAAGGTCAGGGAAATGCTGAGGTGCACGCCTGAGAGATGAACGTTTGGGTCTCACATAGAGTGACCGAGGAGGGAGACATTCGAGAGCGAATGTGACTGCAGGAAGTGGATGACATCGGTGGCCATTGCTTCGTAATTCATCGGTATGGCATGAGGGGATGAACCATGGTTGCGGAGATCCTGAGATGGATGGGAGAAATCATCCCTACCCGAAAGTAAAACTAGCACTCACTACAGTATATACGGGTCGCTGGATGTCACGGTGAAATGCTTTGGACAGCGACAGCCAATTCCGTTTCATTCCACTGTCACGGTGCGGGTCCAACCGTCGGTGAAAGTCGAAACGCAAATATTGAAACAAATTACATACAAGAGCCCATGGAGAATGACTAACGGCCTTTCCGCCTTTGAGGCGTCCTTGGGATGTAAAACATCATATCTAAGGTCTACGGGCGCTATACTTGTCCTGAAGAATCCTGCTGGGTGACTTTGTGAGCAGAATGCACCTGAGACAAAACACATTGAACGCTCGACTCTGAGACGACTTGAATATAGATCCCAAGGGAGACACGAGAGGGCGTTGCATTGCAGGAAATGTCCCGCCCCGCTGAGCGAGGCTTGGAGCGAGGTCTGAGTCCGTGCGGCACCCGGGCCGGAAAGCAGAACCGGAGCGGTCACGTGGTCAGGACGTGAGAACGACCTCCCATAAACAGACGTAATATAAAATTTTCTGAATTTCTGAATTTCAAAGTTTGCTTTCTTTCATGGTCGAAGGTCATTGGGTTTGAACCCAAGGTGAGCTTACATTTCCTCACCTTTCTAATCGACAAGATGAGCATTCACGTCAGCACGAGCACGTCGTTATACCTTTAATTGGCGTTGCTAGGACTTAGTTTGTCATAGTTACACTGATCGGTCTTTTTCTTGTTCACTCTTTTCGCCATTAGCTGTGTGCTCACTTTCCCATCACCCAGCTCCCCAATCTTTCTACCAGATGACTGCTTCTGAAATTGTGCGTCCAGCAGGTTAGTTGATTCTCAGCCATCGATCCGCCCTCGTTAGGACGAATCAAAATGCTTTTCAAACTAGAGTATCTGAGAACTCTTGTTCAATGCTCGTACATCCCTCACTCTGAACGCCCGTTACTTCCTCGTCTTCGAGCCTGCACGCTGATAATGCCGACCATTGCAGGACTATAGGTCATCTTGGCTTGTGTCCGGAGAACCCAGTCGTATCTGGGTGAGTCTTTCGTCTTCGTTACTTCATAATGATGCTCCTTCATGGATTTACCGCCTGACCTCGTCCGAATTACACGGTCTGAGATTGACGACAAAACTTGGCTGTTTTTTTTTCTTCTGAATCCCCTTGAACCTGTACCCCAACCGAGAGCTGACCACGTTTCCAGGATGCCTACCACGCACGACTACCTCCAAGCTGGGTTTCCGGTGTCTGTGGTTCGTAGTGTTCAGGTGAGTGATACTCCTTTCTCTTTGGCCAACGCCGTTTCTATGATGCTCTCAAACACGACGGTCTTCGTATTTTCACTGCCGAAACCGCCCGCCATAGCTCACTTCTCCGGGCAACCCTTTCTGACATTATCAATTTTTTTCCTTGTCCTCTGTCTTGAACATTTCAACCCGTGCCTAACCACCCACTCCCAGTTTTCGATTCGTCGCGCGTTATTTTTAGTAAGTCCGCAAGCTGTTGTCCGACCTGTGTTGTGCGTCAAGATGAGACGTTTAAATAATAATCAACTAGAAGCTGTTCCTGAGCTTCTGCAAGGGTTTCATACGTCTCTCTTCTATCTGAATTATTCTGAACCTGTCCCTGGTTGTCTTGGTTAACGACTTGCTTTCCCAGTCGTTCAACGTGAAGCCCACAGACCAACGCTATTGCGGGTTTCCCGCGAAAGGTGTGGCGCATCACAGCCATCGTGACAGTCCCCGATAGCTCCAAAGATTATATTAAGAGCGAAGTACCTATATCTCATCATAGTGTGTTTATTTATACCCATTGTAGCACCCACGATGCGTTGTCAACTTGTCATGTGTTGTAATGCAATCACTGTTGTAATATATCACTGCCTTTTCTGTCCAGGTCTCTTAAGAGCCTCGGGTCGTCGTTCCCCCTTGGGGCCGGGACTCGAGTTTTGGCCGCCTTGTTGCGCTTTCAACTTGCCGTTTGTTGAGTAGTGCATCTTTGTACGTAGTGACCGTGGATGTCAGCTTGCTAGAAGTCGCCGCCACCTCCTTTGCGTTATCGTTGACATCTTTAGGAGGGACTTAGTCGTATTGACGAGTGCTTCCGTTGCGGACTGCATTCCCCGCTAGTTATCTGGTTAGCTAAGAGATAGCATAGTGCATACCGATGCCCCCGAGAGGCCCCAAGAGTTCAGGTAGCTGGTACTAGGGAAATTCAGACTATCCACCACCCGGCCGAAGGAACGAGCGACGGATCACATTAGTATTCGTTAGGTTAACGCACCAAGCTTGCTGCCCAAGATGTCGCCGGATTGCGATGAGGGAGCCTTCACAACCTCCACAATGGTGCTCAGTCAGATAAACCAAGTGACCTCGCCGATCTGCATATGAGGGAGATAGCGTCTGGTGTTCGAAGGTCTGTCACGTATGGCGGCGTCGTGGAGATTCGGCTAACATCTACCGGGTCAGGCTCGAGGTCCGAAGGTACCATCACGGAGCGGAAGGTAGTAAGTAAGTGTTTGATATTCGTGTTTGATATTCGTGTTGAGACGGTCAGGAAGCACTACGACTCGCGTTTGGCGTTTCGAAGGCGTTACTTGAACGATATTCAAGGCGAGACAGAATGCGCTCTCAATGAGAAGCTCGGTTCCACGCTTAACTTAGTTGATTTCGGAGTGCTTCCGCTTCTACACAGTGTAATCCATAGGGAGAGAGACATGCTACCGATAAACAGATCGCGGACTTGGAACACTGCTTGTATCTCAATGAGAGTTCATCAGATCTTCACGTTGTGGCAAAAGTTCGGAGGGATCAATTCAGAATAGGTACCATCAGGTAGTTCGTGATAGTAGATATCGGCTGGATAATTTCGTCGTTTGTTTAAAGTTTTACATCAGGGCTGGAAACGCGAACGACCCTAAAAGGCCCAACGAATCAGAGAAACGATATGAGGACAAGAGCACGGAGGAACAAACAATTTTCCTGTGTTTCCCCCAGAGAACAGCAGGGGGAGCGACTCTGGTGCCTTTTCCAACCCCTCGACGATGTGGAACCTGCGAATTATACGACCCTCAGAAATCCACTTGCTGAGGTTCGTAAAAGCCTCGGGATAGCGATCAGCATAGTCAATACTACGAGAGATAGCGCTCTCAGTCAGTGGCCGGAAGGAGGAAGTCGTATTCTTACACAATAAAGCCTTCCATCTTCGCTCGTTGAGTTATGAGATTTAGATAAGCAGAGATACCCTTTGGCTCGGGTGCGTCTAAAAGGACATGACCGTCAATAATTAGTCCAAGTACGGACTACGACTGGCGCACTGTACTGGGATATGGCACCTAACGAAGAATATCAGTGATCACGACCGTGACCTTAACCAGCGTATTGTGCGTGACTCACCACACAAAGCAATACGCGCCCCCTTGTTCAACCTTGTCAAGGCAAAGTCCAATATCTCACCACCGACGTTGTCAAAGAACACATCCAGGTATCCGACTGCATCTTTGAACTCATCCTGGAACGTTGGACTCTTATAGTTCAGGGCTGCGTCTATCTTGAGCTCTTCTTTGAGCCAGCGGCACTTGTCGTCTGAGCCAGCAATTCCAATCACTTTCGCGCCGTACATTTTGCCGATCTGACATGCGACAGAGCCCACAGAGCCGGCAGCGGCCGAGACCACGAGAGTCTCACCAGCCTTGATCTTTGCAACGTCCAACATACCCTGGCTCGCACAATTAGTAGCATACAGGTGGAATCCTGATAATAACAACAAACAAAATAAGCCGTTACGCCACCTGAAATGGTCAAATTAGGTGAGGGTTCACCGTGAAGGAAACGCTGTAAGCCACGCACCGGTAAGTCCCAAAGGTCCTAAAAGGTCGAGTAACTGGCCCCCCGGTGGGATCCTAGCACGTCTTTCTCGGTCTAGAGCCAAAATCAAGATTGACTGTGCTCACTCAAGTTTTTGGGCGTCTTTTTCTTTCAAGACAGCAAACTCCGTCCAACCTGCCCATAAGCACAGAGTTCCCGAATGAGGATCGGTATTGAGATGACTCACCGGGCAGGCACTGCACAACATCACCAGGTTGGAGTTCAGAGCCTTCACCTACCTGCACGACGGTGGCCAAACCGACAGACCGCATGACTTCACCAATTTGAACAGGGGTGGTATAGCTCCTGGTATCCCTTAACCAGCCTCGCATAGCAGGGTCGAGTGAAAGCCAATTAACCTGCACGAGGATTTCACCCGCACCAGGCTCGAGACCGAAGGGCACCTTCTCAATACGAAAGGTGTTGGGTGTAATGTCTGCGATGGGGCGCTCATTGAGCACGATTTGTGTGTAGTGTTTTGGAGACATTTTTTGACGACTTTTCGGTCGACGTAGCAGCTGCTTTTAAATGAACCCGCACCGGCCACCTTTCAGCCGGGCCCAGATCAAATCGCGTCAGCGTAACTTATCGGCATCCGTTCGGAGGCGTACGCAATTGCGACGGGGTCGCTCTTGTTGCTCTTCACGAAGTGTGGCAAACGTTCCTGGGTACTGTCACACGGTGTAATTATTCATCATGTGAGATACACAATAAGCTGTCTATCAGAACAGCGGGATTATCAATGAACTTTTACAGACGACCGGGGTCCTTCATCAGATGGCTTAACACACCCTGTTCGATTGTTGCCTCCCAAAGCTCCACCTTCGCTCTTTCCAGGTCTGTCAGGAGCTGTTGTCGTCGCTCCTTTGCGCGCTGTATTATCTCTTGCTTGTTCAGTGCTTTGCTTCCGGCGGAAGCTCGGCTGGGGGGACGTCGGTCCATTAGGGAAGGAACCCTTGGGGGTGGTGCGGTCCCGGGTGCAGCTGGCCATGGTCTCGGCGCTGCTGAAGAAGCCCTGGATATTGGGGGCGTTGCTGTAGCCGCCGAGGCCGCGAATTGTTCCGAAGGTAAGGCTGGCGCTGGAGACTGTAACTCCCCGCTCAGAAAACGTGAGGAAGGGGGTGGCTGCGACTGTGCCTTCGACTGAGTTGCTTGTGGAGGCGCAGATATCAGTGCCTGTAACAATAGAGTGGCTGCCCTAATTGGATCTTCCGCTATAGGAGTAACTCGCGCTTGAGGAGCTTGAGAGAAACGAGATAACAGTTGCAACGTACCTTGCTCCGGTCGATAGACATCTGGTTCTGGGCACAGGTCCTCCCGAGGTGTCAGAGGACCAAAGAGGGAGCTGGTCGATGTAATAGGGGATTGCAAGAGCGTCGGCGTTGGGGGATCCTGTCCGGTAGAATTTACTACTGAAGGATCAACCGAGTCTGAATAATGATTATGTGATATGTCCAATAGTGCCGGGTCGATCACGGAGTCTGGGGTTGAGCTGGTAGCGATGGCATTCTCGTGCAACGGAAGCTGCTCTGCAGAATTAGAGCGGGGTGAATACGGGGCCGTCAGTCCAGGGGAATCGCCGCTAGCGATCATACTCTGTATCGAGCTATGACGAAGTATGGCCAACAATCCCTGGATGTCTGGCGAGAGTTGATTAGAAGCGGTGAGATGTGACGAAGTTTGGGGATGATGAGGTGGGAGAAATTCGAAAGACGACGAGGACGGCGTAAGGTTGGATGGGGTCGACTCGTTGAGAAACGACATGAAATCATCTAATGGAGTGGCCGCTGGTATCTGTGGAACTCCATGCAGCATCGTCGGCGCGTTAGTGACATCCCTGATTTGGGGATTGCAAGGAGGCGTGTCATTTTTGTCCCGGGATTGCATATCAGGAGGAATGGGCTGTTGTTGAGAGGACGACTGGCTCGATGACTTCTGAGGAAATGGGACAGTAGACGAACGGCCTGCGTGTTGCTGAAGGTATGTCCTGGCAGCAGCAGATCGTCTGGCACCGTTGATAAGGACTACGAGCTGAGAAAGAAGTTGCTTGAGGCGCTCCTTTTCCCAATGACGGCGATATTGGCTTGGTCCTTCTCCTTGTTGGAAAGGGTACGGTACGTCCCAATCCGCGGCCCCCGCAGGAACTGAATTGAGTCTTCGGCGCTTTGGTGCTGGTCCCTGCTCCTGGCCCGATCCACCAGAACTCGAGCTTGCGAAATCAGAGGGACAAGAAAATGTGGCCACAGGAGAGGTGCAGGGGACGCCTGTACCTGAGAGTAGTCGCAGCAAGGACTCCAGTACGGGGAAGATATTTCTCTGCTTTACGAGAGATGAAACGACTTCGTCGCTCGTCGGGGATGGAAGGGAAGTAGAATTGAGGGAAGAGGTACTGTTCTTTCCTAACAATGGCGGGTCAAGCTCGTCCTCGACGATAATCGGATTCTGTGATGTTGCGCCTTTGTAATACCTTGTGGAAAGAGCCGATGGTTTCAATCCACTAATCAGACCGGCATGCCCCAGAAGGGCCTGTTGACTACGCAGAAAATTGGAAGGCAAGGGTTCACTGGGATCGGGGAAGTGGATTGTAGGGGCAGGAGGGCGTGGCGTGGCAGAACGCTCCTTACCATTATGCGAGTTTCTGGGAGCCCTCGACGATTTGCTGGACGTTGCAGGGTTAAGGGAAGAAGAGAGCAAGGTGGGTGGAGAGGAGATCTGAGGGATCGTGGAAGGTGTTTCTGAATTTCTCGTGGGGGTTCGACCGTCCGAATGTAAAACTGCCGGATCGAGGGCAAGTTCAGAATAGTAATGGGAACCAGGAAGTGCAATGGTCCCCACGTTTTCTGCAGACCTTGGGCCTGTGGGTAGCGCTAGCTGCGGTGACCTACCTCTGGCCGGAGACGATGGAGGGGAACCAAACAGCGATCCATCATCTTCGTCTTGGACGGGTAGAGTGAGCTCGCTGTTGGCTGGCATGCACTGGAGTGAAAGGTTTTAGACAACGAGGCGAAAGGCAGGGAATAACGGCACCTTTTAAATACTCACGCCAGTTTGAGTATGTCGGAGGAGATGAAAGGAAAGGCAGAGTGGTAAGAGAGTGCAGACAACCCTTTACGGCTACAGTCACCAGTCGTGCGATACTCTTCAAAGTTATTTATTGGTACAGTATGCAGCCAATGCCAACGTCAACGTCACCGTCACCAAGCAACCGAAGCTCAAGACGGCAGCCTCACCTTGAGCACCCATTGACGTCGGATTTTGTTCAGGACCCTTATCGACAAACTTCTCCCACTCCTTTTCCTCAGTACGATTACCTTCCTCCGAACTCGACAGATCAGCATGATTTCCCTACTCCAACTTTCCAACGCCAGAGGGCGATCAGCTCGTATGCGCTGGACTCGGGGACCCTGACGTTTCCTGAGCCTCAGCTATATCGCGCGAGCTCAAGCAAGGCCACCTATCGGCCACTCACGCCTCCCAATCGGAACTTTAGGAGTGATCTGCGAACTTCCCCTCGACCAAGTCCCGCTCTCCCACCCACCCTCCCGCCCCGTAAATTTGTCGCCAGCCCCGAAACCGATGGCAGACAGGTGGCGTTTAGTTCATTCGATTCATTGCTAGCCGACGCTTATCCGGCCTTTGACTCAGCACGTGGTTCCAGAGACCCCTCCGGATCTCAGTAAGCTCAGGTATTAGCTCGTTCTGACAACGAAGTGCATGTGAGTTAATATGAAGTTTGGATAGTCTTGACTTGCCAGCGGGATTGGAATCATTTCAGGCCGGTAATGTCCCTGAATCCCAACAAGAATGGGCTCGGTTCGTCCCGCCCCAGGCACTTGAAGCTCTTGGAAAGAAAGAGGTCGAGAGGCAGTCTGCCTTGTTCGAGGTATTCAAGTCAGAACTAGACTATGTCAATGACTTGCGGATCATACAAGATGTATGATTAGTTTGATTTTCTCCGATTGTGTGACTGAGTCTGCTTCTAGGTCTACATTACGCCACTATTGAGTGCCCCACACGAAGTAATGAGCGAAGCAAAGGGAAGGACGTTTGTTTCCGAAGTATTTTGGAATTCGAACAAGCTATTGGACCATCATCAACGCATGCTCGGATCTCTTCTGACACGCCAGAGGGAGCAACATCCTCTTGTACAGAGCGTAGCAGACATCATTCTAGATTGTAAGCCAGGTTCCATGGCATACATAATTTCTTTGATTCACCAGTCCTAGATGCGTTCCGGTTCACACCTGAATACGAGTCCTATATCAAACACTCGCCTTTGTCATTGGATCTTCATAGGAAAGAACTTGACCGGAATCCTCGCTACACTGATTTCATCCGAAAGTGTTCTGAAGACCCCCGGTTGAGGAAACGCGATTTTAAGACCTTACTCTCTCGCCCCATCACTCGATTGCCCAGATTGAAGTTGGTTCTTGAGCGAATCCACAAGCTGACTGCCGCAGATCATCCAGATCTTGAAACAATCCCCATAGTCCTCACTATCCTGCAAGACTTCATTAAGAGCTCAGAACCTGGAATCGCAGCCGCGGAAGGCAAGGTCAACTATTGGGTACTTCACGAAACCTTAGTTTTTCCCCCTGGGGAAATCACTGTGAGTCCGACGTATATGATGACTCTGAGCTCACAATCCCTTCCAGGACCTAGACGTATATGACGAGTCCAGAACTCTGGTTCATTCTGGACCCCTTGTAAGGCAGAAATCCGACGCCCGCCGTTCGTGGAGTGATGTTTTCGGCGCCTTGTCAGACAACTACTGTGCGTGGCCACGCCGTCATCCCTCTCTTAGGTCTGACTTGTACCAGTCTTGTTGCTTAACGAGGAAACGAGACCACCAATGACAGTTAAGCGACGTTTTGTGTGGAGGGTAAATGGCGCTGCTGCCCTGTTCCTAAGGCTCCTTCGCTTACCCAAGTTTCCTCGTATAGCCAATCCCACTTGAATATCTCGGGTTGGGGTCTTTTAATGACACCCCAGAAGTTCGAAAGGAGCGTGCAGACAACGGCAGCTTCATCAGCATAAGTTCGACTAAGCAAAACGTGTATCCGTTCTCCATATATCATGCTGGCGCGAAGACAGCTCGTCGATACACCCTTTACGCACCGACGACGACGGCCAGGGAAAAGTGGCACATGGCGCTAGTCGAGGCGATTGGTGTGCGGAAAGCCAGACAAGACGCAAACAAGGTACCCCTGCATCCGCTTTGATCTTTCAAGTCTCTCATAATTAACTGCAGTGGTATGCGCCCCAACCTCTGAATGATGGCTTCTTCCGTGTTCCTTCTCGCATCCCGTATGTCCAGGGGACCCGCTTTACTGGTCGCATCTTTTGCGCAGCTGTACTTCGTGGGTGCTCCGCCTTGCAGCCGATTAGCGCTCATGAGACTTTTAGCGAGCCGAAGCAAGAACTATATCGCTGTAGGCTGCACCAGTGGCATTTATGTTGGTATGCGCACAGATTCTTGTAAGCCTCCGCACTCTCGCCTGTCTCAATCACTGACTCGATCGAGGGCAGCATTCCGAAGAGTCTTGGACTTCATTAAGCCGACTTCCATAATCGCTCTTGCAGAATCCAACAACGTCCTTGTCCATTGTGAAACTGCTCTATTTTCCTACCCTCTCGATCTGTTTATCCGCGTTTCTCAGGGAAACGCAGCAACTCAGGAACTCGACAACTCTGCTGAAAGGCTGGCTCAGAAAGATGGGAATGTCCTATTTTGTAAAGCAGGTCGTTCTGCCAATCGAACTCTTGGTAAGCAATTCAATATTACCTCCGGCTAGCATCCAGTTATTCACCTTCAAATAGTTGCCTATGCAACGAAGAGCTTCATGAACGTTACGTTGAGCATACTAGAACCGATTCACCCGAACGAGGATCGCACCGAATCATCATACCGGTCCTTTGGTTCTGTCAGTCTCCAAACATTTCCTGAAAGGTTTATGTTCAACTAATCAATCCGTAACAGCCAGTGCCTGTTCCACGAGACACCCACGATGTGACATTTCTGCCACAGAATATAGCAATTTGCGCGTCAAAATCCGTTCACATCTTGAAACCGATGAAGTGGGTTCGCCTTTACTCGTTCGGTCGTGTATTAATCGTCCACGAAGTATGACGGTTTCCTCGCCGCTGGTAGCGCCAGATTTTTCTGATTCAACGGGTGGTTCACTGCGTCTACTCAAAGAGAGGTGCGAGGACGCGAAGTCTTTGGGAGTAGTGAGACGTGAGAATGCCGAGATGCTTATTGTCTACGATGGTCAATCAAATCCTCTCCATTCGCCTCTTCGTTGTCTGACAGTTATCCAGAACTTGGTTGCTACATCGACAAGTACGGCAAGCCCACTCGTTTGGGTAGTTACATTCCGTGGGAGTGCAAAGCCTCGGCATATGCGCATCGTGGACCCCACCTGTTGCTTTTCTCTCCCGGATTCATCGAGGTGCGCACGGTTGCTTCGGGAGGGCTCGTCCAGGTAATAGAAGGGAACGATGTGCGGCTCCTCCATTCTGGCTTGACGGAAACGGATATGCTCGTTGCTGGCATGACTGGAGATGTCGAGGACGCGAGCGGCCTCAGTGAGAAGCTCGTGGAACTGGTACAGACCACGGCAATAGACGTGAGGGCACCAATAGTTCGCACGGAGCAACTATGGGATGAATGGGATATGTGAGTTTGTTGTAAGGGCTATTCGTTTATAGTGTACGTGCTTGTATAGAGTCCATAATTATATCGTATCTTATCGCCTGCTTCGTTGTGTTCACACACGGCCACAAAGCGAGCTACATAGGCTCATGGCAATAGGACAGAGACAATCCATAAAGTATCCAAGTCGGCTTCCGAACCCGCAGCGATGGTCAGGCCTGTCAGGAGTTGAGCGAAATTTGATTAAGGATTCGTGAGGCCAATGTTTCCATTAGAGCTACTTAGTTTGGCAGCTGATCCGACCTAATTAGTGATCTACAGTAGAACTGAATGGCAAGAACGCATCTACTTATTTGATCTCCAAGATTCTGGAGTGAATCGTACAACAATGGTATATCAGTCTGCTCACCCGTCCGTCGATCCCTCTATTCTGTGTCGAACACTAAGCAAGCACCATCATCGCCCGCACTGACTACAATGTCTCCATTACGTCCCAGCGCAGCACCGTTGATGAGCTCTTGGTGCCCCTTGTGCTCCCGTACAAGAGTGCCGGCTCGCGCATCCCATGTCCGGAGGGTATGATCTGCAGAGGACGAAACGACGAGGTGCGGTTTTGTTGGGTGCGCCAACAGGCTCGTGACGGCGTCCTGTGGATCAAGGTCACCACCAAACCGAGAATCAGGGAAGTAACAAGGCAGCAGCCTTACTTTATGCTCGAGCGTCGTGCGCAGCCGATTCGTGCTGAGATCCCATATGCACACTTTACCATCTGTCGCGCCAGTGACGACTGTGCCTGCGCCGGCCGATCCGGCAGGTGCGCTAGAGCCATCAGCAGCGCCGACGATATTGACGAAGACAATAGCTTCGACACTCTGCTCTTCGGTATGGCCGCCGAGGGCAGAGATGACCTCCCCCTTGCTCAGGCTGACAACGCGGACACTACCATTCGCTCCACCGACAACGGCGACAGTTGAGGCGGGGTTGACGGCGAGCGAAGTGATGCCACCCAAATCGAATCGCGCGTTTTGCCCTGTCAGCTTGAAAAGTGGTGTGGGTGACCGGGGGTCCCAATAAATGAGGGTGTTGTCACCACATGCAGTTACGATCCGTTTACCTGAGAAACACAACACGTTCGTTTGCAACTTTTTGCAATCGGGTGTTGTTCACCTACCGTCTGGAGTAAAATCTCCACACTGAACAGGCCCTGTGTGGCCCGCAAAAACTTGCATAGTACTGCCAGACGGCACTGTAACACAAAATGAGCTTTCGTCGGACTGGACCATGATACTGTCTCGTACGTTGCCATAGCCAAACTGTGCTGTCGTTGGAGCCAGCCAGTAATACTGGTCCTTTGGGATGCCAACGCAACCACTGTAGAAGATTTGGTGAGTAAGCCTTCATGTCTGTACCTGCGAATAGCGGAGGGGCGCACCATTACTTCGTCAGGCCCTTGCAACTCGGTCAGGAACTCCCAGGTCCTGTAATCATCCTTTCTTACCCTTTTCCACACTCGGACCCGGCCGTCCATGCCACCCGTTGAGACCATCTCGCCATCTGAGCTGAATGCCGTCGCCGTTACGCTATCTGCATGACCCGTCAGCTTCACAATAGTCTCGCCATCTGTGACGTCCCAAATGTAGCCGAAATCGTCTCCACCGCCGGACGCTGCCACGGGTGCGTTGGGATGTGCGGCAACGGCGTAGACGGGTCCCTCGTGGCTGGTGAAGTGCCGGATAGAGTTGTCCTCCCAGACAATTTCATCGCCGAGTCCGCCCGCGTTGTCATCATCCTCATCCATGGGCTCATCGCCTTGATCAACTTCAATGTATACATCGTCGTCTTTGAGGTACTCTTCGCCGTCTTCTTCCTCCTCTCCATGGGTTGGCTGGTCGGTTGGTGCCATGTCTACCGTGAACGTAGCAGTCTAGTGTTTGTTGAGTGAATAAGCACCGAGGGTGGGCCTTTTAAGAAATAAGAGGTGCTGAGTCATTTACACGGTCTACCACCATGAAGCGATGCATACACTTCGCCGAGTCGCTGACGTGAGATCACTGACCGACTACTTTGCTGATGTAATGATGGCCGTTCTGTGCAAGTGACGTTTAAGTTCCACGTAGTCGTTGGACTAAACTATTCTTTCCCATCTACGGCGACCATGAAGTTTTCACTGTCAATCCTTTCATTATCACTGCTCGCCGGGGCCTACGCATCCAATGTCCTGGACTTAGATCCCACCAACTTTGACAGCGCCATTGGACAGGGCAAACCAGGTCTCGTAGAATTGTGCGCCGCTTCTCCTACTTCACACCGCGTTGATATTGACGTGTCTTTAGTTTCGCACCTTGGTGGTATGTCCTTTATACTCCGTTCTGCAATCTCACTGCTAAAGTGCCGTCGTAATTAGTGGACACTGCAAGGTGAGACGCTCCGTAACGCCGCCCCATGACTCTTGCTCAAGTCGATGTGTACAGAACCTTGCACCTATTTATGAGCAATTAGGAGATGCATTCAGCCACGCCAAAGAAAAGGTTGTTGTAGCAAAGGTTGACGCCGACGGTGCCGGCAAGCCTCTGGGACAGAAATACGGCGTTACTGGCTTTCCTAGTACGTTCCCCTATCTCGGGCTTTGTATCTATGTTATTAATTGTAACAGCTCTGAAGTGGTTCGACGCCCAAGGCTCTGTGTCGGACTACGAAGGAGGCCGTGATCTTGACTCTCTGGTAAATTTGTGCGTTCATCTGGTCGTTTCACTATTCGATATTCCTCATACATGGTTTTTCCCAGCATCTCGCAGAAGTCAGGCATCAAGTCAAACATCAAACCCCCTCCCCCTCCCGCGACGCTCATCCTTGACACCCACACGTTCGACGAAGTCGTTTTCGTACGCGTTTATTATCATTTCACGCATCCTTTTGCTTAATGCACTCTCTTACAGAACAAGGATCACGATACAATTGTCGCGTTCACCGCCCCTTGGTGCGGCCACTGCAAGAAAATGAAGCCCATTTACGAGCAAGGTAGTCACAACCTTCCCTCAATCTCGGTGTTTCTCACGTTCGTTCGTAGTTGCTAAGACCTTCCTCCCCGAGACCAACGTAAGTCAATCTCGCAAACCGAGCTCACACCTTGCTGAGGCTCCGCCAGTGTATCGTTGCAAACGTCGAGGGGGATGCCGAAGCTAACCGACCTCTCGCCGTCAAGTATGAAATTCAATCTTTCCCTACGATTAAGTTCTTCCCTAAGGGTGGCGAGCCTATCGCATACCAAGGCGGCCGTGAGGAAGCCGACTTCGTCGAGTTCTTAAACGAGAAGTGCGGCACTCATCGTGCTGTGGGTGGCGGCCTGAACGGCCAGGTCGGTGTTCATGATTTCTTCTAATCATACTTTGATCCCAAACGTTCATCTTACTTTTCAGGCCGGTCGTAGTACCGAATTCGACTCCCTGGCCAGTAAATTCTTCGTTGCAACTGGCGCGGCGCGTGATGCCGTATACAAGGAAGCCGTTAGTCTCGCCGCGGAGCTCGGCCCAGCTGCCAATCACTATCTCCGAGTGATGGAGAAAGTGGTTAACGGAAGTGAAGATTACGTTGCCAAGGAATCGAAGCGGTACGTATACTTCCCTTGTTTCGTCACTGCGACTATTTAACCCTGTGTGCTACCCTTACTGATGACACTTCTTTTTCCCCCATCTAAAGCCTTGCGTCTATCTTACAGAAACGCACGCTGGCACCCGCTAAGATTGACGAGATCAGGGTCAAGGCGAACGTCCTTGCAGCATTTGTTGCAGAAAAGGTGGCCGAAGGCCGGGATTCAATTGAGCGTGCGATGGAGGAATTGTAGCCTGGTTAGTTGATTTAATGAAGTATGGAAGCCATCGGCCTAGAGGCTTCGCTATCATCAGTAGTAACATCCTCAATGACAATGGCATTGTGCCGACACGCTACACATTCTCGCGGCCGTGTGGGATCAGGCCTTGATCAAGCCTTGGGAACACAGGAATGTTGCTGGGAGAGCCAGGGTCGGTCCGCGTGCAACCAGGCGCCCGACTCGGAAGTTCTCGAAAACATCGTGACGTCGGTATTCTACCACCACTCTTTCCCCGGTGCCCAACCGGTGCCTACTGTATGTACTGTACCTACGACGCCACCCTAAAGGCGAGCATGCGAACGCCTTATCCTGTGACGGTCTGGGGGTCGGGATGAGCTGGTTTAATTTCCTTTAATTTCCTTGAGGGTGTCTACGGGCTTGGCCCTCGGTTCATACTTTCTTGCGCTAGTGTAAATCTACTTCAATGAACGAGGACACAATGTCTATGTGTTCTTGGGACCGCGCCGTAGTTATATTGAAGGCCCTGCCCAATCCCGCCCAAGTCAGCTGGTCCACTTCAACCCGCTGGGGGAATCGTAATCGGTCTTTTACAAGAAGAAAAAACAGGGATTGACGCACCTCATTCCAGGATTTTCCGATCCAGAGGGATCTGGGCCGGAATGATGGGTCATTGGCGGGAGTGCCACGGGTCAGCGGGCATTTACGCACGCATTCAAAACCGTGTGCTGGTGCTCCATATCTTTTCTAAGAGCCACACAAGGTTAGAGTGAATATATGAGTCGAGCGTTAAGGTAAACACGCGGTGTCCGCACACCAGTACTTACCTGTACAGCTCACACGCGGGCATCACCAACTCTCACCATGGTCAAGGATGTTATCCTACTGTGATAGGGAACAAGAACTCGGACCGATGCAGAGTGACGGCCGAATCGACTGGGCTGAAGACGTGGACAGTAGATCCGGACGACAAAGGAAGTATAACGTGTCCTGCACTCAATTGTTGCTATTCCCGCCTCCAACCAACTAGTTCTATCCAATAATCCCCTGAGATCACATGAACGAAACTTTCGTAACCCAGTTTCCATTTATAAGATGGTTGAAATAGCTGGAGGCAAATGAGTGGCGCGCCAATCGTGCTTCCCAAACACACTGCCCCTCAATACAATTATGGGGCTCCTGAGAGTGCCACATCATAATATACTCAGGCTGGCACATGTGAACTCGGGCTTCCAACTTGGATTCCTCGAACATAAATATCGCTTTATTCTGAACACTTCTCCACGTTTCTCCTTCGTTCATCAATCATCCCTCAGTACCACCACACTAAACGGCCGAAACATGACTGATGCCGTAGTTCCGATCCGAGCGATCTGGTTCACAACCTCGGGCCAATGGGAGTACGCCCCGCCAGCCCCTTACGACAGCAAGGCTTCGTACGCGGCCGATAGCCTTCCTACCTCCCTATCCCTCGTTACATGGAATGTCGACTTCGCCGCACCTCATCCCAAGCTGCGCCTTAAGGCTGCACTGGATTACCTCCAGTTCCACGCATTCCCGCAATTCAAGGGCGGCCAACCCCCGCCGTGCCTGATCCTGCTGCAGGAAATCAAGGCCAATGTGTTTGACACGTTGCTCGAGCATCCGTGGATCAGGGCGTGGTTCATGGTCGTGCCGGGCAGCGCGGAGGACGGCTGGCCGAGGTTTGCTCACTACGGGACCGTCACGCTTGTCGCCCGGAGCGCGCCGCTGACAGGATCGATCTGCGCCCATTTTGGGGAAAGCCGGATGTGCAGGAACGCGCTGGTGACGGACGTGGTGTTGGGCGGGGCAGAACCGTACGCCCGCCTCGTGCGGGTGGCCAACACACACCTCGAGTCGCTGCCCGAGGGCACGCCGCGGCGCGTGGTGCAGATGAGGGTAATCGCTGGCCTGCTGAAGGACGCGAAGGTGTCAGATGGGATCGTGTGTGGGGATATGAACGCGATTGCGCCCTCCGACGAGACCATCGCGGAGGAGAATGGGCTGTTGGACGCTTGGGAGCAAAGGCAGAACAGAGACGAAGACGGAACTACATGGGGCTATCAACCACGAAGTAGGTTCCGGGCTGGTAGGCTGGATAGGATTCTGCATACGCCGAGCAAGGGCGTCAAGATCAAGGACGTGCGGAGGTTAGCAGTGGGGTTAGAGATGCCGAACGTCGGTTGGGTCAGCGATCATTATGGTTTGGCGTGCCAAGTGGAGGCTCAACAAATGGCGTTGCAAGAAACGGAAGGTGGAAAAGAATGAACCCTGTGGTTACTGTATACAACCTTGGCATAGCGTGGTAATTCCTGTAGCATCGGTCAAACCGAGCCCGGAACGCAGCACCCCGCCAGGACATCATCGTCTCAGGGTAGACGGTCTCTAAGGAGAGGACTGTGTGTATTACACAACGAGTGTATAGGATAGTCGGAGTGAGAAGTAAGAACTAGAGCCCGTGGCTAGGCATGAACGGGCTACGACAGCGTGGGTAAGAAGCTAAGACGTAAATAAAATTACAGTAGTCAACGGGTCGCCCGCCGAGTACACCAAGCCATTCGCGAACGTCTAGAATTTTCTTCAACGAAAACGCGTCGTTGGCGCCATGACGAGTGCCTCGCGTTGTCCAGAGAGGGCTGACACGAGTCTCGAAATAGATTTGTGAGCTCTGGCGTCAATTGAGTGGGTTAAGGAACCGGAAGTGCAAAGGGTTGTTTCCAAACTTAGACCATGTCAGCAAGCCATCGTGTAAAACACGCGGTTCAACGTCAACTTGAGGCTTTCTTCCGAGTCCAGAATTCGCCTTTGAGAAGAGGTTCTGAGAGTGTGTAGATCGCGCAGATGGGACCGAATATTTGAGGGGAAGAGAGGACTCGGAGGCGATTTAAGGGAAAGATAACGGAACCCGAATAAGGCTTCGATCACACCTGATTTACACACGCACAAGAATAAAAATAGCCGGCGTAAGTGATGAGTGTGACCTTTGCAACCGCAGCAGGCTTGGCAGCAGGAATCGGAAAGTAGAGGGCAGTGCGAATTAACTGTTCCCCCGTGGAGGAACACAGGACAGAGCACGGGACTGCGGATGGTGGACGATTTTTCGATAGAAATTTCGAACGTGATACCAAGTCACCAGCGAGAAGCCGCGGTATTATATTTTTTCCAGCTTGGAGTAAATGAAATAAATGACAAATTTGTCACGCCATATAAAAACCTGGCCAGGTCGTTACGGTTTTCTTTCCCCCAGCCTGACAACACCCTTCTCCCTTTGTTTGTCCTTCCTAGCTCTGAACACAGTCGTAATGAAGTCCGCTCTCCTTTCTATTATTTCTGCTACTCTCTTCGTTGCTGGCGTGTCTGCCCAGTCTTTGACTGTCAACACACCGTTAGTCCCGACCATTTTCGACCAACGGGTTCCTAACTAACTCTTCAATCAGACTCAATGTGGTCGTCTGTCAACCTCTTCAGATCACTTGGTCTGGTGGCACTGGTTAGTTTCTTTTATAAATTCCTCAGAACTCATTTAGTCAACATCCTCCCGTTGCAGGCCCTTACTTCCTCGTACGCATAGCTCTCACTGCTTGCTAACGCTTCTACACTCAGGCCCACACTTTCATTTCTTTTCCCACAGAGGTTTGTCATTTTATTTTATTTTTACAAAGAAAAAAAAAATTCGTGACCACGTATCCATTATTTTCCATTTCATAGTATCCATCCTGGTGCCGCACCCAATGATCCCGCCCTTGCGGATTTCGGGACTCAGCAGGGAACTTCGTTTATTTGGACAGCAGTCAACTTCGCTGTTGGTGAGTGGCCCGGCGCACTTGTTGAACGTGTTGTGGAGTGTCTGACGTAATTTTCAGGCACCAGCCTTGACATCACCCTCCGTGACAGTGCCGGCCTAACTGCGCAGTCTGCTCCGTTCACGATTCAGACAAGCAGTACGTGCTTGTCATCGTTATGTCATATATGCATCTCATTGTTTACAGGCGACACGGGCTGCTTGAGCGGTTCGTCTTCTTCTGGTGGTAGTACTTCCCCGACAACTCCTACAACCACTGCTACCGGGTCTACCCCACCGACCTCAACTCCTACGAACACCGCAACTAGCCCCACGGTGACTACAACCCCCACGACCAGGCCTAACAGCTCATCCACACCTTCGTCTTCGTATGTTATTTGTGATTTCTGTTTTTTTTCTTCTTCCTATTGATCCCTGGCAGTTCGTCGAGGACCTCAACTACCTCCACTTCGTCGAATGCCGCAATGCCCACCGGCGTTTCTTATGGGGCTGCGGGTGTCCTCGGGGCCGTCGTCGCTGCCGTATTGGCTTAAAAATTCGTGCAGAGCCAAAGAGGAACCCGGCTATTCTGAGGGTTTCCCGGACTGATCGCGATAGTGGACAAGTACGCTTTTTGGACTTCTTTGACTGAGTGCCACTCCTTTCGGCTAGTTCGCTTTTTGGATGAAGTACATTTTCTTTCCTTGTCTCTCTGACCTATGCAGTGGGACAGTTAATACGTGATTTACCTGCCTTTGCATCATTTATACCAACATATATGGTTTGTGTCGCATGTTCCACATGGCGTTTTGATGTGCTCCTACGACTCATGACCCTGTGCATTCTGTGTTCTTCCGTTCGCGACCAAGTATGCAACTTTGATGGCTTGAAGGCATATCTCTTTACGGAAACTAGTTCGGGCCTTCGATGAGAAGTTTGCACTGCGAGTGTTCATTAACGTTCATTCCAATGGATGATCTTTAACTTGAATAATTTGCTGAACAACGCAAACTACTGTACAGAGGAAGCCCGTGGACGTTGGAGTAAGGCAAGGAGAAAGGGAACACCCAGATAAGCTTTTGCTCAAAGATACACATGTCCATTGCAATCTAAGAGGTGTCGAGTGTCCTGCGGAACTCGATGAACGCTGGAGCAACTACTTTCGAGACAAGGTGACAGAAACCCTGACAACCTAGCGACATTATGCACTAGAGTAAGACTAGGTAGGTATACGGGGTGGGATGCCCAAGGAAGCACAGATCCTCTAAACCTGTCAGGCCAGAACTTAATGTGCGAGCGTGAAGTTAGTTGGGGTACGCTAACAGGGCGGCCAATTAAGTACTGAGAGAAATAGGTCACTGGCAGGACACTCGACGTTTCCCGCTCCGCTGACTACACAGTACTGCTTAGTCATCGGCCATAGTTGGGGGGCGGCGCTTCGCGGTCGACCTTTGGTCGACGCAACTATTGCGCTCAGATTTATTGCGCGCCGCCAGAAGGAGCCCTGAAGCTTGAAGGCCTGAACGATAGAGCTATGTCGATTCACCTCGGCACTCTCACCGTCTCCGCTGCAGCTGTAGCAGACTCACCGACGACAGCACCGATCCCCGAAGAAGAAGAGTTTTACTCGTCCTGGTCTCTTTTCCTGGTCTGCCTTCTTCTCATCCTATCTCTCTGGACATCGTATTACCTCCAAAGAAAGCGAATACGTGCGGTCCATGAAACTGTCGTATCTATCGTTGCGGGCATGGTCGTTGGGTTTATTGTGCGCCTAGCGCCGGGGCACTTAATTAGAGAAATGCTGGTGAGTACTTTACTTCGATTTACCCGTGTATTCAGCTCTCGGGGACGAGGTTTTATCTTTCGGACTTGGAATGTCAATGCCGGAGCAGACAAGTAGGGAGAGGGGAGCGCGACGGCATACTGACGGCATCTTGCCACGTCGCGTCCATCGAGTGCGAACGTGTCCTCATCTGTTCCTGATCCCTCTTCCGTGACAGACTTTTAAGCACACACTCTTCTTCAACCTCCTCCTTCCACCCATCATCCTAGCCTCTGGTTACGAGCTGAAGCAGGTGCGCCGTTTGCTGTCATGGTCGATGAGAGAAAACTCACGTTACCCGTAGGAGAGTTTCTTCCGCAACTTTGGCTCCATTCTGACTTTTGCCTTCCTTGGCACGTTTATATCGGCTGTTGGCGTTGGGTACGTCTGCGCAATAAGTTCTTGAGTCGCGGTCCCGAGTTCATCGCATCCTCCACAGCGTGCTAGTATACATCTGGTCTTTACTTGACATCGAATCCCTGGATCTCACCCTACTCGAATGTCTTACGTTCGGGACTACTCTATCTGCGACAGACCCGGTTACTATTTTGGCCATATTCAACCAGTATAAAGTCGATCCGAAGTTGTACACGATCATCTTTGGTGAGAGCTTACTCAACGATGCTGTCAGCATCGTCATGTATGAGTGCGTGATCCTGTCTTTCATCCACCCGTACCTGTCGTCTTTACCATTTCGAAAGAACACTTTCGCAATTTCACGGGACCGAGATCTACCTGTCATCTCTCTTCCACGGAATAGGAATATTCCTTCTCGCATTCAGCGTGTCCATGGCTCTTGGCGTCGCATTCGGCCTCGCCATGTCGCTGGTTCTCAAACACTCGTCACTCGCCATGTACCCCTCCATCGAATCTTGCCTGGTCGCGTTGTGCGCATACACGTGCTACTTTTTCTCTAATGGCCTGTCCATGTCTGGGATCGTGTCGCTTCTCTTTTGCGGCATCACGCTCAAGCACTATGCATACCACACCATGTCTCGTCGCACACAACGCGCCACCAAATACATTTTCGGCACCCTCTCGCAGCTCTCGGAGAACTTTATCTTCATTTACCTCGGGCTCTCGCTCTTCACGTCACCACCGTCTGGAGAGAAAGTGACGTCATACGTGAAGCCGCTTTTCATCGCCGTCACCACCGTCGCGGTGATCTTTACGCGCTACGCCGCCGTCTTCCCGCTCTCCGAGTTGATCAACTTTTTCCAGCGGCACGCACGCGGACAGCGCAGCGAGGAGATCCCACACGCATACCAGATGATGCTCTTCTGGGCCGGCCTGCGCGGCGCGGTTGGCGTCGCGCTCGCGGCCGGCTTCCACGGGACGAACGCGCAGACGCTGCGCACGACCGTGCTCGTCGTCGTCGTGCTCACTGTCGTCATGTTCGGTGGGACGACGGCGCGGATGCTCGAGGTGCTTGGGATACGGACCGGCGTCGAGGATGACGCGGCGTCAAGTAGCGACGAGGACGAGCCGCTGCCGATCCGCCGCAGCGGCGGCGCGCGGTGGCAGCGCCTGGCGGATGACCCCCACCACCTGAACCTGAACCAAGGGTACGCGCGCGCGGCTGCGCGGACTGGCACGTATGTGCAGTCACCTCGGAGTTACAACCATCACGTGCAGAGCTTGAGCCGCAGCCCCAGCGGGAGCCCGCAGGACAACCACCAGCTCCACCACCTCGCGAGTGCGGGGCACGGTAGCAACAGCCCGATCGGGAACCTGGGCCGGGGCCATGGGAGGCCATTGTCGCCCGTGCACTCCGGCTCCTTGTTCTCCGCCGCTTCGAGCGACTCGTACGACTCGGACAGCGGCGAGGTGCTCCCACTCGCGCCGACTGCCGGCGCGTCAGTGGGGGCGGGACCGACGGACGCGCCGTCCTCCGCTCCGCTTTCTCCCACGGCGGCGGAACACATCGAAGAAGGGAAGTGGTTCCAGGCGATCGACGAGCGATACCTGCTGCCCCTGTTCTCGAACGCGACCGCGAGCCGGTCGTTCTACGCGCGGCGGATGCGGCGGGCGTCCGGGGTGGGCGAAGGCAACGGTGGGGGCTCGGGGGCGGAGGTCGAGCCCGGGGAAGAGGTCGAGGCGGACGGGCCGGAGGTGGACCTTGGGCGGCGCGGGAGCAGCGCTGGGGTGGCGCAGGCGATCGGGATCGGGCTCGGGCTGGAGAGTCGCGTCGAGCGCGGGTTGCCGAGTCCGACGCTGCGGAGGGAGAGCGATCCGGCGCTGAGCCAGTCACCATGAGTACGAGATCGAGCGCTGGCCGCAGAGCAAAAACGTTCTTTGTTGTGCGTGCACGTGTGACGCCGTCGCTGGACGGTTCGGCTCAGTAAACTCGGACAGTAGCGAGCGACCGATTGATAACGGGTCGGTGACAAGATGGGGCTTTGAGTTTCATTGACTGCCTGCCTGTGCCTAGCTTTTCTCAAGAGGACCTCCCCCTCCTTTTCGCCCCCTAATTGATGACAGATAGACAGATAGACAAGTTTTTCTCTCGGAGTTGAGGAGAACCCTCGGCCAGTGCCATCCACGCCCATTCTGTTGAACTCATGAAAACGCGTGAACCTTCGAATCAAAAATTCTGATGACGCCAGACCAAACACGCCACTGGCAAACCCGAAGGCGCTAACATATACATTGATGAGTGTCGTCTACGTCACAGTAGTCCTCGGGGTTCCGCCGCCCCCACGCCCCCGGAGCACGCTCGATTTTGAATTGGGCCCCCTTCGATCCGCCAGCCTGGTTTGGCACCTGGCCTATCCAACGCCATCCACGGCCGCTGACGCCCCACAAATGCTTCTCCAGCGGCATGCCCCACACCCGAGCACGTAAACTCCCGGTTTCCCCTCTATCATGCGCCCCAAATGCGCCCCGAGGCGATCAAATCGCCTCGCCAGCTGTCCTTCCCCAGAGGGCAAATAATAATTAGGATGGGGTTACACGATCAATAAGAGAATTAAACATCGGGGTAGTGCATGTCACGTAAGTTTCTGTATCCCAAAGACACACAAATGGAGTTCTCTTGAGATGAATGGGCCGGTACAGATAGCCCGTCAGCCAATGTACGAAGACTCAACACCATAATCCATAATGGGTCGGTAGTCGATGGTCGCCTAGTGAGGAAGACGCTTCGGTGCACGGGAGATCCTGAAACACCCTGAAGAAGGTCGGGCAAATCCTTTTCTAGACGGCGCCGTAGTTATCGACACGACCAATAGAATAGACTTCTGGTCAACGGCACGTTGAACCTATCAGCTCTCCGACATATTTTTGTGTTGTCTGGGCCCGCGCACACCTGCAAGATACCGGAGATGGAGATGTTTGAATTCACGTTCGACGCAAGGAATGCGAAGTTTATGCCATATGGTGCGGCTTGAGCACCAGTGATAAGAGCGGCCGCAAACTACCTGCATCCGTTCTTCACCTCGAAACGAAGAAACCACGGGCCGCAACAAGGTCGTCGTCTCAGCCGTCCAAGGGGCGGGTGCTAGTCAATGGGCAATCGATAGTCACCTCTGACAGAGGAAAAGTCGGACAATGTAGAAGGCCGCGAGGAACCACGTGTATCTACATTTGAAGTTGTGCCACAAATTTTTCGGTGACGGACCAGATGAGACGAACTCTTCGAGCGCTGAGCGCTGAGCCGGCACTGGCAGAATGGAAGAATGGCCGTGTGCAAAAAGGAAGGACACCTGGATAAGGGGGAATAGGTGGGTCACTAGGGGAACCAGGAGTGCAGCACCGAAAGTGAACCTCTATCCAGAAACAGTCGCGCAAAAATGTGAACGCGGTTCAGGCAAGGCAGGCAAGAGAGAACGAAAACTTTATAGTGACGCATAGTTCGTCCCCAAAGGTGGTCATCGTCCTGATACAAACAAGAGCGAATCAAGGAGTCAATGGACAGATCCAAATATGGATACACCCTGCGTCACGGATTCTCCTTTCCCCGCCCAACATCGCATCACCCCAACCCCAACCCGCCTGCAACCGCTTTGGGAAGACCTGGCCACGTCGCATTCAACTCTTGACACCGCACATACTCAGGCCGATTCGAAAATACATTATCCGGACACAGAACATACCGCAGTGGATAGGACCTGTAGGGACACTGTGACGAAGGGAAGCACGCTACATGTTAGAGTTCTGTACCCCGAGACGTGAAACAAATCAAAAAGCTGGGGAGAACCAGTTCAAAAACTGTATTAAGGTTCAAGTTACGGTAATACTGCGCCATCCGTGATGACGCCGAATGGGCACTTCCTATCGATTTGGGTAGAACGAAACAAGTAGACTCGTAACCAGCCGGAAGATGAGGTCGCGTAGCGACTGGAGAATCCTTGATTTATCGCCGAGGTTCTGCGAAACCGACAGCGGGAACGGTCACCGATCTACGGAACTAGATTGACAACCGCGGTTTCCCGCACTCACCGCACTCACTGGCGGAAACGCAATACTGAAGCCTATTTTCTTCTGGTGTGCGCTTCTACAGCGACTAATGGCCGCGGAGACTCGGATGTTCTGTCTTCTTGCTGGGCAGCTGTACAGAACGCACTATCTATTGGCCACGACACTGAGGAGTACTCGAGATTCGCATTACTGACACTCGAGTCGCTGACAGATGATTCCTACAAGATTGTTCAATTAGATGTATATGGCGGCTGAGGGTGTCATTCTCATCGATACGGTGATTCAGAGCAGGCACAAGTTTTCGGCTATTTGGTGGGCCCGAAGGCGGACGAGTACCAGAAACTGGGACCTGGCCGATTGAAATGTCTCTACGCCTTGGCGCCAGCAACTAGCGGTCATACTACCATGGTGCTACGGCACGATCCGAGTAGGTGAAGATGTCCGCGGGTCATGCCCGCCCTCCTTCCGCATGCAAACGCTCCTTTCTGGTGGAGATGCCGTTCATGGCGGTTCCGACAACTGGGTACCCTGTTGGGAACTTGGTCGAGGCTCCCGTCATAGCTCCTGGTCAAACGTCGGTATGGGAGATCACGTCTATTTAACGTCTCTCTCCATGATACCTCCACGTTTGTCTTTTCTGGATCCTGCCCGAACGTCTCTCCCATCTACTAGGCTCTAGTCATCCGCCTTCTTGCGTGCCTGCACAGTTGTCTTCCTTCAGTGCTGGTTTTGAAAATATGGCTACTCCTGACCGGTCTGTCGCTAATTCCATTCACGTAGGACCATGGTGGAGACATCGTGGTATGTCTCATTGTCCTTCGCTTTGGTCGACCATTTCTAAATTTTTGAAAGGTGTTCTGGTCTTGAATATGTATCTTCTTATTCCTCTGCTCACATCCTGTGTCAATGGGTATGACTCGTCTCTTGTCAACGGTGGGAGCTGTAACCATACCGGATCCCTCTGATGCGTTCTGATTCTTCCGCAGGGTTGCAGCTTCTCCAGACATGGGGGGCCCAATTTGGCTTTCCACGTGGCGAAATACTAGGTGATACCCGTATATCGTCTGTATATACGCGAAAAGCTTAATTATCATAGGCATCGTCACCTCAACACAGATGATAGGAGGTTTAATGGTACGTTGTTACCTTGATTGTGTCCTCAGCCTTCAGACTTCAAGTACTTGCAAAAGGGCCTCCCTTTCGCACCCCGGTGCTCCGACCGGTTTGGTCGGCGAGTAACGCTATTTGCTGGTGCACTCCTAATGCTAGCCGGCGTGGGATTGCAAGCAGCGGCGTTATCGATTGCTCCGTTCATTGGGGCGCGATTACTTAGTAGGGGAATCGGCTCAACTAGATCCTCGCGCGGCACTGAACAATTTTTCCCTCAGTCGGCTTTGGGCTCGTATTCAGCCTCAGCGCTGCTCCTTTATTAATAACGGAGCTTGCTTATCCCACGCAGGTGAGCTACGATTTAAATTTGCGAGGGTGTGGCTCAGCAGATGGAACTTAGCGGGGTAAAGTGACCTCTCTGTATAATGCGTCGTGGTATGGGGGGAGCATCGTAGGTGCGTGGGGCTTTGTGGGGAGTGGAGGTTCCGTTCGCCCTTACACTGCCTAGCTGCGTGGGCGTGCCTTGCCGGCACTCTATCCACGGAATCGAGCTGGTCGTGGCGGGTTCCAGTGCTCATCCAAGGGGTTGGCCCCCTTCTGCAGGTATTCTTGATTTGGTAAGCTTGCCTTCTGAGACACGCTGCAGCCCCAGCCAAGACTTTTCGTTGATAGGATTGTCCCTGAGAGTCCTCGTTGGCTTGTATCAAAAGGCCGGGTATGCATCCCTTAGGTGAAATCAACCCCCCTACATGGTCCCTATTTTCAGGAACGCAAGGCTGCCAAAATACTTGCCCGCTTCCATTCCGTCGGGTTCGACGAGCGGAACCCTCTCGTCCTCTTCGAGATTGCGCAGATCCGACGGTCTCTGAGAATGGAGAAAAGAATTAACAAGAAGGTCTCCTTCGCCGCCCTATTTGCCACCCCAGGGAACAGGAAGCGTATGCGGATTGTCCTCGGCCTGACGTTATTTTCCCAGTGGAGGTAATGGGTCTCATGAGCTATTGTTGGTTGTACGTACCGATGCCTCACAAACAGCGGTAATGGTCTGGCTTCGTTTTACATCAATTTGGTGCTGGAGAATGGCGGCATCAGTAACCAGAAAACGAAAGCGATTGTCAATGGCTGCCTACAGGTGGGCTCTCATTGTCTTCCGCCTTTAACCGATTTACATATACGTAATTTTTCAGATCTGGAATCTTGCCGCAGCTCTATCGGGTTCTCTTCTCGTCGATAGGGTTGGCCGGAGAACACTTTTCATGGTTTCCAACGCAGGGATGCTGATGGGTCAGTGTCTCGGACGTATTAGATATGATGGCGTAGTGACGCTGCTGCGACAGCTGTTTCAGTCTTGGCCCTTTCTGCTTATTTGTTCCATAGCGGTATGGCGGCAGCAGCAAACGGTTCGTTGCGACACACTTCTGGTCATATATGCTCCTAACGCTTTCCTTACTATTCTGCAGCGACTATCCCGCTCGTTTTCTTTCTTCAGCTTTTCTACAATTTGGCCTATACGCCGACGCTCGTCGCATATACGTTAGAAATACTCCCACTCGCCATTCGCGCGAAGGGCTTTGCGGTCATGGTTTGCCATTGCCTCCTGTCTCCTTGATTCCATTTACTCATCGTTTCCAAAGAATCTGATCCTCTCGCTAGCACTGGCATTGAACCAGTTCGTAGATCCTTGGGCCTTCGATCAAATTGGTTGGAGAATTGCAAGTCTTTATTTATTTCTTCCCATCGGCGTACACATTGGCTCACCGAATTGCAGTATCTCGTGTACTGTGGATGGCTCTGTTTTGGGCTGGTATTTGTTGTGAAGTTCACCGTGGAGACTCGAGGGAAGACACCGGAGGAGATTGCTGTCCTCTTCGACGGCGAGAGGAAGCCTGACCATCGTCCTCATATGGTTTATGATATTAATGCCATCTCCATGAACAACAGCACAACCTCTGGTTTTGGGCGGGGTGAAAAATTTTCCTGCACTTACGTTGCAGCCGAGGCCTATGAGTTAAAGCCTCCCCACCGTGCTGTAGATAAGGATCGGCTGGGTCATGGTAGGGGCAGAGTTAGAATATTGTAGCTCGCAAGACTTCACGGCACATTCTTATGATCATCACGATACTTTGCTCTCTAGTATTTACTATGGTATTTATTATGCCAAACTACGGCCATTGCGCTGAGCGATTGTTTCACTGTGACACTGGGATATGTGGGACCCATACTTCGAGGGAGCCAGGTCTGCACGTGAATGTTCCCCGTCCATCGGCAGTAATTTCGACTTGCTTGTGCGACTCGAACAATCCGACGAATTTTGTGCCGGCATGGTGCTTGTAGTAACATTATTGTCAGAACTCTGCGCAATGATCAATTAATGTGGGCGCCCTACCTCCGCGACTTTCATACGTATGGAGCGCTGTGGTTCGGGGCCGGACCTATTAATAAAGTGTTGAGAGAAAAAATTTCAGACATTTGGCGTTCGGACGAACCTAGCCTTTTGGTTTCTGTGTGAAATGACAACGACACAGCCGGCGCGAGAAGTATCACCCATGCGCACAAACCCGATGCATGACGGATGCTCAAAGTAATCCCGTAATGGACCGTATGCGGAGTCTTTTCTGGCGCGCATCAGCACGTGAAGCCCCTGCGCAGTCGGTGCGTCATAGCATTCGTCGTTCGGGTACAGATCTCCGTAAAAAACGCAACTGAAAAAAGTGTTCGTCAGCGGGTCCACTGCCAGGGCCAACCGAGAAAACGAACGGGTGGCCAGCCCCACGTAGAAGGATTAGGGCATAAGCCTGTAATTTGAAAGAGGCATTGACCTGCCCGAGATTTAGTCGTTAATGAAGCATTGACAAGTGACGGTCGCTTACCCAACTCTCTAGGGATTGGCCGATTTGCTAGACAGAGTATGGTCAGAATCTTCCTTTGGATAGTTGTATCCTGTTTACCGTGCTACGGTTGTGAGCGAAGAAAAAGGATCACAGGGTAGACTTCGCGTACTCATGATTGTCAACAAAAGTGACTGCATCATATGGCCGGACCTTCAACAGCGTATTGTCCAGGATGCGTCGCAGATCGAACGGTCCTTTACTAGCATGGTGAAAATTGTCGTGAAGAGGGACGTCGAAGAATGCAGTCTAAAGATTGTTAAACGACGCGAAAGACATCGTCTGGGGCAGACGCATACCTCCCCTCGAAATGCGTTGAGGTAAGTAAGGACCCGGTTAAGTCTGTGCAAACGAAGATCAACACATGTTCATAGGCCAAAAGTAAATTCAAATAGACTTAGGAGACCAGTACTCTGCCACCATGAACGCGCGCGACCTGCCCTCACGTCTGCGCACCTGCTTGATCTGTGCGAGACGAATTGTCACGAGTGTACCAAGATAGGGCTTCGTCAGCTTACTCACCCACTGCAAAAGAAATTCGCGGTCCATATGCTTGATTGCATCTAGGCGGAAGCCAGAACCGCCAGTGGTCTGACCCATTCATCAGTGCTTAAGAACGTCTCGAATTAGAATGGAAGGAAAGACCTGTAAGATCCAGTCGGACCAGTCGTTCATATCTCTTTGGACATCTGGGTGCCGGAAGTCGACCTATAGCTAGTGTCAACCGTGTGGAGGCATGGGCGTGAATAACAGTTTCACATCTGCGCCCAGAAGATAGTCATAGTTTCCAAGCTCGTTGTCTACGTTGAGGGACCAGCCCTTGCGACCCTTCCCCACGATCTTGTACACTTCTCGTTTTCTCGTACGGTGATCCCAGTCAATGCCTATGAGGGGTGACAACCGATGAGCACCCTTGGCGGTTCCTAGGTGGGTCCGTACCTGTAAAGTGTTCCTGAGTCCAACGAAGTCCGCTGTACTATGGACAGGTGAATCCAAAATGCAATGCCTTGCGGTCAAAACTGACTCACTTTCCCACCTCGAGCATCGAAGTCAAAAGCGGTCCACCCCTAAATGGAGCGGCTTCAACGGATCGTAAATACCTCAACGCAACAGGTTGTCACCTCGATTTGTCTGACGGGACCAACCTCCTTTAAGCGGTTGGCATTATCAACGGGGATGACGTCAAATGTCTCAGTCCTATCAGCACCGAGTTTGTGCTTGAGAGCAGGCAAAACCTGAGCGCTGAGTATGTATCTCACGAAACGCGATCTTACGTTCAGCACAGCATCAATAAGGACATCGATGCCATGTTGTTTCGCGACAGAAATCGCTTCCAGGAGCTCGTCCTTGGAACCCCACCGTGTGCTAGTCGTCCCTTTCTGATGGAATTCCCCTAAATCCCACTAGGAGACTAAGACAAGCGGACTCAGTTAACAACGAACGACTTTACTAAATCGTAAGCATCGTAGCCCTGTCCTCTCTGGTGAAAGTATGAAATTGATACCCAAGGGACATGTTGAAAGTGTACATACGTTACTTGTCGCTTTGTTAGGCGGAGGCAACCAAATCTGGGTAACACCGAGTTCTGCAAGTTTTGGGACCTCGCATTCGAAATGCTTCCACCAACTCATTTCAGTGTGAGCACTATCCCAAGTAAAGAATTGGATCTTATGCAGGTCAGAAAAGAAACCACACCCATAGATTCAACAGCTCACCATGAGTGCGTTCTCAGAATTCTTGTCAGGACCAAGAGACATCCGCGTCAAGGCACCGGGGGTGCCTCGGTCAAGGTGGAGCCATGTTAGGAACCTTGAGAGCATGTTAACTTGAACTAATGTGGCGAAGGCGCGTTTGAGTTCGAGTGAAGTCGTTGATTATGTCAGCGATCGTTTTAGGCAAGAGGTGTCAGCAGGACACGAAAGTGCGAAGATGACAGAAATTAAGAGACAGAGGACGCATGCGCAGGGGCACAATAAGACTCAGGGCTCAGCAGGAGCGAGAGAGGGGAAACTAGATCAGGTTAAAGCTATCTTTTCGAGAAGAGGGCCGAGCCCTTATATACAGGAAACGCAGTCCAATATTTATAATCTAAAGAGAGCCCCGAGGTTCGCTAGGCTGCCTCGAGGCCTGTCGTGTGAGAAGCGGTGTCACAATGTCACAATGAGTACGGCCGGTGTTGTGGTCGGGCGGTGGGTGTGACAGAGTTGATGGTTTCAAGTGCAGGTCAAGGGTATCGCTTACACTAAGTTACGAAAGTGTTACGAACCTCAACTGAACTTGGCCGGCCCGCTCGGTGGGAACGTTCAACCCCCGCCGGTAATCTCCGGCTTGATTACTTAAACTCCGGAGTGGAAATGGTTCTCTAACCGTTACGCGCACTGCATCATCATCATTGGGATACCCTGCTGGCGTCCAGTCGGATTGTGGGTTTTTCAGAAGTGCAATGCGCGAGACGAAGAGGCCTCCTTAATCGCTCTAGTCACGCTTTCCTACGTAGACAAGAGTTTCATGAAGTGGCAACATGACTCGGACATTTATTATAACTTTTAGTTAGTGTAAACAAAACCAAACAGAGAGGACGAGGTTTGCTGTCTTTGGCTCTGAGAGAACCACACCCATCCTCATGGAAGAAAGTATCAGCCTCGAAGAGACCAACAAAATCCGTATCTCGCTTGGCCTCAAGCCTCTTACAGATGACTCTGCACCAGCTAACGATAAAGAAAAACAAGCCGAGACCAACTATGCTAAACAGCGAGAGGCAGAAACGAAACAGAAGGAGAACAAGTACGTTCATCCCGTCGCAGGCCGGATCTTGGGCTGACCGTCGTCCTCTGCAATTTCAGGCGAATACAGGATCGCATTGCCAAGTGAGTCTCATCTCTCCGGATCATGTTGCTCTTATTTCTTTGGGCTTTCAGGGGCCCGTTATTTGGTGATCGGCTTGCTCATGCGATAATCTTGGCAGGGTGAGAAACAAGCGGGAGCTCAATGCGTCTCTCAATGGAACAACTTTGGGTGACGCCGATGCGGACACAGACGATACCCTGAAATGGATAAAAAAGAGTAAGAAGAGGGAGAAGGAGCTTGCCAAGAAGCGACAGGCCGAGCTTGAGAGCATGGACAAAGTCTTCCAAGAGGAATACACTGAGAGTGAGTCATAGCTTTGTTGACTTGCCTCACGCTAGTAATGTTCACCTCGCCTCGTAGAGGACTTGGAGGGTTTGAAAGTCAGCCATGACCTCAGCCAACTGGAGGACGGTGAATCCCACGTACTCACCTTGAAAGATAGCCGCATCCTTGATAATGAAGGTAAATGCCCCCATTCCTCCTGCGGGTACTTGGCTCACCACTCATCGCTCTAGACGATGAGCTCCAGAACGTCGAGATGGCAGAAGCCGAGAGGACAAAAGAACGGAATGAACTCAAGATCAAAAGGCGCGATTACACTGGATATAACGATGAGGAATTCGTCGAAGGTCGAGAAGGCATGAGAAGAACGGTATTATCGAAGTACGATGAGTTATTGGAAGGACCCAAAGAAACAGTAAGCGATGATTCAACTTTTTTTCGTGTCTAATTTACTCCAAATCTCAGGGCTTTCGACTTGGCAGTTCACTCTCCTCGTATGTTCCTAGTGCACAATCAGAGGAGCAAGCTGCTGTCTCAGTCAACAAGGCACTGCTTTCTATAGACTATACCAGTATGTCGAATCACCGGTCGCTGTACGTTAGCACAAATTGACTCACCTTTTTCAGAGAACATTGAGTCCTCTGATTACCTTCAAAAAGGCGATGTCGGTTTCAAGAAGCCGAAGGTACGATTCTCTCGTATTTATACCCTCACCTCAAATTCTGAACCTCCTTATCAGACAAAGAAAAAGCGCCCAACTCGAAGACTCGCGGAAGACTCTGACATCGTCCCTGTTGGTGACCAAATGGAAATCGATATAAAGCCTGCTGTTCCGCGAGTTCGAGACCTCGACGTGAATTTCGTCGATGATGATGAGTTGCAAGCTGCGCTTGCGAGCTCTCGCCGTGCCAAGATCAAGATCAAGAAAGTCTCTCCAGAGGAGATAGCCCGACGTGGTCAGTTTTCTGTCCCATCTAGCCTATCCATTATGCTCATGACTAATTAAATCAGTTGCGGAGGAACGCGCACGTTCGGAGGAGCCCTCTACCGTCGACGTGATCAAGGTAGAGGACGGCGAAGCCGAGGCAGAAGGATCAGGCGGACTGGTATTTGATGACACCTCTGAATTCGTGCGAGGAATAACATACGACCCCATCGCGGTCAAAAGGGAAGCCCCTAGAGCTGATGGCCCTGTGACGCCAGCAGTGTTGAAACAGGCATCGCCGTACGAAGACATTCCAATGGAAGAAGCCGAGGAGCTTGAAGCCGGCGAGGTGGTAGTGAAAGACGAAGACGAAGACGACGATGCCATGCTAAACGCCATCGAGGACGCTATTCGGGTGACCGAGGCAGAAGAAAAGGCCGCCGTAGAGGGCGGGAATCTTGGCGTCGGCACGTCCTCGGAGCAAACATTCAATAGTGGGATGGCTTCGACACTTAATATCCTCCGGCAGCAAGGTCTCCTTGCAACACCGAGCTCCGACCAGGTTGACCGCGAGCGCGTTCAACTGCAGCGTGATCTATGGCTCGCTGAACAGCGCAGGCGCGTGGCTCAGCGAGAAATCGACCGCCTAAAGGCCCGCGGTTCGAATAAGGATCAGGCGCAGCGCGAGTACGAGAACCGCCTACGAGAGCAGCAAGAAGCCCGTGCCAACCTTGAAGCCTTCAAAAATTACAAGCCAGACGTCAACATTATGTACCATGATGAATTTGGCCGCGTGCTTGACTGGAAGGAGGCTTGGAAGGCTTTGTCCCACAAGTTCCATGGCAAAGGCTCCGGGAAGATGAAAACCGAGAAGCGGCTGAAGAAGATCGCGGAGGAGAAAAAGAAGGAAGCGATGGCAAGTGGTGACACGCCGCTCAGCATGAACAAGGCGTTCCAAATCCGCCAAGAAAAGACTGGCCAGGCGCATTTCGTTCTTTCGGTTGGGAACAGAGGGCAAGTCAACCATTCTCCGCCTTTTATTCAAATTTCTGACCTGCCCCGTAGTGCTGTCCCACAAGCTGCCGAGTTTCTCGATGCACAGCCTCTTTCCAAGGGCAAGACGGAGAAAGTGAAGAGCAAGAAGAAAGACGCAAGCAAGTCCACGAACAAAACCATAGACAATGGCTTCATGACTGTGCCTGCTCCACAAGCCGCGTACAGCGGCAGCGCAAGTCCAGCGCCGTCCCTTCCCGGGACCGAGACCGGCTCCCCAGCTCCACGGCCTGGGTTCTCCAGAATTACGTCTACAGTGGTTTCCGACGTGGCATCGGGCAGCGGGACTCCCGTTTCTATGGAGCGTTCTCGGGTCGCATTTGGATTTACCGCGAAAAGGAAAGCCGGGGAGGAGGCGAGCGGAACACCGCCCCCAAAGAGCGCTAGGCACTAGGGGAACTCATTTCATGGGCCACGGACGTCAGTCGGGCTTTCTAAACTTTATCCGTCATAACACCGCGTTAATACGAGAACATATATTGGGTGAATAATCGTGTTCATTCACACTGGTGTGAGCGTGACTTAGGAAGTAGTAAGAGACAGATATACCCAGATAGACGGAATAGATGCGATATAGGAGATGTGGCAGTCCGACAAAGCAAAAGCACGAATCCGGGAAGCACTAGCTGTACAGCGATTACCATCCTCGGCACACGAAGTAAGGGTATCGGGGCGAGGCAAATCACGGAAGTGTGTATATATACTTGAGAGAAAAACCAATTACCAGAGTCGTCGGGAATCGACAGACATGTCGCGATGTCGCGATGTCGCTATGATTGTGTTGCAGTCGTATTGGCACTCCCCTGCCTTGCCCGCAGTTCTGTGAGCATGCGCTCGCGCTCGGTGCGCCATCGATCGAGTTCCTCGCGCAATTTTTCGACGCGGACCTGGTTCACGGGATGACTGGATCCCATGATCCTCAGCGCGAACGTGCTCCGCGCCTGTTCTTTACGCTGCTCTGGGTCAAAGGCCGCCGACGCGACGCACTCCGAACCTTGACGGACGTCGGCACGGTCCTCCCAAAATCGCACTGCACTGCGTGGGTCATAGCCGGCGTGAGCTAGTAACCTAAGGTGGGCAAATTTTTGTAAAAAAAACATATATAACGTCAGTGACGGTCGGACGGGCGGGAGACGGACGTCAACTGCCTCACCTCGCAGAAACGACGTCAGCCTCAATCTCCTGCTTCATGCTCGTGCAATAATCCCCGAGCCTGGAGAGTTCCCACGATCCTGCCTTGCCGAGGTCCGCGAATGCGTCGTTGACAAAGGGACCGAGGAGCATCGTGACGGGGAACACGAGCGCGCGAATAACATCAGAGGCGAGCGAAATCACACCGGGCACGAAGATCGTCATCGAGGACAGCGTCTCGAGGTGGTGTGACAGGAAGAGGTGCGACAGCTCGTGCGCGAGCAGTATCGCGAGATCCGTGGTCTGCTCCGGCGTCGGGTGATATTGGGCGGCGGGGGGTGGCGGGGAGGCGAAAAGGCCCCCGAAAAGTCTGTACAACAGCGAAGTGTCGGGAGGATTCGATGCGGACGCGGGGGGTGCCAGATTCTTGGAAAGGATGTCGTCCAGGAAGCCCGAGAAAACGACGATGCCCCCCGCACCATCCGGCCCGAAGCCGTAAGAGAACGCATTCCGAGAGCTGGGGTCATCGATGACGATCAGGGAGTACGGTGGACCGGCTATGACGTGCGACGGGGCGGACCAGTTGCTGTTCATCAGTTGGCGAACATATTCGGCGGCACGCGGACGCGGCCGCAAGGGATACTCCGCGGGAGGAGGAAGCGGGACGTCACCGTTGCCTCGTTCTAACCACACGGGCTCTAGGGATTTCTCGTCACCGAGCTTTGGTATCGCAGCTTCCAGTGTGCGGAGAGTGTCCTTAACCCAAATGTAGCGCCAATCAGAAGGTGGTACGATTTTAGGCGATCCATGTTTGGAAATAATCTCCCCGACGGCTTGGTACCAGCCCGAACCAGCCAATTGGGTCGCGATACCGTCCTCTTCCTCGGGGGAGAGTAGAATTAGTCGCCATCTATATGTGAATTATGAGTGAGTACTACCACCCGCGGGGAGTCGAAGCTGAGATCTATTACCGTCCTGTCAACGGTGTCCTTTCTAAGCTCGCGATAACTGCCGCCCAGAATAGAATGCACGGTGTAAAGATGAGTGCATGAAAAAGGATAGTGCGTCGGCGTATGCCATGTAGGAGATGACCCTGCTTTGCTACGAACTCTTTCACGGAGCTTGGAAGGACACTGTCACCCGATTCCTTCTTGACCTTCTCGATTTTCTTGAGGAGCCTCCGTGACGCATGGTTTTTTACTATAAGAACAGGGATAAATGTGAGTGCAACACGGCCAGCGGTCCGAATGACCTCAAGCACGGCAGACGACTAGAAGGACCCATAACAATAACTTGAGTATCGACGCCGACGCAGCTGAGCTGCGGACCCACCTTGAAGGCTACTATTAAGAAACCAAGAAGGGGAGATCCTTCCACTCTCTGAGTGGAGTGAAAGGACCTCGAAGATGGATGGGAACAGTGGTGCCTTGATTGGCACTGCTGGGAGAGTTGGAGCAGCGCGGTGGTCGCCTGAATGGGTACACGGCGAATACACCTAGGCCATGGCGGATGCGGTGGACGCCAAAAGCAGTGTGTATGATTATATGCGCGTAATGCGGGCTGCGTCTGGGCTGAACCCGAGCGAAATACGGGACTAACAGAATGGCGAAGCGATTGGCGGAACATTGCACATGGCTTGTGCAGAGAGCAGCGACGGCGATGCTCGCAGGGTTAAAACGTTTAAGGTGAGGTTAGTCATCATTATCTGATAATCACTCGTACCTCGACGGCGATCACAAGTCTGACTCGACTCGAAGATCTTGCCGCCGGGTGACTCATGTTTTGGAATTAACTTAGTCACGGAAAGTATGACTGTCTGCAAACAAATGGCGACTTGCATTACACCCGGTCCAGTTAGGTCTGGCAGTTGTCAGTGTTGAACGTACGTTGAACCCCCGTGGGAAGTCCGTAGTTAATCCCACATGTAAGAGATAGCTTCGACGCAAGCTCGTGTCGCTAAGTATCCTATATCTCTCATTATCTAAAACAGTACACAAATGTATGTGCGTTTTCTGAGTCTTCGTTGTGCGTGTCCGCTTCGATAAATGGCAAGACGCAAGTCGGTACTCCTGCGTGCTGCAAGGATATATATAGCTCGCAAATTAACTTGCGCGCTACTGGGGACACCGTGACTCTGGGCACGTCCCATCTTTAGACGCTACACTCACTCTAACCTCCAAAACATCCTTCTATCCAATATGGCCCCTACACAAGATGTGGACTCGGAGCACCAGCAAATATTCTTGAATTCGTGCGTGATGGCCATTGATCCATGACTTCCTTTGGTCGTGATCCACTACCCCAGCCCGGGTCCTTCAGCGTCGCAAAACTCAGGAAGAAGGTACGTCAATCCCTTCCTTTGTGTAGCGGTGCTCACTCAAGAACCGTTTGTGGACAGCATTCAAATCGTTGAATCGCAGGGAAGCCTATCCCAGCTACGTGTTGGGGTGACCGGTATGCACTTAATTCCTAACTCGTTGATGCCTCGATAACTGTTTATTCTCTTTGTTAGTCCTCAGAGCGCACAATATTCCTCTTATCAAGAGACCGTTTGGCCGGAAAAGGCGGTTCTTTGTCACTGTAACCAATCTTGTGACAATGAGGAAGACGGAAAGCGTTCAGATCGATGGGCAGACAGTGCAATGGAACCAGAGACTTGGTGCCTTGTAGGACTTTCCTTTTTTAATAATATTTTTCGGCTAAAAGTTCAGTTTAGTTCTACACAACGGTCTTCGCATCTTATACTGTGTCTTTATGAGAAGCGGTTCACACGCCATGATGTCGTTATCGGAACGCGTGAGATACTGATACCTGTCGCGTCCCAAAGTGGTCCGTCCTTGTTTAGATTTCCCGTTTGTTCAACTAATTGAACATCTTGCGCGTAGATTTCTCTTTTGTCCTCAGTAATGGCGATGGGGATGCTGGACAATCGATGCACCCGGTCACGCTCTACTTGACAATCACTGTGTCAGCGAACGTGCCCCCTCCGAACCCCCCCGAAATACCGACCAAAGGAGACGACACTCTCACAGAAGAAGCTACTAAGCCCTCTATGGCACCAGACTCCGGGGGACCCATTCAATCCACCGCCCCCGAACATCTTTTACCCTCGCCAGATCCCATGTCCGTCGAGACTGGTATCCCTAGTATGCCAGATGGCCAGGCAGAGATATCGCCTACCGAGAAGGCTCTGATTGCTGTCCGTCGCGCCGACGAAGCTAAGAAGCCGATTGACGGAGCCAATACATGGAAAGGGGTTATTAGTAGAATCAAGTGGGTGATGGACACTGTTAGCCCAATTGCGGAAGTGCGTGTAATATCCATTTTGCCTCTTCAAGCCGACTGAGCCGACTTTCGCTCTCAGCTCCACCCGTTTGCAAAGATGGCATATGACTTGGTTTCAGCCATCCCCGAGGTGCAACTGTTTGCGTTATTGTTGGATGTAAACGCTTATGCTTGTTTATTCGGGTACCAGACACTCCTAGAACAGTATCAACGTGACGACAATGTCCTAACCCTACATGAAGCCGTGCACGACGCGTTTGATTTCGCGCACCACGAAGACACGTTGAAATCCATCAAGCCCGACTCCAAGCAAGCCCAAATTCTTATTCTCATGCTGCAGGATGTCTGTAGTTGCAGTGACTTTATCCAATCGTATGCAAAAGACTCGGAATTCTGTAAGTTGTCTTCATCTACTCCACTGGCCGGCGTGAACGTGTGATTTTCAGGGAAGCGGACGTTGAAGAATATAGGCGGTGGAGCCACCAAAGAAATTGAGGACCTGTCCGACGCCCTTGTCCAACATCGAAGGGCTTTCTTGGATCAAGCCATCATCACCACGGAGATAACTGCGTTCCAGATTTTGGACGACATGGGAATAATTTCAGCCAAGGTGGATTGGATATCTACTCAGCTTCAGTGGGTGTCAACCCAAGTTCCGGACATCGGTACGTAGTACTGATGGCTTGTCGGTTTGTGGGTTATTGATCTGATATCGTCATAGAACTAGATGCAAAAATCAGAGAAATACCATATGGGACGGGTTCACGTTTCACACCCGACAAGGGCTGTCTTACGGGAACACGCATGGCCTTCCTGGACTTCATTGTCAATTGGGTGAACGATCCTGCTTCCGAGCGTAGTCTCGTTCTTTTCGGGCAAGCAGGCACAGGAAAGTCATCCATCGCGCATGAAATCGCACGTCGCTTCGATAAAATGCACCGTCTTACGTCGTCGTTTATATTTTTGCGGAAGGAGCAACCCAAACCCTACCATCTCTTCACGACTCTTGCTCGCGACCTCTCCGACCGCTATCCTTCGTTTAAAACCGCGCTTGGAAGGGCCGTAAAGGACAACTCCTCTCTTCGAGTTGGAACCCGTGACTATCGTACCCTCTTTGGATCCCTTATCCTGGAACCACTTAAGGATCTGCATATTGTCGGTCCTATTCTTGTCGTAATCGATGCCTTGGACGAGAGTGGAGACGTAACTGGTGGAAATGGCTTACACACATTTCTTGCTGAAGCCATCTCTCAACTCCCATCCCATTTTCGTGTGCTCATCACCTCGCGACCTGAACACGACATCGAGTCTGCGTTCGTTGGAGCTCCCTCAGTCCGCATCAAACGCATGGATGATCTTGAGCTAGCTGCTAAAACGCACGACGATATTCTTGCCTTTCTTCGGAAGAGGCTCCCTTCGGAGGAGTTCAGAAATTATGGCAACGCACTGGCAATAAAGGCAGAGGGATTGTTTCAGTGGGCAGCGGTTGCCTGCGGATATATCCTTAAACCTCCCGGTTCCTTTGGTTTTAGCAAGAAAAAGTGCATAGAGCATCTTTTGAGACTCACCGCAGATTACCATAGGCAAGACCCGTTGGACGAGCTATACAAAGAAGTCCTAGAAGGTTATCTTATTCATCAAGAAGCACGACTTCTATTTCGCTCTGTCGTGGGGCAGCTCATTACTGCATTTGAATCCCTCTCCATCCGTTCCCTGACCACTTTGCGACACTACAGCTCCAATGACGACGACGACGACGAATCTGTTGTTGAAATGCTCCGTCACCTCGGCTCATTGCTAAGTAATGTCAATTCGGCTGATCAAGACCTTCCCATCGCTCCTCTCCATACATCATTCCGCGATTTCCTCACAAGTAAAGAGAAGAGCGGCGATTTTTGTGTTGGCCTTCGTGATGCCCACCGTCAATTGGCCCGTTCCTGTCTCGGTCTACTTGTCGACGGCCTTAAATTCAACGTCTGCGATCTCGAATCATCATATCTTGCCAACAAAGATGTTGAAGACCTCGACTCCCGTGTTGATAAACACATCCCACCTGCTCTGTTGTATGCCTGTCGTTTTTGGGGGGACCATTTAGAACACATTGCTTTTGAAACCGATCTCTTTGGCAAACTTCGGGCCTTCTTCGAGACAAAATTTCTCTTTTGGCTAGAGGCACTTAGCTTGACGAGTAATATGCGTCTTGCTTTACCACCATTATCATTTCTGAATGCGTGGTTGGCCTCTGGTCAAGGTGTGAGTATAACTGTTGATTCGATGAGGGAGGCAGACAACTAATAGCTACGATCGCAACAGGTGTCTCAAATGGAGCTAGAGAAATTCAGGGCATTCATCAATGACGCCTCTGCATTTGTACGGTATTTCGGGATAGCCATGGCAAAGAGTGCTCCCCATGTCTATCTTTCTGCTCTACCATTTGCGCCGACTCGTTCTCTTGTCTCTGCACATTATTCCAGCTCATTTCTTCGAATCTTGCTCATGGAACGTGGGCGATTGTCTCATTGGCCATCATCGGAGTTGGTGATTTCAAACGGTGGGGGTTGCGTCCCTTCCATTGCACTCTCACCAGATGGCCGGCGGATCGTCTCAGGTTCGGATGATGGGACAATTCGTGTGTGGAACGCCACTACGGGAGAGACGGAGGCAGGCCCATTTACTGGACACACGTCTTGGGTCTGGTCTGTGGCATTCTCGCCAGATGGCCAGCGCATCGTCTCAGGCTCGAACGATCGAACAATTCGTGTGTGGAACGCCACTACGGGAGAGACAGAGGCGGGCCCATTTACTGGACACATGGGCCTGGTCTTATCCGTGGCATTCTCGTCAGATGGCCAGCGTATCGTCTCAGGCTCTTACGATCGAACAATTCGTGTGTGGAACGCCACTACGGGAGAGACAGAGGCGGACCCATTTACTGGACATACTGGTTCGGTCTGGTCTGTGGCGTTCTCACCAGATGGCCAGCGGATCGTCTCAGGCTCGGACGATAGAACAATTCGTGTGTGGGACGCCACTACGGGAGATACAGAGGGGGACCCATTTACTGGACACACGAATTCGGTCAGGTCTGTGGCATTCTCACCAGATGGCCAGCGGATCGTCTCAGGCTCGCATGATGGAACAATTCGTGTGTGGAGCGCCACTGCGGGAGAGACAGAGGCGGGCCCATTTACAGGACACACGTCTTGGGTCTTGTCTGTGGCATTCTCGGCAGATGGACAGCGCATCGTCTCAGGCTCTTCCGACGGGAGAATTCGTGTGTGGAACGCTACTACGGGAGAGACAGAGGCGGGCCCATTTACTGGGCACACGGAATGGGTCTTGTCTGTGGTATTCTCGCCAGATGGCCAGCGCATCATCTCAGGCTCGAACGATCGAACAATTCGTGTGTGGAACGCTACTACGGGAGAGACAGAGGCAAGCCCATATACTGGGCACACGGCTTGGGTCTTGTCTGTGGCATTCTCGCCAGATGGCCAACGGATCGTCTCAGGCTCGAACGATCGAACAATTCGTGTGTGGAACGCCACTACGGGAGAGACAGAGGCGGGCCCATTTACTGGACACGCGGGTTCGGTCGAGTCTGTGGCATTCTTGGCAGATGGCCAGCGGATCGTCTCAGGCTCGGACGATCGAACAATTCGTGTGTGGAACGCCACTACGGGAGAGACCGTGGCAGGCCCATTTACTGGACACATGGATTTGGTCGAGTCTGTGGCATTCTCGGCAGATGGACAGCGCATCGTCTCAGGCTCGCACAATGGAGTAATTCGTGTGTGGAACGCCACTACGGGAGAGACAGAGGCGGGTCCATTTACCGGACACACGGACCTGGTCTTGTCCGTGGCATTCTCGCCAGATGGCCAACGCATCGTCTCAGGCTCGAACGATCGAATAATTCGTGTGTGGAGCGCCACTACAGGAGAGGCAGAGGCGGGCCCATTTACTGGACACACGGATTCGGTCAGGTCTGTGGCATTCTCACCAGATGGCCAGCGGATCGTCTCAGGCTCGAACGATCGAACAATTCATGTGTGGACCGCCACTACGGGAGAGACCGAGGCGGGCCCATTTACTGGACACACGGATTCGGTCAGGTCTGTGGCGTTCTCGCCAGACGGCCAGCGCATCGTCTCAGGTTCGAACGATCAAACAATTCGTGTGTGGAACGCCATGACGGGAGAGACAGAGGCGGGCCCATTCACTGGACACACGGATTCGGTCAGGTCTGTGGCATTCTCACCAGATGGCCAGCGGATCGTCTCAGGCTCGTATGATGAAACAATTCGTGTGTGGAACGTCACGACGGGAGAAACAGCAGCAAGCCCACTTATTGGACACATGGATTTGGTCGAGTCTGTGGCATTCTCGCCAGATGGTCAGTGCATTGTCTCATCAGGAAATGGATCAATTCGTATGTTGAATGCTACGACAGGAAATACGGAAACGATAAGACACGTCGATTTCACTGACCACTCCGTGATCAACGAGGAGGGATGGATATGTGGTAGTAGAGGTGAACTCCTAATGTGGATCCCGCCACTTCATAGGGCACATCTCCACCGCCCAAGTAATATCTGGGTTTCCGGCGAATACGAAACCCGCATTGATCTTTCTACTTTTATGCATGGACAAAATTGGGCTACCTGTATTACTAATACCTCGATAGAACCGCTACAGTAATCTGTGGTTTTTCTTTAGGCGGTCTGAACTTGAAGTGTAATGTGATATGCTAGATAAGAGCTCATTGAGGCAGTACACGGCGTACTAGAAGACTTCTTCGAGGGCGTCTCCTGAAGCGACTCGTTAATTTGTGCCAAGACCGCGCCAAGACTGAATCAGAGAAGAATCGACTCAATCGAAAGGCCAAAGGGCAACCAGGCAACGACGTCGACCAAGAAGCAAAAGACAACAAACGGACGCAATGGCCATACCCACTGAGAGCATTCCATCAAGTACGACCCACCTCGATCGCTTTCAGTATAGTACACTGATCGCCGTCACACAGAAACACCCCGCATGGGTCACTGGAACGAGAACCAACCCGGTGAACAGGACCATCGTATCCGACTTTCGACCATATACTTCTTGCAAGAAGTCTCTGTCCGAAAATAGACAAACTCATACCACCAAAAAAAAAGAACCACCCAAATGATCCTTCCTAGCCGTTCACGGAGACGGCGCATCGCACAAGTCGCGACCTTGAGTTCTTACAGTACCACACTCAAAAAAAATGACTGTCTGCGAACAAATGGCAACTTGCATTACACCCTGTCCACCCAGTCTGACAATTGCCAGTTGCCAGTGTCGATCCTGGGCACCATCCTAAAGTGGAGAAGGCAACGACGTCATATGCCAGGTGGGAATTACGTAACATCGTGTGGATCGTAAACAAGAACAAATATATCTGCCAAGTGTTCCTTGAACGTCGTGCCAAGCGTCGTACTCAGCTACTCGCTACACTGCTAAGCCAACAAGTAGAGCACCCTGCCCTATTACAACTCGGGGCTATAAGAGCACCCACATTGTTATCTCAGCTGTCAACTTGGCCTTGACTATCAATGAGCTCCAACAGGTGTGTCCAGGACCTGCCCGGCCGTGCCGGGCTAATTGATCACTCGTTGCTCATCTTCAATTAGCAATCGTCCACTCCCCTCGTCGAGTTTCACAGAACTACTCTTGTCATCAGGCTCTCCCAGGTGTGTTTATTGTAACTGCCTTCGTTTGCTTGCCATAGTGGTAGAGCGATTGACTTGGCACTCACCGCTAATCTTTATACAGACCTACAACGACGATCAACTCTCTCCCAGGCGATGTCCTTATAGGAATATTTGACCTTTATCGAATGGATGAAGTTACTACTTCAAGTCGCCTCTCATGGAAATGGCACAGACTAGCGCATGTATGCCAAACATGGAGAGACATCATATTTTCATCGTCACGCCATCTCAATCTGGAACTTCTCTGCACAGATGGGACACCTGTCAGGAAAAATCTAGGATACCTTCCGGTCCTTCCCATAGTTATTAGCTTTCCTTGCTGTATCGAGGACAGTGATGAAGATAACATCCTTGCGGCGCTCGAGCACCCCGATCGTGTACGCGATGTCGAGCTTTATGTGCCATACTCACTGTTCGAAAAGATGGCCACAGTGATGCAGAGACCGTTTCCGGCATTGACACGCCTTTGGCTTCAATCAAATGATGACGAACCCATGCTGGTCCTTCCTGATGCATTCCTGGGTGGACGTGCCCCGTGTTTACAGACAATCTACTTAGACGGCATTCCCTTTCCAGCTGCACCAACACTTCTTTTGTCGGCTCGCAATCTCATTGACATCAATCTCTGCGATATACCCGATACCGGTTACATTTCACCGGAGGCGACGGTCGCAAGTCTGGCCGCATTGTCCGGGCTGAAATATCTTACCCTTGGGTTCCGAATGGGGACTTCCTACCCTGATCCAATACGCCTGCCTCCCATCACACGGACTGTCCTTCCCGCTCTCACCACCTTTTTCTTCAACGGCCTTTTCGAGTATTTGGAGGATTTCGTGGCGCAGATCGACACTCCTCAGCTCAACAAGTTAGCAATAGAGTACTTGGACGAGGATGATGACCTTGATTTTCCAATTCCCCAACTATGCAGGTTCATCGATCGTTCAGAAAAACTCAAGCTATCCCAGTTTAGGCGCGTGGACCTAGACCTTCAGCCCTTTGGCATCAAACTTGATGGAGGTCGGTCGTCGTTGAAATTTAGCGTCCAGTTCAGTGGGACAAGTCAGTTGCTCAGCCAAATTTGTGGTATGCTCTCCAACGTGGACCGCCTCTTCATCAGTTCGATGGGCAAGGAATATAAGCTAGGCTACCACGAGTACCAATGGCCAGAACTCCTCCGCCCTTTCACCGCTGTGAAGGTGCTGAGAATACAGGGCGAGGTTTCGAGGTGCGTTGCTCTTGAACTCGGAAGGGTCACCGGGGAAAACGCCGCCGAAGTGTTGCCGGCCCTTGAGTCGCTTTGCTTAGAGGACCAGCTGGTGACATCTGTGAAGGAGTTCGTCGCTGCCCGCCAGAGTGTTGGTCGCCCTGTAACTGTAATCAACAATGGAAGGGAGTTCCAAGAAAGACTCGGGCCCAATGTCAGCGAGTAGGAGAATGTCCCGTACCAGTTTCCTACTCTGTTATAACGTACTGAACCGACCTAACACCTACTACTATCATAGCAATTAGGGGACGCCCATACATGTAGACGAAGAAAGAAAGCAAAAGAAAAATTTATTTGCTCTAGGCTACGCACGGTACAATAGGTAGTAGTACATTCGTACCATTTAACAATGGACTTTTCTTGAATCGCGGTGTCAACGCACGGAGGGACTACCGATTTATGTGGTGTCTACGACCTTACGAGTAGTGTGTACATCACCACCCAACCACAACCACGGGCACAACCACGGCACCACCACCGCAACCTCCGCAACGCCGGGCCCACATACAATCACAACCATCATTTTCACGGCTCACCAGCAGCCAACATAGCGCAGTTCGACGCGCTGAATGATCCACGTGCCGTCTCCCTCCGAGCAAGGTTTCGTTTATATGCGTGTCCTAGTTTCAGCTCTCCTGTCGAGTGGTGGACCCATTTCTGGTGTGGTATACAGGAGTTTCCGGGGGTGATCGCTGATATTTTACAACTCTTTTCTCCATAGCTACACGGCGGAGGGGCGGATCCGGGGTACGCGAAACAACGCAGGCCCACAATCAATCAAGAGAGAAAAACAAACGTGTGAGGGAAGAATTTTCTTACATCACTCATTTCCTTCACCAATTCACTGTCGCTACTCGCTTTTGTCGATTTACCCTGTCGATTCTTTACCTTTTCCTTTCGCTGACTTGCGAATTACGTCCCCGGCACATCGGTTTTCGTCTGTGCTCTGTGAGGATCGAAATCCAAACCCCCATTTCCGTACCACGTGCTGGTCCAAGCATCGACTAAGCCGACGCCTAGTAATCAATGAAATTGGATGTCTTGTTGAACGTGTCAAAATTGAATGGCAACACAGAACAACAGTAGGATGCTTCAGAGCAGATTATTAGTGTTGATCTCAATCTCTGCCGCAGCTTGCTGGCGTCAAAACTTAGCATGGGACCCTAAATTTCCAGTACGTACTACTTACACAACCGACGTTGGAGTTGCGATTATTCAGAGATGAAAGTGGCCTCAGTGTATGCAAATCCCTCCACCTCCAAACCCTCCTCAAGCCCAGGTAAGAGTAGATTTGGTCCAGTAAGCTTAAGTTTCGCCGGAGTGATCCACTAAGGGCTCATTCAGTACCGTTCAAATCAAGCCGCACTGGACACTCACTTGATATATGTATGGCTTCGTTCCCGCTACGTAGCTCACAACTGCCTTGACCACGCTCGGAATTTCCGCGAGGACGTCGACCTTTTCGATCAACCCTTTGGGCTCCTCGAGACTCCCCACGTCCACCGCCAGAGTGCCTTCGATCGAGCCAGCTGCATCGGGGAGAATAGATGGGGCTGCCCAACGAAATAGTAGCTCTGTGGGTTGAGGATAACCGGTGTCCGGATCGTGCACACTCTTCAGATGCTGCGCCCGTGAGATGATTTCCGCATTCTCGGGCTGAGTTTCATTGGGCCACTTTGTCTCAGCCGTCACAGCGACAAGCTTACTACCGATGACGAGCCCACCGACATTGACGCTGACATAACCTGAGCCAGCTCCTTTGCGCCCATAGTCATTGGTTGTCGTGAACTCCATCTGAATTGCAGAAACGCCACCGTGCGCCAAACTTTGGAAGTGGGTAAAATTCCAGCGTGACGCGACAAGATTCGGCCGCATGCCTTGGATTGCGTGCACAAACATGCCGGGGCTTTCAACGGCAAGTTGCTTGCCATTCATAGTGATGTTCCCTGATGTCTTCGTGAGGGGCCAGAAGCGGTGTACAACGTAGCCCTCAGGTTGCGCAGCGTCGGATCCAAAGTATGAATATCCGCCGTCAGGACCCTTCCCAACCTTGAAGCCGGGCACACCTACAGGTCGCCGGACTTCGAGGGATATCTGCACTTCCTGCGCGAGGTTGACGGAGATCGTGTATGATTCGGGAAATCCTGTGTCAGGGGAGTCCTTATGCGTGATTGTGAATTCATCAGCCTGGCTTGAACGCTTGTCCAAGTTCGGTGGGGGCGTCACGAAATTGGTGACATTAACAGAGCGCCACGTCTTCTCTCCTGTTTTAGGATTGAAGACCTTGAAGGTGAATTGGATCGTGGGATACCATACCCTTGACTGGCGTTAGCCTCCTGAGTTTCCAAGTTAGGGACGGAGAACGCACCCGACAGACGAATGGATGACTTGGCACATCACGGACGACCCGTCTTCGAGGATCGAGTACCAGATCTGCGTCTCCGTCACAAATCCACTCTCACATTTCCACTCGAGGTCCTTCGGTTCTAACTCTCCGTGCAGCTCGTCAGATGAGAAGAGGGAGGAGACTGGCAGAAAGTTCGGCGCCTGTGGATCAACAGCGGGCGCTGACCTGCCCAATCGTCACGCATAGTGGGGTCGAATGATCCGAACACTCACGAAAAGATCGATGAAAACATGGTGTGCTGAGCGAGAAGAGGTGAGGATATCGCGAGGTCGCCGCATAAAATTCGCTTTTATCGCCTTCGGCCCGGGATTGTCCGGATAATCATTTACCCTGGTCAACCCCTGGTCAACCCCTGGTCAACGGAACCTAGCTGGGAACGCGTCTTTGTCCTCGTCACATGTTGCGGGAGAATTACGTGCCAAATAAGCTCGTTAGCGAATTACATACAAGGAAGCATCGTGGTATGCGACTAGCCGCCGTCTAACCTCTGCCGTTTGCTGGAGGACTGCCCTACATCTTCGTCCCTCAGCGTCGTTTCGATCTCTCCAGTGGAAGTGGTGGTAAATATTTTTGAAGGTGCTACCCCTATAGTATTAGGGGAGTGATCGGTCGGATCCCCGCAATATGCGGCACGATCTGCTGGTGCGTGGCTGACATGAGGCACCTGAGATTCGGCACCCAGAGATCGTATCAGACAGAGAAACAACCCGGGCGAAGAAGAGGAAAGCTTCTGACCGGGGCATCGTACACTTCCGAGATCACCCAAGACAAGTCACCCAAATTTCCAGCTGGTCCATAAGACGTTTCTCCAGCAACTGACGAAGTTGACGGCTCAGGATTGATACGACAGAACTTCAAAGTCCCGTTCGAAAGTGCGTCCCTCAATGCCCTATTTTGGCTTGAGGAAAGTGTTGAGGGGTTCTGCATGGGAATGCTGGGAGGCCAACCTTCAAGACGAACGCCGTAAACACTCAGATTGCCGTGATTTGTCCACTTCATCTCGGCCTGACGAATGCCAGACGTTGCTCTATCATGACGACATGCCATCAGCCACCTTATAGGACGGAAGTTGTCACAGACACGCCTCAACAAAGTGCGCACTCTAGCATAGACCTCTGACTTCAGTGAATGAGCCGTCTCCTTCTGCCGGGAGGGCATTCCGGCTCCATGAAGTGTGGGAGTGGATGGCAAAGACGGGTCCTGGAATGTGGAAATGGCCAGAGACTTCAAAGCCTTTGCACCAGCAATACCTCCACCCCGTAGACTAGTCCAGAACTCTTTGCCAAGCGAGCTGCCACCAAGGAAGCCCTCATCCTCTGCATCGTTGGGATTGATCGCAACCACAAATGACTGAACCCCGGCTGTGACTTGTAAAGACTCCAGCACTTGACAAGTTGACGAAAGAATGTTATGGACTTTGACCGCCACCATCCAATCACAGCCAACCTAAGTATGATTCGACGTAAGTGGGGACTCCGGAACGCACTGTTATTCCGACTGGTTGGCGCAGGGATTGAACTACTGAAAAGATACTGGGAGTGTCTTTCCGCAACGTGACGCCGAACCTGAGCAGCAGAAATTCAGGGACACATCACATGTGGGAAAGTGGCACGAAACCCACTTGATCGTATGGGATATTCTCTCTCATAGAGAAGGCTTTGATGTCAGCTAGTGTTTTCTCTGTAAACGCATCTAGTCTCTCGAGAAACAAATCGTCAAATGTCGAAGTATCGTAGCCATTCATCAGGCTCATGCAGCGTCCAGTGGAACGAGTCAATGACTTCGTTGCTACGGGAGTTGCCGAACCTCCCACTGACTGCACCTTGTTGTTTTGCCTCGATGGGTCGGACTCGTCCCAAAAACCGAAAAGCTCGTCCGCCCATCGATGACCCAGCAGAAAGGAATGGAGAGAAAATGTCTGAACCAACTATCGAGGCTTTACTGGAGAAAGCTCAGGAGCTGATCGTCCAATGCGATTACGATCTTGCGGGGCAATTTATTGATCGCGTGTTGAAACGCGCGCCTGATAATGCTGAGGCCAAAGAAATGCTCGGCGTGGTTCAGCTAGAGACAGGGCTCTTGGACGCAGCCAAGCAGGTGTGTCTCCATGCGACTTCGATGTGCGTTTGGCGTCCAAACGCGTCCTCTTAGACTTTCTTATCGTTGCTGCCGCCAAACCCAGGCGCACCGTCGCCCACGCCGCCTAGTGCCCATCTATATCTTGCTCAGTTGAGCGACAACGACCCACAGATGGCACTGAAGCACTTTTCTGCGGCCGTCGACATTCTGACGGTCCAGTTGAAAGGAAAGGAGCGTGCCACGGACATTACTCTGGCGAACAGCGACGAAGAGGAGACGAAACGGACAATTGTTCGAGCTCTCATCGGGCAAGTCGAGATCTGGATGGATCCCGCACACGATCTGTGGTGAGCTTTCTTTTACAACCTTGATTTTCTGCAGCAGGTTTATCGTCCGACTAGCTTTGACCCCGCCGCAGAATCTAATTGTGAGGAACTTCTCAAGGCCGCGTTGCAGGTCGACCCGGAAAATACGGAAGCGTTACAATCTCTCGCATCTGTCCGCATGTCCCAGCAGAGACCTGAGGAGGCGAAGGGGATTCTCGAGAAAGCGTGGTCCACTTGGCAAGACTTAGAGGCTGGTGGGTTCCAACGCTCATCACCTTCCCGCTCTCTGTCTGACCTCACTTTCGTAGACGATCCCCGGTTACCGCCCATAGCTAGCCGATTGAACCTCACTAAGCTGCTTCTAGAGCTGTCACTCTTCACACCTGCTTTGATGGTTCTACAAGGCATAATGGCGTCTGACGACGAAGAGGTCGAGGCCTGGTACTTGGAGGGCTGGTGTTTCTTCCTTATGTCGGAGCAGGCCCGCGAACATGGGGGTAAACTGGACGAATTAACGTGGGAGGAGCTTGCTAGAGACTCGCGGGATTGTTTGGAGACTTGCAAGATGGTGTGTTCACATCGAGCTGTCTCACGTTTCGCAGTCCTCAAACCCCCATTATAGCTTCATGTCAATCAGGGACATCCTGACCTTCCTATACGTGAGCATGTCGAAGAGCTCATATCAAAATTAGAGGAACTCGGCGTAAAACCTTCTCCGGAGGATGGTGGCGAAGATGATGATGGCGAGGAAGATTGGGAAGATTGTGAAGAAAGTGATAGCAATAAAAGTGACGTGGAAATGTCATAGACACTCACCTCGAATAGTGTATAACCACCCGCTACCCCTCCCACCCTTTTCCTCCCTTAAAAGTAGCGTACATTAGAGTAGCAACGCACTCCTACACGAGCTTTTTCCAAGGCTTTTGCCTGGTCACACTGAGCGTGGCCGTATCTCCAATTCGCGCGTCGTGTCGTCATTGGTAAGCCCCGCCAGCACGCTTGGCGTCAAACTGTGAAGACTCGTCTCTCCTTTTGGTTTTGGATTTACCACCGAAGCCCACGACAGTAAGTCTAGGACTTCCTTTCTGAGAAACCCGCTGGTCATGCGGTCTTCTCTGTCAACCGCGTTCTCGTACGCGCGCGCCTTCAGTGTCCTGCGTGTGACCACGCTCAACGCGAACGCACGGCTCCCACCACGTATCGTGTATGGATGGACATCGCGACGAAGGGGCTACGCTTCCGAAGCGGCCTCGCCACAGCAGGGACCCTTCAAGCCGAAAGCTCACACCCCCCTACGGCGCACCGCCTCGGACTCCCTCTCCATCCGCGCCAACCCCAAGCCGACACAGAGCGAAATACAGCCGATATCCACGCTCGCGACCTGCGAGCGCTACCTCCTGACGCGTTTGCGAACGCGGTTGCCGCCGACCGCGCGCCCGCTCCACGACGCGTACTGGGTGCCCAAGTGGAGCAGCGAGCAGGGGCGTGAGGGCGAGGTGTTCATCTTCAGCAATGGCAGCTTCGTGTGCTGGGGTCTCTCTGAGGATGACGCGAGGCGGTTCAGGAGGGACGTGCTGACACCCGCACGGGCGGAAGTCGGGTCACTCGTGGAACCCGAGACGGAGGAGCTGGAATTCGCTACGGATCCCTCAGAGTGCGTGTTTTTGTTCCGCCTGCGTTGTGTCGTGCGCTTAGCCAAACGTTTTCGTAGAAAGACGCGACTTCAGGGAGACCTGATCATTCTTGGGGGCGGACCTCAGCCGACCGACCCAGAGAACCTCCCCGATTCGTTTCCCCTCTCCGTGTTTCCTCAAGAGACGGTTTTGGCTCGCTATGCGTTCTCGCAAGCCTTGTCGCGCTCGACTGCTCTTTCTGCGCTCGAAACTTCTCTCGAGGACTACCTCTCTTCCATGTCGTCGCTCCCTCTGGCCCTTGAGAAGACTGGAAAGCCCGGAATGGGCAGACGCGCGCTCGTCAAGAAATTGGGCGAGTTGTTGCGCTTCCGCCAGGGCCTGAACCTCAACAGAGAGAATTTCTTTGAAACGCCGGACTTCTACTGGGATCAGCCAGTGTTAGAAGGTAAGATGGACGCGGTCCCTGCGTGTTTCCTTATCTATGGTCTGACTATGACACAGGGTACTTTAATTCTCTAAGTGTTGCACTGGAAGTGAAGGCCCGTACACGAGCGGTGAACGACAAGATAACGTATGCAGCGGAGGTGCAGTCTGTGCTTCGACAGCTTCTGCATGAGGTGAGGTATACATCCCACTGTAATGTGCACGAGGTTGACCCAACCTGTTCTAGACATCCAGCGCTCGTATGGAGCTTGTCATCATCGCGCTTATTGCGGTTGAAGTTATCATTGTAAGTGACCTTCGTATCTAACGTGCTTTTGGTGTCCTAAGTGGTGTTTGGGGAACAGGTCCTCGTCCGCGATGTTCCCGAGTACTTCTATCCGGATTCTGACCAGCGGTCAGAACATTCATAATGTAAGATGACCAAAACGCCATAGGGCTCTCTGCATCCTATCCCCATCGACCACCTCTCATTGTTACAATGTCATTACAATTTACACAATACATTTACGTTCATACTAAGTCGCGTGCAAGGCCCTCAATCGAACTGGCACGGAACGTAGACCCGGGTATACTATTATGGTTTAATAAGGTGAAGCAGCGATGTGAATGGGAGACGAAGATAAGACGGGCGACCGAGAGTGGGAGGGTCGCCTTAAGTGCGTCTGTAGCTTTGGGGATCTGCACTTGGAGGTAAAATACGGGCTCCGATTAGCCCGATCGGAGCGAGTACTTGCATCGCGTACCATTACCTCAAGGTGTAATACTCCACGCCGCGCTTGAGTCGCCTACCTTCAGCTCTTCCAAAATGACGTGGACGCAGATTTGCCAGCTAGGGAGCGTGCTGGCACTTTCACCGGCGATAGCTCTGTTGGAATGTCCAAGCCGCCATCACCCTGAGCGACTAATCAGCGGCAATAATGGGACTTGGGCGTCAACGGCACTCACGACATTGTACTGATTCGCCCAGTCTAACGAGTGAGGCTGTGCGGAGGCAAAAGGATTTGTTATATTGAGCTTTCTCATTTTTTTCTTCCTCGGCATTGCAACGTCATTCGTCTCGTCATCCTCATCGGCGGGGGCTGGGGCTGGGGGTAATTTAGTTTTTGTCTTATTCTTTTCATAGTTTGGCTTCGTCGATTTGCCGGCCTTTTCGTCGCTCGCGGTCTCTACCGTTGCGGTGTCTTCATCATCATGGGGCGCTTTACGCTTTCCTTTGCTGTCCGTACTAATTGGCGGTTTGCGCGTCGTCGCCTCTTTACCCCTGTAGGGCTTCTTGGTAGTTTTCTTACTCTTTACATCTGTCGCCAACTTAGAATCATCGGGGGTGTAAAGAAATTGTAAGTGCGCTACCTGGCTCTTCCGCCTTGTGAGAAGGCGCTGTCTTGCTCCCGGGGGGATTGATGGTCTCGACCTCGTCTGGTCTATGATCAGAGTGCACTCGTGAGCGAGATGTCGGGCCATCCTGCAAACACTGTTAGAGTCGAAAGTGTTCGGTCAAGGAATGCGCCACACGGGTTGCGTGCCCGCCTTCAGCTGTTTGATCTGCCAGAGGGCCTTCTCTAATTCGTCCTTGTATTGCCGAGACTGCTGTTCAAGCAGACCTGCCTCCTCTTCAGCTTTCACTGCATCGTCCTGTGTGAAGCTGAGCACGGGGAGGCGAATCCTACTCGATCACAATGCGAGTACGCACTGATCGTTCCTCCAAAGCGAGTTGCAACTTTTCTGTGTTCTTGCGTTCCTTCTGAAGCGCTTTCTCATGGGCCGATGCCTTGTTTTGTTCCTCAGTCACCCGAGATTCTAGGTGCTTGATCTGACTCTCCAAGGTGGCACATTGCTTGTGCAACTCCTCCACCTCGGCCCCTCCCCTCTCATCAACCGATTTCCACTTCCCAACTTGTACTTTGAGAGCGGCCTTCTCCCGCTGAAGCTCATTAGTCGATTGCTCTTTCTCAGCAAGGGCTGTCTGAGCGTCTTCTAGGCGCAATGTAAGCCTATCCACGTTTGTATTTGCCGAGGAGAGTTGGGCCTGCAGGGTAGCAAGCTCGGCTTGCGTATGGTTGGCCCGTTGCTGCACGAAAACATTTGTGGACTTGATATCAAAGGAACGTTGAGCATCGCACCTCGGCGACTTCCCTCGCGTTTTCTGCGTCGTGTAGGAGAGTCTCTTTCTCTCTCAACTCTATCTCAAGTTCCTTCGCCCTGGCTTTGGATAAAATGAGGTTGTAATCACGTTGAACGACTGCCACTCGTTCTTTGTGCGTGAGATCGCGTTCGTGTTCGAGTGCAACGCGTTCCTGGGCAAGGAGGACGTTCGTCTGAAGATGCGCGATGCGGTGGCAGGCCATCACTGTCTCACATTCGCCTGCCCATTCTTTGCGCTCAACCTGCCACTCGGAACGTGAATCAGATAGTTGTGCCCGAAGACGACTGACGGTGAGCTCGAGAGTACGCGTCTTTTGGCCGAGTTCGTCTATACGCGCTTTCTGCGAAGCAACCAAGGGCTCTTGGGGTGCAGAAGATAGCGTGGAGGATATGATGTTTGGTAATCGAGAGAGCATGGGTATGTTGTAGTTGATTATATACGCGCTACGCGGTGAGCGAATGACCGATCAGTGGCGCGAAGTGGCCGGGCCGTGCTCGGCGATTCAGTGAGTGTCGTACTACCGTACAGTGAGGACGAGGATGTCTCCAAGCAAGAGACGCGTCAAGAACATCAAAGTACACGTACCGAGACACAATTCTCAACGTATAGGGCCTGCGCTTACTGCACAAATTGAAACCATCGCTAAAGAGAAGCGTATACGAACGGATGTTCGTCAACCGACCAACGAGGTAACCAGTGCAATTGCCATCGCTATCGTAGGTTCCTACTTCCAGTCAACTTTTTTTTGTTATTAATTCGGATTATAGGAAAGTGCTTCCGAGTGGAACTCGTTACTACTTACTGCTCGTGCTGAGCGTGGGCCGCAGTGGGACGTAGGTACACAGCAGTACGTCTTGTTCAACAACCTTTCCCCTTTCCCTGCCTTAGCTTAAAACTCTCGTTCAAGGTTTCAAGTTGACGAGGGCTCGTGTCTGTATTTCGATCCAAGTCCATTGCTAGAGTATCAAAAGGAAGATAAACAGGGGCCGTCTAGCGTGGCGTCCCAGAGTCTGCCTCCGTCAAGCTCGCATCCTCCTCTTCATCAGCGCGGACAAGCCTTTCCTATGCCTGGTCACCATTCAGCCAATGGTGTGGGTATGTCGCCCATTGTGGCTACCCCCACAAGGCATATTGTTCCGGGACAGATGGGCCCGTACGGTGGCCCACAATTCAATACTATATCACCAGCTCAATTTTATGGTGGTATGGACCGTGGTTCTCCCATGGTGACGCGAGGTATGGGTGTAGGGATGGGGATGGGGATGGATGGGATGGGTATCACACCTGATGTGAGGAGTCTATCGAGGAGGGTTTAGAGTGTTTAGAGCTTCATTGTATTTACAACCTGCCAAACATATCGACACAACACGAACCCGTCGCCATCCCATTGACCCTCACTCGAATGTCGCGGTCATCATCCCCCGACGAATCCGCAGAAATTGACACAGCAAAGGTACGGGATGTCCCATCCATACTCGACAAGACTGGTCCTCTCCTCTCGTCATACACATATCATTCTCCAAAACCTACGGCCGCAGGTCCTTACATCCTCGGTGTCGACGAAGCGGGGCGTGGTCCCGTGTTGGGACCTTTGGTTTACGGCGTCGCCTATTGTCCAGTGGCATACCGGGAGCAGCTCGATGACCTAGGGTTTGCAGGTACGTTAATTCTTGTGAAGAACCGCTCCCGCCTTCCATTCACTTTCGCTCTGTGTGATAGACTCCAAAACACTGACGTCTGATACACGTTCCTCATTACTGAAAACTCTGAGTGGCGATGACGCAAATCTTGGGTGGTCTGTGAGAGTGTTGAGGTTAGTTTCACTCTTGTCATGAGGCACGACACCCAACAACTAGTTTTTGCAGCCCTCGGGATATTTCGAGCGGTATGCTTCGCAGACATCCGGTCAATCTAAACAAACAATCCCAGAATGCCACCATTTTGCTCATCCGCGAAGTACTCCAGCGGGGTATCGAGTTGACCGAGGTCGCGATCTGGTTCCGACACTTGTTTCGTTCCTCAGTTGACCAACCCTCAGGTCTATGTCGATGCTCTTGGTCCCACAAAACAATACGAACAATTATTGTCGTCGCAATTCCCCGGCATCAACTTCACGGTGACCGCGAAAGCTGATTCCAAGTTCATGATAGTCGGCGCTGCGAGTGTCGCAGCGAAGGTGACGCGTGACGCTTGGATCGAAGGCTGGGTATTCGAAGAGGATGCCCAACAAGACATGTCGGAGGCACAGATTAAGCGGACTTGGTCTACCAAAATTGGGAGCGGTTATCCGTCAGGTGCTTATTTTGAAATCTTTTTGCTTCCTCACGTGGTGGTGAACCGTGCACGCACCGCAGACCCGAACACAAAGATATGGATCAAAGAATCTCTCGACCGGACATTCGGATACCCCTCAATTGCGCGTTTTTCGTGGACGACGATCAAAGTTGTATTGGACTCGAGGGCCCACGAAGTAAAGTGGTATGCAATTTCCTTAGACTGACGAATTGCCTTACTGAAACGTTCCAAGGATTGATGACGGTGATGCATTGCTTGTGAAAGCATTCGAAAGCGGAGTGGGTCACGACAAGGGACGGTGTGCTGTTACTAAAGACTTATGCCTGAGTAGTACCGGTACGTTGTGATAGGCATTCACGGCATTGGTGATTTTGTTCCTAGTGTCTGTCGAGTCAATGAGGTGCTGCATAGCTGTGACTCGGGTCACCTGGATCTCCCGCCTTGCTTCTTGATTCGGACCTAGGATCGCCGTTCGCGTCCACGAGTGCACGTCCAATATTCCACGTGGGACCGCTGAGGTGGTACTAAAAATAACTCTGTGACCTCATTTCTATTCAGTGTGAATATCCTATCGCCATGCGGTTTCGGGAGCAATAACTTAGCTTCTCAAACATGTCCACATGTCTGTACGGCACCTTTCTGCTATTTAATGGACGCAAACGGTTTTCAAGGGAGGGTCGTCTACGTGGTTCACCATGTTTGGGATTTCTGGTCTCTTGGCACTCTCCTTGGCGACTTTTGCCATCGCCTCCCCTGCTCTTGTCGACAGACGTTCATTCGAGGTCAAGAATGGTGTGAACTACACCGTCTTTGAGCACGCGGCCACTGGTGCGAAGCTTTCCTTCGTTACCAATAGTGGTGTCTGTGAAACCACACCTGGGGTCAACCAGTTCTCGGGCTATTTTTCCGTCGGCACCAACATGGTGAACAATTCCCCACTTTGTGACATTTGCTCCATCTGACGCATTCCCAGAATATGTGGTTTTGGTTCTTCGAAGCCCGCAATAGCCCTTCGACCGCTCCCCTCGCCCTATGGCTCAATGGGGGTCCTGGTTGCAGTAGCATGATTGGCCTCTTCCAGGAGAATGGCCCATGCACCTTCAACGGCGTCTCCGGATCGACTCCCGTGTTGAACCCTAACAGTTGGAATAGTTTCGCCAACATGCTCTACGTTGACCAGCCCATCGGTACCGGCTTCAGCTTCGGCACCGACAGTGCGACCTCCACGGTCACCGCTGCGCCGTTCGTCTGGAAGCTTCTGCAGGCATTCTACACACAATTCCCCACCTACGAGAACCACAATTTTGGTCTGTTCACCGAGTCCTACGGCGGACACTACGGCCCCGAGTTTGCGTTCTACTTGTGGGTTTGGGCCCCTTCCGTTGTATTCTTCGAGTTTCTCTGAACCATCTTTCAGTGAGTCCCAAAACGCTGCCATTGCCCAGGGTACTCTCTCCGGCATAACAATCCCATTGGTCGCTCTCGGAATCAATAACGGCTGGGTGCGTACACGCTATCATAGTAGTCCCGTGTCTCCCGGAGTTGACGCAGCTCCGGACTCGGCAGTTTGATCCGAAACTCCAATTCAAGGCTTACATCGACTATTCCCTCTCGAATCCCTACCGCGCCCTCATTACTAGCTCACAAGCCACTTCATTCACCAATTCGTACAACCAAAACTGTGTTCCCGCACTCAACACTTGCGCTAGTTCTGGTACGAACACTGCTTGCGAGAATGCCGACAATACCTGCTTCAACGACATCGAGGGGCCGATATCACAGGGCAACTTCGACGTCTACGACCTCCGTGCTCCAGCGAACGATCCGTTCCCTCCGGAGACATACGTTTCTTACCTTCAAACGAGCAGCATCCAGACTCAGATTGGTGCTCAGCAGTTATACCAAGAGTGTCCCGATGCGCCGTTTGTGAAGTTCCAAACCACCGGTGACGGTAGGCCCCGCCTCACTTGTTCAATCGTGTCCATAGTGTCGGCTCACCACCAAACCCCCAGATGCACGTAGTTTCCTCTCTACTCTCAGCACGGTAGTACAGAGCGGCATTCAAGTGCTCATCTGGGCGGGTGACGCTGTTAAGAACACATCCCGCCTTTCGTCTCGACCATCTGTCCGATCCATGGCTCACGTTTGTCTTCACACACAGACTGGATTTGCAACACCGCCGGCGTGCAGGCCGTCATCGCCCAGATTCAATTCGCCGAATCGACCCAATTCAACTCGGCGCCGCTGGTGCCGTACAACGTCAACGGCGTGCAAGCTGGCACGTTCAAGACCGCTGGCAACCTCTCATTCCTGAACGTGTTCAGGGCAGGCCACGAAGTCCCCGCGTACCAGCCCATTGCTGCGCTGCAGGCGTTCACGCAGACTCTTAGTCAGAAGGCGCTGAGCTCTACATAGCGGCGTCACTGAAGATTGGGCTGCTACGCGTTCCTCAGTAGCAGCCCGTAGCGGTCTGTAGCAGCGTATAGTAATATGCAGAATCACTGGTGTCTACTCTCGTGGCCATTGGTGAGGCATAGATATAACAACGTGATATTTTTTTGGGGTTTAGACAAAACAATATATCTTGTTGGAACACGTCGGTCACCATCGGCGTTGGGCAATGTCCAGGCGAAACGACCAGTAGTTGAAGGTTCTCGATTGAAGATGATACCTATACTACTGGGGTGGAACCATTCCAAGGTCGGCGTGATCTCGGGTCTGTGTTAAACGCGTGGGATTCGTTGGTGCTCTTGCCAAACCCAGACAAAGTCCCCGGGGGAATATTAAAAGGAGAGTTGGTCGATTACTACTATACCACTGTTCACGAGGACGCGGAACTGCTTCTTATGTCGGCGTAGGCGTCCCTGGGACAGTTCAAAGTCGAGTAGTTTGAGCAGCGGTTTATACGCCGTTGATTTTCGCGCCAACACAATACGGAATGCTGTCAGGCCAAGCCTGGGTTGCTGCTTCAGTGCACCAGTTTTGGAATCACGATCGAGCCAACGTCGACTGACCACGTGATGCAAGTCTTTTCAACTTGACATTTCCCGCCTTGAGCTGTAGACACCCTGTTCAAAGCCTTGCTGCGCATCACCGCATATGTATATCGAACGACCTGCTGTATCGTCCCTGCAACCGCGCTTCAACGGTATGCACACCAGGAGCATTGAGGGAGCTCATACTATGAATGAACTTGACGTTCTTATGGATGTTAGCACCCCAACTGCGTAAATAATGGTGCATGCGCATCCCAATGACTAGGAAATTTTGATATGCGTTAAGGTAAACACCGGGGAGGGTGTTGAGGTCCGAATCGCAGAATATGATGTGGCTCTTGGCTCTTCCCAACCTAAAACGGGAGTTGTAAGGACGCAGGGCCGGGCAAATGGGAGACGTACTGCAACATCTTGTGTAAGAAGGCAACGCCAGCGCGACGGCCGCGGTCGACGGTAAGAGAATCCACGATGACTGTCCGGTCAGAATGAGCGCGCGTATATCACTGTATGGGTGCAACGTACACTTATCGTGATAGCGCGTGTAGTCGGTTGAAACAGACAGGTTCTCCATGTTGATGAACAGAGCACACCACGGGAACGCTATCCCCCAGTGAGTCATGTCAGAAACCAATACTGCATTGCATTTCTGTGCGCACATTTTTGCTCGGGTTCCGTAACTCTCACGACATGTGGGTTGCATTCAAAATTCGTCAAAGTTTTCTCCGGGGAGATGAAACAACCGTATTCGGGATGTCCTACACGCAGTCAGATGCAACAAGAGAAAAAAAATTGGGCCTCCGAACCCTTAATCATGACGTCGAGAAACTCTCTGGCTTTGGCGAGGTCCGTGGTAATGAATAAATAATCATCAATGAGCCGGAGCAAAAGCTGTCGGTAGATGATTCGACTGGTCGACGGTAGAATACATGCACCTACGCTCATTTGGTCTTGAGTGAACCTCAGACGCGTTCGCTCGAGGTCCGCGTAAAAGATGGAGCAGAGCAGAGACGATAACACTGAGCCTTGCGGTATCCCTACTACTTGGCGATAGTAATCTTGGCCAATCTGGCGGTGTTGTCAACATCACTCCACGCTCCAACGGTGAGTATTGTACCTTCACGATATTCTCCGTGATATGTTCTTCGAGAAGCTCGAGTACTTCTGCCCTCGAAGTAAAGTGGTACACGACGCGGTCTACGAATATTGTGTGCCGCAGCGCTGCCGCTAGTTCGGTCGCATAACGCAAGAAATGCGGGTGTTCGTCTGAACGGTGAAGACGGTGGTTCAGCGTTACGGATATGGCGGAGGATAACGTAACAGCCGACCATCTGGGAGCGCCTTCGTCGCGAATTTCCGCTTGACCTTTCCTGCGGCTTGCATGACCTGCCCGAAACGCGGGAGAACATAATTATCCTGAAAATGGTCAGAAGGGGTCCACCCGCTATGCCCAGGACATACTTCAGAAAGAACGTCTCGAAGAATTTGTAGTAGCTTCGACTGCTCGATCGTATCGAAGCACGCTTGTACGTCCACCTTTACGAAGTATAGCTTTGGTCTCAGAAAAATTCGATAGTTAGAGAGGCATAACTAGATGTGGTGGTGTATGCCTCACGGGCATCTGGACGGACTGGTAGAGATGAGACGCGTCTTGAAGGCCTTCAGCTGCGTATAAATCTCGTTATGTCCGAATACCGACGCTCCCACGAGTTCTGGCCTCGCGGTCTATCCCCGTAAGAGACTGAGGGCGAAAAGCTCTCCTGGTGGCTCACCTTCTCGTATGTAAGAATCTGGAACGCAGCCTGGAGAATATCGTTGATAGATTGCTGGCGCATATTCGTCTTCCCCTGCAGATTACCACGGTAAGGATATTGTCATAATCCTTTTTAAACCACTAGATTGTAAAAGTCACCTTGGTCTCCGCTCTCTTCCGCCGAAGATTGACGATCGGCCGCACTCCCGTGTCCTTGGGCAGCAGTCGGACAAAGGAAAAACCCAATCTGCGCTGTCGCAGTATTTCCTCTGCTTCGGACTAGAATACCGACATGAATATCGTATAGGAACATAGAATACGGCATCACCTCTTCCAGCTTGGAGAATGTGACACCAGTAAGTCGCTCGATGAGTGGTCTACAGAGCACGTCCCAATCGTCCTGGCGGAAGTACAGTATTTTGTTCTTGAACGCAGATGACTCGGTGACATAGAACGTAGTCTGCATTTATTAGTACGTTGGGAAATGTGAAGGACATTAGACAGCGCCACTAACTCTCAACAGCGGAGCGACGAAAGACCCGAAATACCAAACGATGAATTCTTCTAGGAGCTCGCGTCGTTTAAGGATATCAGAAACGGGGATATGGGCCGCGGAAGCGTTGCTAGACGCGGCCCACTTGCAAATCGTCGTACTGAGACCCTGCATAATTTCATGCAGAGATATAGTCTCATAGCGCCGATATGAGATGAAGTTCTTTAGAGCTGAAGGGGGCAATTAGATTGCTCTAGACAGTGTAAGTAAGGCTCACCACTCATAACTAGCCGAAAGTTCTCGTGACTGCCCCAGAATTTCTTTGGAATCACTGCCTTTGTGACCACGACAGCGAACCGGTAAACCTGCACCGAGACTGCTTAAGCACACGAGGACACCAGTGGTAAACACCTAATGTATTACCTCGACAAAGGGGCAGGCAAATTCGGCAAACCTGGGCTTACACTTGGAACCTCTTGTCGAGGGGCAGGAGGGCTCCAGCGATGTACTAGGAATGCTTGTGGACCGCTGGGTGGACATATGGATTGAATCCTCTGACAGGAGCTCCTGCGCGATGGTTAAATGCATACACCAGTTCGGGATCGCTCAAGGGACACACACCAGGATGATACTCGCATCAAGAGCGACTTCTTGTTCAGGACGTTTCAGCTTTGACGGACAAGTGACGTCCCTCAACGCATTATACGAGCAGTTTCCATGTCTATGTATGATCCTTTCTAGCAAGTCTAATGTGGACTTCACCCTTTTAGGTGTCTTGGACATGCGGGCTTTCTTTTTGTGGCATCTGAATAGACGCAAATGCAGTGGGACGTAACGAACCCTCACCTTTATTTCGTCTTCACGGTCTGCAAAATCTGGATACTTGTGTGCTCTGACAGAGGCGAACGCAGTTGCAAGGCCGTACTCGCGCGGGAAAATATACTTAGAAAGATGCCTAGCATCCTCCATCCTGTCGTGGTAATCTCGCCTCTGGCGAAAAGCAATTTTCGACCTTTGTAAAGAGGAATTCAAAATGTTGAGGATGTCTGTGCTAGGATGTGAGAGCATGCTCTACATCATAGATGCACACGAACGCTTTGGGGGAAGACCTGCCGCTATCATGTCTGTACGCGGAATGACCACTGGCCGGGCGTAACATAGATGCCCTCTATCAAACTGTACGCTTGACAGACTTCGTATTGCGGCCGCTATTGAGCGATGTCATGCGTAATGCGTGAAGGACTTACTTGGAACCTCCTGGCGCGCGCTGAAGTCGCTTTTTGGGAAAAGGCGCCTCGGGATGAGGTTTAGCCTTTCTCTTAAACCTCTCAGGAGATGGAGATGTAGCTAACGCATCACCGGAGACTCCTACAGCCGGGGATGGAAGAAAAACTAGCGGCGTTCCCGTCATTTGACAGAGACATTCATTGGGCAGTGGGGCAAATATGCTGGCTTCCGTCAGCAAATGTAACATGGCGCTGTCTCCGATCCTGGCACGTTGTCAAGCGCAAGATACGTGAGGACACTTTTCGGGGTACCTTCCCAGCAGTCTCTCCCAGTCTGACCCTTGCAGTGCGGTAACGATCGTGTTCACGAAGAAGTTATTGACACCGGAACGAGTGTCTCCGGCTCTCATCTTGGTACCAGTTGGGTAAGACTTGAGGAGGAATCATGAGTAGCTTGACGCGTCTAGGAGAACTATAACGTGGACGTACACCGCGGTACCCCATAGTTATGACATTCACGCCTTTCTGCTTCGGACCAGAGAACAATCTTTCTTGAGCACGCGTTATGACCTGTGGAAATCAATACCACTGATTGAGGCATGACATGGAAAGGAGCCGTACGACGCGCATAGGGTCAAAAGACGTCGTCACGCCAAATTGCGCCAGGGAAGACGTAGGGGCGTTGGCGCCGAAAGCCACATAAGAGCAAGCAAGGAATTGACTGTACGATGGCGGATCTGAAGGTAAGAGCAAAACATCATTGATATCTGTATCTTCTGGGGGGGTAAGAACGCGGTTTAAATAATCCTGAAGGGTGTACACTCGAGAAAAATACGCGTCGAGGATGGAGAGCGTAATTTGGTGGGACATTGACGCATGTGATTGACGCGTGTGTGGCTGTGCAATGAGTCGTTCAGCCTTAACGCAACAATGGGAAGCGGTCTCGAAAGCAGGTTCAGATCAGGCTTGGACTCGCTCTGGTCAGGTGAACAAAGGGAGTGCGGCTTTTGCTTTAAAAAAAAGAGGGATAAAACCACAGCACCCAGGATTCCCGCGTGGTCCCCCACCGTGGTACTAACTAGGCGGCACTCTGGTTAACTGCGCAGATCGGACGGGATGCGGTGCTTTCAGAGTCCTATGGCCGTGGATGACAATACTGGTGAAGAAGGGTATAAATATCATTCTCTTTGGACGATTCACATCGCTCTCCAGAAGTGAACCGTCAAGTTGTACTCGGAAAATGGGCGCTAGGTGCATAAGAGTACCCGTGGTCCAACTAATGTGTGCTAAATCAACATGTGGTGAGACAACATTACTACATTGGCTTTGGGAAATGCAAGGCGCGATGACAAAACGAAGCACTAGGAATAAATTACACCTAGGTGGCCCCAGAAGATCTCGCCTCCTTCGTGCCTGGAGAGGATACTTCCTCGACAACTTCCGCAGCGGGTGTGGGTGTGTCTAACCCCCCGCGGCTGAGCCATCCTGTCCATACTCTGAGCGATTGCCACAGGTAATCGGGGTCACATATAACATACCTTTCAGCTTCTGGTTGTGTACCTTTTGTCGCTCTTTGTCAATAGCGCGCAATCTTCTCAGCTCGGCGGTGGCTGTCGGTGCGTCTGAATTGCATGTTAGGCGTCAAATGAAAATTGGCGTGCTACCGAGACCGGAAAAGCTTACCTGCCGAACTCTGCTTTATAAGTTCTTCGAGTATCTTCTCGGCGCGTTCGGAGTATCCCTGTTCGCCGAGTGCCTTCGCTCGACGGAACATAGCTTTATAGTTCTTCGGATTCTTCGCCAACGCCTTCTCCGCCGTCTCTTGTGCACGCTTCCAGTTGTCACGCTTGATGTGGCACGCGGACATGTTTGCATAGACCTTTTCCATAACTTCATCCGCCTACAAGGGAGAAGATGAGCACCACATTCATTCAAGTAGTCTGCGCGGAGACAGCGTGAATTGTACCTCGGTTCGATCTTTCGATCCCTCAGCGTCATCACTAGGACCCGACTTCAAAATAGAGGCTACACCTCCTGCTCTGCGAAGCGGGGAGTGTGAGTTGTGAGATAGAGCGTTGCGGCCGATACAGTATGCAGAGCACTCGCCTGTCCAGACCCTCAACGTAAAGTAGCACCTCCGTGGTGGATCAGATGAAGCACATCGACGCGTATCTATGAAAATCACACCTCATGGTACGCTCGAAGGGCTGCACCGCGATGCGATCAGTGAAGTGCACACCGATGGCGAGTCGAACACTGATCACGAACCATCAGTCACGTTCCCCGATTTGAAAGCCGCGTCTCCTATGGCCTTTTTCTCGCGGGCAAATTTCAACTTGCTCTCGGTTGTGGAAGGGTCTGCAGACATCGTGTTAAAGTATTGTGCAGAGCGAGAGGATACCCGCGAAAAGGAGGTCAGAGATTAGGGGGATTAGGGATAGAACTGTGCATATATGAATCCTCACCGGCCCGCACAAGGATTATGACTAATGGGCACGCCCATCCATCCGAGTCGTTAGTATCGAGTCGTTTTGGCGAATGGTTATAGAGCTACGCGTCGGGCCCGCGCCGACTCAGAGCTTGACAATTATTGGCGTGCCCGATTGTAGGGTAGTTACATGTATTTCGCTTGCAGATCATACACGTAGACGAAAGCCAAAGCGAAAGTCGTATCGGTACACAATGCATTAATTTTCGAAAGAGTTATCAAGAGAGTTATGGAGAATGAAAATAAAAAAGCGGGAACGAATTCTCGACGCCACTACGTTCGGGTTCCTCGGGGACAAAAACCGACAAACGACCAGTTGTACGTTACTGTAAGTTTGCATTCAGTGTGCGCCGTACGGTGCCCATTTCGATGTTAGAAAAAAAAAGAAAAGCGAGTCGGCGAACGTGTTTACCTCTGTTTGCTCGACACACCAGGTCGTGTCACGGACTTCCGCATCACCGTGACTTCAGTCAGTATTCGACAGAGCCACGACCAACCAATCCATGGCCCTGCTCAGCTCCATTCTCGGCTTTTCTCTCTTCGGGCTCGGTGCCCGCATAGGCCAACTCGGCATCCAAAAGCGCAACCTACTCGAAAGTGCGCATCCTATCGCGCCGACCGTAGCACCAGGCATGCTGACTTTCTGTAATTGCTTGCGTCCCCGTGTGCGTGTGGAACAGATCCTGGTGGGCACGTCATTTCTATGCTCGCCTTTGGCTACCTCGGCTACTGGGCCCATCAGTGGGACGTGCGCGCATCCGTGCTCATCGCGGAGAAGCGTGCGGAGATTGCAGAGCGGCGTAGGCAGAGAATCGCACAAGCAGAGGAGGCGTCGGCCGCCGCGCTGTCAGCGGCCTCGTAGTATCCCTTTGAAAGAAGCATGTGCACTGTCGTAGGAAGAGGCTATTGTCGTCTGCTTCTTTGGAATATATACACCAGTCCCCTCTTGCTGTATCTCGTCTAGATGGTCATTCTGTTCTAATCAAACAAAGTCGAAGCTGGAATAGAAGATACTCAAACGGCATACTGTCACTCTCATCCCATCACCATCCCTAATCATTCGGTTTAGCACCACCGTTCTATAGCCATTGAACCTCCCTAAAGCCTGAACCACCAACAGGAGACATGTTTAAATTACGAACTTGTTGACAGAAAGAAACAGAAATCGCTGCGTACGAATGACTAAGGGGCGTATATCATAGCATCGCCCCGCGAGTACCGGCTTCAAAGGATGTCTCTCAGTTGGTTAGTACAGACGGTGACCCAGGTGCGCCGTTACATTCGAATTATACCAGCCTTGCAATTGTTTTGTGCCCGTTTCTCGCGGGATCACCCGACACGTAATCGGCCACCTACCGTTGCCAGATGTAAGGTCGCAGCGCCGACTCTTTGTCATTCTTTCAAGTACGTTGTGTAGCCGCCGGCCTTGGGGTAGAGGGTCCCGGGTTCGAATCCCGGAAAAATCGTTTGAGGGGTTTTAATGGGTATTGCTGATGAGCCCGAGTCCTCGCTTCAACCGTTTGAGGCATTGGTAGTTGTTACTGTAGGTAATCCTGGGATTACTATCTTCGGGCCATGCTGAGGTTTGTCCAAAACCGAGTCTCACCCATTTCCACCTTCCTGAAAATCTCAACTGTCCGTCCGGGTAAACGAAGACACCGTCATTGGACTATTGGTGGCTTTGTTGTCGGGGAAGCTCCGTGTGCCGTCCACGCAGGAATACCGTTTGTTGACATTGTCGAACTATTTCGCCTCCTCGACTGCACGTACGTGCGCCCTTTGGTCTCACGTCTAGATTTAAAAAAAATAATTTACTAACGTGATTCATGACTGCTGCAGAGCTGAGTGGCATGTAGCAGACGGCGGTGAATTCAAACCTTAATAACATGTCGCCATCTGCCCGTTTCTGTTCCTCGGCGAGCGCATTGCAACTAATTTATATTTGCTCGATACAGTGTAATCGCTACACTATGATTTCCGGAACCATTGCGGGCACACGCAAGACGACACCCGGTATCTACACTGCGCCTGGACTTTGCCTCGCATACCGCTTTGCCTTCTAGGCTTTCGACTCACTAAGAAGTATGAGGTCCTTGTCTGTTACGTTGCCACTGAACGTGAGCCTTGACGTAGGCTGCAAGGCATGCGATACCACTTAGCGGGGATAGACACAGACGACGTTGGTCACGTGCTACGATAAGTCACGAGGTCCGACAACTCTCAGACACAAGACAGCAGTTGGCTGGTCACAAGTAGAGAAAGGGAGAGAGCCCTTAGATCTCACAGAGTAGAAGAGAAGACAGGTGGCGATTCAAGAAGACCAAGCTGGAGAGCTAGGTCTTCAACGACTACATCTTAAGTACTACAAACGGAGGGCTTTAAAGCGCCTCATAAATCCAGAACCCTAGTATCGCTATCCTAGGATCGAGTCATACTATTGTACATGTGATACTTGGCTGACTGATGCTCCTGTCCATGACTAATTACTGCTTACCCTTGTAGTCATAACCATAAGGTAAGTGTCTTTGCGCGATCATAACATCACCCCCTTTTCAGGCACAATGCCCACGTTGCTCGTATCCCCTCAATGCATCATCCAAAAGTCCATCATCTTGATCTTGAATTCTTGCCAGCGCGTCCGCCATCTCCAACCTCCAAATGGTCCTGCAGTGCATACTGGCCAGTTCTCCCCACCGATCCTCACCTTCTGTGATGCTTTCTTCAAGCCGCTCCAACTCCTGAGCCATAATGCGGAATCGATGAACTTCCGCTGTAAGCGAGGGGTCGTTGAGGTGACGGATCATCCGGTCCATCTGGTCTTGGCCTTCCGCCCCTATCTTGAGCTTGGCGAGTAGCTCGGCCTGGTACACAGGCTTCCCATCGTAATGAAAGATGGGTGTGGCGTATAGTGGCTTAGTGAAGATCTTGCTGCTGTCGCTGAGCAGCCCTACAACGATGGGGTTTGGATGGAGTATGACCTGTACATACTCCGCTTGTCGGGTCTCACCATCCAGTCTGGTGATGGGGAAATGAATGAAGTGGTCCCCCTGGTTCGGTTTGAACCCTGGAGGTACTTCGCCTTGGCAGGTGCGGTAGCTCCCCTTGTACAGTGGGGCGCCGGTAGTAGTGGCGGCATAGGGGGTCTCGTCCGGGTTGTCAGTATCTTGGAGAGTTTGTATGAAGAGGTGCTCAGCTGGGTAGAGATCCCCTTCACTCATGTAGCTGGTGGTGCGGCTCCACAGGCCGCATGTTGCCAGTGTACTGACCGGCGCAGTGCTTCCCTGGCTGTCATTTTTGCGCTTCTCCTTGCGACGGCTTTCGCGAACTGCTCGTCCCTCCATGTTGAGCAAACCTTCTGCATCGCTGTTTGCGATTCGCTTTGGTATCTTGAAGGGGACCGGTAGTGGGATCTCGCCCGGACTACCGTCTTTAGGTCCCCAAATGTCAGTATCAATGTCTTGGACGTCGGCTTGGTGGGTAGGGGTTGCCCCCATGTTGCAAGGGTCTGACAATCTTCGCACCATGGGTGATAGTGCACACGGGGGCAGTGGCTTCGTGTTGAGGTCTGGAAAGACGAGTAGGACTGATGCCAACTCTTGCTCGGTAAGGGGGGTGGTGAGGAGGTTTTCGTCGGTGATGTGGGGTCGGATATACTTCTTGGCACAAAGTTCTTGTGCCTCAGACTCGGTGATGAGTCCTTCTTCGAGCTCGGCCCCGAAGATACGCTTGGGTGATCCAAGGTAGTACTCGTTGACATTGGACATGAGAGAAGCGGATTTAGTGGATGATGTAGTGGAATGGAGTGAAGGGGGAATGAGAGACTTGCTTGTATTGTTCCCCCTTATATGCACTTCTGTTGCGGAGTTCCGACTTTCAAACTCCCTTATCACCTCAGGGGCATGGGTATTTCGCACGTCTACCCACTCGTTATCAGAGTCTGGGTATCCCTTCCATTTGATGAGGTACTGCTTCTTTCGTCCTCTGCCAAAGTGCCGAGAGTCCAGAACCTTCTCGACCTCGTATTCTTCTTCGTTATCAATGAGGTCTGGGGCCGGCCTCGAATAGTTTGATCCGTGGAGATCGGTTTCTTGGTATGACATGAGAAGATCGATATGAAATACGTCATGAATGCTCCACTGCGTGGGAAGTTTTAATCGATAATTGACAGGGGACATCACCTGGATGATGGGAAAGGGGCCATGCCTCTTGGGCAACCAAGCTTGGCGGTCAGTTGATTCGTACGAAGATGACGTCCTTCGAGCCACACGAGGTCTCCTTCCTTGTACTTGGGCGTATCTTTATGTTTGACCCATGACTGTTGTGCCTTGATCATCAGTTCCTGGGTGCATTGTCTTGCCATCTTGAATTGGTCCAACCTTAGCGCTACCTGTGGTATTGGTGATGGCTTATCCGTCCAATCAGCGCGTGGGTTAAATCCATAGAGTATGAAGAAAGGGGACTCTCCCGTGGTTTCGCTCGGCCAATTGTTATGTGCAAATTCGGCGAGAGGTAGGTACGCGTGCCAATTGTCTTGTCATTCGTTGACCCAAAATCATAGGTATTGTTCCAGCCACTGATTCGTACGTTCCGATTGTCCGTCCGTTCGTGGATGATATGCCATGGAGATGTTTTGCGTTGTTCCGGTCCCTTTGCATAATCCCCTAATGAACCTTGACGCGAATTTCAGATCGCGGTCGCTGATGAACTTCTGAGGAAGTCCGAATCGTGGGAAGATATGTTGAATGATGAGTCCTGCGGTTTCTTCGGCCGTCATGCTTTCCTTGCACGGAATAAACACTGCTGCTTTCGTACAGTCATGATCGGTCACAGTGAGTATCGAGTCGTATCCCTGTGAAATCAGGAGCTTAGTAATGAAATCCAGGGCAACTGTTTCAAATGGCATAGCTTCGTGCTTGGGAAATATAGGGGATAGTGGCGCTTTGGTGGGTCGCGTGTTGATCTTATTCCGTTGACATTCTGCGCATCCTCGTACGTAATTCATCACGTCTTGCCTCATGTTCGGCCACCAATATCGGCGGCCTGTGAGTTGGTACGTCTTGTTGATTCCCGGGTGTCCGTACACCGGCGTGTCGTGGTGAGCTTGTATGAATGTCTTCCTGTGCTCCATTCCTCCTGTCACTACACATCGTCCGTCTTTGTACCATGTTCCTTCGATCTTCTTCAGGCGATGGGCGTTAATCAAGGGTTTGATCAATTCTTCGTTTTGGGCGTATATTGGGTCTGCGGCCGCCATTTCTTCTTGCACTATGATCCTTCGCATTGGAGGGGTGCGTTGCGTCGTTCCTGCTCGTACAAAGACGTGATCTGGCAGTACGACAACGTCTTTGTTGTCGTCTTCCCCTTGGTCATACCCTGGACGTCTCGATAGTGCGTCAGCTTGTCCATTGAGTCTACCAGGGAGGTGATGTATCTTGAAGTCGTATTCTGATAGTTCCAATACTTCCCGTGCGACTCTCCTTGATATTCTTTGCGGCAATCTCCAATATTGCAAGTTAAGATGGTCGGAGTAAATGATGATTTTGTGGGGAGATCCTGCCAGCAAGGGTCTCCAGTTCTTGAGTGCCATGACAATGGCCAAGAGTTCGAGGTCGTAAATGTCGTAATTCCATTGTGCTTCGTTAAGCGTGGCCGAATAGTATCCTATGGGGTGCTTTTTTCCGTCCTCTTTTCATTGTAAGAGTACAGCTCCTACCGCATATCCCGATGCATCTACCTCTAACTCGAATTGATCGTCGAGTTTGGCATGTGCCAGTACTGGCTCTGTTGTTACGCGCTTCTTCAGCATGTCGAAGGCCTCTTGCTCTTCGTTCCCCCATTGCCATTCTTGGTCTTTTCGTGTGAGTCTGTGTAGTGGTCGGGCGATGTGTGCGAAGTCCTTGATAAAAGGGCAGTAGAAGTTGAAGAATCCGAGCATTTTTCGTACGTCTGTCACCGTTTTTGGTACTGGCCACGCGTCGATGCTGGCAATTTTTGCGGGGTCCATGCGTGTCACCCCCTTTTCAAGGATTACCCCCAGGTAATCCATAGAAGGCGAGTGGAAAAGGCATTTTTCGGGTTTGAAATAGAGGTCGTGGAGTTGCGCGACCTTGAGGACGTCGTGAATGGTGCGATGGTGGTTGTCGAGGTTGGTGTGGGTGGCAATGCCGATGTCGTCCATGTAGACACGGATTGTTGTTCCAAGAGGTTCATGTTTGAGAATAACATCTTGGTAGATATAGTTCATCATGGTTTGGAACGTCGCTGGCGAGTTGGTGAGTCCAAAATACATGACCGTTGGTTCAAAGAGTCCGTATCTTGTTTTAAATGCCGCTTTCTTCTTGTCTCCGTCCCTGATGCGCACATTGTTGTACCCCCATCGTACATCAAGTTTGGTGTAGATGTGGGCGTTGCTCAAGTTGCGAATGAGGTCTGCAATTAAGGGAAGGGGATATTGGTTTCGAACCGTGAGGGCATTGATCTTCCAATAGTCTTGTACCGGTCGTAGTTTGCCGTCTTTCTTTCGGACAAAGAAGAAAGATGATGCATATGGTGACTTGGACTTACGGATATAGCCCTTCTCGAGTTCGTCGTTTAGGAACTTTTGTACCACTTCATCCTCTATTCAGTTCATTGGGTAGACCTTGCAGTCCACCATTTCGGGCGCGTCCTTCTTGAATTCGATTGCGTGGTCCCAAGCTCGTTTTGGTGGATATCGTTTTGACTCTTCTTCACTGAATACCTTGGCGAATTGTTGGTATTCAGAGGGAACTTCTACCTTTTTGGTATATTGTTGTGCCTTGATGGCAAGTTCGGTGGAGGTCGTGGCTCGTCCGTGACAGTCTTCTTCTGATCCTTGGATTCGTGCGATTATCGGTCCTTTTCTTGGTATAGAGGGGTTTACTGACCGGAGAATTATGGGCAGTTCTCTTTCATCGATGACGCCTTGTCTCCATGTGAATCTAGGTTCAAAGGCGGCCATCCAGGGGTATCCTAGTATGATGTCTTTGTTTCCTATGTTGGTGATGAGGAACTGTATCGTTTTTTGAACCCCTCCGGTTTGTATGTTGAGGGTTGTGAAGTGCGTGATGTTCCCGGCTTGATTCGCTGTATTGTCAATATTCCATATTTTGCGCGGTCTTTGCAAGGGTTGTTTCCCTAACTTCATTCGTCGTATGATGGTTTCGCTCATGAAGCAATTGGTTGCTCCAGAGTCTACAAGTGCTTTTATGTCGGCCATTGCATTACTAGTTCTGATAGAGACGGGGATATGCATGGATCGAAATCGTGTAGTCACTATTACAGAATTGAATTTATGGACTGCCCTCACCCAGGCCAATGGGTTCAGGCGTTCTGAAAACCCTCTCTTCCAACGAGGTCTCTCATTACAAGTTCTTGTACCTCTTCTCCTGCGGTGGCGACTCCTCGGAGCCACGCGTTTGCTTCCTGTTGCGGAGTCTGAGTGTTTGCTTGTGCTGTTGATATTTCTTCATCGCAAACGCTCCTATCGTCGACTATTGCCTCCCGTCCTTGGCTTGGTCGTGGAGTCCAGTTTCGTTGGTTGTTCTGTGGTTTATTCCACGTATGCTGGGGGCAGTTGCGACTCAAGTGTCCCTTTTTATGACAGGTGTAACACTCAACTTCGCGTAGGTCTCTTTGCCTTCCCCCTCCTCGGTTTCCTTGCATGAATCCTCCTCGCGGGATGTACCCTCCACGGGGCATGGTGGCGGGATTCATTTCTTCGCTTCCTGTTACGCATCCTCTTGTTCTTCCAGCCGACGTATCCATTGCATTTGGATCGGGCATCATTTGTCGTGGCATCCATCCCCTTTGGCGTGGAGTAGGTATCCCTCCTCGATGTGCCTTCAATCGCGCCTTCATATAAATGTAGTCTTGTTGGCGATTTATTGCCGCTTGCTTCCACTGTTCGTATGTGGCGGGTCTGTCGAGTTCCAGGATCTTTTGATAAAGTCCAGTGGGGAGTCCATCCGTGAATGTCTCGATAGTTTGGGGTACATCAAATCGGTACTCAGCTAGTCTGATCAATTCTTCGATTTCGACAATGTAGGCGTCAATGTCTTCTCCTTTCATTTTTACCCCTGCTCGGAGTATAGACTGTGCGTTTTCCTTGGCCAGGCTGTCGGCGAATCGTCGTGTGAAGGAGGCGGCTACTTCATTCCACAGCCTCTCATCTGCCGTATTGATCCCGCCTTGTATTTGTCAAGCTAACCATCGGTTAACTGCCATTACCCATTCGTTAACCCGGGCTCCTTTGATGTACATGAGGAAAAACATAGCTCATCGATAGGGATTGATCATGAGGGTGTTGTCGTTGTTGACTGCCCAGTACAACTCCCATTTGTTGATGAAAAGGGTCGTCTTCTTCCTGTCGCCGTCGTAGATCGTGGGTGGTTCTCCCACTAGTTTCCCTTGTTGTACTTGCGGGATGGGGAGCGGTGGTGGTCCCCAACCGCCTCCCAGTGGTCCTCCAGGTGGTACTCCACCTCCTCTGGGGTATCCTCCTCCTCCGGGGAATCCTCCTCCTCCTCCAGGGAATCCTCCTCCTCCGGGGAATCCTCCTCCAGGGAATCCTCTTCCTGGGAGTCTCCTCTGGGGTCGATCGTCTTGTGGAAGTCAGATAGGCAGTAGTTCCGGTAGTTGCTCTGGCCCTCCACTGGGTGGATCCGCTCGATCAGGCCCTGCGGCTCTTTGAAAGGCCACTTCTTCTTCTACGGTACAGATGGTTCATCGGATTCGATGTCCTGTATGTTCATCGATGATTTCTTCTGTCTGTGGGGGTTCTGTCATTGTAGCCATGTCTGGTGGGTTGATGTGAATAGACTCAGCTAGGTTGGCAAGCCCTTCTTCTTCAGTAGTGTTTCCGGGTTGCCCTGATTCGATAGTATCTTCGGATTGTTCACTCCCTTGTTCTTCTTCTTCTCGACTGTCCGTTGATGGGGCAGGAGTCCTTGGTGTTAAGGGAGGTTGTCCGTCTATTGCCCCTACGTTCCCGGATGTTTGTACCTCGTCTTCAAATATGTCACAGCGGTAATCTGGTCCTGCTGGCCATACTACGTTCCACGTTGCCTCGGGTGCGTTCCAAGTAATCTCACACCAACACACGTAAATGTGATTGAACTCAACTGGATAGTATTGACTTGGTCTTGTGGGGATGTTGACGAAGTACCCGGTACTTCCTCGGACAGTCCTCCACCAGGCTTCTTTGAGGTATATGAGCGGGACGTTTCGTTCCCCTCTTTCTTTGATTGCGTATGGCACGAAGGCCCAGCATTCTCGAGTTGTAAGGCACGCCACAATGATAGCTTGGTCTTAATGTTATGTTGCCACTGAACGTGAGCCTTGACGTAGGCTGCAAGGCATGCGATACCACTTAGCAGGGATAGACATGGACAACGTTGGTCACATGCTACGATAAGTCACGAGGTCCGACGACTCTCGGACACAAGACAGCAGTTGGCTGGTCACAAGTAGAGAAAGGGAGAGAGCCCTTAGATCTCACAGAGTAGAAGAGAAGACAGGTGGCGATTCAAGAAGACCAAGCTGGAGAGCTAGGTCTTCAACAACTACGTCTTAAGTACTACAAACGGAGGGCTTTAAAGCGCCTCATGAATCCAGAACCCTAGTATTGCTATCCTAGGATCGAGTCATACTATTGTACATGTGATACTTGGCTGACTGATGCTCCTGTCCATGACTAATTACCACTTACCCTTGTAGTCATAACCATAAGGTAAGTGTCTTTGCACGATCGTAACATTGTCTGATGGGATCGGCTCAATCTTTCGAGCGTGATCACGCCCAAGGATATCTGGTATGCCTTCTGAGTCGTTATTTCCTATGTCGTAATGTTCGTGCTCAGGGTTTGTCAGCGTGGCGATTGCACGTACGCGAAGTTGGGGTTCCTCGCTTGTTCTGAATGTTGAAACGCATGGGCCTCTGAGAGTTTATCGATTGGCATCCTGTGTGACCATTCCAGGAACGCACGCCGAAGCGCTACACGTACCGTATTTTTGGGAGAGCCCTAAAGCCAGCACGAGCGAGCATCATGTCGTGATATTGATGGCTGTACTGGTCTGGGAGGGTCCTTAAATCCAGACCTCTCCGATGTACAAGAGATATTCCCACAATCCCAGTTATCTCAGCCATCATGCAGCCCTGCGGTAGTAGGACCCTCTAGGCCTCCAGTACTGTACTATCTAGTTCAGTTCTGAATACACAGATCAAGAGTGCTGACTTCCTCCACCCTCTGAACTATCGAAATATGTGTTCTAGTTTACCAGATGTATTGTTTTCAATTCGCCGCTGACTACAGGCGACCGAATATATAGGTCGTGTAACTTGACTATCTAACCAACTACAGTGGGAAACTATTTAGGGCGGATTTCCTAAATAAACGCGCTCCAACAACGCTATTACCACGCCGTCAAACGGGGCGTCGCCAAGGACTCATGTCCACAATAACCTTATGGGGCGTCCCACCTGTTTCCGTGCAGCAATGAGTGGCTCGAAGGCATCACGGATGGATACATATTGGTCGTTTCTATTCGATTCGATTGGTGAAAGATATGTCATATGCACCGTGACTTGTTCCAGGGTGGGAAGAAAATCCAGGGCGGGCTCCTGGCCGTTCAGCTGGAGGGAATGCGCAACACCGAGCGCCACCACGGACGGCACCTGAACCGTCTTCACTTGCCGGATATGATTGAAAAATCCACGCCATTGGATGTAGGGTTGTAGGTTGGATAGTGGCGCATCCCACCCAACGACGAGTCCCTCCACGGTGGACAATGGCCCAGAGAGCATGTTGCCGATCTCCTCCAACGTGAAAGTGTCGGGAATGATTATTCTAAACGGTTGAGCATGGCCGGGTTTGGAACACGTCTGCGCAGAAAACCTGAGCTTCCTACGTGAGAAATCCAAGCGAACCGCAATAAATTGACATTCTGTGTCACAGATGAACCTGCAGAGGTGTGGAATAGGGGAGATAGTGGATTCCCAGACTTCAGCGTCGAGATGCTGCAGGGATGGGGCAGCCAAACTAACCACGAGCATCTGCAAGTATGGGCCATAACCGATAAAGATGAGATCCGTGAGCTTTAAGAGTGGGACGACATCTCCTGCGCTAGCGGGAGGCGGTGGGGAGTTGGGAGTTATGTTGATATCCCGATGGGTAACCTTCAACTCGAGACGACGCAGGCAAGACATGCGCTGCAAATTCGCAATGAACGAAGCTTCTGGCAGTGCGCCGTACGCAACCCTGAGAGTCAAATCGAGTTCGACAAGGCCCGTTGTGGATGATAATAGCGGGGATAAGCATTCCGGTACAACCTCCTGTAACGTGAGCCGTCTCAGAGATGGGGCAGAACCCGAGAGAAACGTGGCGGGAAGAATCAGTTCCGAGTGACGATCACAAGTGAAACGAATTTCGAGACTTTCCAGCTCGGGAAAAGGGTGACTCAGCGCCTTGAGGAGTTTGGCCATACATGGACACGGTCTTCGAAGAGCAATTCTATGCACACGACTACGGTGCCCGATAGCGGCAAGTGCGAGATTCTCTTCCTTTTCCGTCCAGGATGCGGCGCTATAGTCGACCAAAATCGGAAAGTGGGGGAGCCACCTCAACACGGGTTCCCTCGAAGACCTGCGTGGAGTAAACAGCAGGTGCACATGTAAACGGGAGGACGATAAAAGCACGACACGTCGCCAACGTAGGCACACATGTGCGAGCTTGAACCACCCATCTCTACTGTTCCAGACGTTTTCATAATGAGGCTGGAGTTCATAGAGTTGTCGGTAAGCATCGAATATCTCCAAGAGGGCATCCTCTGGGAGTTTATTGTTATCGATCGTCACCCTATGCGAGCATTAAAACCCACCGCTGAGGGTCCCCCGAGCGGATACCGAAGAATAAAACATACCGGTTTGTGAGGAGGGCTCTAGCAGCAGAACGAGTGAACATCACGGACATTGATGACACCCTTGACCGCAGCGCGGCAGATAGAAGTCAGGGGGTATTGGGGGATCCTTGAACCGTAACTACTAACTAGTACCACCATAAGCGGTTTTTTCCCACACCTGGGCAAGGAGAGATACCAACGGTCGAAAACGCCTTACTGTAAATCATAGCACAACCTACCAATGCTTCACTGAGCATGATACATGATGCACCAACATCACACCTGACCCTTGTACTATTTGAGTTGTATGGACTTGCCACCAACCTGCGAGAAGCCACAGTACCCCCATCAATCCCCATTGTCGAGTCTGTCGCAACCCAGTTTACAACCGCCACCAAACATAAGCACAATATGGCTTAATAGATGCCAAATAGACATGGCGCAAATGGCGGTCTTCCTCAGCAGTCTTCCCTCAGCAAAAGCTAGGACAAGATCGGGTGAGAGACTAGGGTTGGCAGTAAGCACCTGCCTCCACCCTCAGGCCCAGACACAAATCAATAAAGTATAAGAGACCCACAGACGATGAAATAACAGCAACCAAAATTAAGTGAGGAGATTCACACAACTCGAGGAGGCGACTTGGGCAAAGGTACTAAGAAAATCTTCCTGATTCGAAAACCCATTTACCCAGTTCGTGGAGGTGACCTGGGAAAATTCTCCGATCCACCCCACAAATGTATCCTAAACTGTGAGGTTTAGTGGGTAGTAGCGCGAATTGGGTCTGGCCTCCTCGTACTGAGCCCCACACTACCCCAATACCAGGGGTGTACTTAAACACATATTTTCCCTCACATTTTGGCCTTTGACCTGGCTCCAGCGCAATAGGTAAGGCCGACACAGTATTGCCTGATGCAGCGTAATCGCTACACTATGGTTTCCGGGACCTTTGCGGGCACACGCGAGACGACGCTCGGTATCTACACTGCGCCTAGACTTTGCCTTGCATACTGCTATTCCCTCTAGGCTTTCGACTCGTTGAGAAGTATGGGATCCTGTTCGGTGGGATCGGCATGATCTTTCGAGGTATGATCACACCAAGGATAACTGGTACGCCTTCTGAGTCGTCATCTCCGATGTCGTAATGCTCGCTCATAGGACAACAGAGTTGTTATATCGTGACTGAACTGGCCATGGGTCTGGGCACGGGCAGGCAATTAGAAGAGGCAGCAATGCCGCGATTGGTGAGCCGCATCCACGGCGCTGTGGGTGATTCGTCCACCGATATCATTTGTCCAAGGAGTAGTTTCAACGCCAAGGAACAAATCATGGCTTTCAGACGATCGAATTTAGTGTTCAAGCACTTTGTTACTATTTTGTATAAAGACATTGCGGGACCAGCACCGCGCACTTCTCGCCACCACCAAGCTGACAAAAGAATACTAGTAGCGAAGGACCGGTGAAGAGTGGGTGATTTGAAAAAAAAGAGCATATACACGAAAAGAGGGACAGGAAAGGAGTGCAGAGGCCAAGCAGTAATGCTGGCTGTAACGAGCTAGCCAAAGTATGAACAGCCACACATGTCAGAAGTCGCGAGTCGACAACAAGGCGAAAAGGGACAGATGCGTGAATGGATTATGGCGTATGCCCGGGGCGACTTGTACATGGCAACATAGTAAGTTTTGATATGATGTGCGATGTTGTACAGGTGATATTGGCCGATGAAAAGATATGTGCAAAGGAGCGATATAGGAAATGTACCTTGAATGGATGGAAAGCCCAGATTCGAGCGAATGCAAGCAAAAGCGATGCGAATCTTAGCCACGGAAAGTGTACAAGCTTGAGGGCGCAAAGAGTACCACGAGCTGTGGGGAAGATGATGTAAAACGTAAAGGAAACCGAAAGCAATGAGTGTGATGATCCCGAAGCAATGACAAGGGGGAATGAGCGTGCGAATGAGCGTTGAATCAGGGGTCAAGTTAGTGAACCAAAGGAGTAATGCGGTGTTTGAGAGAAAACCGGGGCCTGGGAGAATTGGGTTATCAGGCATTCCAAGAAGAGGTAATGCAGTCGAACAAAGCAGGACTAAACAAGAATGCCCTAATTCGGAAACGAAGTGCTTTCCGCCGAAAAGCGGGAATGGGGCATGGGGGCGTGGAGATCAGCGCAGTTGGAATGCGCTGTCCAGCCCTTGGCCAAGACCTTCACCCGGGATGATATCCACTGGTTCGCGTAAAACGTCGTTCTCGCCAAGGTTGCTGAAACTGATGCGGCGGGAAGCACGTGAGGGGATAGGGCGCATACGGCGGAGCGTGCGCTGTGTACAAGGGGTGCGGGGGGAGTGAGTAGGGGGTGGTGGATGAGCACCTAAAGCAGGGATCTGTACAACTAGATGAGCAGGAGCGAGTTGTGGATATACGGGAGGCGGTGGGGACCGGTGAGGAAGCTCGGGCCCAAACATGGAAGAGTTTCTCTGGGGGTTCATACAGGAACGACCAATGGGACTATCGTCTGGACTTGACAACGTCTTGTTAAGGCGATGTTCGACACCACGGCGGACCTTTTTCGTTTGTTTCGTACGAAGATGCTCCTCTTCATCGGAACTCACGTCTGAGCCTTTCGCGGCAACACTGAATGAAGGAGCGCGCTTCATTGGCTTGCGGGTCTCGCCGAACGAATCTGTGCGCCGCACGGGTGCGCGAGGAAGGGATTGCAGGGAAGATGACGAGGTAGTCGACACAGTGGATACTGAACGACGGAAGGACAGACGCGAAGGCTGCATCTTCCATTGAGATTCCGCTGAAGAAGAGTGCAACGTAGTGGAGGACGGCGTCGAGATGTTGAGGGTATGCGAGTCCGCAGATGATGGGCGAGTATAAGGATGGTATACGGGGTTGGGGAACAAGCGATCAGAGCGGTGAAGGCGGCGAGAAGCTCTGCATCAGAGAAAGGTGGGAGTGTAAGAAAACGTCGGAATTTTTAAAAAAAAAAAAAAAGGGGGGGGGGGGGGAGGTTACCACACGGCTCGAGCTTGGCAGACTGCATGAAGTCCATACTGGATTGGCGGTAGAGGGGGCGCTTAATGTTAGTTGTGTGTTGAAGGACCTCCCGAGACGGTTCGAGGTCCTGGTCTATATCCTCCTCTTCAATAATGGTGCGCCGTTTTTGCTCAGCAGAGACTTCTTTAGCGCGAGCACGGCAAAGCTCAACAAGTTTGCTACGAGTAGCGCGCAGTGAGTAAGGCCATTCGTTTGGACCTTTGGCCTGAGCTACACCGCGGGCAATCTTGTCAAGAAGGTTGGAAGGGGGGACAGGACCAATGAAAGGGGTGAGTACGTGTGCGGGAAGAGCATCGAGAGTCTGAGGAGTGCGGTTAGTGAACGAGATATGATAAATGGTGGAGACGGGAAAGATATTGAAGACATACCCTTATGAGGAGAAGAACGTGTTCGGATCTCCACTCAGGGTCTGGATCATCTGCTGGATCATAATTTGAGCTGTTCCAACTGTCTGAGCTCTTCCTGTTGTCAGTTGAGGGTAGATGTAAAGGATGTTGAACGGGGGAACGCATAGATGGAGTCCTTGGAGAAGGAGCGCGGGATAATAGGGCAGATCTGCGCCTTGTGAGGGGAGGATTAGGCATAATGATAGCAAGAGGAGGGACCGAGGTAGGGGGCATATATGCGGGAAACGAGAGGGAAGGGAACGGTTAGTTAAGAGATGAGATCAAAGCAAAAAGAGCAAAGCTGTGAGATGAGTCCGTAATCGAAGCAACGAGTTGTTTAAACTCAACTTGGCGCCCGAACGCGTTAATTTGAATCTCAGCCGATCTCAGCCACTCAGTATGGCTCACATGTCACATGACCGCGTGCGGTGCCATAGCAAAACAAGCAGTCATCTATTCAACATATCGAGTAGGGGAAAACACAACACATGTCACGGTAAGCTGTCATCAAGAATCGTTTGAAACTTGTCAAGCGTGACCAAGCTACCGAGCGTGTCATATGGCGAAATGCACTGTGGTCCGACCGGAAGTTCCGAAAGGTGCCCATAGCTATCTGAGAACTTATAGTATCGGTTACACCCTCTGTGACCCCATCTTCCGCGTAAGGCTCCTCAGCCTCTCCGCGTTTCGTTTCCTCCTCTCGATGTCCATATCTACACTGATGTTGTTCTTCATCACCCCTGCGTTCGACCGCGGCGCCACGGTGTATGAACCAAGTTCTCTCTGAGGTATCATCACCGCATTCTTCCGCACCCTATTACGCTCGCCCTCCTTTGCTCGTGCGAGAATTACGTTCAGACGCTCATGAGGGGCTCCACTATCGCCCGTCGACATTTCCGCAGTCGGTATTGCCCGATCACGATATGATGCGGATCGTTTGATGATCGGGCGAGACCATGCGGAGACAAGTGAGTCTGCTATCCGCACGACGTCCGGCGTCACCCGCTTGCACTTGGTGTAGAACATCACAATGCGACCAAGTTTGGACTCCTTGAGTACAGCCGTATCGATGTCCAGTGAGGGCAAGATGCCGAAAAATTCCTTTTGAATGTTTAGAGCCGGCAGGGACTTGTCTGGGAGTGGCTCCAACCACCGCCGCACGCCCTCCAAAAGGTTGTTATCGACGATAGATTGCCATAAAGAGCTCCTAAAAGCGCGAGCATAACAGGAAAATGAGTACCTTTGTAAGGATTAGTGAAGAAGGAACGTACTTCCGAAGTGCTCCCATGACCTTGGGCAAAAGCTTTAGTTTTACCGTCGCCGGATGTTTGTCACGGTTAGCTTGTTCGTCGAGCTCGGCTGCATTCAGCATCTCCTCCCGCAGCTGGGATATCTCTGCATCTGCGAACTGATCAAGGTCGTCCTCCTTCTTGCGTTTCTTAGGCCGTGATGCCTTGTTGCTCTTCAGAATCGTGTCGATCTCCATATCCAGACGAAGCTTCTTCGCTGTTCAGGCCAGTGCCGACGAGATATTCCGTCAGTCATGATTGCAAAGCCACGACGGAAAAGATATCAATGCACGCATACATACCTTCTTCGGGAGGGAGGTTCAACAGATCCTCCTCAGTCGGCCCCTTCTTTACTTTGACCTTCCGCTTGCGCTGGGCCTTGCCCACCCGTGCAACCTGCCCCTCATCATCCCCACGTTCCCGCCGTCGCTGCCGCCTCCGCTTCTGAGGTATAGCACGCGCCTGTCGGTACTCGTCCGCTGAGTCATCGGTCGACTCTTCGCCTGCCTCTGGTGGTGCAGATGTCGCGCGGGAACGGGGCGGAAGATTTTCCTCTAGAAACAACGGTGACAAATCTGCAGCTGGCCAAAATATAACTACATACCCTCTGCATCCGGAGCATCAGACAGCTCGGAATCACTGCCGAAAATGTCTTTTGCAAGATATCGTTGCTGAGCCCCTGGACGTGCCTTCAAAGAGGAATTAAATTAATTTGGCTCTCAGAAGATGTATGGATCCACAAACATACATTATATCGCTCTTCGTCATCAGACATGATATACTAGAATTAAGCTGGGGTCGCACAATGTGATGGTTCTGAGTCAAGAATGCTCACTCGCGTTTCTCCATCCACAAGTACGTGACCAGCGTGTGACACGTAACAGCACGTGCCCCGTTCCGGTTCTTCCGCGCGTCCCGTCATGCGCTCTTTCCCAGTGCAGCCAGCGCCGGTCACCCAAGATAGCTCAATATACGCTTAAAAAAGTAAACCAGGCCAATATTTCTAAGCACTCATGATTGAAGGCCTGATGGTTTGAAGTCTAAAAGATCTGGTTATGTGCCTTGTTGTGTGCACGCCCGACCCGCGGACGGTGATCTTAGGGCCATGCGTGCGATGGTGAGATGACTGGGTAGATGCAGACTGCCGTGCAGCGACTCGACTCTAATTTAAAAAATCTTTAACTGCGCATTTTATTTTCTAATAAGGAAAGTATCACATGGACTGAGGATCTGAACGCGGCACGGACTTAGTACTTCCCTTTCTGTCATACTACATACCTCTTTCGAGTTCCAGTATGGATCTCAAGTACCATAGAGTCCGTGGGGGGGAAGGGTCCGATTGGCATGGACACTTGTTATATTTACGAATCGAGTGCTGTCAGCTCCTGACCGGCCTGGGTTCCTCAATGCTGGCAAATGTTGTAGTAAGCGGGGTGGTCACTCTAAGTTACCCGAGCTCCAAATAGTTGCCATCAGCAGGAGGAGAAACAATAAGTGTGATCTGCCGCCGGCTGCTTCTGCGTGTTCTTGGACCAGAAGGATTTTGGAAACGAGTTAATTACGTGAAATTAACAATCAATGGAAGACTCGTTAGATCATCGTGGTGGGGCCGTGGGCGCAGGGTCTCGCGTACACTGTTCTTCCTGGTGAGTGACCAAGTCAGTTCTGACTGTCAATGGCGTCCGGATCGCATAGGAAAAGGGTGATGAGGAAGAGGAGTCATATGTCCCTTGCCCCTTGGTTGCACCGCAGCCCGATTATCGCACGGAAGTTCGGGCCACTGGCACCCAACAGGTGTATGTTAACGCTTGCGTGTGAGTTGAGCCGAAAAGCGAGCAGCATGGTCAAGGCCGCTGGGCCTTAAAATGTACCCCGTGCCCGGTTGCTGTGGGCGGTCAATGACTCCTTAGTCCGCCAGGATGCTGTGCAGACAACCCATCGGATTTCATTTATCTTTGCGTTTAGTTTAGCCGCAAGATGGCTGGCTCCTTTAGTGCTGGGCCTTGTCTCTAGCAGGTGCGGCCCCTGCCTCCTATTCGACCGCTCTGCCTCTCTTCCCCATGTCTGCTATCGTCCTTTCTCCCCTTGACGATCGTCGTGCTTCTCGTCCCTTACCTCCCATACCGAACTCGCACGGAGCCGGATCTTCAAAAGGTCTTCCGTTCCCTCTGTCGTCGGCTCCGTCTCTTAATCATGCTTTCCACCCAGGGGTTTCGACGTTGGGCTCATCTTACGCGTTCTCCTCTTACATCTCTTACATGCCTGTACCGGCTCCCACCCCCCTAAGCAGAGCGCTTCAGGAACCTCGTGTCCTTACCCACTTCCTTCGCTATCTTCAGTGGCATGACTTCCGGTCCCTCGCCATGACCTGCACGTCTTGCAGAAACATTCTGCAACACCCCAAACTTCGAGATGTTGTGCTATCCGCCTTTGTCCCTGGCTACCAATATTGCCTTCGCCATGCCGACTTGAGCGCATCAGGGGATATCGAAGTTCAATTTAGCGACTTGAGCTATTTCAGTGCGTGCCGCATTTTGCATCTGTATGCGATAGAGATAGATGACGACGATGATCGCCAGTGGTTTCCCAGCAGCTTTCATTACACCACTATCCCACTCGCGCTCTTGCTACTCTTTCGGCCCCGCATGTGATTCCCGTCCTGGACGAGAGAGCACATAGATACATCGCGCTCTGCCAAGCCCATTCGCGTATGGTTCTCCTGTTGCAGGCACTTATACATAGTTCTTTGTCACCGGTCTCAGAAGAACTCGAGGATCCCTCGTTGCGGTATCGCAATACGGCGCAACAAGTGGGACGGGAGCTCGTGTTTCCAGCACCCCTGTCTTTTATCTCAAACGAGGAAAAAAATAGAAGCCACGCACTACATCTCACGACTAGGAGGAAGCACATTCGGTTCTTTTCCTTGCCCACGACATTCGCGCGTTCTCCTCGGTCCCTGGAAGACGAACCTGCCAAGCGAAGCCGCTCACGTATGTCCATGTTAGGTAGACATAAGGTTCCTCCTCCCCCTCCATCCGCGGACCCCTTCGGCTTGAAGCTCTATGCCGGAAGTTGGAGAGGTTGGAGGCGTGCGGTCGCAGCATCTGGCTCTACCTCCGAAGGTGACGAGACTCTATTTAGGCGACCGACCCGGCATTTCGCCTGCACGACGGATTCTAGCCGCTCGTCGACAGACAACAGTCATGGTAGCCCGTCGCCGCATTCCTCCCGTTTAACCGAGTTTATTCCGCCGTCTCTCACTGTCCATGGACCGCACGACATCCGTGCTGTCACATCCCGCTTCCGCGCTCCGATCTTGCGCGTCTATTTTCCTTGTTCGGAACTAGACCAGGGGGCGATCACCGCGTGCGAGGCACAATTGGATGATGCTGGGCTGTGGCAACATCTTTCCGTTGGAGATGTCGTCTGCAATCTTGGTTATTTGCCTTCTGAAGAGAGACAGGGATCATCAAGTAGCGACCTGTCAGCCGATGGGAAACGAGGACCTGAATCGTGGATGATTTTTGACGGCTTTGGTCTCGTGCCCTTCACCCCTTCTGCCGTTCTCCCCTTATCCGAGCCCCTGTTGCTGCCCTCGCCCTTTTACTACGCGAACATCATCCCACCCCCATTTAACCCGAGATTCGTTGCGGTTCTTCCGCACGAGGAACCTGAGCTTTCCCTTGTCCTCCTTCCTGCCAGGGTACGCAGCCCCCATTCCCCCAATGGCTTCGCGCGCATCAAAAAGTACATGTGGTTGGCACGTTTGGGCCCGCATAGCCGTCCTGGTTTTGGAGAAGGGTGGCAATGCGATTGGATATTAGAAGGCGAAGGAACGAAGGAAGGGCGACAATCTATCCTCGACGCCTTGCGTGGTGATGCCAGTGGCGAACGGGAATGGGAGCTAGTTATGGAAAAGTGCACCACAACAAGGACCTGGCTAAGGTTTGTCCATGCGGACGCTGAGGCATTTTCAGATTGACTGATCAAACTTACTTTGACTTACCAGACTTCTGTCAACGACGCCCACTGGCACTCTCCACTTCACCGGGTCACAATGAACACTGATTAAGGCATCCCAACCAGTCGCACTCCATTCTGATACCCGCAGTACGCTTTGAGTAATAGAAGATACGCTTCACGCAAATCCAGAACCAATCCGGGACATTTGTTTCCTGCTTTCATTCGTGGATCGATTATGTTCTCTGCAACATACACTCTTTTTATCTTATACCAATCATATCTTCCCACCTGTATATTTCTTCCGATGGGACCGTTACTGCTTAGTACGCTTTCCCCCACACCATGATGCTCGGTTCCCTGACCAGATAATCTTGTATATACTACTGACGGTTCACGATAGAGTACCAGTACCGTTGCCAAGCCTTGGCATATTTCTTCATTCGTCCTAACAGCACGCGGGCATACAGTACAATACACCCATACATACCATACACCTGTTGTACTTCCAATCTCGGCATTCGGCGCTGATGGTCACGCCAATTTTGCTACTGCCGTATCGATGAAGGTCGTCACGTCAAACGAACCCCTCTCTTGCGCCTTCACTACACTAGCCTTCTCGAGCAGGCTGTTCACGAGGACAATGTCAACCTGTCAATATCTAGTATTGGATGGCGCGTACTTTAGCGTATCGGTTATAACCTTTTCCGGGATGCTGCTACAGTCGCTGGGATAGGAGACTGTTTTGAGCCAGGCCTGGGGTCATTGTTGTATGCAGACAATCAGCAGAAGTTCATTTCACGTCACTGGTGAATGAACTCAACGCATATATCCTCCTCTGGGTACCCAAACTTCTCCTTAATAAACTGAACGTTAGGACCAGCGCGGTTTTCCGGCGCATCGAACGCGATAACATATTTTGAGAGGGCTTGTAGAAAGGCACTCAGTCGATCAGATGGTGCACGGTCTTGCGAGGGTTGGGCGGCGATCAGCCACGAAGGCCACGGCGTGGGCACGGAGCCGATCTATTCAATACGGGTGGAGGATTGGCGCATGGAAGCCGTTGGTAATCGTAATCCAGTCCGGCACGTGGGCGGGATGTGACGTACAAACCGCACTTGGCCGGCGTCAACGAATGGCTTAGTGGTAAACCATTCCCACATGAATGCGCTCGTGGTCCCATCGTTGATGGAGTCGATCAATCCACGAATATCATTTTTGACTGGCGGCCAAAAACGATAGTACTTATGCCGTGAAAGAGGGTTGGAAATGCGTGGACACACCCTCGAAGTGCAGCTTGTCAGTTGCCCAGCCCTGTTGCAAGGCCATGACGTACGCCATGGTCTGGCTGCCACTGCCGATGCGCGAGATGCCGATGGGGGTATCCTCGAGGTCGGCAATGCGGTGATATTTGGAAGTTGCACCTGTGATGACCGCCCTGCCATCAGATCAGCCATTTAGTTGCTGCGTGTAACAGGTATGCGGCTGCGGAGGACCAATTCAATGGCGTGCTGACGTAGCTGCCGACGAGTTTGTATGCTTTTGATCCATTGGCTATGCCAGAGATAAGCGGATCTGTGAGGGCGCTGGGGGTGCGTTGAAGGGTCTCGGCCAGTTCTAGATGGCGTGAACTCACATCGCTACGTCGATCTCGTCATTCGTTAGCCGCGATATGAGCTGGCCAGTGCCACCTTGCTCCACATCAGTAATGGTGTGAATAATTCGCTATCATCCAGGCGCTTACTGGGACACTCTACGAGAGTGAAGGTTTGGTCACCATCGTCTATGGCGAATTGTAGGAGAGGGGCGGAGAAATGTTCGCGAACTAGATGAAATGAAATGAATTGGAAAGATGAAATGAAAAAGAGGATTCGAGATTCGAGTACCGTAACCAACTCGGAGGGGCATGACGACTCAAAGAATCTTTTGTCGGGCCGTCTTGCACACGAAAGCACCAAGACGAATGTCGACTTTGATCAAGACAAAGTATCCTATCTCTGCGCTCCCTCTGCCCCCACCGTCTAAGCTTCTCATACACAATCTCATCCCAGACACTGCAACACCATCCGTCTCTGCATTCAAGTATACATTGAGGAATAATCCATCTGTCCAGCGTCGCGGACGCATTGTCCCTCCGCAGTCCCATTTCTCTCACGTCTCGCCCTTCCCTTTACCGTTCCCTTACGAGATCGAGCCTCCGGAAAACCCTGGTGAGTCGTTCGACAAGGAGGAGTATGTAGAGCAATGGCTCGCAGCACGCGAGGCCTTGAACTCAAATGAAACGACGGAGCCAACTGAGCCGGATGCTAGCGAACCTCTGTTGAAGCTATACCCGACTAGCAGGAATAACCGTATGGAACTTCTCGGGCTGTCCGATGCTGGCCTGCGAGATTGCCTGCCACATTTGGATGTTGGGGATGCCTTTGAAGTTCTCAGAAAGCCCTCTCTTCTGGGTTCTGTAGACCTGCAAGAGCGGACGCACGCAGAGGACAGCGATGCGGCTGCGAAGCGCCAGGAACTCATCGACGTCCTCGGAGGGCATGCTATGCTCATATCGGGCGATGAAGCAGACGTGTCCTTTGCTCCGTGGTCGCTCCGCTACAGCGGCCACCAGTTTGGAGATTGGGCCGGACAACTGGGAGACGGGCGTGCGATTTCAATCCGTGTGTTTCTCCCTCTCCGTCACGCTCTTTTAACCTCCAACGGTGGCTACAGACGTAACGCCCCACCCTTCTGATCCTGAGACTACTTATGAGCTCCAGCTGAAAGGAGCAGGACGCACTCCCTTCTCGCGGCGTGCTGATGGCCTTGCAGTCATACGCTCGTCGGTGCGTGAGTACTTATGTGCAGAAGGTTGGCACATCTTGCCCTCTCCGTTCCTCCCCCCTGGTTGACGTAAGGTCTTAGCCGTGAATGCACTTAAGATTCCCACCACGCGCTCGCTTTCTATCATATCTCTACCTTCGTTACCAGTGATAAGGGAGCGCCGCGAATCCGCGTGTATCGTGACGCGGGTCGCGCCTTCCTTTTTGCGTATTGGCTCATTTGAAGCGCTGAATCCGCCCGTGGAGTTGTTCTTTTTCGGCGGTGGCCAACAACCCGCTGATCTAGATGCTTTACGTGTCTTGGGCGAGTGGGTCGTTGACCAGGTGTTACGCATCAAGAGACCTGAGGGAGGCGCTTGGGGGCGCGAGTTGATATTAGAGTCTACGAGGAGAAATGCGAGGATGGTTGCGGGGTGGCAAGCGTATGGATTTATGCATGGTGTCATCAACACGGACAAGTACGAGCAGCTTTGGGTGGGTCCTCGGTGCGATTGCTCATGAACCTTTCCAGTGTGTCCGTGCTTGGTTTGACCATCGATTACGGCAAGTGTCCTTGCTTTTGGCATGCACGCGAACCTCTGACGGTTACATTAGGACCGTATGCATTCATGGACATTTTTGATCCCATGCATGTCTGCAACCACACCGACCAAGAAGGCAGATATGCATACAAGGTAGGCATTTCTAAAACCCCCTCCCCCCATTTATGTTGACGCCATGGTTGCCTCAGTTCCAGCCGGAGATGATGTGGGTACTATTGCTTCTGCCGCCCACCAGCGCTCTTACTCTTACAAACCGAACAGCCTATTTGCTCTGAGAGCGCTACTTAACGCGCTCTCTCCCCTTGTCGGCGCGGAGGCCGAACTGGGCGATAGAGCTGTATCCGCAGGGTGGGCAAAGGAGGCTACGAAGGACAAGATTAAGGAGTGGGGCTCCAAAGGTGTCGCCCTGGTCAAGGAAGAACTCGAGGATACGTTCCGACACGAGTACGAAGCAGAATACAATGCGAGGATGCGCCAGGCACGTCCATGTTATGGTTCACATGTTCTCGTGTCTCAGAACGCCACCATCTTAGCGCCTTGGTCTTCGACGCGCTGAGGAGCAGGACGACGCGGTTTTGGTACAGCCTCTGCTAGCAATGCTGGCGGAGCAGAAGCTCGATTTCCACCTTACCTTCCGGCACCTGACGCGCTTCCGACCAGCGCTGATGTCGTCCTTGGATACCTTCATTGATGCTCTTATCAGCTTCACATCTGCCACTGGTGTGCCGGAGCGCGATGCGGCTTCGAAGCAATGGCGGAGCTGGCTAGAGAAATACGCCGCCCGTATCGAGAACGAGAAGGACGAATGGGCTGGCGCGAGCTCGGAGTCGGAAGGTGACTGGCAAGCCCAACGCGAGAAGGAGGCTCGTCTCGCAAATCCCCGGTTTGTCTTGAGGCAGTGGGTACTGGAGGATGTGATTACGAAAGTCGAGGCGGGCGCGGAGAGCGGGCGAAGTGTTTTGGCGAAGGTGATGCAGGTGAGGCTTTGATTCTAGATCTGTCCTTGAGTGACTGGATTCAAACCCGGCGTTTTGCCCCACCAGATGGCATGTAACCCCTACGAATCTTGGGGTGCGGAAGGTGACAATAGGACAGATGAGGAGCTAGATGCAGAGACAAGGGAGGAGAGGAGGCTGTGTGGCATAGGCGATACAAAGATGCTCGGATTTCAGTGCAGCTGTTCCAGTTGAGCTGGACTGTAACCAAGGCTCAACGCGCTCAACGATACACGATACACGCTCCCGTTTTCGTCATTTCATAGGTCTCCCGTTCGCACACTGATGCAACATGTCTGACGTTACGTGTACCCGTTGAACCTGGCGCGCGGCCTGCTTTCTGGTTGCAACTTTGCTACATCAAGACATCGACGACAAGCTCTTCGCTTCTCTATAGACCGATTCCTCATGATTTAAGACGCTAGCGACTGCCAATTTAATTCGGCGAAGTGAAAGACCGGGTACGACTATCATATGACTGCGCGTAGATACACTTCTATGGTGTCGCTCGTCCTCTCTACGCTCCCTCCACCTTGAGTATACTAAGAGAGCTCACTGATACCTCAATCTTCGTTCTGTATTTTCCAGATCAGCTGGGGCTGGGAACAACGACTGTTCTGGAAAATATATAACAAAGACCGAATAATCAGATAAGGACGTTATTGAGATAACATGGAAGCTGAGGGGAAACCCGGAGACGCAGCACCTGCTAAAGCAGGAGAGGCTTCTGATGTAGTGATCGAGAGTGCCAGTGGCCGAGATCCAAGTCCTCAATCCGGCGGGAAAGAACAGCGTCAGGGGTCATAAGGTGCCTACTGGACTCCCTGATGGCCCCTTACCCTATGTACTACCACCACGATTATGAACGGAAGTACGCGTCCAGGAGACACATTCGAGGAAAGGAACCGAGTAGCCGCGACTTCTTAGAAACCTACCTGATGGGTCCATTTCAAGCGAAGAGGGCTCATCCAGTATCAGGTGCGAAGGGCAGAGGTAAACACGAGATCGGCCAGTAGTCTACAGTACTGTATGAGAGTGCTACGACCAGGGCATGTGATATGCAATGGCTGTCCGGTCCGGAGGAGAGGAACTACTGTATCCGGGTAAAACGAAATATTTACAAAGATTTGCGATACTGTAAGGGATTATGGGCTCAGCGGCTCCACTGCATTCGTCACTGCGTCTTAGTGCTGCACTCTTCAGTAGTACTCAAAGCACTGAAATGTCCCGGGACTCGAACACGATGGCAACTCTCTGCTTGGCCTGCTCGTCGTCCCTGCCACCTCGACTGTGGAAGCAGTTCCAGGATGGCACCAGAAGCGGAAGCACGTCCGCATCTAACTCATCTGGCAGTGCGGCTACTCTCAGACCGAGCCCTGAACTATTCTTCACTCGGTGCTGCGGACGCCCAATATGCCCTTCCTGTCTGACATCAAATCCACGGTTGGCAAGGTACAATCCCTGCCTCTTCTGCCTGGGCGGCATGGGTGCCGTTGATCCTCGGAAGGTGGACGGATCACTCGCGGCGCGCGGACAGCAGCAAGTGGCGCTTAACGTAGACGGTGCTGTCCGAGATGAAGATGTTTTCGTAGTTGGAGACGAGGACCTTGAGGAGCAAGTCCTCGAAATGAGCGACAGGGAAGCTGTGCAAATCCCCAGCACGACAGCACCGCCAAATGCTCTTCCGACTGAACTAACGCGACAGCCGGAGCACGACGTCACCGGTGCACCGCGTGGAGGTTCAGAAGAACCGCCAGATGGCAACCAAGTCAGTCCCGGAAGATACTACATTCGACCAGATGATACACTATTGGGAATTTCACTTCGCTTGGGGATCAATGTGGGTGCTGTTCGTTTTTCTCTCTTCGCCTCGTTTGGAGTAACCGCACTATACAATCAGGGCCGAGCACTTTGTAAACTGAATGACCTCCCGCCCAGCACGCTGAACACGACGCCATACTTGCTGCACACGCGGGCTTTCCTGATCCTCCCAGAATCGCACTCACAACATGCCACAAGCGTACCCTCAGCAGAGGAAGACTCGCGCCAGACGCGGGTACGCGCACAGATCGCTCTTCAACGCGTGACAAAAGAGACAGATTGGGGCATCGCGCAAGCGTACGTCGCGCTCGCGGAAGATAGCGACTCGGAGCCTGACGTCATGTCTCTCAAAATTGAAGGGGAGAAGTCACAGTCGGGCAACGGGAGAGCACCTCGGACACTAGAGGAGAGAGCAGTGGATCTGTACTTGGATGACGATGAGTGGGAATGCCGAGAGAGGGCGGAAGGGCGGGGCGTGAATAGGGTGAATATTCGGGCCTAACTTACTGTAATATCACATGCGTGGGATTGCCACCGTTTCACCCGGTTCTCGTGATGCAATGCCGCATAAAGCGATGCCTGTCTGCTCTCTCTCTCTCTTCGACCCCCAGATAAATCAATGGCAACACCTAAACAACTTCAGAAAGTCTCTCGCGACGACGTCACCAAACACAACAAAGACGGTGACCTCGTAAGAATGAACTCTTTGAACCGAGTTTAACCAAGCATTCATCGTTGCCCATTTTAGTGGGTCGTAATTGACAGCAAGGTTTACGACCTTACTCGGTTCAAGAACTTGCATCCAGGAGGCGCCGCCGTTCTCCTTGATGACGACATCGGTCAGTGTACCTTGCTACTTTCCCATGTCACTTTCACCAATTTGTCTGCTTAGCGGGTCAGGACGCGACCGACGCCTTCTATGGTCTCCATCGCCACGAGGTCCTCGAGCGGCCACAATATCAACGTCTTCAAGTTGGCTACATCGATGGCGAGACGCCATCTCTGAACGGCCGCATCGAAGGCCAGCTCAGCCAAGTGCCGTATGCGGAGCCTACATGGCTGGCAGAGGGTTACCACAGCCCTTATTACAAGGAGGTGCGCCCATATCATGGTCTCTCACTTCGTGACAGCATATCGACCACTCCTCCGCAGAGCCATCGCAAGTTACAACAAGCCGTCCGTAAATTCCACGACGAATTTATCTACCCCGATGCCCTGGCCCGTGAAGAGGATGGCAAGCGTCCTAGCTTAGAAGTCATCCAAAAGATGGCGTGCGTCCCGTTTCCCCTACTCAGCGCCAGTTAGGCCAACCAATACGAATCAGGGAAGTCAATCTCCACGCCATGCGCGCGGGTCCTGGGAAGCATCTCAAGGGGCTCACACTCATGGGTGGCATCGTCAAGCCTGAGGAGGCACGTCTCTACTTCCAACTCTGTATGCATGTACTGACCCGGGGTTGGTTGCCAGTTTGATTGTTTCCACGAGGTGCGTTCGTTGTGTCGATAGCTTAGTGTTGTGTTGATGCCTCTTGATATCGAAGCTTGTCATTCATCAAGAGATCAGCCGCTGCGGCGCCCGAGGTTACGGAGACGGTAACATTTCGCGCTACGCTCTCCCTTTAATTGCTCAACTTGGGTGCACATGCAGGTCTTCAGGCTGGCGCGATCATCGGCCTTCCTCCCGTGTTGAACTTTGGTTCTCCAGAGCTCAAGGGCCGTGTAATACCGGAAGTTCTCTCAGGCAAGAAGTTCATTTGCCTCGCTATCTCCGAGGCATTTGCTGGAAGCGACGTGACGGGTCTTAAGACCACGGCAAAGAAGACAGGAGACGGAAAACACTGGATCATCAACGGAACGAAAAAGTGGATCACCAACGGGCAGTACGTGGCACCGTTGCAATAATGGTGTGGGACACCTCTAAGTGTGGTACGATAGCTTTGCAGACTACTTCGTCGTTGGGTGCAAGACCGAGGACGGATTCACAGTTATTCTCGTTGAACGTGGTGAAGGTGTCGAGACGTCGCAAATTAAGACCAGTTATTCTTCGGCTGCTGGAACAGCGTACGTCACGTTCGACAATGCCAAGGTACCAGTTGGGAACACCCTTGGTCCCGAGGGTGGAGGGATCTTCGTTATTCTCAGGTACAGTTCCTGGTCGTTCTAACGTGCGCAATGTCGCTTGACGGCACTCGGTTCGCAGCAATTTTAATCACGAACGCTGGGTGATGGTCACTTCCTCAGCTCGTGCTCAGCGTACGATCGTGGAGGAGTGTCTCAAATGGATTAGTCAGCGCAAGGCATTTGGGAAGCCCCTAGCATCGCAGGCCGTCATCCGCAGCAAAGTTGCTGCTATGATTGCCCGCGTTGAGTCCGTGCAGAGCTGGCTGGAGAACCTTACGCACCAAATGAACAACATGGTACGTCCATTTTGGCTGGAATCCTGGGTGTCTTGTACTCAAGACAATGTAGTCGTACAAGGAGCAAGCTAAACATCTCGCTGGCCCAATCGCCCTGCTCAAGATGTACGCGACCCAGACGGCACAGGAGACAGCACGGGACGCCGTCCAGATCTTCGGTGGACGTGGTATTACTCGGACGGGCATGGGGCGCTTCGTTGAGCACGTAAGTAACAGGTACACTACACCCCTTTGTGCAGATGACTGACGCGGCACAAAGTATCACCGTACGATAGCTTTTGATTCCTTGCTCGGGGGTGCCGAAGACGTTCTCGGTGATCTCGGTGTCCGGCAAGCCTTGCGCGCCATGCCATCGAATGCGAAGCTATAATGAGCTTTTACTCTATTCAAAGCATCATTTGATGCACAAGATGCTTTTATAATTCTATGAGGGGCTTTAAGCCCACAGGCCTCCTCGTTTGACATGGATAGGTGTTGGCGTTGAGGCCATTGAGTGGGTGTATTGTAAATCTATGACAGAACATAATCCAATGTACGTCGTGCGTGAAAGATAATACGTGCCCACATCACGGGAGGCTGCTAGAACCATCGCCGTTTGCTAGCTGGGGGCACACCAAGTCCCACATTCGTCGCGACTGCGGGACCCCATCCGAGCCATCCGACGACGACAGTTTTCGCGAAAATTTCACCAAATCCAAGCATCACCCCGTTGACGAACGGCAGGAGCATATTGACGGACAGAGAAGTGATCAACGCCCAGACACGCGTGCGTCTGGGTAGGGTGTCGTCGAACACCGCAAGGGTCGCAGACGCAGCCGCCAGGGGGGGCGCGGGGGCAGAGGCCGCCGCACGGGGGGCGTGAGTGTGCTCGGGAGAGTGCGGACGCGAGGGCTCCGGGAACGACATGGACGGAAACGAAGACGTGGGCGATGGCACGTTCTCCCAGTTCGGCGAGCCGGTCGGGTCCACTGCGCCTGCAGCGGAAGCGGCGGCCGGGTGTCTATGCGCGGTCTGTGCGTCCGCGGACGACGGCGGAGCGAGGTTCGACTGTCGTCTTTGTGTGAGACCGACGAAACGAAACGCCGCGGAGCAAAGAACGACGTTACCTGCGGATGCGGGTGCTCGCCTTGAGCGGGCCCACCACGGGCAGGTGATGCGGGCATAGGGTGCCCGGCAGACGGCGCAAGCGTGCTCCGGTGCGACACGGCGTCCCACTCGCTCGTGCCTGTGCTGGCACCGCCGAGCTCGACGCTCACCTCGGACGCATGCTGCCGCCCGTCTGCGCCCTCCTGCTGCTGCTCCTCGTGCGCCCTGCGCTCCTCCCATCGCGCACGCTCCGCCTCGGCGCGCGCACGCGCGGTCGCGCTTTGCCGGCGCCACTCGACGACCTGTGACTCGTACTCCGCCTTCCAGGCGTCGAACTCCGCGGGCGAGACGGAGGACTCGGGCGACGTCGGCGTCGCGGGGGGAAGAGCTGGCTCTGAGGGCTCTGGAGGTGCTGCCTCTGTGGGAACGAGTGGTGTCGTGGCGTTTGCGGGCTGGAAGGGAGAGATGCGGGGGAGGTTTGGGACGGAGAACGGGTCTGCGAGGGCCGCCTGGGGACAAACAGAGGGTGAGAACGAACGTGTAGAGGTGGAAACGTAACACACTTGGAGGAGGTCTTCGCCTTCAGGGCGTAAGGGACCCTTGTGGTTGTCTGTCATAAGATATGCGGACGGACAGTGGACACTGCGCACTCGGGGTTGATGAGTCCGCAAAGGGGAGCGAGCGTAAACACGAACAAATGAACATTTCCATGACTCTAAGCGCCGAGATGAAGGCACACTCCATTTCATCTAGTTCAGTAGACAAATGAACGTATTAGACATCTCTTCTAGATACCGTACATCCGTTGCATGGAATATCAGAAGCAGAAGAGACGTCAAATACAGCAAGATCTGATCCTTCTGGGCGCCACCACATTGCATACCTCTCCATGTCTCCAAGCCCTTGAACTCGAGCCCGCAATTTGACAGAACGGTTGGTATCACGCCACAGTTACACGCCACAGTTACACCAAGTCGGGTCTTCTATGGCAACGCAAGCCCGAGGATCCATGACATAGACCCAATTAATAGTATAGGGATAGGGATCCTACGAATGTGTACATCACCACTCGTGAGAATGCCGAAATGAATTCCCAAGTGTATACTGATGTATTATGGCGCAAATTGTCGTCCCACATATCCCGTTCCTTGTAACTTAACCGTCCTTGGGAATTTTGCCGCTGGGTTCTAACCTGAGCAACCTGAGGGTAGAGGCCGAAAGTCCGCGAGTAAGGAGCGATACGTGAAACGACTTGAAACCCTCTTGGCGGGTACTGTATCGTACTCCTGATCACTTGCGCGCTCTCTCGCTCTGGAGTTTGTTTTTTTCACGCAATCGTACTTCCTGGAGGGCACACACCAGGTGGGGTTTCATCGGCGACAGCGGCGACCGGCCGACCCGTGTTGAGAAAACTTCGGACATCACCGTGTCAGCAGCGTACAGTAGGAGCATTCTGGGCGAGGACCGATCAAAATGTGGTGTGAGACGGGCATGGTCGAGGAATGGTCCGTCGCGGCGAAATTACTTGGACATCCTCGGGGGAGACTGTGGGCAATTAGATCGGTCTTCTTGGCGCACGGCTTCTCAGCACAGAAGCTTCGGCGTTGACAGAATGGCGAGACAGGAAACTAGGGGGGGGGATCCAATTCAAAGTTGCGTGTCCCTCTCTATTGTTTCTTTTTGCTACGCGGCAAGTGTGCGGTCATACCGATATATCAACGAAGCAGACCAAACTTCTGACCGAACTTCATAGCAGGCCCATGGGGTAATAAACACTTTTGTGGTTGCTGTTGTTGTTTCCAATGGCCGCGGTTCAAATACGTCAGGCTGTGCTATCGCACCAAGCGAAAAGCCCTTATCCTTTGATTGGGCTCGACCGCTATCGGTGTGAAAGCTTGTTGGGGAACCGGATAGATACCTGCGCCATAGCCCCGAATCTACCTGGAGTGGTATGACCCGGACGAAAAGAGCCCATCTAGTGAGTTCCGGGGATAAAACATCGACTGCAGAGATGGAACTTCCGTTTGCGGACGGACGAAGGTGCGAGTGCGCAGGGTGGAGCGAGAGAGGCTCATGTCCACCGAGATTGTCGGCGGTTAACGGAATTGGAAACGCAAAGGATGTCCTTCCTCAGTCAGTTTACTCCAACAGGGTAAAATGCGGAGTTGTTTTCCGTACGAGATTATGATATCCTGAAATGGCGTAACGGTTGCATACCTTGATAGTTGGGTATTTATCGAGAGGTTGTAGGACGTGCCGTGAACTTGATCACGCGGATCCAAGGTGCGAGAGTTGCAGCATGGACGTACCAACTCCAGATCGGCTGGGCATCAAAAAATTGAACAGGAAAACGATTGCACTCCACAAGTTTATTGATTTTCACGCCCCACGCGGCTTGGGAGTCGAAAAAACAGGTTGGAAACGCGAGATCGAGGGCAACGAGGGAGAAACCGGTTGTTGATGACAACGCATTGGGTGTCGTACTGAGACTCCGTCTCCGTGAGAAAGGTGGGGCTCTATCCGGATGCCCAAAGTGATAATCGTGACAGATAAAAGCGCGAATGTTCCAGGGGAACGTCCCAAATATCTGGTAAGTACTGGCCGAGAAATAACCGATACCACGCCGCCTAGATAAGGTAAAAGGCCAACATTTGGTCACCCTTAGGAGAGTGCACCCAGCGAGGCAGAGTGCCCTCTTTGTGGACATGGCTTAGCACTTTGTGGCTCGACGTGATCGACATCACATCACATCTCGAGCCTCGACGAGGCCTGCGACGGAGACTGGTAAGTCCGAGTTTGTATTTGGTATCTTGGGAGGAGAAAAGAGTGTTCTGAAAGAAACTTCGAAAACTGTCACATGTAAGCGGGGTACCAGGAACGTCTTGAATACGATAAAGGATAAAACAATGTCATTCGAGGACGGGAGAAGCGTACAAGGCCGGGGTCTGAGGGGAGAACAAAGAAACCCACAGGGCTGGCGCATGTCTGCGACGCTACACCAATGAATATTAAGCACGTAGGCACACAAACGCCGCTAAGCTATTGACCGAGAGCAACTTATCATACTAGAAGGATGATGAGATGGATGGAAGATGGAAGAAACTGTTTAGGCCTGGCCTGAGTGACGCCACTCGATCAGACCAGATTATCGGACTTTCGAATGCCCTCCCATGCACTCAGGTTGCAGGCTGTTGACTGGGACCTTGGAACTTCGAAAAGATGCCTGGCTCTGTCTCGCTCGAACTGAATGGCCAGCCTTGTGGATTTGGTTTGATAAAGCACGTGGCTTAATTCCGTGCTGCAACACCATGAGACCTCCTCACCAGTCAGGCGGCAAAACAACCAAGTCGTGCTCGATTCGAACCTCGAAAAACAACTCGTTTTGGTTTCGAGGACGAAATTATAGTTGCCTCTGGGCCATCTATCACTGGCACCCGTGGCAGTCAATGCTGGGCCCTCGACTTTTTCCGATGGGCTTTCAGTCGACTCTAATGATGAAAATTCGTTGGTTCCGACTCAAGTTCCGGCTGCTTATTTGACAGTCCTAAGTTTGACAATGGTATCGGCCTCTGCGTCTGGGGCGCCACGTCATCACTATAGCTTCGTAGGCCGCTTTATCTTGAACACTCCACATCGTAGTTAACCTTGACTTGTTTACCGTTCACCGAGCTGCCGTGTTAGACGCCCCAATGATGTGGTGTTCTAATACTGTTGTAAATGAGGGCTTTTCCAACCGAACATGTTATTGGTTATTGTCCTTGTGATACGGCCCATGATCTTCTAGCGCGGACGATTCCGCTCCTGCATGCACATCCCTCTGGGCCAGGATCCAGGATGGTCAAGGTGAACGAGGGTGCAAACGGCTCCTCGCTTGTGGGGAAGAGAGGGGGGGACATATGTTTGCCCCCCATTCCTCATCGACCGAAGAGCTTTTCACAGTAGCGCCTGCTTTATCCGAAGCTGGTGGTGTAAACGCCAATGACCTGGATTCAGGATTTTTATTGGCACGACCAAACAAGCTATGCCTTTAGCAGGGCAATCAACTCCGAAGCCTTGGAGTGCCTAGTTTCAGGGCGTCAGTTCAGTAAACATCTGGATCTAATTCGGTTGAAATCCTAAGATCGGTTGCACAGCAACCGCCCGCACTGATCCCAGCAAGCCTTGCAGTATCGAGTCGAACGTCCCAGAACACACCGGAGCGATGTTATTAGTCCCAGGTTATGGTCTAATATCCCGGTATCTGTCATGGGATCACTGCCGAAAAGGACTCATGCTGTGACTCTGGAGCATCGCCTGAAGCATCGCCCAAAAGATAACTGGAAATATCCGCTTCCGAGTCCGTGAACCACTAGACACATGACGAAAAAAAATATTCGAACTAGGACAACAACCTGTCTCACAGAAGTCTGCACGGGCCACGTTACCTAAACGATACACTTTTTAGGACGCTCCAGCAGCAACCCAACGGCACGGCTGCTGGCCCTTACTCTGATGACTGAGTTATGATTTCCTACCCCCCTAAAACTGATCTGTTTTTTGATCGTGCGTGGCGCCCAAGCCGAACTGCGATCAGTCTTTGTTCGTACCCCTCTTTTTGAATGGGTTGGGCATCCAATTTGCTAAATCCGTATCCCGGTGTAGTAGCATTTTGGCGAAGGGCGGGGACATATGATCCCCTCCCAGATCCCATTGCTTCGTCCGGAATTATATTCGCCTTCAGGCCAGTTCCTCGGGTCCTGTTCCCCATCTGCCGTAGCGGCTTTCCCGCTGGCGCTTACCCAAGCCGATAACTTGCAATAGGCTATGCGGCCCTGCTCCGCACCTATAAAAAACCATGTTAATCGAACGCATGCTGCCTATTCTCCCCCAGTCTGCGACCTTTCTTTTTCGCCGTTAACCACCCTTGGACTCAAACAAAGCGCCCCGTCCGCCCAGTCAATTACAGGTCCCTCGACATGTGTAAAGAGGAATGGTGCGTAGTTAACAGTTTCTCTGTGTCCCGTGCGTTACTCACGCTTTGGTCGTTCCTTCAGTTTTGGAAATCAGTACCGAGGGTGTGGGGTGCTTGTTTTCTTGTTCGAATCGTAGAGAATCCATCTCTGACTCCCAACGTATTACCCATCGCCCTCGTGCAGCACTACGTCCGACTATATTCTACCGGAAACAAGACCGATTGCGGCTCGCCAGATTGCTTCAACAGTAGCGCGCACAAACACAAGACGGCGCGGGCTTGCTTTTGCAGTCGGGTATGCCTTTTCGTCATGGGATCCCTCACCTGTTCACCAACAATGCGGCCACGGTACCCCTTCACTGACCCCACCACAGATCATATATGACGACCGCCGTGTCCTGAACTTGTTTCAAGAACAGTGTGACAACTGCAAAGAAGCTAGTTACGATCGCGGTCGGCGCCGTTGATCGGCAAATGCCACGCTGCCTTTGCCTGCCCTCCCCTCGATGATAGAAATACCCCATCATCTTCGACTCCTGCCTGCCTGCCGCTATCATCTTGCTGTGTGTTTTGCTTTGTTCACAAAAAAAAAACACTTACTGTACGAACCACACTTCAATCAACACGACGCATCCTGTATTCGCATATATTAATTGAGTGGCAACGCTCACCGAACACGTGCATGGAGCTCCATCGAAGCGATTGCGGCTACACCTCCTTATTCGGGCGGGACGGCGAAAGTTCACCTAATTATTGGAATGGGGTCTCGTAAACTTGGCTGTCTCATGCCACGGGTTTCCGCCGCGAACAACCTCAGGGACTCCAACGCACTTCCTTCGGAAGTGCTTCCGTAGCCGTGGTTTCTATTGGAAGTTCATTATTGCACCCTCGATCACCCAGAATTCCCTCATGTGCGAACAAAGCACCTGCTCCCACACGATGCACCATACCGTCGATGCGTTCGGTCTGACTTAGGCAGGGAAGCACCGGAGACTCAGCCAGTCAAACCCGATGTACCGATCAAGGTCGAACGTCTAGAATTTCGTCGTCGTCTGCCCCCAAAGAACTTCGTGAATTACGAACGCCGAGCGAGAAAGGTATTCTACTCGCATCCACATGACCGTGCCAATGTGGAGAATCGATGAGTTCTTAAGATCGACCAGAGCTAAGCGCTGAGCATCCCGGAAGCAAGGGGGAAGGAAATGCCTGTGCGGTCTTGGTCCATCTAGAATTGGGGTGTCAAAACTGCCGCCCCACGCGCTTGATGGGTTGTTTCGTTCCACGCCACCTCGTTCCGCTGCGCTTCGGGCCGTCGTCGCTGTCGCTGTCGTCGTCCTTGTCGCTACCTTTCCCGGTCACCGCTCTGGGCCTCTTGTTCTGGCGTGGCGGAGAATCAGAGTCCGGATCCGACGAACGGACTTTCGACGGAATTGTGCTTGGTGTCGCTTTGGCTGGGGTACGAGATCGTGGCAACGAGGCGGGACGAGATGTCGACTTGCCCTGGGCAGCAGCTGCTGTCGTCGAGCGCAAAGTGTCCTTTCCGTTTCCTCGTTGTATGGGAGGTGACAATGCGTTAACGTCATCCTCTCCACTCTCAGTAGTTGAGTCTACGGTTGCCTGGCCGAGTGTAGCTGGTCCTGGACCATGTCGTGCGGCTCTTGTGACGGACTCTTCTCCAGTTTCCTTCTGCAAATAGTCAATGGGGTTACAGGTCGGGCGATACGGACCACTTACCGGTGGGTCGTTAACATGTAGAATACGGGGGGTTGGCGCCTCGCGGGATATCCGTCCACTTCCTGCAGCAGAATCCACAGAGGGTAAGTCAAGTTGCGGCCTCTCTGGATTGTCGGTTATGGGCGCTGGAGTGTGGGGTCAGTAGAGTCCAGAGATCTGAGAAACGCGGCAGCGGCTATGAAGACATACGGGGGTTGGCGCTAAAGGCAAAAAGTGCAGATACACGACGGACGCTCGTGCATATGCGCGGCTGCGAGAATATGTTCCTGATGTGAGTATCCACGCTACGACGTGCCGTTCGGCCAATACGATCGACCGTCTGCCAAGGGATATTCAGGATATATTTTGGTACCGGCGTCAATTATGTGGAGTAGAAGGGGTTAAAACCACCGGGTAAGGGGGGAGAGAGGGAGGGAACAATTTGATTGGTGTAAAGGTAGGTGGAAAGCAAGCCCTGATGAGGCATAGCCTTGGGCGCTACCACCCTTCACATCGTGAGACTCGGGGGTTAGCCCCGCGCCAAACTGAAACGAGGGTGCTCGAACTGTGCGGGGAAACGTACCTTTTCGAGATCGTTGCTGGAGATCTCGCTGATTGCGTCCGGAGAGATGAAAGCCAAGTAGGCGGTGCTAAGAAGCGGCAGTATTAGGTGTTTGGAAAGTACGTCTGCCGATTGTTTTGGCCCAATGGAAAAAGTTTCCCATCGCCAATTGAAACCATCTCCCCGGAGATCAATGGCTAGATCCTACGGTGCTTGTGAGTGTGAAACTTGCGGGAAAAAGACTGGTCGTACCGAATAACGGGATTCCGTCACAGAAAAAGATAGGTCGCTCGCCGCACCAAGAGAATGGACGTCCTCGAGATACTGTAGTGCCTGGTCGAGCCAACTATCCTCCTCAGGTCGTGATAGATGGTTTGGAGTGCTGTTGGGATTACATGTCGACCAACGGCGGCTTAATCGCTGTTTTGAAAGTACTATAGATCAAAAATGATTGGATTCGTGCCGTGAAGAGAACAGGGCGGATAGCGACGCACCTTCAACCCATACGGACTTAGTATCTGTTATCATGAAAACGCACGTTTGATCGGCAAAACTCAAGTGCACTTTCTACTGGAAGACATCGAAACGTCCAGTATGTGATGATTGGAGAGAAGAACGAACCATTAGGTATGGAATTGAATTCTCATTATCAATCTTTACGAGCCACTCCTTTGACAGGAGGTGCTCTGAATGACTCTATAAGAGATTTGAGTATGAGCGCCCTTCTATGGTTGTAGCGTGTGCAGGACCTGTGTAAGCTCGTTCATTCCACCGTACGACGGGAGGATTAATACACTGCCAGGACTGAGTGTAAATGGCCACGTCAATAAAGTAAGCGTGACTACCGTGACCGTGGGAATCTCAGTCAGCCATCCCACCCCACTCACACCGACACACACATCACCCAAGGGACATGCAAGATAATGTCTCAGAGAATCCACCACCAGATTACCATCCTCTTTACGAATTTCCGGGAAATGACTATGACAATTCCCGCCCAGATTCCCATACACGTTCCGAATCAGCGCACTCAAATGACTTCCCTATCTGCCGGCTTGTCGTCCATCAGAGTCGCGGGAGATTTCTTCCACACAATCAGCATCTTGCCGTCATCGATGGGTATTCACAAGTTCAGTTCGGGAGAGACGCAGCGCTGCATGGCGCCAGCACTCCGAGGATCCGACTTAAGGACATGGAAGTCTCCAAGCTTCACGCCACTTTATTTTGGGACTCCGAACGACATGAGTGGGCAGTCGTGGATATGGGCTCAAAACACGGAACGTTCATCGGCTCCGGCCAGGATACGAAACCGACGAGGCTGTCCGCGACTCGAGAAGCAAGCATGCCCAAACGTGTGAAGCACCTAGATCGGTTGTCCCTCGGGGGTACGACCTTCGTGGTGCACATTCACGAGAACCGCCTGCCCTGCGTGGATTGCTCTGCATCCGCGGAGGGCGGTGACGACATGATTCCACTATTTTCACCCCAGAAATCGGATGATGGTGCGGCCGTACAAGCTGAGAAAAAGCGCAAACATGTTGCGGACCCCATGGAGGACGTGCCCCGCAATGGCAACGTCAAGAGAGCATTAGCATCGTTGAAGCACAGCTTACTAAGCCGACCGGGGGGAGTGCTCCCAACACGCGATGTTGGGTCGAATAGGCCTAAGCTACATGGTTGATACATAAAAGGATGGGGAGGAGTACGTCACGCGAGGGGGACGCGTCCACGCGTTATTTGACGTTGTTGTGGTGGTAATTAGATCACGTGGGATGTTGTACAAGTTGTGTCGGATCCCCAAGTTGTGAATTGAGAACACAACCAGCGGCTGGCTTTGTCCACTTCGCTCTAGTTGGTTTTGTTCTTCTCTTCCCTATCTTTCCTTCGACCACCTTTCTCGTGGTCTTACCCTCACACATATTATCGGGGCATCCTTCTTCACCCCAATATCTTTCACCCCACTCTCCGTTTCATCATCACCGTGGCTTGTTCATTCTCTGTCTCTTTGCTATTTCATTCCCATCTTTACTTCTCTATTCTCTCTTAGGACCTAGATGGCTCATCGTGTACGCTACCAACTTTTCTCTCTTTTCCCCCGCCACAAACTCACAAACGCATTGCCACATGTCCTTGCTTTGTTAGCTCCCATTGCGAAACCGGACTGGTATCCAACGCCCAAAGAACCCAGATGAGAATGCAACTAGCAAGCTACGGCATACTATCAGTACTACCCTACCAAGCGGCATGCGAGGTGGTGTCTCTGGTGCCAGTTCATTGAAGATGAGTGGCGTTCAGCGCCCTGCTCTCGGGGAGGTTGCCATCAACCGCAAGGTACGCGTCGTCTCGCATCTCGTGCCCTGTTCCGTGTCGAGCCCTTAATTCGGTATCAAGAACTCAAAGTCGAAAGCCAGCAAGGACGGCAAGGATAAGGCTCCTCAAATCGGTCAGAAGCGAGCACGATCATCCTCGGTTGCGGACGGTCATCAGCGGGTACCCCTGGCTGCTAAGCCTACGGCTCCTGTTGCACAAGCCCCCGTGACTGGGGTACGTGGTTCATTGCCCCAGCGACCCCCCTTGGGTCAGACTCTTCCTGCTCAGCGTGTCTTCTCCCAGCCCGAACCGAGCGTGGTGCATGTCGAAGGGGTGACACGTCTCGGTGGAGCCGACGATGACATGGATGTCGAGGACGTGCATGATACCAAGCGCGACTCGATGGATGATGTTGTCATCGTCGGTGATGAGGAGTTGGAGAACATGCTCGACGAGCAAGACCGTGCGGAAGTTATCGAGAAGCTTGTTCCCGAAGAAGAGGCAGAAGCCTCGGAATACATCTGGCCTGATGTCTCGCCCAACCACGCTGTCAAGTATCAGCGTGAGGTGGATGAAGTCCACCGGAGGTTCGACGCGGAAGACGAAGAATACGATGCCACGATGTGCTCAGAATACGCTGATGAGATTTTCCAATACATGAGCGACCTGGAGGTAAGGTTCCGTTTCCGTCGGCTGGTTCGCGGTGCTTAGACTGTAAAAGGATGCCATCATGCCAACGCCAAATTATATGGACGCACAGAACGAGATTACTTGGGGCATGCGCCAAACACTCGTTGATTGGCTTTTGCAGGTCCATCTCCGCTATCATATGCTCCCCGAGACGTTATGGATCGCTGTCAACATTGTCGACCGCTTCCTGTCTCATCGTACGGTGTCCTTGGTCAAGCTTCAGCTCGTTGGCGTCACCGCCATGTTCATAGCTTCAAAATACGAAGAGATCCTTGCGCCTTCCGCCGAAGAATTCGTTTTCATGACAGAGAACGGGTACACAAAAGAGGAGGTCCTCAAGGGAGAACGGATCGTACTTCAGACCCTTGAGTTTAATATCTCGCATTACTGCTCGCCGTACAGCTGGATGCGCAAGATTAGTCATGCCGATGATTACGACATCCAGACGCGAACACTCAGCAAGTTTCTCGCAGAAGTGACCTTACTCGACCATCGGTTCCTGCGCGCAAAGCCAAGCACGATTGCCGCGGTTGGTATGTACACCGCGCGGAGGATGTTGGGGGGCGACTGGGTGAGTATCCATTTTGGGACGCATCCGATGTCACGTGAGGGTTGATCATTGACCACGCGAACCGACAGAACGACGCGTTCGTGTTTTACTCTGGCCACACGGAAGAACAACTGGAGCCTGGCTACCACATGCTCGTGGAGAAGATCACCGAGCCTGGCTTTGACAAACTGTACTTGTACAAGAAGTATGCGCACAAGAAGTTCCTCAAGGCAGCTGTATATGCCCTGGAAAAGGCTCGGGAGCAACTCAATCAAGGCGAAGGCATGGTCCTAGCATGATTCACCCGTCCCACCCTTCAAAGTGCTCTCGACATTGCATGTTCAGCTCATCTCATCTTTCGCAACACATTTCCATATATTGAACCCACGCTTGCTTGTTGAGGCCCACCCTCGTCGTTGTTTCCAATTTTCTCGCCTTGTCAAGCTTTCAGATTCGTTTGTGCCAGTCCAGACCCCTTGTGCAATTACGTTCCATCAACACCCAACCATCTCAAGTATCACATGCAATCACTTGTCCCCTGTTATGTCACTATCGCTTTCTTCGCTATTGGATCTTCATCGCATGGCATCTCCGCATTCGCTCATTGCCTCTCCGCAACGCTAATTGCGTCTCATGCTATATGTGCAGTCCCGCTTTCTAGTTCGCAAGCGGGTTTAGTCCTTGTCATCGCCATCGGATATGTCTCGATCTTTCAGTGTTGATATGCTTCTGCGACAAGCCCTACTACTCTTCCACTCACCTTTGTCCTATTCCCGATCTTGAACTGCACTTTGTCAGCCATACCTTTGATAAATTGTGATGGTCATCTATGCGTCCCACCGATCTAAACACATCCCACCTGTGTCTTTGCTTTGTCGATTATACATTGCGTTTCCCGTTTCTATTACTTGTAGTTTTCCCGCTATTCTTTTCCACCCAATTTCCTCGCAATGCGTTTTCTTTTCATTTCCATTTCTCTTACTGTTCAATACCGTTTACATTTCCCTTTGGGACACATTTACAGAGCATTGAGGATGTATGCATACGTGCCAAGTTGGATGTACACACATCCGCGCTGAGCGCTACCATTGTTGCCGGCGCCTCGGCTTATTTATATACACCAATCATCTGATTGATCGGACGCGGGGTATTTATCTCCGGAATCACATGTAAGCGCGCTGTAAACATTTGACCACTCAAAGCTCCGGTCAATCCGGCTTAACACCTTCACCTCTTTCCAAATGACCCTCTCTTTTAACGGACACACCGTCGTCGTCACCGGTGCTGGTGGCGGTCTTGGAAGGGCGTCAGTTTCGGTCGCGTTTCTATCAATGATGCCCAACTGAATAGCATTATGCCCGTAGATACTCTCTACTCTACGGTTCACGTGGCGCAAATGTTGTGGTGAATGATTTTAACAAAGAAGCAGCGCAAAAGGTCGTAGATGAGATCAATGCAGGTGCGCATTGACTTGGCTCCCCAAATGTCACGAGTTGACTGTCGGAAATCAACTAGGGGGCGTCGGAAGAGCTGTCGTGAATGGCTCATCCGTGACGGACGGTCCTGCGGTGATCAAGACAGCGCTTGACGCCTTTGGCGGTGTCACCATACTGATCAACAATGCCGGAATCCTACGGGACAAAGGGTTAGGCAGTTGTTCTCCTTCACAGGAACTGTTTCACGGAATCTAAATAAGTGGTGACCAGCTTCCGGAATATGTCCGACAAGGAATGGGACCAAATTCAGGATGTTCACCTCAAGGGCGCATTCTCTTGTACCCACGCAGCCTGGCCAATCTTCCGCAAGCAGAAGTTCGGTCGGATAGTCAACACAGCCAGCGCAGCTGGCCTGTTTGGTGAGAGTCTGGTGTCCAAGTTGTCTTCGGGGATATTTCGTATTCACGCACCCTAAGGGAATTTCGGACAGGCTAACTACAGCGCAGCCAAAATGGGTCTGGTCGGCTTCACCAAGACACTCGCACGGGAAGGTGCCAAGTACAACATCAAGGCCAATGCTATTGCACCCGTTGAGTTGTCCTTTTTTTAGCACCGATACGTGGCTCTTCTCATACCGTGCCTAGATTGCTGCCTCTGCGATGACCGAGACTGTCATGCCACCAGAAATGCTGCAACACTTTGGTGTATGTGCTCATCAAAATACACCGGTCTACGTTTCGTCTCACCTTTGCTCGTAGCCTGAATATGTTGCGCCTTTGGTTGCCGCTATCACCCATCCCGATGGTCCTGATGCTAGCGGAAAGGTGTTTGTTCTCGGAGCCGGTTACATCTCTGAAATCCGATGGGAGCGCAGCAGAGGCGTTGTTTTCAAGACTGACAATAGCTTCACGCCCTCGGCGGTGGGTTATCTCCCGTTTCCCCTTTGCTTTCCTGAAATCCGTTTGTCGCGCAGGTGAAACAACGATGGGAAGAACTCACTGACTTTACAAACCCCGAGCAGTGAGTGCTACGGTTTGCTATCACTCGTCCGAATCTTTATTGGTTTACGTGTGTACAGCCCGCGGGGCTGGGAAGATAATAACATTGTGGAAAAATTAGAGCAGTCGAAGTCACTACCTTCGAACAAACAGGCTGCCGTCGAAGTTCGTTTTGATGGTCAAACTGTTATCGTCACCGGTGCTGGCGGAGGGCTCGGTCGTTCCTACGCCTTGATGTTCGCGCGTCTTGGTGCCAACGTCGTCGTGAACGACGTGAGTGATAAGGGTGCTCGGGGTGTGGCTGATGAAATAACCAAGGGTGAGGCTACTCAGCTAGTAGGTTTCATACTTAACACTCAAGGTGCTCTTTAGCTGGTGGTTCCGCGGTGACCGCAGTATGCTCCGCAGAGGATGGCGAAAACATCGTGAAAGTAGCCTTGGAGAGATTTGGGGCAATACACGTACTTATTGCCAACGCTGGTATTCTGCGCGACAAGTCATTCACTACAATGAGCGACAGTGAATGGGACCAGGTAATTGCAGTCCATCTGAGGTAGGTCGTCCCCTTCGCCTTAGACTAGTCGCTGAATCTTGATGCACAGAGGCACTTACAAAGTAAGGATTTGCTCATTTATCTCAGCATGGACGCTTATATTTTGTGTAGTGCGTCAAAGCTGTATGGCCAATCTTCCACAAACAGAAATACGGCCGCATTTTGACCACAGCTTCGGGAGTTGGAATCTGTATGCTTTTTTCCTTTTATTATCGTCGCTCTTTCTCAACAAGACGCTATAGACGGCAATTTCGGCCAGGCAAACTACTCGACGGCCAAAGCTGCCATCATAGGATTTACTCGTGCGATCGCCATCGAAGGACGGAAGTACAATATTCTCGCTAATGTTTTGGCACCCTCGGCTGGTACCGCAATGACGCAGACCGTATGGTATGTAGATCATACTTGACTATCGATGTATCCTTCACTAGTCTCTAGGCCGCAGGAGATGGTAGACGCTTTCAAGGTTAGGCATTCCGTGTTTCCAGATCGAGCTCAAGCTAACAGCTTAACAGCCTGATTTTGTTGCACCCGTTGTTGGCCATCTTGTTAGCAAAGGTTGTTCACTTTCCTTTTAGTTTTCTTCATGCGCATCTGATCGACTCGGTTAGATAACGAACAGACAACGGGTTCCTTATTCGAGGTGTCGGGTGGCTGGGCTGCGCAAACACGCTGGCAACAAGCCGGAGGTCACGGCTTCCCAGTCAACAAAGCGTTGTCTCCTGAGGACGTAATCTCCAAATGGCATATTATCACAGATTTTGGTCAGTTTTAATTCCAAGCTTCCTGAGCACTTGCTTCACGTCTCACGCAGATGACGGACGTACTACAAATCCGGCGACCACTCAGGAAGGCATGGAACGGGTGTGTTTTTTTTATTTCTCCGGAAGATGAAATGGCCGTGACCTCTGCTCTCAGCTCGTGGAGAACTTTAGCAACCGAAATGACGAAGCGGAGGGTGGGAACAAGGCAGAAGAAGAGCGCTTCTTCGACCCGGAGGATTCTGAGCTCGTGAAAGAAGCCAAGCGTCTCATACCCGACGCCACCGAATATCCGTATGACGAGCGCGACGTTGTTATCTACAACATGGGAGTAGGCGCGACGGAGAAAGACTTGCAGTGGGTATACGAAGGTGAAGAGAATTTTGGCGCGCTGCCTACTTTTGGCGTATGTCCCCAATTTGCATCGAGTGCTGGCTTCCCGTTCGACTGGTTACCCAACTTCAACCCTGTAAGTATAGCTTCATTTCCGTAGAAGCTGGGCCATTACGTAGGCTCACACGATTGCAGGCGAAACTTCTGCACGGCGAGCAGTACCTATCGATCAAAGCTCCTATCCCTACAAGTGGCGAACTCATTAACCAAGCGCGGTAAGTGCCTGCCACCACTTCTGCAACTAGTGAGACAGCACTCTTATGGCGTGGACATACTCTCTAGACTTTATGAGGTACTGGACAAGGGCAAGGCAGCGTCTCTAACCGCAATTGTGCACACGACAGATAAGCGTACAGGCGAGGTGATATTTGAGAACCAGACCACGCTCGTAATCCGTGGCTCTGGTGGTTTTGGTGGCAAGCGTATTGGAAACGGTCAGTAGACCACGGCACGAGGTACGGCGTGGTGTTGAGAACGTTATCATGGCGCAGATCGGGGGGCAGCGTCTGCTGCCAACACTCCACCCAAGCGAAAACCTGATGCGACACTCGAGGAGAAGACGTTACCCTCCCAAGCCGCGTTGTACCGGTGCGTTGTGCCTCACTGCATTTCATATCGGCTCCAGTCCTCACCGCAAAGAACCCTCAGCTTGAGCGGCGATCCAAATCCGTTGCACGTGCGTTAGCTAGTACCTCGTGTATTACGCACCTGCTGACCCGAGGACACTTAGATACATCCCGACTTTGCAACCTCTGCCGGCTTTGAACGACCAATACTTCATGGTGTGTGATGCTACGTGTCAAGCTCGAACGTAAAGGTTGACAGTAGCTCACGTAGGCCTCTGCTCCATGGGGATTTCGGGGAAGCATGTCCTGAAGGCTTTCGGCACATACAAAGATATTAAAGTCCGGTACGTTGACTTTTTCCTTTCGCGGAATACAAGTGCAGAAAAGTTCACCGTTTGCTTGTACCCCAGATTCGCTGGGATCGTCTACCCCGGTGAGACTCTGATTACTGAGATGTGGAAAGAAGGCGATAAGGTTATATTTGGTAAGCCCATCGAGCGGTGGCAGTCCGACGACGGATACTGACAATGCCGTCTTGACACAGAAACGAAGGTCAAGGAACGCGGGACGACAGTATTGAATGCGGCTGCCGTCACCCTGGTGAATCCTGGGAAGGAGCAAGTCAAGGCCAAGCTATAGTCGTAACTCGAGGCACGGTCACGAGTACGGTGCTGTAATGTGTGATCTCTTGGACCGAGCGAAAATAATGTCTATTTCATAATCCTATCGCTGCTATTCTCTTTCAAGAACGATCGATTCAGCGTCGTTAAGGCGCGGCGACGGCTGGGAGATAAAGAAGCGGGTTTCACTCGACTGAACTCTTTTCGTCCAGCAGCGTAAACATCTCGAGCTGACGATCACGTGTGCCGATACCCCATGATGCCATGATCCGCCCGTGACTCATCACTCGCGCGCATGCACGTTGAGCCTAAGTACGTTTTATCAGGTTGCGAAGCACGGGACAGCACAACGAGCGGCTAAGCCCCCAGATAGTGTGTTGCGGTGCTGTCCGCAGGCACATGAACGATCCAAAAAAGCCTAAAGTGCACAGCAACCGCATTTGAGCTGATCAAGCACTCTAGCGCGCGCTTGGATCCCAGCTACTCTCCTTGGTGGCACAAAACCCTCTTGTACTGTACAGCCTGAGAAGTGGCCTAGAATGGATGACTCAGTTTGAGAGGCACCTATCTCGCATCCATCTTGATTGGGATAAGTTAGACTTATAGAGTCGGGTATCTGCATAAATTGCGGGCACAAGCCAGCGACAATAAAAAGTCTACAGTGTCGCAAAATAGCCTTCACGTGCAGCCCGCGAGCACGCCTGCAGGGTCGGACCCTGGATAAAACCAGAACGTGACCCCAACGATAACGTAGAGGCCTAAAGAACGTGCTTGTCAGTAACGACGCGCCTGCGGTGCGAAGTAATATGCGCGAAAGATGGCACACGTACACATGAGAATCATGCCCTCGAGCCAGTTTGATTTTCCATCTTGGACAACGTAGTTGACAGTTAAAACTACACAGGAAAAGCATCAGCGTACAATTGCGTGCTGAAAGTGAGGAATCTGACCTGAGAGGAAAAGAACGACAGACTCGAATGGATCGAAAAGGAGAGTTAGGGGTTTGCCGAGGATCCACCCCAGAATTGTGATAAAACTGTGGAAAGGATATCAACCAAACGTCACAATGTCCCACAAGTAACACATACGGAATGACGAAAAGTGCAATTTGCTTCATGTAGGAGCCAGGGTCAATGCGTATTACTGGCAAGGACAGACAGACACAATACCCACAATACTTGAGCCCACGGCGACACCAAGAGACAGGGTCAGCTTGTTTTTGACAGACACCGTAACAGCAGTAACATGTTCTGTGGGTAGATGCGCCATTAAAAGGCAACGGAATAAATCGATATAATCAACAAGGAAGGGAGTGTCTTACCAGCCGCGTTTCCTACGATTGGCAGAAGGATGAGGCCAACAAACTCTTTGCTAATGCTGCCGCTCGAAGTGAGGCCGTCAATGGAATCAACGAGAAATTCAGCCGTGATAGCAACAATCTGACCGCCGCGATTAATTCTCTAGACAAATCACGACAGTGGGCTGTTGACAAACCACGGTGACAACGACGAGTAGCGCAATGGCCATTTTAGAACTCATCTGAGGCTTCTCTTCTTCTTCCTCCATCAAGCCCGCCTCCGCGTCGTGGGGAGGAGGCGAACTGGAAGCAGGACCAGAACTAATGGCGCCTTCGTCACTCTTGCGGTAAGTGACGTGCAGCTTTCGGGCGAGATGGGGGGTATATTTCACGGACTTCTGGACGTTCGGATGATCGTCCTCGTAGAGATTCTTGTGCGAGAATAGCTGGAAGACAAGGTAACACAGATAGACTAGAGATCATAAAAATTAATCGGAGCAAAGCAATTCGTGTTAGAAGAGCTCACTGAAAAGTAGGATAATCGCAACCTAGTCGAATAGTCGTCAGCCGTGAGGACCAGACAAAGAAGAAACCACTTGCTCCGTGGCTAATAGCAAGAATATCGTGCGCTTCCTGCGCGTCTGTGAGAGGATCGGGGCCGTCTGTTGTTGGCTGAACGGCACTGTGGAACGCGGCAGGAAGCAGTATAGCAATCACGCTCAGCGTCAGCAAAGATGAATTTAGCTGAGTAGAACCTGTCATCAGTGCGGTAGTATGCAGGGGTTGAGCACTACGGTAATAAAGACATGCGCAGAACACGAACTCATGCCAAAACCTTGTTCCGAGAAACGAGTACCGCCGGCGAAGAAGCACATTCCTAGTACTAGTACTGCGAGTGATAGCCGTGAGTCGGGCGGAAGCCGCTACTCACGTGGATGCTTACGCAAATTACTGAGAATAGAGCCAATCACTGTTTAAAGAGAGGCATTGTAATCAGTAACCGAAAGCGACCGAAATGACGACCAGAGATAATTGGCCAACAAGTAATATGTGGGAATGCGCATTCCGGGAACGGGCACCGGGAGTATGGCACGACGGACTAGGGTCATACAGTACGCCCAACTAGACGCTAGTGAGTCTCTCATTCACTTCTGAATGCGGTGTTCGCCTGCACGAGTAAGAACCGCTTCTGCGTCTGACGGACCGCGGTGGTACTATAGCGCAAAGAAAGAAAAACACGAGTCGTAGCCAGATGCTCACAAGATGACTGCACAACATTCAATTCGCACTTCACAAGTGCAATAATCTGCGCGGTCGCTTAGTACCAGCAGGTAAACCCATGAGGTGGAGGCGCCACTTACCGCCACAATCAGCTCCACGCTGCGCGAATGCGATGTCAACGTGTAAATATTGTAATATTAGGCCGCAAAACTTACGCATTCCCCTAATGTTGTCGTTAGGAGATAGTTTTCGGTGGGGAATGGAGCTAAGTTGGCCTCACCAAAGTCGCGTTGAGTAAACCAGCTAAGGTCTGTCCGAGACGCAGCGACAACTCTTCCGTCGCAAAGCCGAGGAGCTACTGCATCATGAGTAGCTGCACCTCGTGAGGCGATAGGATGATACACGCCTTGGCAAGGGGAACAATAGCCAAGAACGAGACTAGCAACGGGTTAGAGGTGGCGTACACCCTGAATGCGAAACTCACAAATGAAAACCAGGGTATTGTTGAGTTCGACAAAGTGGAAAATCCACTACGAGGTGATTAGTTAGAGCCCGCTATCCGCCTGATGAGGGTAGAAAACACGCACAGAGAGCGGTATAAAGATGAGCAGCACATTCAACCCTGGATCGGACCACCAAACAATCAGGCGAGGCAACGACAGCTAGTGAAGGTCTTACAGGATGTCTTCAATATTGCCAAGATACTCTGTCGAACCCCGGGTACCCCACTAAGTTGCTTTACCCTGTGCCGCTGACGCAGCTCCTGGATCATGCCAGAAAAACTCCACTTCGATTTCGCATTTGTTGATCCCTCCTCACCAGTTGTTTGCTCCATGATCGGTTGCTCGGTAAGATTAGTAGGGGCGACGCTATATGTGATGTTACGGGAGCAATAAATAAATAAAGGTTGTAGTTGTGGTTGTGGGACTAACGAGACGAGTTGATGGGTTTCGTGGGTAGAAGACGATGGCGACATATTCGCCCCCAAATGGTCCACGCTTGAAGAAGGACCTGCCAAGATGTCAAGGCGTCAGCACTGTCAGCCAATTAAGGTGCCGTTCCCGGACTTGGCCGCTTACTCATGTAGGAGTAGAAGGTGAGAGGATTCTATGATGGGGGAGAGAGAAAGACGATGAGAGTCGATGCGGAGGTGGAACCTTAAATGCCTGCTGGGTCCATTGTGGATTGTATGCTGCAGCACAGTTGTAGCACTTTCGGCTCGGGGAAAGTGAAACACAAATACCGCGGCGCGGCTCGAACTGAACAGACAAAAAAAATTAAAACAATAACAAACACAAATCGTAATATTCCGGTGTACAGTAAATCCAATAATTTTGCAGTGTATGCCACAAATTCGATCCAAATCCAAGCCCATTAATTGTGCTACCATAGCCCGACGCCGACACCCGTCTCACTTACCCCTGGTAAGCGAAAGAGACGGCGCCATACAACCCATCCTCCCGCCCGAGAAGGCCGAGGCCGTGCAAAACCTGCGGACGGCAGTCAGCGGCGGCTCTCACAGAAAAGAATTATGGCGCAGCAAGACTGCGCCGGAAGTACTTACCTCCATTTTCCTTGCGTGCCATCCAACTCCGCTATTAACATTCCCATTCGCGTCCGCCAGCAGTTCAAGTGCTCGCCTCCATGGGTGGTTCTTCTCCAAATCTCTACGCAGCGATGCGCCGCCTGATCCCGCTACCCAGCCACTGGCAGTGTCAACATACCACCCACGGCCACCCTTACTCCGAACTATGCGCCAGTGACCAGCACCGCCGCCCAGGGCAGAAAGTAATGACGTCGCGAGTTCAATGACTCGCAGACGTGTTGGTGGCTGTACTGAAGGAGAGGGGGTGTCGGATGGCAACCCAAATTGGAAGGGCGGTGTACACAGTGGGCGGACGACCTGTGAGTGCAGCAAAATAGAGGCCTGCCGTGGCTGCACACGTACGAGCTCGGGAGATGTCCCGATGAGCGTAAGTACCTCGACTTGCGCAGCCTTGTTTCGTATGAACTCCGACACAGCCTTGAGAGGGAGGCCGGGGATGAAGGACAGCCCAAGTGAGCGTAGCTTGGCTTGCACGGGGATCGCATCGAGTAGTTCCTGGTCCACAGGAGCGCTCGATATATCCAGGTACACCAGCTCGCCGGACGTGAAGCACGGGGCCATTGTGAACACGTCATGGAACTGCTCAGCTGACATGGGATTCGGGAACGTGCTGTCACCGTAAAGGTTCAGCTCCTTGATGTTTCGGGCAGCAGGTGCCGACATCAAAAAATTTCGAATGCTCGAACCGGTCAAGCGCACGCAGCGCGCCAGTGAGAGCGATTCCAAGCGCACAGTAGGGGAGGAGGCCAGTTCATCGAGTATATCCGGGCCAGCACGCGTCGACGATAGATCGAGGTGGGTGAGCGAAGGAAACGCAGTGACGAATGAATTCAGAATCTGGGGTGGTATAGATTTAGTGCCGCGCAAGCTGAGTCGTTGCAGCCCCGGAAATGTAACCGGCTCTTCTTGAAGGCGAAGCCGAGCTGGACGGCGCCGGCGATGAGAGTGGCCATCCTCCTCTCCGCTGGAATCCGATTCTGAGGCGACCGGGCGCATGTGGGTGTTCACGAAGACGGTGAGTGAGTTGACGAAAACGGGGCTGACGCAACCAGTGAGATCGACGGCTTCTAATTCTTTGCACTCGCGACGGCGAGCTATATTTTCTGCCTCCCACTCATTCACGTCCTCTACGGTAAAACCCCGACCGCGAATAGGTTGACCACGGCCCCTTGAAGGTGTGCCTCGGAGCAATAGCTCCTTAAGAACAGATAATGTTAATGCCCCGTCCATATATTCTGTCGCACCAAACGTAATTAGATTGGGCGATTCCTGTGAAACAATGTGAGCCAGACAGACATGGACAGGCATCTAATGACACGTACTTTCAGCACCGCTTCGAGGCGCTCTCCGGTTACAAAGCGATTGGCAGAGCATTCGCCGACTAGGCGACGCATACCAATGGCCCTGAAGTGATTAAAATCTAGGTGACGGACAAACCGACCCGGTCGCCGGTCATAGATGGCTGGTACTGACCGACCGCTCAGTACAGCGCCTAAAAATAAAAAAAAGACCAGCAACACTTACCATACATGCCATGTTCGTCGCGTCCCATAAGGTCTTGCACAGCATCACTAATGGAACGCAGGAGCTCCCAGCGCGCCGGGCTCTTGCTCTTTTGCCGCAACCGGCGTGGAGATGGGTCGCGCGATGCGGGGGGTGACAGTAGTTCAGGGGGGATAGAGCTGTCGGGGCCACCGAGCTCCTGCAAGATGGACTCCTTGAGCTTCTTTTCTGCCTCTGCATCGAGGGCCATAGAGTTCCCAGTCTTGGCAGCCAGTGCAGCGTGGGCTGCCTGAGTGATGGATTGTTCGACCGCACGTGCGGTATCTTCCTCCGTGACCTCGTCATCCTCTCCACCCGAGATCTCTTCAAGGAGAGAGAGCCAACCACGAGGAAGGCGTACTTCGATTTTACGCCAGAGCCAGGGGCGAGCAGCCTCGGACCAGGCGTGATTTACGAGCATGAGACTGGCAAGAGTCTTGCGAGCCATGGGCTCTTGCCAGTTGGGAGGGGGGTATGAGGAGGGCGAACCCGTCGGCACTCCGGCCTCTAAGAGGTAAAGGGGATCTAAAGAAGAAACGCGGCTTGGGATGGCAGACTCGTAGACATGAGCGCAGATGAGTGAAAGCAATTCTGGGGGGTATTCCATAGTAGTTGAGAATTTTTTCTTTGAACGAAGAGTACAAGTGAGTGGATACAGTGACTCGGATGTGTTCCAGTGTGCGGACGGCTCATGGCTTTTAAGAAAGGCATGGCATCACGTGTGTGTAAATGGAGAGTGGGGTTACCTGATCCGCGCAGATCGTACTCGCCTGCCTAACCTGTCCCTCGCCCCTATTACCCAGGCTACAGTACGTCCGTCTTCAGGTGTCAATTCTAGAACAAACGTGCTTCGGCTGATTCATACCGCTTCTAACTTCTTGCCAACGGTCGCCATACAAATCGCATACCGTAACCCATAATAAACAACCTTTATTACCTTTTCATTGCCTTTCCGGACATACCCTCACCAGTGCGGCACATTCTCATCCCCACCACCGAAGATGTTCCACGCAATCATGTTATGGTGCGGCCTCCGACTGCGGTATTTTCGTGGTATACCGAACTCTAAAGGTTAACCCGTGGTCATGTTGCGTGGGCGGATGCCGTCACTTTTGAATTCTTTGAACCCTCTCTTATTTCAGAGTCGTGACCGGTCCGCGCGCCAGTCAATTGGTTCGGCCGTCGTTCTCGAAACAAATATTTTGGGGTACATCAACCTTACGGGGAATGCTGCTTTCCAACTTCTTGAGTAGTGTACGAAGAGAATAGATGACCCCGACCGTCGCGCTACCGGAGAATACACGTTAAACTTGGGCAACGGCGCTTGCCCAGGCGGGCAGTCAGCTGCATCACCCAATGTTCATCTAGCTGCGATCGCCAACTCACAAGGGCCCCTCGGCATCTTCGGTTCAGGGACACCTAGTTGGGTGCCCTGAGCCAGAATCCACCAACGGCACACTCAGGCTCACGTATGCCCCCCGTGACCTCGTTTAGACGCGCGTAGAAACAAGAACCAAACAATACAGTCATGGTGTTGGATGACATTTTCACGAACCCATTTGATGTTCCCTGCTAAACTCATGCCAACTCCGAGAGCTACGGGGACTTGGGTGAGAGTAAGATCGGTACGGCATGTAACGATTGGTGGGGTCCTTTCTCTCCTCTGCCGCATGTGTTATGCACCGGTGTATTTCCGCCAAGTTCCATGATGGCTTCGGCACGAAATGATATAGGGTGGGTCCGTCGGCTGGATCATCACCAAGGTAGTCGGTTTCAATCCTGGGCACCACATTTCCGCGATGCGCAACCCCAATCAACTATCTCGGGGCTAGCTGGCACCAATGAAGCTCAACGAAACAGATTCAGCCTCTTGTTCATGCATGGCGACGCGTCGGGTTTCATCATCGGCGAGAAGATGATGTTGTTATAGGCAACTAGCGACACGTTAGCTGTCAACCCCACAACCTCGGCTGTGGAAAATTGGGGTACGACGTGTTAGTGACTTTGGAAGCCAACTACGACACACTTGTTTCGACGACGCGAGATTGTCTCATAAGTATACCATATCACCAAGACACGTATCTCCCGAGGTTCTTGGAGCCAATGGCAACAGGTCAGGTGAACGGCCCACTTTGGAAGGGGAATCTGAGTTAATTGCAAGTCGAAGCAATGGAACTGCGCTGGCTAGTTATCTATAATCTATAGATAGAGCAGCCGGATGCAAATGAGTCGGCGTTACGCATTTATGTAGAAGTCATATTGGGAAATCATCCAAATAAGCGAAGCCGCTGTCAGAAAGGAGATAATAAGACAAGGATTGCGTCAGTTGACGCAATGTTCAAATAACGAATTAACACGCACTGGACACTATAACAGGTGAGAGGACGGGAATACTTATCCTTGCGGTGCGAAAGATAAGAATTTCAGAGGAAAAGTGCGCAAAAGCGAAAAGGTACGTGAGCAGAGTCATATCATAGATACTGGATGCGATGATTCAGCAATGGTGGGGCGGTATGACGACGATGACTCATACGCTTTGTTGTGGATGTTGTAGGCGGCATACAAGCGCACTACAGAGGCAGTCAACGTCCAGATCCCGAATGTACGGGCATGCAATGAAGTCACTGAGGTGTCTAGTTAGCACCAACTCTGCAGTCGCGAAACCAGACAACAAAATACACCTGGTTGGGCGGCGGGAACATTGTTGTATATGCGTTTTGTAAAGCGAAGAGTTATAAAATTCTGCAAGGTGTTGAATACAGCAGTGGCAGCAACGGCCATCTGCCATGCTGGAAGTTTTCCATCACCCTGAGGGAAGACTGTGGACGTATTCGATTCAGTTCCAAGCAGGCAGTTTGTGAAAACAACGCACAGTTGGCCATGTCACGAGCTGAACTGAGACGAGTTGTTGAGCAACGAGATTCGTCACACATAATCAAATTAAATAAATAAATAAATGACAGGTCGTGGGAAAGCCCTTGAAAGAAGGCTAGGCCGCGACCTGTCGTTGTCAAACATCTCACTGCCCAACGACGTCGACGACAGTCATGGCCGCGTTGTCGTCGACGCTACCCACTGTATCCCCTCCTCCCCCACAGGTTCACCGCACTGACTCCGTGGGTAGTAACGTCAGTGCAGGTAGCGTCGCCTCCCTGTCGCGTCGACCGCGTACGAAGGGCCGCCCTCGCGCCATCACGGTGTCCTCCCGTCGAGACAGGAGCCCCGTAAGACCCGGGGATTTCGAGGCGGCACAGGTAACAGGCGATGAGATACTCGCCAATGCCTCCTTTTACCCTCCCACCACAATGTCGGCCGATCCCTCGCCTTCAGCCGCGCCTTCTCGACCCCCGCGTTCGCCCCTACGCTCTGCGACGCTTCCTAAAGATGGTCTTTCGCACCCAGACATTGTCCCTGGCTTGGGTTGGAAGGCAGTGGATGACATGGAAAGCTCGTGGCGGTCCCGGGCGGTAAAGATCGACGATTCAACGGTAACCGTCAACCTTCACTTGCCCAGTAAATAGGTTTTAATCGTTTTTTTTTTCTACCCACAGCGGCGCAAACGTGGATCGAGCGTCCCTCGCGATGCTTTCCGTCTGTCAATGCTCTCGTCTGTGTCGTCCGCACAGACCAATGCATTCTTTACCACCCTTGGCCAAATGCAGACTGTCCCTCACTTCACTTCACTCCGCGAGGCCCGCCACCGACTTCGAGAGTCCAATCTAACAATGCAGTCGGGTACAGCATCATCTGTGTACCCGCTGTCTTCGTCCACCGTTTCCGGAACAGAGTCACCTTGCTCGCCGCGTTCTATCGCCGACTCTTTTCCAGACAATCACATCTCGTCCGTCGACCCTGATGAGCCGTACGATGACTATCAAGCGTTCAACACGGATGACGTTTCGTATCGGCTTCGTCTTCTTGTCAGCAACAACTACTTTTTACCCCCCGCTCATTCTAAGCCATCGCCCTCCGCTTTTGCGTCTCCCGTAACTGCACCCTCTAAGAAAACGGCGAAATCTGTTGGCCCTGCCTTCTTGGACATCTTTCGTGTAGGAAAAGCGCGGTCAAAGCCAACCACACCGACTGCTCCTACCCCCCCTGAATTAGGTCCCCCGAGACTGCGAACTACTGCTGACTCAACCATCACCTCATCGCGGGCGGCGAGTGCTCGGGCCGATCCAGGTCCCCGTGGCCCAATATCACCTCCCTTAGTCGCACAGACTTCTCGAGTGGCTGTGGTTCGCGAGAAGGTAGACAACCTGGCTTTGGCTGCCGAGCAAGCGGAGCAAGAGCTCAAAATGCGAGTTGATGCAAAGCAAAACAGTGCCGAGCACTTCGACGACTATGTTGACCCAACGGATGTCGTCGATCTACCACCACCTTCGGAAAACTCGCCATTCGCGTTCCAAGCATCTGCTTTACGCGGTTTGGGCGTCGAGAATTCTCTTGGTGCAGCGGTTCTCGCGGAGCGTTTGCCTCCAGGTAGTCCCGGTGTCTGGTCGCTAGATCCTGACGAGGATGCCTGGCGCAAGGCCCTTTTACACGAGGCTGTAGGCCACTCTCTCAACAACACTCCAGAAAGTTCGTTTCATACCTCGTCTCACGCGGCAACACCGTCCTCGGGGAGTATGGAGCCATCTTTTGCGCGGTCTAGCCCAACTCCTGGGCCGAGGGCGTCTACTCCGGGCGTGAAACGGAACTTGGGCCAGCGCATCGTGGAGATTTTGGAGGAACAGCATGAGTCAATCGTGTCCCAGTCCCAGTCCCCCAGAGACGCCATCCCACCGTCACAATCGCAGTTGCGCGGACAGAATACCTCGCTGATGTCGCACTCGAGTCAACCCCCTCTGCGCGCTGAGACCCCAGCGGAACCACAGACGGTACTTCCTCCTCCACCGCGAGCTCCTGCGAAGCTTCTACGTTCTTCTATATCGACGGAATCGCCAGGAGAGTCTCAGCGAATGAGCCAGTTATCTACATCTGCCTCAACGCTTCGAAAGACCTCGTCTTCACCTATACTCCATTTGTGGCAAGAGGGCGCACACCGCAGAAGTCGCGCTGTTGTCTCTATGACACCTCCGCTACTGCCCAGAGATCGCGCCTCGTCTGTGGCTATCTCGCCCGTTCCCCTCACGCCTAGGGATAGTATGACAAGCGGTTCGCACTATTCGGTCCAAGGCCCCGAATCCATCGATCATTTAGCAGAGCCAGAATCTATAAGCACTCGTCAATCGTTCTCTTCCCTACTCAGTCAGCCATCCATGTCTGAATATTCCCAAATCTCTCCGACCGTCTCAGCCTTCAACGACGGGCACTTTGTATCCGCTCCTTCCATCCGGGAGAGCATACCCCTAGACACTGCAGCTGACGTCGAGGATATCGAAGGATCACGCGACACTGAGCTAATTCGCCATCTATCACCGCCCCCTAGGGCATCGTCCTCATTTGCGATACATTCTCTTCACCCTCCTCCACGTTTTCCCTCATCGAGGGAGCCGTCCCCGACCCTCGTTGTAGCCCAACTCTCGTCGTTAGCCCCGTACCAGTCCACTTCGTCCTCAGATCCTGGTGACTCCTCTGAGAGGCTGTCTGCCTATGCTACTGTGGCAGAACAGTCAGACTCGCCTTCTTTCCCCCTCCGGGAGCATCGCACAGACACAGTCGATGCACTGAGAACACTGCAACTCTCGTCCTTGTCTATCCCATCGTCCATGCACAGCGCGCCGCCGCCGGCATCCCCACTTGAGTTCTTTGACCAGATAGACTGCGACGTCATGGATGACTGGGAAACATCGGACGAGAGTGACGTGGATGTGGAAAGCCCTGGGTTTACTGCGGCCACAGGGCGCTCTACTCCGCATGGGTCGTCGCAAGGCCATTCATCTGTATTGCATGCTCCTAGGATGACCTCGACCCCATCCGTCTCTCCTGCAGTATCGCGCGACGACCTATCCGTCAATTCTGGTTCACAGGAGCGTGAGCCCGTTGCCAACGTCCCGCGTCCTCCAATCTATTTCAAGGATACGAAGGGTGACCAAGGACTGTCGAGCTACGATCTGTACCGACAGTCGCGTTCTGCCGCAGCGCCGTCATCTTCCAGGGCGTCTTCGGACACCCAAGTGCGAGGCGGTAGTGTGGAGGATAAGAATTATGCGAGGAAGGAGGGTCGAACTGCGTCGATGCAGCGGTTGGATGGCCTGATGTTGCAGCACATAGAAGCAGAACGGGGTACCCTGAGCCGCATAGCCAAAACCGTGAAGGACGCACATCCGTAGACTTACTTATACAGAACGGTATACCCTGGATGGTTTGGACAACCGCCCTTGTATTTACGTTTTCCAACTAGTTTTATACTCTGCAACGCAGAGTTCGCATTGTTCACTATTTGTCTTTCCTTGTAATATTTAACTTAAAATATTATGATAGCGTAACTAGCCAAAGGGTGACGTTACGTGTGACATGTGACAATTCGCGATTGTTGCCAGTGACGGCCCCTCACAATCCGCCGAACACCGTCGTCCCCAACCCCTTCGAACGGCCATGCTGCACGTCGCACTGCGCTCTGCTCGCTCTTCCGTCCTCACCGCGCGTACCAGCGTCGTACGCCCCTCTTTCGCACTTCGCGCTATCTCCTCCAGTGCTATTCGTCGCTCAGACGACCACCACGCTGCTGCACCGTCAATTTACGGTACTGGAGCAAAAGCCGGAGAGATCCCTACCGACAGGTCTCAGTCTACTGGTTTGGATCGTGTGCAGGTCCTCGGTCTGTTGGAGGGAGTAGACGTTTTCGACCTCGAGCCTTTGGACTCTAGCCGCGTCGGCACTCTTGCTGACCCCGTCAAGGTTTTCTCAGCTGTCGGTGTTCACTGCTTACTACCTCACCGTGAAACTTTCTTATCCGTTTTTCCGTAGGACACTGAGCGCACCGTGGGGTGCACAGGTTCACCCGCTGACTCCCATGACGTCCTGTGGTTTCGTGTAACTACCGAGAAACCCTCGAGGTGCCCAGAATGCGGTTCTGGTGCGTTATTTTTGTTTTTCGCCTATCCGCGTGTTCTGACGTGTTTATAGCTTATGCTATCGAGTTTGCACCCGACGCTGCGGTTGTGTCAGAAGTTGCTCCCCAGGACCCCGCGGATGCCCACGCACATGCACACTAAGTTGGAGTAGAAGGGACTCACCCTAGAAATGACGCGTGTAACTAAATGAAGACCGCGTAAACCTTTTCCCATTCTACTGTTCGCTTTTTTTTTTTTGGTTGTTACCAACTAGCGAGTTGGCGTGGAATTATCGCTTGTCACCTACTGCGCATTTTCGCGACAGTTTTAAGGGGTTATTGCTGCTGCTACCTTACGGCTGTCCACGAAACGGCGCGCTTGCAAGTGCGCGGGAGCCGCCGATGGTATTGAGGGTCATAAGACTCACGTTGCTACCGACGGTCTCGCTGTCAACGGTCCTTGTCGAGCGTACACGTCAACACTTTATCCGTGGGGTTTCACAGCACCATTCTGACCAGATGGCGATATCTGACAATCTATATCGGCTGCAGACCACTGAAGTCCGATACTCCCGCGGCGATAATCAGGGCATATTGGTACCCTCCCAGCAGGACACGTACAAGATAAGTTACGTCAATTATTAGGAAGGCTGCCGAGTGAGAGCCGCCGAGTCGTCTTGAATTGTCTTGAGTCGTTCGGCACTGTCAATGGGTGCTAATGCACTCAAGACGCCGCTACTGTACATAACGGCAAGGGCGATCGAAGCGAAGAATACTGTAGCTCTTGCGTAGCCCGAAAATAACCACCACGATGCGTAGTCGTGGTTGCACCTCACTTTTTTCCGGTTAATCGATGCGCATGTGTACGACGGCGACTAAGTTACTAACCCTTGTAATTCAAGCAGGCGGCGAGAACCAGCCTGAGAATGATATTGTTCTCCTGACTTGGCTTCATTTCACACGGTCCACTCTTTGTCACGGTATTGGCGAAGTTCAAGCAAGCTTGGGTACTTATTGTCTTGAGTTCCACTAACTTCGCGTCGGTTCTTGAGTTACACCTCCTATCCCCGTAACTAGTCGACTGCCTTCGTTTTGCGCGATTTAAGAGTCTGGAGCTACGAGAGTGCCTGGATACCTAGATATGCTCCGGATTGTGCGGGTAAGTGGTAACTTACTGGTGGCGGGGCTCAGGTTGCAATCGCTATGGTCTCCATGGACCACTGGTGACCGCCGAACGAGATGTAACGGACCTCCCACTACCAAACAACCGACGGTGTCCGAACGAGAGGACATCTCACAGACAAAAGCCCTTGGGTACTCTTGCCGCGACCTACCTGGGTATATAGACTCGTCCCGAGGCACCTATGCTCCTCAGATCACTTTTTATTCTCCTTTGAACGATCCAACTTGCAAGTGCCGTTGATCGGCCTCTCACTTCCTCCACCTGTCCACTCGTTCGCTTCACAGTCCGCGCTTGGTTTGCTTTCCTACTCTTTTCGTTACACTTTGCCGTACTAGAACACCCCCTGCTGCTTTCCTGCTGTTTCGGAATGTTGAGCGGAGCCGTCCTCTCACTCACTATATTAGCCACTCTGTCCCTCTCCGACCTCACGCTTGGACGCATGCTCTGGCCAGAAAGGAATGGCAGAGCTGTCTTTCTAAACCCTCGTCGGTTTGAACAGGAGCATCCTCCGGTGCTCGAAAGGCTCAGCGCTGCCTGTCCCGGCCAGGTTTGTGGGGTCCTCTCTGGCGCGGCGATCACCCCTCTTCTTGCGGCGCAGCCCGAATGTTCGCAACAAGACATGGCAGATAAAATCATCGGTGTGCTACTTTTCCTCGTAACATATGTATTTTTACTGACTAGTAAACCAGATGAGAGCAAACAGTTTGATGCTGCGACGCAAGCGAACATGCTTGCTATCGCGAAGGAGTATCGCCAAGCTGAGAAGAACGTGCCTCCGGTATGTTTTGCTAATGGAGGTCCAAAGGATCGATGATAGACGGGGTTTTCTTTAATCTCTAGGACTTCTCTACCCAACCTCCTACTCCCCGCAACTCTGTCTTTTGCCAGAAAGCTGCCAAACACAAAGAGCTCAACTGCCTCGTTCAGGCGCAGGACCCAGCAAACAACCCTGATCTGTTCTTTGACCCTGCCAAAGGACAACAGTCTA
>WNGR01000043.1_pt1 | contig 170772 bp, 173 predicted proteins | sample 5407581 | NCBI WGS metagenome assembly WNGR01 (sample SAMN13153383, study PRJNA577476) | soil metagenome | isolation source: 80 cm soil or saprolite under Garry oak tree replicate 2 | place: USA:California | collected 2016-06-15
CCGAGCCGGGCCCGATCGCGCTCAACTGCCCGATCAGCGACATGTTCAGGCCCATCATCGTCGCCAACGTCGTGGCCACGGCCGAGGAAACCTGACCGAAGACCAGCACGTCGGCGTGCGAGAGAGCTCCCAGATCCGCCGGCGACGTGACGGCGCGCAGATCGAGCCGGCATTGCCACGCACCGGCATCGCCCAGCCCACCCACCTCGATCGGGCGGTCGTCGACGATCAGCACCGGCGCGTGCGAGGTACCCGGCGGCGGGAACCCGGCGCCCGGCGGCGCCACCGAGACGTCCACCCCGTGCCGGACGACCGCGCCCCACGCCTGCGGGCGAGGGCTCTGGACCCGGACCGTCGCCCCGATCGCCGCAGCGCGCATTGCGACGAGCTGCGCCGGGACAGCGCTGGCGAGCACGGCGATCCGGGTGCCTTGCGGCCGGAACAGCCGCAGCGTCACCGGCCGGTCACGGCGCATGCCGATCCGCACGCCGGACGGTTGCGCGGGCGCTTCGTCGCCGTCACGGATCTCGATCTGCATCGATCCGAACATCACGCGATCCCCTCGCTGAGGCCGAGCGGCGTCGACGCACGCAGCAGTTCGCCCTGCTCGCCGGAGAGTCGCTGCACCGGCACGCCGGCCTGGCTCAGCGCCTTACGCAGCTGCCCGGCGAGCTGCCCGGACGAGCTGTCCAGCGGCGCGCTGACACGCACGAGCAACGTGCTCTCGCTGCCGCCGCGATGCCGGGCTGGCGTCAGCACGAGTGAGGTCGCCGCGATGCGGCCGGGCAGGTACGGGATGAGTTCGCCGACCTTGCGCAACGCGACGGCCGCCGACCCGCCGACGACGACGGCCGTCGAGTAGGTACCGCCGACTCGGATGCCGCTGGCCGACTCGGCCGTCGCGGCCGCCGAGGCGTCGCCGACCACTGCTGCAGGACCGAGGCAGTCCTCGAGCGCGCGGCGCGCAGCGGTGTCGTCCAGCGTTTCGATGCGGAGCGTGGCGCTGCCGAGCACCTCCTCAGCGCGCAGCGCGCACCGGCGCAGGATCTGGTTGATCGCGGCGTCCGAACCGCCACGGGCGGCGATCCCCCCGGCCGCGATCATGGTGTCGAGCGTCAGCACGCAGTAGCGCGTCGCGCCGCGTGCCAGTAGCGGGGGCGGCGCGGTGGGCGCACCCGAGGGCACCAGCGCGGGCGTGGCGAGGCTCAGCAGGCGGACACTCGCCAGCGCGACGTCCTCGATCTCGAGCAGTGACGCGAGGCCGTCGAGCGGCACACCGGAGTCGTCGTTGAAGACGCTGTCCTGCTGCAACGCCAACGGCAGCGCCCAGGTGGTTCCGGCTCGGATGACCGCGATCGGCGAGCCGCCGGAGGTCGCGACGTCGACGACCTGGTACTGGCCGGCCAGCGAGGCCAGCCCGGTGTGCCGGCGCTGGCTGCCTCGCCGCCCGGCAAGCCGGACGCGCGACCCGAGCGCCTGGTAGAGCCAGCGCCGCTGAACGGAGACCAGGCTCAGCCCGGCGAACACGATGCCCACCGCGACGCCGACGGCGGTCCAACCGTGGCGTCCCGCGATGCCGGCAGCGATCGAACCGGCCGCGATCTCGAGCAGCACCAGCTGTGCGAGGCTAAATCGCGCGAAGCCGGCCGCGGGTCGCTGTGCCCGCTCGCTCGCGTCCTGCTGTGAGCGCCGGTGGCCACCGCCTGCGGGCTGCTGAACGGTCGGCTGCGACCATCCCTCAGACGTGCTGCTCGGCGGGCTGCCCGATGCGTATCGCGCTTCGGTCACTGGCCCTCCTCGTTTGCCGATCGGTGAACTGCCGGCGTCGCGCTCGGCATCATCGCAGGTCGTGACGATCTGGCCGAAGCCGTATCCTTTCCGGCGGTCGCTCAGACGGCGAGCGACTCGACGATCGAGGGGGCAGCGTGCAGTCACGCCGCGACCAGCTGCAGGCGTACAAGTTCCTGACCCGGCGCGCGCTCGCGGCGTTGGTGGTCGGCGAACCGGACGTGCCCGAGGCGCCGATGCGGCGGCTCTCACTCACGACGATCACGGGCATCATGGTGGCCGTCCTCGTCGTCGCCGGGTTCGCCGTGTTCGGCCTGATCCGGCCGGGCACGAACACGAAGCTCTCGAACGGGACGGTGTACATCGAGCGCGAGACCGGCGCCCAGTTCGTCCTGCTCGGCGACGGGCTGCTCCACCCGGCGCTCAACTACACCTCGGCCGTACTGGCGATCGCGGGCAACCAGGGCAAGGTCGAAGTCAAGACGGTCGCCGCGTCGACCCTCGCCCGTAAGCCGCACGGCGCGACGATCGGCATCGACGGGCTGCCGCAGACACTGCCGCGCAGCGCGTCCCGCCTGGCCGGCGCGCCGTGGACGGTCTGCTCGCAGATCAAGCAGCGCGCCATCGACGACGACTTCGCCAAGGTCACGGTCACCGTCGGCGATCTGGGCGGAGCGACCGCACTCGGGCCGGACGACGGCGTCGTCGTCTCCGCACCCGGCAGCCACCTCAGTTACCTGCTCTGGCAGGGCCAGCGCCTGCAGATCGGCTCGTCCGACCAGGATTCGGCAAGGACCGCCACCGCGCTCAACCTGAAGATCACCCAACCGGTGATCGTCGGCAACGGCCTGCTCAACGCGCTGCCGCAGGGACCATCGCTGCGCACCCCGTCCGTCCCCGACGCGGGCGCGCCGGGGCTCAAGGTCGCGGACACGAACGCCGTCGTCGGCCAACTCGTCGAGATCACCGACGACCAATCCCACGTCGTCGTGCTCAAGGACAGCGTCGCGCGCGTGACGCCGGTCGAGGCCGACCTGCTCGAGACGGTCGCGTTGACAGGGGGCAACCCGATCAGCCCGATCAAGGCGAGCAAGGCGGCGGTACTCAACCTGCCGCAGCGCGAGCTGCCGGACGATCTTGCGCATCAGTTCGACAAGCTGCCCACCCAGGCACCACAGGTCGGCGATGCGGCGACCCGGGCGGGTGGCGTCTGCGTGGTCTACGGCGCGAACTCGTCGCTGACCCTTGCCGTGCCTTCCGGCACGGCGCCGCCTGACGGGGCCAGCATCAACGGATCGCCGCAGTCGCAGCAGGGCATCGCCGATGAAGTGGACGTTCCGGCCGAGAAGGCTGCGGTGGTGGCCCCTGACAACAACTCCGCGACGAGGTTCATCGTGGCGGTGCCGGGCAAGAAGTTCGCCGTTTCGGCAGCAGACCTCGGCGGGCTGGGCTACGGATCGGCGGCGCCGCTGAAGATACCGGCGCAATGGCTGCTACTCCTGCCCACCGGGCCTGCGCTCGACCGCTCGGCGGCGCAGCGCACGGCGGCCGGATCGTGAGCTGAGCCATATCGACACCTGGCCTGCCGATGCGGCAAATGCTCGCGCAAAGTAGTGTCTGTTCTGTACGTTATTCATCGCACATGCGTCCCAATTGGGGGGGCGCTAAATCCTGGAGAAGTGAGGGACGATCGTGACCGGAGCATTCACCACTGAACAGGAGGCCATGCAGCGTGGGGCCAACGCGGTTCAGGACGCGCACCAGCAGGTGCAGGGCCTGATTCAGACCCTGAGCGGTGAGGTCGACCAGATGATGGGCGGCTGGGGTGGCCAGGCAGCCAACGCGTTCTTGGGTGTGCACGAGGCATTCACGAGCCAAGCTTCCAAGATCAACGCTGCACTCGACCGCATGCACGGGGCGCTCGTGTCGACGCACACGACATACGGCACGCAGGAGAGCGATCAGTCGCAGACGTTCACCAACATGACCGGCAACATCAACGGCTGAGCCGCCACCTACGACGCATCGAAAGGCTTCGACAAGACATGGCCGAGATCAAGGTAACTTTCGAATCCCTCCAGGCTGGCCAAGCGGGCATCCAGAAGACGTACAGCGCCTTGGTCAGCACGCTCGAGGACTTGGAGAACCAGCTCAAGCCGATGGTTTCCACCTGGACCGGTGCCGCGCAGGAGGCGTACCTGTCCTGCAAGACCGAATGGGACACCGCTGCGGCGAACCTGTCGCAGGTGCTCAACGGGATCGGTCAGGCGGTCGGCCAGGCGCACGAGAACTACCAGGCCGCGGAGCAGGCCGCGCGCAGCAACTGGAGCTGACCTTTGCAGTGGGCCGGATCGGTGAACTAGCCGATTCGGCCCATTGTGGTCGTCGTCGCCGGCGGCCATCTATTCGAGGAGGAAGACCGTGGGGGGTCCCACCAAGGGGTTCCGGGTTGATCCGGACAAACTCTCGGCCGTAGCCGACCGGGTCAAGCGGCTACACGACTCGGTGTCACTCGATCTGGGGCGCACGGGCAATGTCGTGGACTTTCAGGATTCGGCGAAGGCCGAGACCCTGACGAGCGCGCTGCAGAGCTTCTGGACGGGCGACGATGTGTTCGCCAACGCCTACGGCGAAGAACACAAAGGCGTCGTGACCACGTTCCAGCAGATGCAGCAGCAGCTTCAGGCGCTCGAGCAGACCTGCCGTGCCACGGCCGAGCAGTACCAGCACCATGACCACGCGTCCCGGCAGGACGTACTCAACTCAGACGGGGACGGGCAGGACCCGAACCCGAGCAATCCCCATCAGATCTGAGGCTGCAACGATGGCAGGCAACGAGCACACATATGAAACCGGTTCCCGCGACTTCAATGTGATCGTCGACCACTACGGAAACGCGAAAGGGACCAAGTCCGAATTCCAGGACAGCCAGCCCGAGAAGATCAACACGCTGATCGCCGGGATCTACCGGACCAACCGATTCGCCTACGAGACGCTGCAGCCAGAACTCGAAGGCATCAAGGCCGACATAATCGCCTGCTGGCAGGGCGAGAACGCCGACAAGGCGCTGAACATCGTCGCAACGCTGAGCACCGATGCCAGCACGATCGGCGATAACACCCGCAAGTGCGGCGATGCGCTCTCGACGTTCCAGTCCGACTGGATCAACTTGAAGAGCCAGGCCAGTGGCCTCTACGAGGGCGTGGCCGGCACGGGCTTCCATCAGGACAACGACGGCGCGCACCGCATCTACGACGCGTTCACCAAGTCCATGGACACCGCCATGCACACGATGCCGTCCGAGCTCGTGTACCACACGCCGCTCTCGTCCGACAAGTACGACCACGTCGGTGGTCCAGGCGGCCCGGGTCCAGGCGGCCCGGGTCCAGGCGGCTTCGGTCCCGGCACCGGCCCGGGCGGTATCGGTCCTGGTACCGGTCCCGGCATCGGCCCCGGCACTGGGCCCGGCCACGGTCCGGGTACCGGGCCAGGCGGCTATGGTCCGGGCACGGGTCCCGGTGGTATCGGTCCTGGCACCGGGGTGGACACCGGTGCCGGCTTGGCGGGCTTCGACGGCGGCGCAGGGGGCTTCGGCGCGGGTGACGCCGGTGGCGTCGGCCCAGGCGGTGGCATCGGCCCGGGCAGTGGCATCGGCGCTGGCGGCGGTGGCGCCGGGCTGAGTGGCGGTGGCGCAGGCGGAGGCGCTGGCCTCGTCGGAGGCGGTGCGGGCGCAAGTGGCGCCGGCGCCGCAGCGGCAGGAGGTCGCGGAATGATGCCGATGCACGGCGGACAAGGCGGCGACGAGGAGGAGCGCGAGCGTTCCACCTGGCTCACCGAGGACGACGACATCTGGGGCGGCGAGGACGGTCTTCCCCCGGTCTTGCAGTGAACGCTCGCACCCGCTCGAGTGCGGCCGGGCGGCGTCGCCGCCCGGCCGCACTTGTCATACGTGCCGCGTGCGCGATCGCGCTCGTCGCCACTGCAGGCGTCCTGGCGGCGCCGGCCGCGACGGCGGATCCCGGCAGCACTCAGTCCCTGCAGTGGTGGCTCGGCACGCTCGGCATGGACCAGGTCTGGCAGATCAGCAAGGGCGAGGGCGTGACAGTTGCGCTGCTCGACACCGGCGTCGACGGGTCTGACCCCAACGTCCGGGGAGCGCTCGTACCGGGCTTCGACGCCGTCGGCGCAGGCGACGGCAGGTCCGACACCGACGCGGAGTATCACGGCACCCGGCTGGCGGCGGAGATCGCCGGCCGCGGGGTCGGCAACGGCGTGATCGGCATTGCGCCGCGCGCGAAGATCATGCCGGTCATCGTCCCGAGCACGGGCGTCGACGACAACACGGTCGCCGCGCTCAACAGGCTCTCGGCGATGGACCACCCGCCGCAGGTCGTCAACATGTCCTACGGCACCGAAGTCGCGTGCCCTGATGCCGTGCAAGCGGCCGTCAAGAAAGCCGTCGACAAGGGCATGATCCTCGTGGCGGCGGCAGGCAACCAGGGCGCGACGACGAACGGCAGTGCGTTCCCGGCCAACTGCGCCGGTGTCATCGCGGTCGGGGCGTACGGCGCATACGGTGCGGACGGGCTCGACATCAAGCCGTGGAAGGGGTCCGAGCGTCAGCCGTATGTCACGCTGTCGGCGCCCGGCATTCACCTGGTTACCCACTTTCCCTCGGATCCGGCGCTGCGATACGCGACGGGCACGAGTGATTCCGCGGCGATAGTGTCCGGCAGCATCGCGATCGTCCGCGCGCATTTCCCGTCTATGCCCCCGCGGCAGATCGTCGCACGCATGATCGCGACGGCCAGGCAGTTCCAGGGCGCGCAGGGCACCCACAACAACGTGTTCGGCTGGGGTGCCGCGCGACCTCGCCACGCGCTGACCGACCATGTGTCGGCGAACGCGCCGAACCCCGTGTACGACGCGCTGGACAAGCTCGGCGGTGGCTCGCCGACGTCCGGGGCGAGCGCGTCGGCCAGCAGCTCGGCGGCCAACGCCTCGCCGACTCAGTCGGCAGGCACGAGCGCAGCAAGCGGCAGCACGAAGTCGACCGGTTCAGGTGTCCTGATCGGAGCGCTGGTCGCCCTCGCGGTGGTTGCTCTGATCATTGTGAGCCTGCTCGTCCGCGGTCGCCGGAGCGCCGCGCGAATGCGCTGAACCCGGCCGATCCGCGGCGGTCAGGGCACCATCGACTCTTCGCGCGTTCCGACGCGAGCGGACGCGCGGCCGAACCAGGAGCCACGGCGAACTACCGCTGCACCGAGCCAGGCCAGAATCGCCAGGCCGAGTAGCGCGACGCCCACCGCGAGGGCGAGGTGTTGAAGGTGCCGGTCGGGCAGCACCTGCGGCGGTGGCGGCGCGATCGCCTGTGGTTTGGTCGGCGGAGGTGCGGTGGCCGAGTCGTCGCGAACGGCGGTGACCGCCAGGTAGGGGTTGACGATGCCGTACCCGTACTGCGGGCTCGGCACGGTGAGGCCTGGCGGCGGATCGGCCGTGGCCTCCAAGCGCGCGCGGACCTGCGCGGCGGTCAGCTGCGGATGCGCGGCGCGCACCAAGGCAGCCGCTCCGCTCACGTAGGGCGCCGCGAAACTCGTACCGTCCTGCGCCAGGTAGCCCGACTTGGGCGCAGGCGTCTCGACCTTCACGCCCGGTGCCGCCAAGTCGATATAGCGACCGGTCCCGGAGAAGTTCGCGACGGCGTCCTGGCGGTCGCTCGCGGCAACCGCAAGCACGGTCGGGTAGGCCGCCGGATACGCGGTCTGGTTGGCGTTGGCGCCGTCGTCGCTCGCGGCGGCAACCACGACGACGTCGTGCGCTTCTGCCCGGTCGATCGCCTGCCGCAACGATGCAACGTCAGAGCTCGTCGCGATGGAGATGTTGATGACGCCGACGTGCGCGGCAATCGCGGCATCGATCGCGTCGGCGATGGCCTGCGGAGCGATGCCCTGGTTCTGGTCAGTGACCTTGATCGGCATGATGCTCGCCTTCGGCGCGACGCCGGTGAAGGCGATGGTGCGGACCTGCGGTGCCGCAACGATGCCCGCGACCGCCGTGCCGTGCCCGACGCAGTCGCGGGTATCAGTCGGCCCAGCCCTCGCGATCACGTTCGCACCCGGCACGTAGTGGATCAGCCGCATCTGCGACTGCTCGGTGTTGACACCGCTGTCGATCACCGCCACGGTGACGCTGGCGCCCTGGGTGACGGTCCACGCACGGTCGAAGCCGAGCCGTGTTTGCGCCCAGGGCACGTCACCCGGCTCCGGTCCGCCGAGCTTGACGTTGCACGTGCCCGGAGCCGCCTGCGCCGGCGCGGCCGGGCTGATGAGCGCGACACCGAGCACCAGCGCGGCGGCTACGCGAGACCCTGGCAGAAGTCGGTTCATAGCGGCTACAGCTTGGCAGATGCCGCGAAGCGGCGAAGCGGGAGCGTGCGCGCTTACGGTACCTGCGCTCGTCGCGGCAGGCGCCGATCGATCCGGCCGGCGACGTCAGCCCAGATCGGCAACGTGACGACGGGCAGGAGCGCGATGCCGATGCACGCCCCGCCGATGAAGTCGCTGATCCAGTGGAAATTGAGCAGCGTCATCCCGACGATGACCGACCCCGGCCCGATGTTCCGCACGATGCGCAACGCTCTGGTGACCGCGGCAGGTGCCCCGGCTCGGGCGGCACTCCAGGCGACGATGCCCCAGACCAGGATCGCGTTCGGAAGGTGACCCGACGGGTAGGAGTCCCTGCCGTCGTGCGGTCCCGGTATCGGGGCAGGTCTGGTCACCGTGCCCTTCAGCGCGTAGACCACGACAGTCAACAGCACCAGCGCGAGCAGGTAGCGCAGGGCGAACTCGCTGGTTCGCGTGCGCCAAGTCAGATAGGCGATCACCGGGACGGTGATCAGCAGGACCAGTCCGCGCTGGCCGAACAACGTCAGCGCCAAGGCCAACGGCCGGCCCACATAATTGTGCCGCAGATCCCAGTCGATCATCCGCCGCGAGACGGCGTTATCGAGATCGATCAGCACCCCGTGGTGGATGACGTCGAGGGTCGTCAGTACCAGCACTACGACGGCGACGCCGACGAGCCACCACGGCGGCACGCCGCCAGGACGGGCTTGGGCTAGCCGCGGATGGTCATTCCGCACTCGGCTTGGATGTCTCGGGATCTGGCCTGTCCGCCGCGACGGGCGGCACCGGCGCCGGCTCGGCCTTCTGCTCGATCGCCTTGGGCTCAGCCTTGTTTGCGTCGCGGGCCTTGTCGTCCTCGCTCATGCCCTTCATCTCCGTCTTGAAGATGCGCAGCGACTTTCCGACCGAGCGGGCCATGTCGGGCAGTTGCTTCCATCCGAAGAACAGGATGGCGGCGACGATGAGCAGCGGGATGAGGTGTCCCGGGGCGAATAGTTCGGGCATGACCGGCTTCCTTCGGGTGGGCCAGCGTACGGCTATGAGAGTACGCCAGCCGCCGCGGCGAATGGCTGCAGAGCGGCCGCCAGATCGCCGTTCACCCGGGCGTTGACCAGCGTTCCCGTGGGCAGATGATCGACGGAGAGCACCTCGCCGCTCTCGTGCATGCGCGCCACGAGGTCGCCCCGTGCGTACGGAACGAGCACGGTGACCGTGACGTCGGGACGCGGCAACCGCTCGTCGACCACCGACTCCAGCTTGTCGATGCCGTCGCCGGTCAGCGCCGAGACGAACAGCGCCTCGGGGAACAGCCTGCGCAGGCGGATCAGCATGTCGGCATCCGCGGCATCGGCCTTGTTGAAGACCAGCTGTTCCGGGACGCCGAGCGCGTCGATGTCGGCGAGCACCTCACGCACGGCGCGGATCTGGGCTTCGGGGTCGACGTCGGACGCATCGACGACGTGCACGATCAGGTCGGCCCGGCCGACTTCCTCGAGGGTCGACCGGAATGCCTCTACGAGCTGATGCGGCAGATGCCGGACGAAGCCGACCGTGTCGGCAAGGGTGTACACCCGCCCGTCGGCGGTCTGACTGCGCCGCACGGTCGGATCGAGGGTCGCGAACAGTGCGTTCTCGACCAGCACGCCCGCTCCGGTGAGCCGGTTGAGCAGCGAGGACTTGCCCGCGTTGGTGTACCCGGCGAGCACGACGCTCGGCAGCCGCCGCTCGACACGCTGCGCGCGCTTGGCGTCGCGGGACGTCTTCATGTGCGCGATCTGCTTGCGCAGCTTGGCCATTCGCGCGGTGATCCGCCGCCGGTCGATCTCCAGCTTGGTCTCGCCGGGGCCACGCCCGCCGATGCCCAGGCCGCCGGCAGCGCGTCCGCCGACCTGCCGGGAGAGCGACTCGCCCCAGCCACGCAGGCGAGGGAGCAGGTACTGCATCTGCGCGAGCTCGACCTGTGCCTTGCCTTCCTTGGATCGCGCGTGCTGGGCGAAGATGTCGAGGATCAGCGCCGTGCGGTCGACGACCTTCACCTTGACGACGTCCTCGAGCTGGCGTAGCTGGCCCGGGGTGAGCTCGCCGTCGCAGATGACGGTGTCGGCATTGCGGGCGCTGACGATGTCGCGCAGCTCCTTGGCCTTGCCCGAACCGATGTAGGTGGCCGGATCCGGACGATCGCGATGCTGGATCAGCGCCTCGAGGACGTCTGATCCCGCGGTCTCGGCCAGGCGAGCCAGCTCGATCATCGAGTTCTCGGCGTCGATGAGCGTCCCGCCCGTCCAGACGCCGACCAGCACGACGCGCTCGAGGCGAAGCTGCCGGTACTCGACCTCGCTGATGTCGGCGAGTTCGGTCGACAGGCCGGCCACGCGGCGCAGCGCCTGCCGGTCGGCAAGTTCGTATGAGCCTGTGGACTCGTCGTATGAGGCGGTGTCGCCTGGAAGGTCGCCGGGAATTTCAGTCATCGTCCATCCATCGTGACACGCCCTGCGGCCGGGCCGCGAACGATTAGCCGACGGCGGCGAGCCATGCAGCGTCGAGCTCGATCTCGGCGACCAGCACTGCCGGGCCGGTCATGTGGATCGAACCGTCCGCGCGCCACGTGACGTGGCAGGATCCGCCCGGGACGTCCACCCGCCAGGTCGTCCCGTCGCCACCGGCCGCACCGTCGGCTAGCGCCGCGGCAACCACCACCGCGCAGATGCCGGTTCCGCAGGAACGGGTCTCGCCGACGCCACGCTCGTGCACCCGCATGACGAGGTGCCGCTCACCGGCACGGACGGCGAACTCGACATTCTGCCCATCCGGGCGTGACGGCGCGACGAGCGGCGCGCGGGCGAGATCGAGCGCGTCGAGGGTGGCCCGATCGGGCAGTGATACGACGACGTGCGGGTTGGGCATCTTGACAACCACCCCGGCGAGATGGTCGACGGACGAGGCGGCGGTGACGACCGGCCGGTCGGCGAGAGCCAGCGGCATTCCCATGTCCACGATGACGTCACCCTCGTCCGTGAGCCATGTGCGCCTGACTCCGCCACGTGTCGCCACCGCCGCAACATGATCAACGAGGCCGACCGCCCGCAGGTATCGGACGAATACGCGGACGCCGTTGCCGCACATCGAGGCGATCGATCCGTCCGCATTGCGGTAGTCCATGAAGTATGGGGCTTCGGCGGCAATCTCCTTGAAGTCCGGCTCGTCGGACATCAGCTCGGTACGGATGACGCGCAGCACACCGTCGGCGCCGATTCCGGCGTGTCGATCGCAGAGGGCCCGCACCAGGCGGGGCGTGAGATCGAGCAGCCCGTCGAGGTCGGGCACCAGGACGAAGTCGTTCTCGGTCCCGTGCCCCTTGATCACCCTGACGGTCGGCGCCATGCGACCAGCCTAGGGCTGCGACGGTCGCACGGCGTCCAGGACGCGGTCGAGCAGGCCGTCGGCCGCGGCGTCGAACCAGCGCACGCGCGGGTCGCGGCGAAACCAGGACCGCTGCCGGCGGACGAAGCGCCGGGTCGCCCGCACGGTGGCTTCGACGGCCGCGGGCACGTCGCCGACGAGGTTGCCCGCGTCGTCCAGGCAGCCGAGCAGCTGGGAGTAGCCGAGGGCCTTGCCGGCGGTCGGGCTGTCGCGAAGTCCAGCCGGCAGCAGGGCGCGCACCTCGTGCAGGAACCCGGCGGCCATCATTGCGTGCACGCGCTGCTCGACCCGATCGTCGAGGTCGTCGCGGTCGAGGCCGATCTGCACGCAGTCATACACCGACTCGAACGCCGGCATGGACGCGACGAACGGGCCTCCTGTCAGCTCGATGACCTCCAGGGCACGGACGATCCGACGGCCGTTGCTCGGCAAGATCGACGCGGCAGCGGCGGCGTCCAGGGTGGCCAGGCGGGTGTGCAGCGCAGGCGCTCCGACGGCGTGCAGCTCGGCGTAGAGGCGCGAGCGGATCTCGGGCGACTCGCCGGGGAACTCCAGGTGATCGAGCGCGCCGCGCAGGTACAGGCCCGACCCGCCGACGAGTATCGGCAGGCGCGCGCGCCCGTGGATTTCGGCGATTGTGGTTCGGGCGAGTGCCTGGTACTCGGCGACGGCGGCAGACTTGCGAATCGGCCAGATGTCGAGCAGGTGATGCGGCACACCCTGGCGTTCGCCGGTCGGCAGCTTGGCTGTGCCGATGTCCATGCCGGCGTAGAGCTGCATCGAGTCGGCGTTGACGATCTCACCGTCCAGGCGCTGCGCGAGAGCCACGGCGAGCTGCGACTTGCCGGTGGCCGTGGGCCCGACGACGGCGAGCACCGGCTGGTCAGCCACGGGCAAGCCAGTGCGCCACGAAGTACCCGACGCCGTACGGCGCCGCCGCGTAGAGCAGCTCGGCGTCGAACTCGCTACCTGCGAGCAATGCGCCGGCCGCGCGCCAGGCCGGTACGCCGGCCGCGAGCAGCTCGGCGCCCAGCGGCTCGTCCAGGTTCGCGAGAGCCTCACCGTCGCCGTCGCGCAACGCGTCCACGACCACTGTGTCGAACGGCTCGGCGCGCTCGTCCAGATATCCGGGCGCGGTCCTGGACCGGCGCGCGCTGCCGTCGCCCATGACGACGAGCCCGACCCGTTCGCTCTCGGCCAGGGCCAGTAGGTCCAGCGCGGCACGCGTCGACGCGAACTCGGGACCGACCGAGAAGCCGACCGCCCCGGTCCGATCCCCCATCGCCTGCGCCACCAGCCAGGCGCCGACGGTCAACGAGAGCGGCAGCTCGACCGACCCACCGCACGCCGGCGAGCCGAGCTGCACGTCGACGGCGACCCCGTGCCCGGACAGGCTCCCCCGTGCAACCGGAGAGTGGAACGCCGATGTCGGCGCGGCGCCGATCAGGACGAGCCGGTCGGCCGCTGTGTGAACGCTCGTCAGCGCGTTTCGGCAGGCGTCGCGGACCGGCTCGAGCTCGGCCGCCGCGCCGCCCGCGAGATCGGGAACAAGAAGCGGCGGATAGGGGCAGAACGCCGCGGCAGCGATCACGCCTGAACACTAACCGGACGCGGCTTGGCCTCATCGTGTCTAATGCACAGTCATGAGTTCGGAGTGGGGACGCATCGACGCGGACGGCACCGTGTACGTCCGCACTGCCGACGGCGAACGCGCCGTCGGTTCGTGGCAGGCCGGCGATGCCGAGGCTGGACTGGCCTACTACATGCGTCACTACGACGATCTCGCGACCGAAGTCACCCTGCTCGAACAGCGCCTCGCTTCCGGTGCGGCCGACCCCGCGTCGACCCGCACGCACGCTACCGAGCTGAAAGACCAGTTGCCCACTGCCGCCGCGGTCGGCGACCTCGCGGCGCTCGACACGCGGCTCGCTGCACTCATCGCGGCAGCCGAGGAGAAGATCGGCGCCAACGCCGCGGCACGCGAGCAGGCACGCGCCAATGCGATCGCGGCGAAGGAGAAGCTCGCCGCAGAGGCCGAGCAGATCGCCGAGTCCGGCACGTCGTGGAAGGCCTCCGGCGACCGGCTGCGCGCGATCGTCGACGAGTGGAAGCAGATCAAGGGCATCGACCGCAAGACCGACGACGCGCTGTGGAAGCGGTTCGCCGCGGCCCGCGACGCCTTCGGCAAGCGCCGCGGCCAGCACTTCGCGCAGCTCGACGCCGAGCGAGGCGCGGCGCGTGCCGCGAAGGACAAGCTGATCGAGCGGGCCGAAGAACTCGCCCAGTCCTCGGACTGGAAGGAAACCGCCGCCGCCATGCGCGATCTGATGGCCGAGTGGAAGGCAGCGGGCCGCGCCGGGCGCGACGCGGAAGAGGCGCTGTGGACGCGCTTTCGCGCAGCCCAGGACACGTTCTTCGCCCGCCGGTCGACCACCTTCGCCGAGCGCGACGCGGAGCAGACGGAGAACCAGCGCAAGAAGGAAGCCGTCGTCGCGGAAACCGAGGCGCTCGACATCAGCGATCCGAAGGCGGCGCAGGCTGCCTTGCGGTCGCTGCAGAGTCGCTACGACGAGATCGGGCATGTGCCGCGAGAGGTGATGCGCCCGCTCGATGACCGGATGCGTGCCGCTGAGCAGCGCGTCCGCGCCGCCGTCGACGCGGAGTGGGCACGTGGCAGTGCCGCGTCCAACCCGTTCCTCGCCGAGCTGCTCGCCCGCCTCGCCGAGGCCGAGGCCAAGCTCGAACGGGCCCGGCACTCCGGCGACGCCGCCCGCATCGCGAAGGCCGAGGCCGAGGTGGCTCAGCGCCGCTCGCTCATCCCTGAGTGATCAGCGCCGTATCCTCGACGCGTCATGCCGACCTACTCCGTGCGCACTTACGGGTGCCAGATGAACGTCCACGACTCCGAGCGGCTGTCCGGCCTGCTCGAGGAGGCGGGCTACTCGCGCGCGGAGACGGCCGGTGACGATGTCGATCTGGTCGTGCTGAACACGTGCGCGGTGCGCGAGAACGCCGACAACCGCCTGTACGGCAACCTCGGCCAGCTCTATCCCGCCAAGCAACGCCGTCCCGGCATGCAGATCGCGGTTGGCGGCTGCCTGGCGCAGAAGGACCGCGGCACGATCGTCGAGCGCGCGCCGTGGGTCGACGTCGTCTTCGGCACGCACAACCTCGCGTCCCTGCCGGTGCTGCTCGAACGGGCGCGGCATAATGCAGAGGCGCAGGTCGAGATCGTCGAGACGCTGCAGAACTTCCCGTCGGATCTGCCCACTCGACGAGAATCCCCTTATAGCGCATGGGTTTCCATCTCTGTCGGCTGCGACAACAGGTGCACGTTCTGCATCGTGCCGAGCCTGCGCGGGGCCGAGACCGACCGGCGTCCCGGCGACGTGCTCGCCGAGATCCGGGCGCTTGCCGAGTCGGGCGTCGTCGAGATCACGCTGCTGGGCCAGAACGTCAACTCCTATGGCCGCTCGTTCGGCGACCGGTTCGCGTTCGGCAAGCTGCTGCGCGCGTGTGGCGAGATCGACGGCCTGGAGCGGGTGCGCTTCACCAGCCCGCACCCGCGCGACTTCACCGACGACGTGATCGACGCGATGGCGAGCACGCCGAACGTCTGCCCGCAACTGCACATGCCGATGCAGTCCGGATCCGACGCGGTACTCAAGGCGATGCGCCGCTCGTACCGGCAACAGCGCTACCTGGACATCATCGGCCGGGTGCGAGCCGCCATGCAGGACGCCGCGATCACGACCGACATCATCGTCGGCTTCCCCGGCGAGACCGACGACGACTTCGAGCAGACGCTGCACGTCGTGCGCGAGGCGCGATTCGCGAGCGCGTTCACGTTCCAGTACTCGAAGCGTCCCGGTACGCCCGCCGCCGCGATGGACGGCCAGGTACCCAAGCCCGTCGTGCAGGAGCGCTACGAGCGGCTCATCGCGCTGCAGGATCAGATCTCCTGGGACGCCGGCCGCGCTCTGATCGGGCGCGAGGTCGAGGTGCTGGTCAGCCCCGGCGAGGGGCGCAAGGACGGCGCCACCGGGCGCGTCTCCGGACGTGCGCGGGACGGTCGGCTCGTGCACGTCGCGACGGGCGGGGTCGCCGTCGAGCCCGGCGACACCGTCACCGCACGGATAACGTCGGCCGCGCCGCACCACCTGGTGGCCGACTCCGGCCTCGTCGCGCACCGCCGCTGGCGTGGTCACAGTGCCGGCGGCCATCGGCCGCTGCTCACCATCGGGACCCGTGAGCGCGCCTTGTGATCAAGGCGCTTTCGGTCGCCGCCCTGCTCCTCGCAACGGTCCTCGTCGGGTGCTCCAGCGATGCCGGGTCGCATTCGAAGACGCTCACCCTCTACACGTGCGCCAACGACGCCGTCGAGCAGGCCGTCGTCAAGGCGTACGAGCAAGGGCACTCCGGCAGCAAGGTCGACGTGTTCCGCGCGCCGACCGGACAGCTCAACGCCCGCGTCGCGGCCGACGTGCGTGGCGGCGGCATCAGGGCCGACGTCATCTGGGCATGCGACCCGCTGACCATGCACGGCTACGACGCGCAGGGCCTGATCCGCGCCTGGACGCCGCCGGCCACCCCGAGCGCCGCGTACCGGACTGCGAACTCGGTCGGGGTCGACGTGCTGTACCTGGTTGCCGTCGTGCACAAGGGCGTGCCGCCGCCGGCTTCGTGGGCCGACCTCGCGCAACCGCAGTACCGGGGCGGCGTCGCCGTGCCGAGTCCCAGCTTCGCCGCGTCGGCGCTCGGGGCGCTTGGCTATTTCGCCGCCGCGCCCGGTTATGGCATGTCGTACTACGGGCAGCTGAAGGCCAACGGCGCCAAGCAGGTCAACAGCCCCGACACCGTGTTGACCGGCGTCGCGCTGGGCACCTACCTCGCCGGGTTCACGCTCGCGAACTCCGCCTACGCCGCGCAGCGGAAGGGCTCGCCGATCGAGGTCATCTGGCCCACGCCAGGCGCGATCGCGATCCCGGCGCCGATCGGCGTTACGGCGAAGAAGCATCCGTCACCGCAGGCAGCGGACTTCGCGGCGTTCACGGCCGGCCCTGCCGGGCAGGCAGCGATCGCACACGCCGGGGCGTACGTGCCCACCCCGGGGCTGCCCGGCCCGCCGCTCCCCGCCGGGAGCCCGATCGTCTCCCCAGACTGGACGGCAATGTTCGGTGACTCGGCGACGCTGCTCGCCCGTTACGCGAAGGTCTTCGGCAGCTGACATGCCCGGCCGAGCGCGGGCTCTCGGCGCCGAGCGGCTCGCGATCGGCGTCGTGTTGCTGGCCGTTGCCGTGCTCGTCGTCGTGCCGATCACTCGGCTGGCCAAGGCGAGCACCGTCGCGTCGGTCGGTCGTGTCCTGCGCTCCCCTGGGCTGTCGACCGCGGCGTGGCACACCGTGCTGGTGGCCGTGGTCGTCACCGCCATTGCCGTGCCGCTCGGCGCGGCGACGGCGTTGCTGCTGCGACGTCCTGAGCTGCCGGCTCGACGCACGCTGCGCGTCGCCGTGGTACTGCCGCTCGTCGTCCCGCAGTTCGTGCTCGGCTACAGCTGGAGCCAGGCGTACGCGCGCGCGGGCTTCACCGACAGCGTGCTCGGCATTCACTGGGACGGCCTGATCGGGCCGGTCGGCGTCATCGTGGTGCTCGCCGTGAACGCCGTGCCGGTCGGCTACCTGCTGGCCACTGCCGGGCTGGTCACCCGCGCACAGCCCGAACTCGAACGCGCGGCCCGGGCCTCAGGCGCGACGGCGTGGACGGCGCTGCGCACGGTGACGTTGCCGCTGCTGCGACCGGCACTGGCCGCTGCCGGGGTGCTCACGTTCGTCGCCACGCTGGAGAGCTTCGCGGTTCCGCAGGTGCTCGGCACGCCGGCCGGGTTCTCGACACTGACCACGCGGATCTACGTCGACCTGTCACTGGGCAGCGATCCGGCTTCGTTCACCGACGCCGTGACGCTGGCGCTCGGGCTCGTGCTGATCGCGGCGCTCGTGCTCGTCCCCGCCGATGTCGTGCTGGCGCCGCGGCTGCGCGCCGAGCGCAGCGGTCAGCCGGCGGGGCCGGCCCAGCGGCCGCGGCGGACGTGGCGTTCCTACGCCGCCGCCGGCGCGCTCGGGGGGTACGTGCTGCTCGTCGCGCTACTGCCACTGCTCGCCCTGGTAGCGGCGTCGATCACCCGGGCCGTCGGCCTCCCGCCCACATCGGGCAACTGGACGCTCGCGAACTTCCACGCCGTGCTCAACGGCACGACGACCGGAGCGCTGCGACACAGCCTGGAGCTCGCCGTCGCCGCCGCTACCCTGCTCGTCGTCCTCGGCGCGCTGAGCGCCGTGCTCGAACGTCGCCGGTCCGGCCGACTGCTCGCGACGGCGGCCACACTGACGTTCGTGATCCCCGGCTCGACGCTCGCCGTTGCCGTCCTCATCGCGTACGGGCGCTGGTTCGACGGCACCCTCACGCTGATCCTGGTCGCCTACCTGGCCAAGCTCTGGGCGCTCGCGCACCGGCCGATCACCGGCGCGCTCGACCGGTTTCCGGCCGCCGAGTGGCAGGCGGCCCGGGCGAGCGGCGCGGCCCCGCCCACCGCGGTACGCACGATCTGGCTTCCTGCGCTCGCGCCGGCGCTGCTCGGCGCGTGGCTGCTGGTGTTCGTGACGGCGCTGCACGAGGTCACGATGTCCAGCCTGCTCTACTCGACGCGCAGCCAGACACTTGCCGTCGTCGTGCTGAACAGCCAGGAACTCGGTGACGTCGGGCGGACCGCAGCGCTGTCGGTGCTGCTGACCATCCTGCTGCTGGCCGCGGTGCTGCCGGCCTGGGCCGTGGTGCACGCGCGCAACCGATGGCGGGCGCCGCGGCAGGAGGTGGCCGGTGCCCTCTGAACCTGCGCTGCGCTGCCGAGGGCTGCGCGTCGACTACAGCGACGTGCCGGCAGTGCGTGACCTCGACCTGGACGTCGGCCCCGGCGAGATCGTCGCGCTGCTCGGGCCGTCCGGCTCCGGGAAGTCGACGCTGCTGCACGCGGTCGCCGGGCTCGTCGCGCCGTCCGCTGGTGAGATCTGGCTGGCCGGCCGCCGCGTCGCCGATGCGAGTGCGAGCGAGCCGCCCGAGCGGCGCGACATCGGCACGGTGTTCCAGAACTTCGCGCTCTGGCCGCACCTGGACGTCCTCGACACGGTCGCCTACCCGATGCGCCGCGCCGGGCGCAGCCGTCCACGGGCACGGGCGGGCGCCGCCGCGATACTCGACCTGCTCGGCCTCGGCGAGCTGGCGCATCGGCGTCCGGCCGAGCTGTCGGGAGGCGAGCAGCAACGAGTCGGCCTGGCTCGCGCGCTCGCGCGCAACGCGGGGCTGTACCTGCTGGACGAGCCGACCGCGCACCTGGACGCCCACCTGCGCGCGGCGTTCCTGGGCGAGGTCCGCGCCAGGCAACGCGACAGCGGCGCGGCCGTCCTGTACGCCACGCACGACGCTGCCGAGGCGCTCGCGCTCGCCGACCGGGTTGCCCTGCTCGACGGCGGCCGGCTGCTCCAGGTCGGCAGCCCGTCGCAGGTGTACGACGAGCCGGTCAGCGCTGCGGCGGCGGCGCTCACCGGGCCGGTGTCGGTGCTGCGCGCTCGCGTCGGGCCGGCCGGCGATGCGCTGGTGGCCATCGAGATCGGCGACGCGACCGCCACCGTCGCCGGGCGCGCATCCGGGCCGCCACACACCCGGCAGATACTGCTGCGCCCGGAGTGGACGAGCCTCGGCGGCCCGTTCGAGGGGCGCGTCGACGCCGCCTGGTTCCGCGGCTCGCACGTCGACCACGAGGTGCGGTCTGACGCGGGACCGGTCCTGGTGCGCGAGACGGACGCGCCCCGGCGCGTAGCCGGTGAGACGCTCTCGTGGGGCATCCGACGCGCCTGGCTGCTGCCCGACGAGGCGGCCGAGCCTCAGCCCAGCGCCGCCGTCGCTCCGGGGTGATCGAGCCGTTCGTTGACGAGGGTCAGGTGGTACTGCGTGTAGTGGCGCAGCGCGCCGAGCTGTCGAGCACTGAGCCGGTCGCAGATCCACTCCCAGTGCAACGAGACCCAGTCGTCGACGGCGAGGTCGCGCACGAGCCCGGCACCGTCGAGTGAGCGCACCGCGGTTTCGCGAACCGGGGCGCCGAGGCCCAGCCGCCGGCCGTCCCAGGTGAGCGGCCGGGACTCGACGATCACCTCGTCGCCGGCGATCTCGCGGACCTGACCCCAGCGGATCCGGCAACGGTCGAGCACCGTCAGCGCCCGCGCGCCGCGCCGGTCGTCGCCCAGCAGCCCGACCCACGGGTAGATGCAGAACACGTGGTAGCTGTGGTGCGGCATCCCGCCCGCGACGACGCTCTCGGCGAGGCTGGCGAACTGCAGGCCGGTCTTGTGCCGGAACCGTTCCTCCATCGAGTCGCCGAGCGGGCGAGTGCCGACCTGGTCGAGCAGCGAGTTGCCGACCCAGTAGGCCTCGACGACGCGCCGGTCGAGCGGATCGCGAATGCCGGTGGCGCCGGCGATCAGCTCCAGGTACGGCCACGCGCCGGCGAACTGCTTCGCGAGCGCGCGCAGGCCGTCGTCGACCACGGAGCCTGCGCCGTACTCGAAGAAGCTCTGCGAGTCGGCCGGTCCGCAGTAGCCGTGATGGTTCGGCGGGAACGCGTAGCGGACGAACAGGATCGGTCCGGGGGTGAGCCGTGGAGCGGTCACGTGGCCGGATCCGTGCCGAAGACGTCGAGCACCTCTCGTGCCTGCTCGGCGGTCATCCGCTCGAGCGCGAAACCGCTGTGGATGAGCAGGTACTCGCCGACCGCGGGCGGCTCGTCCAGCAGGAACCCGACGTTGATCTCGCGGACCACGCCGCCGACGTCGACGCGGGCGACATCACCGCCCGGCTCGACGCTCAACACCCGTCCCGGCATACCGAGGCACATGTTCCCTCCTGAGGCGCCAACGCTACCCCGGCGGGTTCTTGCGCGAATACAGGTCGCGTAGATAGTCTGCGCGTAGACTATCTACGGAAGCGAGGAGGAGCAGCCATGTGGACGCACGAGCACACCGTGGAGACCGAGCTCCCGCCCGAGGCGATCTGGCAGGTGCTGTCCGACGTCGACGGCTGGACGTCCTGGGACACGTCCATGGAGCAGGTCACCCTGCTCGGCCCGTTCGCGGTCGGCACCGAGATCGCGATGACGCCGAAGGGGCAGGATCCTGTCCGGTCGACGATCGCCGCGATCGAGCCGAACCGCCTGTACGTGGACGAGGTCGGCTTCGGTGACCTGACGTTGCGCTTCACCCACACGCTGACCCGGCTCGATTCGGGCGGCACGCGGCTGACGCACCAGCTCACGATCAGCGGCCCGGCCGCGGACGAAGCAGGCCCGACCCTCGGCCCACAGATCACCGAGGACTTCCCCGAGGCGATGGCGGCCCTGGTGGCGGCGGCAGACGCACGATGACGAGATTCGCGGGCGGCCCGGACGAGAGCCCGGGCTTCCTGCTGTGGCACGCCACTCTGCGCTGGCAGCGCGCAATCGCCGCCGCTCTCGCGCCGCTGGGCCTTACCCACGTCCAGTTCGTCCTGCTCGCCTGTGCCTGGTGGCTCAACGATCAGGGCCACACCCCCAACCAGCTGACCCTCGCAGCACAGGCCGGCACCGACGTGAAGATGACGTCCCAGGTGCTGCGCAGGCTCGAGGCGAAGGGACTGATCGAGCGGCGCACCGATCCGCACGACACCCGGGCCAGGACGCTGCACATCACCGCCCGTGGCAGCGCACTTGCCCGCAAAGCGATCGCGGCGGTCGAGCAGGCAGACGACACGTTCTTCGGCCCGACCACGGCGACGTTCGTCCGCACGCTGCGCCGCCTCGGGCAACGCGCAGCGGTCTGATCCCGCTGTAGTTTTCCGTTGTGACGCCGACGCAGCTGCGAGCCTTTGCCGCGGTCGTGCGGCTCGGCTCGGTGAAGCAGGCGGCCGCCGAGCTCGGCGTGTCCGAGTCGGCGGTGTCGCTGCATGTCGGCCAGCTGCGCAAGGAGCTCGGCGATCAGCTGTTCACCCGCACCGCCGCGGGTCTCGCGTTCACGCCGGGCGGCCTGCGGCTGGCCAGCCGGGGTGCCGAGATGCTCGGCTTGCAGGACCGGACGATCCGCGAAGTCAGCCAGGCCGGCAGCGGGCGGCGGTTGTTGCGAGTGGCCGCGGCGAGCCTGTTCGCCGAGCACGCGGCCCCCGGCCTGATCGAGCTGTTCGCCGCACGCGCCGATGACCTCGACGTCGAGCTGAGCGTGCGCAGCCCGCACCAGTTCAGCACCCTGCTGCTCAGCCGGGCGGTTGACGTGGCGATCGGCCCGGCACCTGGCAACCTGGACGCGACGGTGATCTGCCGGCCGATCCTGAACTACCAGATCGTGGTGGTCGCCAGCCCGGATCATCCGCTGAGCAAAGTGCATGCCGGTCCCAGCCAGTTGCGTGAGCAGACCTGGCTGCTCGGCCCGTCGGCGGCATCGGACGTCGGCGTCGTGCCGGACCTGCTGCGCCGGATCAACGTCCCGGAGAGCCGTCAGCGGATCTTCCAGAGTCACGCCGCCGCGCTGGAGGAGGCCAAGCGCAACAACGGTGTCGCCCTCGCCGTGTCGTTCGCCGTCGCGCGCGACCTGGCCTCCGGCGGTCTGGTGCGGATCGCCGGGCCGGCCTTGCAGACCGAAGGCGTCTGGAACGCGCTGACCCTGCCCGAGCAGAGCAGCCTGTCGGCCACCGCGGAGCTGATGCGCTTCGTCACCACGCCGCGAGCCACCCAGGCGATGCTGCGCGGATCAGGCGTGAACGTCGGACACTTCCGCCCATCCGTGTACGTCACGCTGTGGAGCTGATCGCCGCACCCAGCTGGGCCAGCGAGCGGAACGTGTCGGCCGGCAGCATCTCGTCGCAATAGGGCAGCGCTGCGGCCATCGTTGCGACAAGCGGCTCGAACCGCGGCGCCCCGGCTCGCGGGTTCATCCAGATCACCCGGTACGCCCGGCGGCGCAGCCGGGCCATCGCGGCGGCGAGCCGCTCGGGCGGGTCGCTGTCCCAGCCGTCGGAGCCGATGATCACGACCGCGCCGCGGGTCGATCCGCCGTGATGCGACGACAGCAGCGCCTGCACGTTGGACGCGATGCGCGTACCGCCGAAGCGGTCGGTGACCTTCGCGGTCGCCTGCTCGATGGCAACCGCCGCCGACTTGTGGGCCAGCACGGCGGTCAGCCTGGTCAGTGACGTCGCGAACGCGAAGACCTCGGCGTCGGCGCGCAGGGCCAGGCCGCGCATCAGGTGCAGGTACGCCGCCGCCTGAGCCTGCATGGACTGGCTGACGTCGCACAGCATGACCACACGTCGCGGCTTGCGAAGCTGCCGGACGCGGATCAGCTCGATCGGCTCCCACCCGGTACGGCGTGATCGGGCGATCGTGGGCCGGACGGCGATCCCGTGGCCGGTCGGGTCGACGGCAAGGCGGCGGGTGCGGCGCACCGGCCAGCCGACGAGCGCCGACTCGAGCCAGCGGCCGAGCAGCTCCACCTCGTCCGGGCTGAGCTGCTCGAACGGGACGTCCGGCAGGCCGGCCAGCTCGCTGGGCAGCCGTTCGGGCACGCCATGCGCGCTCGCGGCGTCCTCGGCCCCTGCGACGGCCGGCGGCAGCGTCGCCCACGGCAGGCCACCGGCGTCCGCCAGATCGGACGCGGCGCCTGGCGCGGGAGCGTGAGCGCCGGCCGTCGGTGCGAGCGGCTTGCGGCGGGCGTTCGGATCGAGAGCCAGCGTGACGTCAGCGAAAATCTCGCCGAACACCGCGTCGAATGCCTCGATCTCGGCGCGCTGGCGGACCAGGCTGATCCGCGCGAGCCAGTAGAGCCGCGACAGCGACTCGGGACGCTGCGCCACCAGCGCGCGAGTCAGATCCTCGATGCCGGTGAAGCCGACCGGCACGCCGCGCTGGCGCAGTCGCAACGCGAAGGCCACCGCGAACGAGGCTTGGTCGACACCTCGTAGCAGGGCAGCCGGGCTACTTGACAATGGCGTAGACGACCAGGGCGACGATGATCGCGACGACGACCACGACCGGCAGCGCGCGCTTGTAGATGGACGGCCCGGCGACGCTCATCAGGTGAAGCGGCTCGGCCTCGGCGGCCGGCGCGGCGGCCTCATCCGCGACCGCGTCCGCCTCGGCGGGGGCGCTCACCTTCTGTTCCAGGCACTCGACGAACTGGCCGAGCAGCTTGGTGGACACCTCCTTGATCATGCCGCTGCCGAACTGCGCGATCTTGCCGGAGATCTTCAGATCGGTGTCGACGCTGACCACAGTGCGCGGGCCGTCGGCGCGGAGCTGCGCGCTGATGGCGGCCGAGGCGTTGCCCGCGCCGCGCGAGTCGCGTCCCTTGGCGTCGATGACGGCGTGGTAGGTCGCGTCGTCCTTCTCGACGAACCGCGCGGTGCCCGCGTACTCGGACGTGACCGGGCCGACCTTGACCTTCACCTTGCCGGAGTACACGTCACCCTCGACGCCCGTCAGCTGGGCGCCCGGCATGCACGGGGCGATCCCCGCCAGGTCCGTGAGCACTTCCCACGCGCGCTCGATCGGGACGCTGACGGTGAACTCGTTCTCGATCCTCATGGGTCCTCTCCGGGTCGATCAGATCAGCCGGACGCCACGTCGGCGTAGCCCAGCTCGTCGAGCGCGCCGGTGATCGCGTCCCGGTCGTCGGGTGTCTTGGCGATCATGCCCAGAGTGCGGATCACGTCCGCGCGGATCAGCTCCGACACGCCCAGCGCGGTCAGCGCCGAGACCCAGTCGATCGCCTCGGCCATGCCCGGCGCCTTGTCCAGGTCGAGCTCGCGCGCCCGTCCGACGAACTCGGTCGTCGCCATGATCAGCGGCTCGCGCGCGGCGGGCACGGATCGGCGCAGGATGTCGGCCGCGCGTGCCGCCGCCGGGAAGTCGATCCAGTGGTACAGGCAGCGCCGCCGCAGCGCGTCGTGCAGTTCGCGGCTGCGGTTGGAGGTCAGCACGACTACCGGACGACGCGCGGCGGTGAACGTGCCGAGCTCAGGCACCGTCACGGAGGCCTCGCCGAGGAACTCGAACAGGAGCGCCTCGAACTCGTCGTCGGCGCGATCGATCTCGTCGATGAGCAGCACCGGCGCCACGGGCCCCTGGTGACGGATCGACTTCAGGATCGGGCGTTCCTGCAGGAACTCCTCGGTGAACAGGTCGGCGTCGGCCAGCCGCTCGTGGCGCGACTCGGCGAGCCGGATCGCGAGTAGCTGGCGCTGGTAGTTCCACTCGTAGAGTGCCTCGCTCGCGGTCAGCCCCTCGTAACACTGCAGCCGCAACAGCGGGGCGTCGAGCACCCGCGCCAGCGCTCGGGCCGCCGCGGTCTTGCCGACGCCCGGCTCGCCCTCCAGCAGCAACGGCTGGCCGAGGGTCAGGGCCAGGTACAGGGCGGTGGCCATTCCCTCGTCGACGAGATAGTCGACGTCGTCGAGGCGCCGCCGGACGTCGTCGGCATCGCGAAAACTCACCGGACAACCTCCGCGTTGACGGCCTCAGCCTAGGCCGCGTACCGGTCGCGGCATTCTGCGGAGCAGAACCAGAGATCCTCGCCATCGACGCGCAGGTGCGGGGTGTCGGTGCCGACCGTCACGGTCATGCCGCACACCGGATCGATCGCCTGGACCGGTTCGTCGGCGGCGACGTCGGGGGCGGTGAGTCCCTCGCACCGGATCGCCCGGACGACCTCGGCCATGATCGACAACGCGATCTCCTCGGCCGTCCGCGCACCGATGTCGATGCCCACTGGCGTATGGATGCGGCCGCGCTCGACGTCGGTCAGGTTCATGTCAGCCAGCACGGCGTTCCCCCGGCGGCGGCTGGCGACCACCCCGATGAACCCGATACCGGCGTCGAGCGCGGCCCGGATGTGGTTGACCTCGTCGCGGCCGTGGCTGGCCACGATGACTGCTGTCGCGCCGTCCGGCCGGTTGCCCGGAGCGTGGGCGACGGCGAAGCCCAATGACTCGGCGCATGCCGCCACGGCCTGCGCGATCGGCATGGTGCCCACCAGGAAGATCACCGGTGGCGGCAACAGCGGCTCGAGGAAGATCTCGAGCGCGCCACCGGACAGGCACGGGTTCACCACGACGTGCGCGCCGGGCGACTCGGGAAACACCGATTCGCCCTCGGGCAGCACGCGCAGCAGCATGCTCTCGCCGTCACGCAACGCTTCGAGCGCGGCGACGCGCACCGATCCTTCGGCGCACTGACCCCCTACGAAGCCCTCGATCGAGCCGTCGGCCAGCACGATCGCGTCGTCACCGGGCCGCGCGGACGCCGGAACCTGGGCGCGCACCACCGTCGCGTGCACGAACGGCACGCGTTCGGTCACGAGCTCGGTCATCCGAGCCGTCATGCGATGTGCCACTGGCGGCTCCTGCTCAGATCGGGGGTGTGGGGTGTCCGCGCATCGCGTCCCATACTCGCGACGGGGTGAGCGGCATGTCCGCGTGCCGGACGCCGAACGGCTTGAGCGCGTCGACGACGGCGTTCACGATCGCCGGCGGTGAGCCGACCGTGGCAGACTCGCCGACCCCCTTCGCGCCGATCGGGTGATGCGGCGACGGCGTGACGGTGTGGCCGGTCTCCCAGTCGGGCACCTCGAGCGAGGTCGGGATGAGGTAGTCCATGAGCGAACCGCCTAGGCAGTTGCCGTCTTCGTCGAACGCGATGATCTCCATCAACGCCATGCCGACGCCGTCGGTCAGCCCGCCGTGCACCTGCCCCTCGATGATCATCGGGTTGATGCGCGTGCCGCAGTCGTCCACGGCGATGAACCGGCGCACCTTCACCTCGGCGGTGCCCGGATCGACGTCCACGACGCAGATGTACGCGCCGAACGGGTAGGTGAGGTTCTCCGGGTTGTAGCAGATCTGCGCCTCGAGGCCGCCCTCGATGCCGTCCGGAAGGTCACCCGCGCCGTGCGCTCGCATCGCGATCTCCTGGATGGTGACCGACTTGGACGGGTCGCCCTTGACGTTGAACGAGCCCTTCTGCCACTCCAGGTCGGCCACCGAGACCTCGAGCATGCCGGACGCGATGATCCGCGCCTTGTCGCGCACCTTGCGGGCCACCATCGCGGCGGCCGCCCCCGACACCGGCGTCGAGCGGCTGCCGTACGTCCCGAGGCCGAACGGGGTCTGGTCGGTGTCGCCGTTGACGACCTGGATGTCGGCCGGCGGGATGCCGATCTCCTCCGCCACGATCTGCGCGAACGTCGTCTCGTGGCCCTGACCCTGGCTCATACACGAGACGCGCACGACCGCCTTGCCGGTCGGGTGAACGCGCAGCTCGCAGCCGTCGGCCATGCCCAGGCCCAGGATGTCCATGTCCTTGCGTGGCCCGGCGCCGACCGCCTCGGTGAAGAACGAGACGCCGATGCCCATCAGCTCACCGCGGACGCGCTTCTCGGCCTGTTCGCGACGCAGCGCGTCGTAGCCGGCCATGTCCATCGCCTTGCGCATCGCCGGCTCGTAGTTGCCCGAGTCGTAGACCCAGCCGGTCTTCGTCCGGTACGGGAACTGCTCGGGTTGGATGAAGTTCTGCAGGCGGAGCTCGGCGGGATCCATGCCGAGCTCGTCGGCCAGGCAGTCGACGATGCGCTCGACCAGGTACACCGCCTCGGTGATCCGGAACGAGCACGCATAGGCCACGCCACCGGGCGCCTTGTTGGTGTAGACGGCGGTCATCTTGCAATACGCCGCTTCGAGGTCGTAGCTGCCGGTGAACACGCCGAAGAAGCCGGCCGGGTACTTGATCGGCGCCGCCGTGCCGTTGAACGCGCCGTGGTCGGCGAGCACGTTCGTGCGGATCGCCAGGATCTTGCCGTCACGCGTCGCCGCGATCTCGCCACGCATGATGTAGTCGCGGGCGAATCCGGTGCTGACCAGATTCTCCGAGCGGTCCTCCACCCACTTCACCGGCTTGCCGGTCAGCAGCGACGCCACGATCGAGCAGACGTAACCCGGATAGATCGGCACCTTGTTGCCGAAGCCGCCGCCGATGTCCGGCGAGACGATCCGGATCTTGTGCTCGGGTAGTCCGGCAACCAGCGCGTACACGGTGCGGTGCGCATGCGGTGCCTGGCTGGTGCACCAGAGCGTCAGCTTGCCGTCGATGCCCTCGTAGTCGGCGACGCATCCGCATGTCTCCATCGGCGCCGGATGCACGCGCGGGTAGACGATGTCCTGGCTGACGACGACCTCGGCCTTGGCGAACACTGCCTCGGTCGCAGCGGCATCGCCGGTTTCCCAGTCGAAGCAGTGATTGTCGGTCTTGCCTTCCTTGTCGTCGCGGATCACCGGCGCGTCCGGATCGAGGGCCTTGCGAGCGTCTACCACGGGCGGCAGCACGTCGTACTCGACATCGATCAGCTCCAGCGCATCCCGGGCCGCGTACCGGTCCTCGGCCACCACGAAGGCGACCTCCTGGTGCTGGAAGCGCACCTTGTCGGTGGCGAGCACGGCCTGCACGTCGTTCGACAGGGTCGGCATCCAGGCCAGGCCCTTCTCGGCCAGCATCGCCCCGGTGACGACCAGCTTGACCTTCGGATGTGCCTGCGCCGCGGTGATGTCGATGTTGACGATCCGGGCGTGCGCGACGGGCGAGCGCAGGATCGCGAGATGCAGCATGCCCGGCAGCTGCATGTCGTCGACATAGCGGCCCTTGCCGCGGATGAACCGGGGATCCTCCTTGCGCAGCATCCTGCCGTGGCCGAGCGGCTTCTGGTCGTTGTCGACGAACGTCTCAGGCGGTCTCTCCTCGACGGCAGTCATGCCGGGCTCCCCGCTCCTTCATGCGCGGCCGCCCACCTGATCGAGCGGACGATCGTCGCGTAACCCGTGCACCGGCAGATCTGCCCGGAGATCGCCTCGCGGATCTCCTGCTCGGACGGGTCCGGGTTGCGGTCGAGCAGCGCGCGGGCGGTCATCATCATGCCGGGCGTACAGAAACCGCACTGCAGCCCGTGGCACTGGATGAACCCTTGCTGCACCGGGTCGAGCTCGCCGTCACGTTCGAGATCCTCGACCGTGCGCACCTCGTGCCCGCCGGCCATCGCGGCCAAGACCGTGCAGGACTTCACCGGCTCGCCATCCAGCCACACGACGCACGTGCCGCAGTTGCTCGTGTCGCATCCCCAGTGGGTGCCGGTCAGGCCGAGGTGATCGCGCAGGAAGTGGACGAGAAGCAGCCGTCCCTCGATCTCCCTGGTGACCTCGTCGCCGTTGACCGTCATCGAAACCTGCATGCTCAGACCCCCTGCTCGGTGGCGCGGGCTACGGCCCGGCGCAGCGCCCGCCGGGTGAGCTCGTCCGCGAGATGGCGCTTGTACTCCTCGCTGCCGCGCATGTCGGTGACCGGACTGCAGCTCTGCGCCGCGATCGCGCCAGCGCTCGCGTACAACTCCTCGGACGGCCCGTTGCCGCGCAGCAACTCCGAGATGGCCGGGATCCCCGTGGTGTTCGGCCCGACCGCGGCCAGGCCGACCCGAGCGTCGGAGATGACGCCGCCACTCATCCAGACCGCCGCGCCGCAGGACACCACGGCCCAGTCGCCGGCTCGGCGCTCGACCTTCTCGTACGCGCTCGAGCCGCCCGGTCGGATCGGCAGGCGGATCTCGATCAGCATCTCGCTGTCGCCGACCGCCGTCTCGTACGGACCGCGATAGAACTCCGTCATCGAGACGACCCGCTCGCCGGCGCTGCCCCGGATGACACAGTGTGCGTCGAGGGTGGTGCACACTGCGGACAGATCCTCGGACGGGTCGGCCTGACAGAGCGAGCCGCCGATCGTCCCGCGGTTGCGAACAACCGGATCGGCGATGACTTGCTCCGCGTCCCGGAAGATAGGGAACGCCTCGGCCAGCGCATCTGACTCGAGCAGTTCACGGTGCCGGGTCATCGCGCCGACGCGGATCTGCGACGGCTCGACCCGGACGTAGCCCAGCTCGCCGTGCAGGTCGTTGATGTCGATCAGGTACTCGAGATTCGCCAGGCGCAGCTTCATCATCGGCAGCAAACTGTGGCCCCCGGCCACCAGCCGCGCGGAACTGCCCAGCCGCTCCAGCAGGCCGATCGCCTCGTCGACGCTGCCGGCGCGCTCGTAGTCGAACGGTGCCGGAACCTGCATACCGGTCCCCCTCCGTCGTCGTAGGGCGAAGTATTGGCACCGCCGCCGCGGGCTTGTCAACGGCGACCTAAGCCCTCGCTTAGGTCACTCACGCGCCGGTTAAGCAATCGCTTAGGTGGCCGTTGACACGGTGCTGCGCGGGTGCTGCGCTTCGCCGGAAGGCGCGCGGCGCGGCGAGAGGAGCGGTCGTTGCCCGGACCGACCTGGCTGACCCGGACGCTTGCCGCCGCGATGATCGCCGTGGCGCTCTACCACGCAGCCCGGATCGTCCCCTCGCGGTTGCGTGCGCGCCCGCTCCGCTACGACGTGGACCTGACCCACCTGGGCATGGGCGTCGTGATGGCGTTGATGCTCGTCGCGGCGCTCAGCCCGTCGTGGAGCATCGCCTGGGCGCTGGCGTTCGCGGTCCCGGCACTGTGGTTCGTCTGGCGCAGCACGCGGCTCTACGTCTTCGACGGAGCGCGAGCCGCCGCCCGCGACGTCCCGCATGCGCTCGCCTGCAGTGCGATGCTCTACATGCTCGCGTCGGGTGCCGTTCCCCGCCCGGACATGGCTGGGATGCGCATGCCGGTTACGAGCGGTTCGTCCGTCGTCGCCGTGCCGTTCGCAGTATTGATGCTCGGCGTCGCGATCGGCAACGCCGCCCGGCTGCGGCAGTTGGCCGCCTCACGGCCGGCTCCCGCGCTGGCCCACGGCTGCCAGCTCGCGATGAGCAGCACAATGGTCTACATGCTCGCGGCCATGCTGTAGAGCTGCTCGCGACGCGATTGACCAAGGAGGTGGACGATGCGCGACATCGTCGACGGCATCGCCGCCTGGCACGCGGCTGGACAGCTCTTCGCCATCGCGACCGTGGTGCAGACCTGGAAGTCCGCGCCTCGTCAGCCCGGAGCGGCCATGGCCGTATCTGCGGGCGGCGATGTGCTGGGCAGCGTGTCCGGCGGCTGCGTCGAGGGAGCCGTCTACGAGGCCGCTCGCGAGGTGCTCGAATCGGGCCAGGCGCGCCTCGAGACCTACGGCGTGAGCGACGACGACGCCATCGAGGTCGGCCTGACCTGCGGCGGGATCATCGACGTCTTCGTGGCGCCCGCCGACGCCGAGCACTACCCGGAGCTGGCCGAGGTGCTGTCCGCGGTCCAGGCCCGCCGGCCGGTCGCCGTTGCCTCGACCGTGTCCGGCGCCACGACGCTCGGCCGCCACCTGTTCGTCTGGCCCGACCGGGTCAGCGGCAGCCTCGGCTCGGAAGGCCTGGACGTCGCCGTGGCCGAGCAGGCGCAGGGCATGCTCAGCCACGGCAGCACCGGAGTGGTCCGGCTCGGCCCGGACGGCGAGCAGCGCCGTGACGAGGTCGGCGTGTTCGTCCAGTCCTTCGCTCCCCCGCCGCGGATGCTCGTGTTCGGCGCGATCGACTTCGCCGCGGCCGTCGCCCGCATCGGCAAGTTCCTCGGCTATCACGTCACGGTGTGCGACGCCCGTCCGGTGTTCGCTACGCCGAAGCGCTTCCCGGACGTGGACGAGCTCGTCGTGAAGTGGCCGCACCAGTACATGTCCGAGGTCGACGTCGACGAGCGGACCGTCATCTGCGTACTCACCCATGACCCGAAGTTCGACGTGCCGCTGCTCGAACGTGCGTTGCAGACCCCGGCGGGCTACATCGGCGCGATGGGCAGCCGCCGCACGCATGAGGACCGGCTCCGGCGGCTGCGCGAGATCGGCGTGGACGAGAAGGCGCTTGCCCGCGTCGCGTCACCGATCGGCCTCGACCTCGGTGCGCGGACGCCCGAGGAGACCGCCGTGGCCGTGGCCGCGGAGATCATTGCGCTGAACTGGGGCGGCTCGGGGCGCCGGCTGTCCGACCTGGAACTTCCGATCCATCGCTGAGGCGCGGCGACTAGTGCGCGACCTCGGTGGCTCGCGACTCGCGCACGACGGTGACCCGGATCTGGCCGGGGTAGGTCAGCTCGTCCTCGATCTGCTTGGCGATCTCGCGGGCGATGACCTGCGCGGCGAGGTCGTCGATCTCCGACGGCTGAACCATGACCCGGACCTCGCGCCCGGACTGCATCGCGAAGACCTTCTCGACGCCCGGCTTGGCGTTCGCGATCTCCTCGATGCGGGCAAGCCGCTTGACATAGGTCTCCAGCGACTCGCGTCGCGCGCCGGGCCGCGCGGCCGAGCAGGTGTCCGACGCCTGCGTGAGCACCGCCTCAATGGTGCGCGGCTGCACCTCGTTGTGGTGCGCCTCGACGGCGTGCGCGACAGCCTCGCTCTCGCCGTACTTGCGCAGCAACTCCGCGCCGATGATCGCGTGGCTGCCCTCGACCTCGTGGGTCAGCGCCTTACCGATGTCGTGCAGGAACGCGCAGCGCTTGATGAGTGTCGGCTCCAGGCCCAGCTCGGCAGCCATCACGCCTGCGATGTGCGCCGTCTCGATCAGGTGGCCGAGCACGTTCTGCCCGTAGCTCGTCCGGTACTTCAGCCGGCCCAGCGTGGGCAGCAGGTGCTCGTCGAGGCCGGAGACGCCGACCTCGGCCAATGCGTCACGCGCGGCGCGCAGGCACAGCTCGTCGACTTCGGCCTTGCTGTTCTCGTAGATCTCCTCGATGCGGTGCGGATGAATCCGCCCGTCGACGATGAGCTTCTCCAGGGTCAGCCGGCCGACCTCGCGGCGCACCGGGTCGAAGCACGACAGGAGCACCGCCTCCGGGGTGTCATCGATGATCACGTTGACGCCGGTCACCGCCTCGAATGCTCGGATGTTGCGGCCCTCGCGCCCGATGATGCGGCCCTTCATCTCATCGCCCGGCAGGTGCAAGACGCTGACCACGGTCTCGGTCGTCTGCTCGCTGGCGACGCGCTGGACCGCCTCGACGACGACTGCCCTCGCCCGTTCAGTGCCCTCGGCGCGCGCCTCGGTCTCGATGGTGCGCACCAGCACGGCGGCGTCGCGACGGGCGCTCGCCTCGACCGCAGTGATCAGCTCGGCCTTCGCCTCCTCGGCGGTCAAGCCGGCGACGCGTTCGATCTCGCGGATCTGGTTGGCCTCGCGCTCGTCGATCTCGGTCAGCCGGACGGTCAGCTGGTCGTCGAGCAGGTCGAGCTCGCGCTGCCGCTCGGTGAGCTGGCGCACGGCGCGGTCGAGGTCTGCTGCCTCAGCCTCGAGGCGTGCGGCCTGCGCGTCGAGCTTGGCCTGCGTCTCGTCCAGCCGGACGGCCTGGCTGGCGAGCTCCCGCTCGGTCTCGCGCAGCTCGTCGGTCAGCCGGGCGACGTCGGCCTCAGCGGTGCGCCTCGCCTCGGCGATCAGGCCGGCGGCATCGGTCTTCGCCTGGTCGCGGATCGCTTGCGCCGCGGACGTCGCACTGGCGGCATCGGACTTGGCGGCTCGTCGCAGCGCCTCCGACTCGGCCTCCGCGGCTCGGCGGTGCGCGTCGGCCTCGGTCTGGGCGAGCTGCCTGATCGAGACCGCTTCGGCCTCGGCGACCCGACGGGCCGACTGCGCGAAGTCCTCGGACTTCTCGATCTCGGCCAAGCTGTCGATCTCGCGCTGCCGGGCACCCGCGCTCGACCGATGCGAACCGCGCCGGCGATAGGAGTCGATGAAGAACAGCCCCAGAACAAAAGCCCCTGCAACCGCCGCGTACAGGACCCCTTGCATCGCCGCCTCCTCTGCCACGGGTGTTGCCAGGCACCAGGAGTACGCGAGTGCGCTCGGAGTCGGTCAGCCGCTGCGCTGGTGCGCGGGCCGCTGACAGCCGCCGATGGATCACGGCCGGTACATCGCCGAGGCTGCGGTTCGATCCTTTCTCGCGGAGGTGGGCCGGGGTCTATGTCTGCTCGTCGCGGACGAGCCCGTACGTGCTCCTGATCCTCCGAGGCTATGAACGCGACACCGGCAGGTCAAGTAAGCGTGCGGCCAGTGGCACTGTGAAATCGCCCTGGCGCGCGGGAGCTCCCGTCGAGGCACGGTCAGTCGGCAACCAGATCGTCGGCCACGCCGGGCCCGATCCAGCCGGCAAGCGCCTCGCGGACGACGTCGCCGGCCATGCTCGGCGAATAACCGCGCCGGGCCAGCAGGCCGACCAGGCGCCGCGCCTGGGTCTGCTCAGGCAATCCGCGCAAGGCGGGTAGCTTGCGGGCAACCAGCCGGCACGCTGCCTCCCGTTCGCTGTCCTGGTCGATCAGTGCGACCGCCGATTCGACGGCGTGCTCCGGCAGGCCGCGCTGGCGCAGTTTGACCGCGACCGCTCGTCCAGCCAGTCCACGCTCCTGATGCTGCGCCATTGCGACATTCCGTGCGAGCGACTCGTCGTCGATCAGCCCGACCTCGGCGTAGCGGGTCAGCACGGCACTCGCCGCGTCGTCCGGTACACCTCGGCGGTGTAGCGCCTCGGCCAGTTCGGCGCGCGACCGCGCCCGCTGGGTGAGCAACCGGAGGCAGATCGCCCGGGCGACCGATTCGGGGTCGCCCGGTGCGTCCTGCTCGTCCTCGGGCGGGACGTTGATGCTGGGATCGTCGGCTCGTCGTGCTGCCATCAGCGGTTCGCCTTAGAAGTCGACCGGCGCCGGCAGCGGCTCGATCGGCGCGTCGGCATTGGCGTCGACCTGCGCACCGATGCCGAGCTTCTCCTTGATTCGCTTCTCGATCTCGTCGGCGAGGTCGGGGTTGTCGCGCAGGAAGGAGCGGACATTCTCCTTGCCCTGGCCGAGCTGATCGTTCTCGTACGTGTACCAGGCGCCCGACTTCTTGACCAAGCCCTGCTCGACGCCCACGTCGATGAGCGAACCCTCACGGCTGATGCCCTGGCCGTAGACGATGTCGAACTCCGCCTGCTTGAAGGGCGGGGCCATCTTGTTCTTGACGACCTTCACCCGGGTGCGGTTGCCGACCGCGTCACCGCCGTCCTTGAGCGTCTCGATCCGCCGCACGTCGAGCCGGATCGACGAGTAGAACTTCAACGCCTTGCCGCCCGTCGTCGTCTCCGGCGAGCCGAACATCACGCCGATCTTCTCGCGGAGCTGGTTGATGAAGATCGCGGTGGTGCCGGAGTTGCTGAGCGCGCCGGTGATCTTGCGCAGCGCCTGGCTCATCAGCCGGGCCTGCAGGCCGACGTGGCTGTCGCCCATCTCGCCCTCGATCTCGGCTCGCGGCACGAGCGCGGCCACCGAGTCGATCACGACGATGTCGATCGCGCCGGAGCGGATCAGCATGTCCATGATCTCTAGCGCCTGCTCGCCGGTGTCGGGCTGGCTGACCAGCAGCGCGTCGGTGTCGACACCCAGCGCCTTGGCGTAGTCGGGGTCGAGGGCGTGCTCGGCGTCGATGAACGCCGCGATGCCGCCGGCCGCCTGCGCGTTGGCCACCGCGTGCAGTGCCACCGTCGTCTTGCCGGAGCTCTCCGGGCCGTAGATCTCGACCACCCGCCCACGCGGCAGACCGCCGATACCGAGGGCGACGTCGAGCGCGATGGAACCGGTGGGGATCACCTCGATGGGGGCCGAGACGCGATCGCCCAGGCGCATCACCGCGCCCTTGCCGTGCTGCTTGTCGATCTGTGCCAGGGCGACGTCGAGCGCCTTGTCGCGGTCGAAGCCTGCTGCCATGGGAGGCCACCTTTTCGTTGGTCGTAACTCGTGTCAGCCGAGACGCTAGAGCGGGGCACCGACAAATCCGTGGCGAAGAGCGAACCTGTGGACAGCGCTCGGACAATCCACAGCCTAAACGAACACGCGTTCGAGGAAGCGACCCGACACGCCGGGCCCGGCAGCACCGATCAGCGCAGGTGTGCGGGTACCTCGAACTCTTCGCAGACGGCACGCCAGATGTCCCTGGTCTCCACTCCGGCCGCGATCGCCTCGTCGACGGTCGCGCCGAGCGCCGGCAGCCGGTGATCGGCGGCCACGCTGCGTGCGTAGGACGCCCCGAAACGCTCGTCCATCCGGCTCCAGAAGTCAGTCAGGCGCATGTCCACCACTGTAGGAGTGGCCCAAGGCGTCGCCGAACCGCGCTGCCACCATGGGACCATGCCCGCGACACCTGCTGAAAATCCCGCCCTCTGGTACGCGATGCCCGTCCTGGCCGGAGACAAGATCCGGCTCGAACCGCTGGCCGTCGAGCATGCGTCCGGATACTTCAAGGCAGCGTCCCCGGACGAGGACGAGGTCTTTCGCTGGCTGAACGTGCCCCCTCCCGAGAACGAGGACGCCGCGCGCGAGCAGATTCTGGCAGCGCTGGCGGCCCGGGCCCGAGGTGAGCGGTTCGCGTATGCCCAGGTCGACGCCGTCACCCGAGAGTTCGCGGGGACGACGTCGTTCTACGAGGTGAACCCGGCGATGCGCGCGATCGGCATCGGCTACACGTGGCTCGGGCGCCATTGGTGGCGAACCGGGCACAACACGGAGTCGAAGCTGCTGATGATGAGCCACGCCTTCGACACGCTCGGAGCGGCGCGCGTCGTCTGGCACACCGACATCCACAACGCCAGGTCGCAGGCAGCGATCGAGCGGCTCGGTGCGACCAAGGAGGGCATCATCCGTAAGCACCGGATCCGCCGCGACGGCTCCTGGCGCGACAGCGTCCAGTACGCAATGACCGACGACGACTGGCCCAAAGCGCGCGAACGGCTCACCTCGCGCCTCGCCGCCGGCTGAACTGTCGGACCGTCCGGGCACACTGGACGCGTGCCGCCATTCTCCCCTGCGACCCAGGCGTGGTTCGACGCCGCGTTCACCGCGGCCACGCGCGCCCAGTCGGGTGCCTGGGATGCGATTGCCCGCGGCGAGCACACCCTGGTCGTGGCGCCTACCGGCTCCGGCAAGACGCTCGCCGCGTTCCTGTCGTCGCTCGATCGCCTCGCGGCCCTGCCCGTACCCGATGACCCGCTGCGGCGCTGCCGGGTGCTCTACGTCAGTCCGCTCAAGGCGCTGGCCGTCGACATCGAGCGCAACCTGCGCTCCCCGCTCGCCGGCATCCGGCAGGCGGCGGCACGCCTGGGCCTGGCCGAGCCCGACGTCACCGTGGCGATGCGCACCGGCGACACATCGGCCGACGAGCGCCGCCTGTTCGCTCGCCGGCCAGCCGACATCCTGATCACCACACCCGAGTCGCTGTTCCTGCTCCTGACGTCCGGTGCGCGCGAAGCGCTGCGCGGGGTCGACACCGTGATTGTCGACGAGGTGCACGCGGTCTGCGCCACCAAGCGGGGCGCGCATCTCGCCGTGTCGCTGGAGCGGCTCGACGCCCTGCTCGAAGAACCCGCGCAGCGCATCGGGCTCTCGGCGACCGTCCGGCCGGTCGACGAGGTCGCGACGTTCCTCGCCGGTGGGCGCCCGGTCACGGTCGTCCAGCCGCCGGCGCAGAAGACGTTCGACTTGCAGGTGGTCGTGCCGGTCGAGGACATGTCGACGCTCGGCGAGCCGACCGGCGACCTGACCGGTGCGGCGTCCGGCGCCGAACGCCGCACCTCGATCTGGCCGCACGTCGAGGAAAGGGTGCTGGACCTTATCGAGCAGCACCGGTCGACGATCGTGTTCGCGAACTCGAGGCGGCTCGCGGAGCGGCTCACCGCGCGGCTCAACGAGCTCGAATCCGAACGGCAGGGCGTGGCGCTCGAACCGCAGACGAAGCCGCCGGCCGAGCTCATGGCCGAATCGGGCTCAGGCCGGCCGGCAGGCGAGGTCGTCGTCGCCCGAGCGCACCACGGCTCGGTGTCGCGCGAACAGCGACGCATCGTCGAGGAAGAGCTCAAGGCGGGGCGCCTGCCGTCCGTCGTCGCAACGTCCTCGCTCGAACTCGGCATCGACATGGGCGCCGTCGACCTCGTGGTGCAGGTCGAGGCGCCGCCGTCGGTCGCCTCGGGGCTGCAGCGCGTCGGGCGAGCCGGCCATCAGGTCGGTGCGATCTCACGCGGCGTCATCTTCCCGAAGTACCGCGGCGACCTGGTCGAGTGCACGGTCGTGGCCGAGCGGATGCGCGACGGCCTGATCGAGGCCATGCGCTACCCCCGCAATCCGCTCGATGTGCTGGCTCAGCAGATCGTCGCGATGGTGTCGATGGAGACGTTGACGGTCGACACTGTCGCCGAGATCGTCCAGCGGGCGGCTCCTTTTACCGGGCTGCCCCGCTCGGCCCTGGACGCAGTGCTCGACATGCTCGCCGGGCGATACCCGTCCGACGCGTTCGCGGAGCTGCGTCCACGGCTGGTGTGGGACCGCGTCAGCGGTGAGCTGCACGCCCGGCCGGGGGCGCAGCGGCTCGCGGTGACCAGCGGTGGCACGATCCCCGATCGCGGCCTGTTCGGCGTCTTCCTGGCAGGCGCCGAAGGCACCGGCCGCCGGGTCGGCGAGCTGGACGAGGAGATGGTCTACGAGTCCCGGGTGGGCGACGTGTTCCTGCTGGGCTCGTCGTCGTGGCGGATCGAGGACATCACGCACGACCGCGTGCTCGTCACGCCGGCCCCCGGCGAGATCGGCCGCATGCCGTTCTGGAAGGGCGACGCTCCCGGGCGGCCTGTCGAACTCGGACGAGCGCTCGGTGCGTTCCTGCGCGAAGTGTCCACAATGGACAGTGCCGACGCCGCTGTGCGCGCAGGCGCGGCCGGCCTGGACGCGTGGGGAACGTCCAACCTGCTCGCCTATCTGCGCGAGCAGCGTGACGCGACCGGATACCTGCCCGATGATCGGACGGTGCTCGTCGAGCGCTTCCGCGACGAGCTCGGCGACTGGCGGCTGGTCGTGCACTCGCCGTTCGGAGCCCCGGTCAACGCTCCGTGGGCGCTGGCGATCACCGCCCGGCTGCGCGAGCGCTGCGGCCTGGACGTGCAGTCCATGCACAGCGATGACGGAATCGTCATCCGCCTGCCCGACACCGACGCCGAGCCACCGGGCGGCGACCTCGCGATGTTCGGCGCGGACGAGATCGAGGCGATCGTCACCGCCGAGCTGGGCGGCTCGGCCGTGTTCGCCTCACGGTTCCGCGAGTGCGCCGCCCGTTCGTTGCTGCTCCCCCGGCGCGATCCGCAACGGCGCACGCCCTTGTGGCAACAGCGCCAACGGGCCAACCAACTGCTCCAGGTCGCCAGCGAGTATGGCGACTTCCCGGTCACGCTCGAGGCGATGCGCGAATGCCTGCAAGACGTCTTCGACGTGCCCGGCCTGACGGGTCTGATGCGTGATCTCGCAGCGCGCCGGGTGCGCCTGGTCGAGGTCGCGACGCAGGAGGCGTCGCCGTTCGCCCGCTCGCTGCTGTTCGGCTACGTCGGCATGTTCCTCTACGACGGCGACGCGCCGCTGGCCGAGCGGCGGGCGCAGGCGCTGTCGCTCGACAGCAGGCTGCTCGCCGAGCTGCTCGGCTCCACCGACCTGCGCGAGCTGTTCGACGCCGACGCGATCGCCGCGGTCGAGGCGGAGCTGCAGCGACTGCCAGCCGATCGCCACGCGCGCGGCATCGACTCCGTGCACGACCTGCTGCGCGGCGTCGGCGACCTCACCACCGCCGAGGCGCTGGCCCGCGGAGCCACCGCGCGCGACCTCGCCGAGCTCGAGGCGGCCCGGCGCGCCGTCCGCGTGCGCATCGCCGGCGACGAGCGGTGGCTGGCGATCGAGGACGCCGGACGCGTCCGCGACGCGCTCGGCACCGCGTTGCCGGTCGGCGTGCCCGAGGCGTTCACCGAACCTGTCCGCGACCCGCTCGGCGACCTCGTCGGCCGCTATGCCAGGACGCACGGGCCGTTCCGCACCGAAGAGGTCGCGACCCGGTTGGGTCTCGGCGTGGCGATCGTGACGGCCGCGCTGGAGCGGCTGCGGGTATCGGGACGCGCCGTGCAGGGCGAGTTCCAGCCGGGCGGCACCGGACGCGAGTGGTGCGACGCCGAGGTGCTGCGGATGATCCGCCGCCGCTCGCTCGCCGCGCTGCGCCGCGAGGTCGAGCCGGTGCCCGGCGAGGTGCTGGCCCGGTTCGTGCCCGAGTGGCAGGGCGTCGTCGGACGCCGGGCACGTGGCCTCGACGGGTTGACGCGCGCCGTCGAGCAGCTCGCGGGCGTCCCGCTGCCCGCAAGCGCCCTCGAGTCGCTGATCCTGCCGAGCCGCGTCGCCGACTACTCGCCGGCGCTACTCGACGAGCTGACCATCGCCGGCGAGGTGCTCTGGGCGGGGGCCGGGGCGCTGTCCGGTAACGACGGCTGGATCGTGCTCACTCCGGCCGACGCAGCCACGGTGCTGCTGTCGGATCCGGTTGACGTTGCGGGCGGGTTGCACGCCGCGTTGCGGGCAGCCCTGGACGGCGATCAGGCGCTGTTCTTCCGCGCGCTGGCCGATCGCTGCGATCCGACCGCGAGCGAGGCCGACATCGCCAACGCCGTCTGGGACCTCGTCTGGGCCGGCTGGCTCACCAACGACACGATCGCACCGGTGCGGTCCCTGCTCGGCAGCGGCACGCGGACGGCCCACCGACGCGCGCCTCGGCCGCCGCGGGCCCGATACGGCCGCTACTCCGGGCTGGCCGCTCCGGGCCCAGCGCGCTCGGTGCCGCCCGCCATGGCCGGCCGCTGGTCGCGACTGCCGACCAGGGAACCCGATCCGACCCGCAGAACCCTGGCCATCGCCGAGGCGCTGCTCGATCGGCACGGCATCGTCACCCGCGGCGCCGTCACGGCCGAGCGCGTCCCCGGCGGCTTCGCGGCGGTGTATCCGGTGCTCAAGGCTGCCGAGGAGGCCGGACGCGCCCGGCGCGGTTACTTCGTCGACGGCCTGGGCGCGGCGCAGTTCGCGCTGCCGGGCGCCGTCGACCGGCTGCGCTCCCACGCGCGCGAACCCGACGCTGCTCCGGCACTGGTGCTGGCTGCCACCGATCCGGCCAATCCCTACGGTGCGGCCCTGCCGTGGCCCGAGCGCCCGGCCGGCGACGACGGCAAGCGCGGCCACCAGGCAGCCCGCAAGGCCGGCGCGCTCACCGTCCTGGTCAGCGGCAGGTGCGTGCTCTACGTCGAGCGCGGCGGACGCACGTTGCTGTCGTTCGCCGAGGACGCCGACCTGCTGCAACCGGCCGCCGACGCGCTGGCTCTGGCGGTACGCGACGGCGCGTTGGGCAAGCTCTCGGTCGAGCGCGCCGATGGCGCACCGGTGGTGACGTCGCCACTCGGCGAAGCGCTCGAGGCGGCCGGCTTCCGCCCCACCCCGCGCGGGCTGCGACTGCGGGGCTGATCCACCCTTGCCTGAAGGTGACACGGTCTGGCTTACCGCGCGGCGACTGCATGACGCGCTCGCCGGTGGCGTCGTCACGACGTTCGACCTGCGCGTGCCGGACCTCGCGACGAGCGACCTCACCGGCGACACGGTGCGCGAGGTCGTGGCGCGCGGCAAGCACATCCTGATGCGCTTCGCCGGCGGGCTAACTCTGCACAGTCACCTGCGCATGGACGGCTCGTGGTACCTGGTGGCGGCCGGCCGGCGTCCGCACCGTCACCCCGAGCACATGGTGCGCGCGCGGATCGGCAATGCCGCCTGGCTCGCGACGGGCTACCGGGTCCATGACCTGCGGATCGTCGCGACGGCAAACGAGCACGAGCTCGTCGGGCACCTCGGCCCAGATCTGCTCGGCGCCGACTGGGACGTCGACGAGGTGCTGCGCCGGCTCAACGCGCAGCCGGACACCCCGATCGGCGAGGCGCTGCTCGATCAGCGGAACCTGGCCGGCATCGGCAACCTGTACAAGTCCGAGACGCTGTTCGTCGAGCGGGTCAATCCGTGGACGCGCATCGCCGACGTCGCCGACCTGCGCCAACTCGTCACGACCGCAGAGCGGCTGATCCGCGCAAATCGCGACCACCCGGAGCAGACCACGACCGGAATCCCGCAACGCGGCCATCAGCACTGGGTCTACCTGCGAGGTGGCGCCGCCTGCCGGCGCTGCGGGGCGCCGATCCGGCGCATCGACCAGGGCGAGCCCCCGCGCCAGCGCAGCACCTACTGGTGCCCGGCTTGCCAGCCCGACGTCTAGCGCGCCTCGGCGGCCAGCCGAACGCCGAGGCCGATCAGCACGGTCCCGGTGAAGCGCTCCAGCATCCGGTGCAGACGCGGCCTCAGCAGCGCGCCGGCCCGATCGACCAGCCACGTCAGCGACGAGAACCACAGCACGTCGAACGCCACGATCACCCCGGCCATGGTCAGCGCCGCAGGAAGCACCGCGGCGTGCGACGACAGGAACTGCGGGAAGAGTGCGACGAAGAACGCGGCGAGCTTGGGATTCGCGATGCTGGTGACGAGGCCGAGCCGCCAGCCTCGCGCACCGCCCGAGCGCAGCGGGCCATCGACGTCCGACTCAACCTCGGCGGCACGATGCCGCAGCAGCGAACGGACGCCGAGCACGATCAGGAACGCGGCGCCGACCCCGCGCAGCACGTCGAACGCGACCTCGGACGCGAGGATCAGCGACGACACACCCAGTGCCGACAGCAGACCCCAGAACACGACGCCGCAACTGTTGCCGAGCACCGCCTGCATCGCCGTCCGGCGGCCGTCCCGGGCGGCGATCCGGACGATCATCGCCGTGCCCGGACCGGGCGTGATCGTCACGAGCAGCGCGATGATCAGGAACTCCGGTATAGAGCGCAACCGCCTACCCCTGCCCCGGTGCCTTGGTGGCGTCGTCCCGGATCGGCGACGCGCTCGGTGGCGGGTCCGGTTGCGCGTCGATCGCCGCAGCGGACGCGCTGCCACCCTCGACCGCGGCGGTTTCGGCATTGAGCGCCGCCCGGATCTCCTCGAGGCGCTTGGATCCCTTGAGGTCGACCGTCGCCCGTTGCACCTCGATCGTGCGTCCGGCGACGGAGTCAGACGCCAGGTCGGCCTGCCCGAGTGCGGTCGCGTAGCGCTGCTCGATCTTGTCGCGCACCTCTTCGAGGGAGGGCACGTTGGTGGGCGCCGCCATCTCGCTCATCTGCTGCAGCGACTTCGACACCGACTCCTGCATCTTGGCCTGCTCGAGCTGGGTGAGCAGCTTCGTACGCTCGGCAAGTTTCTGCTCGAGCATCATCTCGTCGTTCTTGACAGCCGCCCGCGCCTGCTCGGCCGCCTGTAGCGACTGGTCGTGCAGCGTCTTGAGATCCTGCACGTCCTGCTCCGCTTGCACGAGCCGGTTCGCCAGTGCCTGCGCCGTCTTCTCGAAGTCGGCAGCCTTCGTCGCGTCGCCGCCGCTGCGGGCCGTGTCGGCGAGGACGAGCGCCTCGCGGGCCTGCGCTTGCAGCGTCTCGACCTCGCCGAGGCGGCGGTCGAGCTTCATCTCGAGCTGGCGCTGGTTACCGATCACGCTGGCGGCCTGCCGGGTGAGCGCCTGATGCTGGAGCTGGGCCTCCTGGATCGCCTGCTGGATCTGGATCTTCGGGTCGGCCCGCTCGTCGACTTTCGCGCCGAACCAGGCCGAGAAGTATTTCCATGCCCGCACGAACGGATTGGGCTTGGCCATGCGCGCCGCCTTTCGTGTACTGCGCACTGATTCGATCAGCACATCATGCGCCTTCATCGTGTCTACGCGCGGGCGCCTGGGCAAGTTCCGGGCGAAGCCGGCCGCGATCAGGCCGAGGCGGCCTGCTCGGCGGCTCGGCGTGCTGGCAGGCCGGTGAGCAGGATGTCGACGTCGGCTGCGATGGCCGCACCAGAGGCGGGCGTCATGACGTGCGACGCCAGCCAGCGCAACACGATGTCGGCCCCCTCGCGATCGGCCCGGCCGAGGACCGACGTAACCGCCTCGCGCGCCTTGCGCCACCCTTCGGCGGACGCGTCGACCCGGGCGAGCGCGGCGAGCGTCGCCGGCTCCAGGCGGGCGAGCGCGCGCAGCATCGGATTCTCCGAGAGCGACGACGCGGCCTGGCTCAGCGCGTCCGCGACGGGACGATCAGCTAGGCCGTCGATCAGCTCGTTCACCTCGTCGGCGAGCAAGGCTGAGAGCACGGCCTCGCGGGTGCGGAAGTGGTTGTACAAGGTCGCCTTCGCCACGCCGGCGCCGGTGGCAACCTGCGCCATGGTGATCTTCGTGCCGTTGACCTCGACGGCTCGGCGGGCGCCTTCGAGCAGCGCGGCCCGCGTGCGGTTCATCGCATTGCCCGCTCGCGACCGCGTTCCAGCTGCACGCACCGGGGCCGCCGACGCCATCTGCGGCGAGGAAGCGGTCGGGCGAAACAGCGTGTCGAACAGCGGATCCGACGAGCCCATGGCCCGGACGGTACCGCGCCTGGCTCCGCGCGCACCGGTGGCGCGCTGAGCCGACGGGAAGCTAGGCGGCCACCGGGCCGAGCGCGCGAGCCTGCGGTCCACGAGACTCGCCGGGCGCCGGATGCATCCGCGCGTGCTCGCCGACGGCGACGCTGCCGATCCGGACGGAGACCTTCTCCTCGCGACGCAAGGTGTCGGTCACCTCTCTGAACAACTCGGACAGTTCGACGTCGAGGGCACCACAGATCGCGGCGAGCAGCTCGGACGACGGTTCCTTCTGACCACGCTCGACCTCGGACAGGTAGCCCAGGCTCACCCGGGCACTCGAGGACACCTCACGAAGCGTGCGGCGCTGGCGAAGCCGCATGCCGCGCAGGGTCTCGCCAACCACTTGTCGGAGCACTGCCATGGTGCGAGACCCCCTTCACGAATCCGTCCGGCGTGATGTTCGCCGGATGCAAATCACCGTACCTGGCGCGACTGACAGCAACCCGTCCAGCCGCGGTTCTCCGCTCATAGCGAACGTAACGATGTAATCGCGCTCGCGCATTCCCTTTTCAGGACGTCGAGCGCGGCGTCGACGGCAGCAGCTCGGATTGCCGCACGGCCACCGATGAACGCCCGCTCGGCGACGGTCTGGTCGTCGGGCCCCGCGATCGCGAGGAAGACGGTCCCCACGGGCTTGCCGTCCTGCGGATCAGGGCCCGCCACGCCGGTGACGCCCAGCCCATATGTCGCGTCGAGCCGGGTTCGAACCCCGCGCGCGAGCGCGAGCACGACATCGGGGTCGACCGCTCCTCGTTCGGCGAGCAGGTCGGCCGGAACGCCGGCGATTGTTGCTTTCAGATCCGTGGCGTACACGATCAGCCCACCGCGGACGGTCGCACTGGCGCCCGGGGTCGCCGTCAGCGCCGCCGTGAGCAGCCCGCCGGTCAGTGACTCGGCAATTGCCACGGTCGCCCCGAGCTCTCGCAGGTCGGCGTGCAGCCCGGCGAGCTCGGTCGCGTAGTCGGTCGCCGGAAACGTCATGCGGTCGCCTGCGCCGCGCGCCGCAACCGGACCGCCCGAGCCACGTAGTCGCCGCCTGTGATGAGCGCCAGCGCGATCGCCGCGCCGAGGACGACGACCGCGACCTCGTGCAGCCAACCCGACAACGGCAGCACGTACAGCCCGATCGCGACGCCCTGCAGCAGGGTCTTCACCTTCCCGCCCCGGCTCGCGGGGATCACGCCGTGCCGGATCACCCAGAACCGGAGCAAAGTCACGCCGACCTCGCGGACGAGCATCACCACCGTCACCCACCAGGCCAGATCGTCCAGCACGGAAAGCCCGACGAGCGCCGTGCCGATCAGGGCCTTGTCGGCGATCGGGTCGGCCAGCTTGCCGAACTCGGTCACCAGGCCGCGCTTGCGAGCCAACTCGCCGTCGAGCCGGTCGGTGAAGGACGCGACCGCGAAGACGCCCCATGCGCCGATCCGCCAACCTGTCTGGTGACCGTCGCCGTGGAACAGCACGACGGCGAACACCGGGACGAGCAGCAGCCGCAACACGGTGATCGCGTTGGCGATGTTCCACGCCGATGCCTCGCTGGGCACCTCGGCGATCGGGTCGGTCGGAGTGGGCTCGGCCGTCACGCCGCCGGCACCGCCACCTGCGCGACGAGGTCGGCGCCGACCGAGCCGGTCACGACGGCCGGCACGATCTCGCCGCGACGCAGACCGGCGACGTCGCCGGTCAGATCGGTGATCCCGTCGACGTCGGGACCCTGGTGCGCCGCGCGCCCGACAGCCTCGCCCACCTGCTCGACCAGGACGTCCACCCGCTCGCCGATCCGGTCCTCGGCGCGCTGCGCGACCAGCTCGTCGGCCAGCGCGCTGATGCGCTCGACGCGCTCGGCGATCACGTCCGGATCGAGCTTGCCGTCGAAGTGGGCTGCGTCGGTACCCTCCTCGTCGGAGTACCCGAACACGCCGATCGCATCCAGGCGGGCAGCCGTCAGGAACCGCTCGAGCTCGTCGACGTCGGCCTCGGTCTCGCCCGGGAAGCCGACGATGACGTTGCTCCGGGCACCGGCCGCCGGCGTGTACTGCCGGGCCCGTTCGAGCAGGTCGAGAAACGCCTCTGTCGAACCGAACCGCTTCATCCGGCGCAGCACGGCCGCGCTCGCGTGCTGGAAGGACAGGTCGAAGTACGGCGCGACGCCCGGCGTCGACGCGATGACCTCGAGCAGCGACGGCCGCAGCTCAGCAGGTTGCAGATAGGACACCCGCACCCGGTCGACGCCGTCGATCGCGCCGAGCCTGGGCAGCAGCAACTCGAGCGCGTGCAGGTCGGCCAGATCCTTGCCGTAGGACGTCGAGTTCTCGCTGACCAGCACGAGCTCGCGCGCCCCCGTCGCCGCCAGCCAGCGCGCCTCGTCGAGCACCTCGCCCGGTGGGCGCGACACGAACGAGCCGCGGAAGGACGGGATGGCGCAGAACGAACACCGCCGGTCGCATCCGGACGCCAGCTTGAGGTAGGCGACCGGAGCGTCGTCCAGACGGACGCGGCCGACTGGCAACCACGCGTGCCCCGGCACGGCGACCTCGGCGGCGGCAGCCGGACGATGCGCGGGAGCCAGCGGCAACAGCTCGCGCCGGTCGCGCGGGACGTGTGGCCGGACCGCGCGCCCGGCGGCGACGTCGTCGAGCCGAGCGGCTATGTCGGCGTAGGAATCGAAGCCGAGCACCGCCTCGACCTCGGGCAGGGAGCTGGCGAGCTCCTCGCCGTAACGCTCGGCGAGGCAGCCGACCGCGACGACTCGCTTGCCTGTGTCCGCCGCGGCGAGCACGGTGTCGATCGAGTCCTTCTTCGCGGCGTCGATGAAGCCGCACGTGTTGACGATGACGACCTCGGTGCTGTCGGGATCGGCCGATACTGTCCAGCCCCCGGCGCCGAGGCGTGCGGCCAGTTCCTCGGAGTCGACCTCGTTGCGCGCGCACCCGAGGGTGACGAGCGCGACGGCACGCTCAGCAGCCTGCGACACGTTCGCAGGGTACCCGCGGGTGGGGCGGATCGCGGACGACAGCCGCCGCATCACGCCCGGGCACTCGGTAGCGTTTGACCGTGACGCTGATCGTCCGCCGCGCGCGAACCCCTGACGTCCCGTCGATCAAGGCACTCGTCGACAGGTACGCCGGATCCGGTCGCAAGCTGCTCGCCAAGGAACTCGTGACGCTCTACGAGGACGTCCAGGACTTCCAGGTCGCCGAGCACGGTGGCGTGCTCGTCGGATGCGGCGCGCTGCACGTCCTGTGGGCCGACCTCGGCGAGATCCGCACGCTCGCCGTCCATCCCGAACATCGTGGCCACGGGATCGGCGACCGGCTGCTCGGCGCGCTCGTCGGCACGGCCCGCGAGCTTGGACTGTCGCGGCTGTTCGCGCTGACGTTCCATACCGACTTCTTCGCCCGGCACGGGTTCGCCGAGATCGACGGCGCCCCGGTCGACGCCGACACCTACGACGCACTTCGCCGCTCGTACGACGCCGGCATCGCGGAGTTCCTCGGGCTCGAGTACGTCAAACCGAACACGCTCGGCAACACGCGGATGCTGCTGCATCTGTAAGTCGGCTTGGCGGCTGATCCATCACGGGTTCTGTGGGTTTCTGGCGATTCCCGCGCGCCTCACGTGTCGCCCTCGCCTCACCCGTTACTTTCCCGCTCGGAGGTGATTTGACGATGAGCGCAGTGCAGCGGACGGGCGCGCCCGGCGTCCTGCGTTGGCGGGGTGCTGTCGTAGAACCTGGCAGCGAGCGACTCGGCCGACACCGTGTTGGCACGCGCGCCCGCCTCACCTGGCACACGATGTTCTACTCGGGACGCCACCGCATGTAGGTGGCTTGAGACCGCGATCGGCTCACGCTTGCTGTTGTCGGGCGTGAGCCGATTTGTGCGCGGCTAGAACGGCGCGGCCGCGTCCTCGTCTGCCTCGACGAGATCGTCGGCGCTGCCACCGTTTCGCAGCGTGTACAGCAGACCGGCCATCTCGTCGGGCTTGACCAGGACGTCGCGCGCCTTCGATCCCTCGGACGGGCCGACGATGCCGCGGGACTCCATCAGATCCATCAGCCGGCCGGCCTTGGCGAATCCGACCCGCAGCTTGCGCTGCAACATCGACGTGGAGCCGAACTGCGTGGACACGACGAGCTCGACCGCCGACATGAACAGGTCGAGATCGTCGCCGATGTCGTCGTCGATTTGCTTGCGCTCGGCCTGCGGCGCCGTGACGTCGTCGCGGTACACCGGCTGCAGTTGTTCCTTGCAGTGATTGACGATCCGGTGGATCTCGGGGTCGGTGACGTACGCGCCCTGGATGCGCGCCGGCTTCGATGCGCCCATCGGCAGGAACAGGCCATCGCCCTTGCCGAGCAGCTTCTCGGCGCCGGGCTGGTCGAGGATGACTCGCGAGTCGGCGAGCGACGAGGTCTTGAACGCCAGCCGTGACGGCACGTTGGCCTTGATCAGCCCGGTGACGACGTCGACCGACGGGCGCTGCGTCGCGACGATCAGGTGGATGCCAGCAGCCCGCGCCAGCTGGGTGATCCGCACGACCGAGTCCTCGACGTCACGCGGCGCGACCATCATCAGGTCGGCGAGCTCGTCGCAGAGGACGAGCAGGTACGGGTACGTCGTGTACACGCGCTCCGAGCCGGGCGGCGCGACCAGCTCGCCGCTTCGCACCTTGCGGTTGAAGTCGTCGATGTGGCGAACGCCCGAGGCCTCCATGTCCTCGTAGCGCAGGTCCATCTCGCGCACCACCCAGGTCAGCGCATCGGCCGCCTTCTTCGGGCTTGTGATGACCGGCGTGACCAGGTGCGGGATGCCCTGGTAGGCGGCGAACTCGACCCGCTTCGGGTCGATCAGCACCAGTCGCACCTGGTCGGGCGTGGCGCGCGTCAGGATCGACAAGATCATCGAGTTGATGCAGCTCGACTTGCCTGCTCCGGTGGCGCCGGAGACGAGCAGGTGCGGCATCTTGGCCAGGTTGGCGACGACGAAGCCGCCCTCGACGTCCTTGCCGAGAGCGACGAGCAGCGGGTGGTGGTCGCGCTGGGCCACCGGCGAGCGCAGGACGTCGCCGAGCATGACGATCTCGGGGTCGGCGTTCGGGATCTCGACCCCGACCGCGCTCTTGCCCGGGATGGGGCTGATGATCCGCACGTCAGCGCTCTTGACGGCGTAGGCGATGTTGCGCGTGAGCTGGGTGATGCGCTCGACCTTGACGCCGGGTCCGAGCTCGACCTCGTAGCGCGTGACGGTAGGTCCGCGGCTGAATCCGGTCACCGCGCAGTCGACGGCGAACTCGGCGAACACCTGCTGCAGCGCGGCGATCACCTCGTCGTTCGCCTTGGTGTGCGCCAGGTGTCGGCTGCCCGCCACGAGATCCTTGAGCGACGGCAGCGTGTAAGCGCCACCCCCGCTGAGCTCCATCTGCACCGGAGCCGTCACCAGCGGCAGGTCGTCGTCGACCTTCACCCTGGGCACGCGTGGCTTGCGGGGCTTCGGCGCTGCGGGCGCGTCGGCCTCGGCCGGCGGGAACGGATCGTCGAGGTAGGGCACCTGCGCCGTGTCACCGCTCGGGTCGTCGCCGATGCCGAGCTGCACGACGCTGCCGCTGTTGGCGATCATGTCGTCGCCGGTCGCGGCCGGCTTGCGCGAGAGGAGAGCTCGGATCTGCTGGCGCAGCTGGTTGATCGGCGTCGCCGTCACGACGAGCACGCCGAACACGCCGAGCAGGAACAGCAGTGGCACGGCGATCACCGCCGACAGCCCGCGTTCCAACGGCGCGGCGACGCCAGCGCCGAGGAGCCCGCCGGCGTGGGAGCGGCCGTCGGACGTGGACGGCGAGGCCGCCCACAGATCGAGCAGGCCGAGGATGGCGAGCGTCAGCGAGGACGTACCGACGAGCGTGCGTCCGCGGCTTTCCGGCGTCGGCATCTGCCGCAGCATGTGGATGCCGATGCCGACCAGCACGATCGGCAGCACCCCCGCGCCGTTGCCCACCAGGAGCCGGAACAACGCTGTCAGCGAGCGCCCGACGGGGCCGGCACCGTGCCTCCAGATGGCTACCGACGAGACGAGGCCCAGCGCGATGACGCCGAGCGCGGCGCCGTCGCGACGATGCTCCGGGTCGAGGTCGCGGGCTGTCGCGGCACGGCGTCCGACCGCTCGGGCCAGGCCGCCGATCAGTGCCGCAAGCGCACGCCACAGCGTACCGACCGCGCGGCCGAGCGCGGCGATAACCCGGGCGAGTGCAAGCAAGAATCCGGTGCGGGGCGGGGGCTCGGGCTGGCGGGTGCCGCGACGTGACGAGCCGGTCCGCCTCCCTGACGGGCGCGCGCGAGTTCCCGATGCAGCCACCCGTCAACCGTAACGGTCAAGCCCACGTTCACGGCGTAGGCGCGGGGTGTCAGGACGCTAAAGTCCGGCGGCGGCGAGGTCGTCGCGGAGGTGGGCGATCTCGTGCTCCGTCGCGTCGACCAGCGGCGGACGCACCGGGCCGACCGGACGGCCACGCAGCGCGAGCCCCGCCTTGACCAGGATCGTGCCCTGCGTCCGGAAGATTCCGGTGAATATCGGCAGGAGTTCGCGGTGCAGCCGCAGCGCCTCGGCGACATCGCCGCGCTCGTAGGCCTCGATCATCGCGAGCGTCCCCGGACCGCTGAAGTGCGTCGACGTGCCGACGACGCCGGCCCCGCCGACGGACAGCAGCGGCAGGGTCAGCTTGTCCTCGCCGCAGTAGTACGCGAGTGCGGTCTGCGCCATGACCGCCGCGCTCGCGCCGAGATCACCCTTGGCGTCCTTGACCGCGACGATCCGCGCGTGCTCGGCCAGGCGCAGCAGCGTCTCGGTCTCGATCGCCGTGCCGGAGCGATGCGGGATGTCGTAGAGCATGACCGGCAGCTCAGTCGCGTCGGCGACCGCCCGGAAGTGAGCGAGCAGACCGGCCTGCGGCGGCCTCGAGTAGTACGGCGTGACCACGATCAGCGCGTCCGCGCCGGACTTCGCGGCCTGCTCGGCCAGATGGATCGAGTGGACCGTGTCGAACGTGCCGACCCCCGCAATGATCGTCGCCCGGTCGCCCACGGCGTCGGCGACCACGCGCACCAGGTCGGCCTTCTCGGCGTCGGTGGTCGTCGGCGACTCGCCGGCCGTTCCGCTGATGACGAGGCCCTCGTTGCGCTGCTCGTCCACCAGATAGGTGGCGAGCTCACCGGCTCTGTCGAGGTCGAGCTCACCGCTCACTCCGAACGGCGTGACCATGGCTGTGAGCAGGCGCCCGAACGGGCGCGGCGTGTCGAGCGCAGGCATGTGGCCAAACTACCGCTCGCCGCTAGGCCTCGGGCTCCTGACTTGGTATCCGCGCTACACCGGACAGGTCACGGTTGAGCGTCGAGGACAACCCGCCGTCGCCGGGTCGCGTTCCTGCAATCGGGACGACTTCAGCGGAGGCAACGATGCGACGAATGACGATATTCGCCCTTGTCGGGGCGAGCGGGCTACTCCTGGTCGCCGGTTGCAGTGCCAGCCAGAAGAGCGCCAGCGGTGGAGGGGGTCAGGCAGTCCGGCCCGAGAAGGCCGCTGCGAGTCAGTCAGCCGCTGGCGCTGTCGGCGTAGGTACCGCCGATACGACCACGGCGCCACCGCCACCGAGCCGTGCGCTGGTCAAGACAGCGGACATGACGGTTCGGGTGCCCAATGTCGAGGCGCAGGCGCACAGCGCAATCCAGATTGCGCGGTCGCACGGCGGCGACGTGCTTGCCGACGAGCGCGCCGGCTCGGCCGATCACGCCAGCGCCCAGCTCACTCTCGAGGTACCGCCAGCCTCGTTCAGCGAGGTACTCGACCGGCTCGCGAAGCTGGGCGAACAGGTATCGCGCAAGAGCGCCACGGACGACGTGACCCAGCAGGTCGCGGACGTCAACTCGCGGCTGGAGAGCATGCGGGCGTCTCTGGACCGCGTTCGCGCGCTCTACGCGACGGCAGTGTCGATCAGGGACGTGATCAGCATCGAGAGCGAGGTCGCCAAGCGGGAGGCCGACTACGAATCGCTGCAGGCGCAGCAACGCGGCCTCACCAAGCAGGCGGCGCATTCGATCGTGCATCTGCAGCTAGTCGCCAAGCAGGTCGTCGTGGCGCACGCTCGCAAGCACTCGACCGGCGTGCTCGACAAGTTCGGGCGCGGCTGGGACGCGTTCGTCGCGACGGCGCGCTGGACGCTCGGCGCGATCGGCACAGTACTGCCGTTCCTGGTGCTGTTCGGCGGGATCGGCGTGGTGGCGCTGTGGCTGCGTCGGCGGCACGCATCAGCTCCGTCGTCACCCCCGGTGCAGAGCTAGCAACCAGTCGCGCGGACCGGGATGCTGCACGCGCACTGCTGCAACCGTCGCCGCGAATTCGAGGGACGTGCGCCAGTCGTCGCCGCGCGCCAACGCGAACGCCGCGGCGCCGTGGAACGCGTCGCCCGCTGCCAGCGTGTCGCGTACCGGCACCTGGGGCGGCGACAGCGTCCCGCGCTCGGCCTGGGTGGCCCAGGCGATCGGGTCGCCGCCATGCGTGACGGCGACCGACCTCACGCCGGCGCCGAGCAGACTGTCCACAGTGGACGATCCGCCCGGCGTCGCGAAGTCGGCCGAGCAGATCGCCGCGTCCACGTGGTTCAGCAGGCGGTGCAGCGACGGCTTCCAGCTGCCACCGTCCAGCAGGACCGAGACGTGCGCCCGTCGCGCGGCGTCGGCTGCGGCGAGCGCGAGCTCGGCGTGATGCCCGTCGACGAGCACGACATCGGCGGATGACACCAGGGCGTCCATGCCGGCGGGCGGCGCCGCCGTCACGCCGGACGCGTTCGTCGACGACACGCTCCGCTCGCCGGTCGCGTCCACGACCCGGACGAGCGACACCGCCGGAGCCTCGACAGCCATGGGTGTCGCGTCGACGACGGTGACGCCACGTGCAGCCAGTTCGTCGGCAGCCACTAACGCCAGGGCATGAGTGCCCAGAGCGGTGATCAGGGTCGCGGCACCGCCCAGCGCGGCGAACGTCACGGCGGCATTCGCAGCCGGCCCACCGGCGGCGATCTCCTGCCGCAGCGCCGTCGCCTTCTCGTTCGGCGCCAGGGCCGTGCGGATCGTGTGCACGACATCGATGGTGGTCAACCCGACGAACAGACCAGCTGGCGCCATGCGATCAGGGAACCAGTACGACCTTGCCGACCGTCGCGCGCGTCTCGATCGCCGTGTGTGCGGCGTCGGCTCGCGCCAACTGGAAGCGCTGCACGAGCGGTGTCCAGACTCCCTTGGCCGCGTTCGCGAGAGCCGCGGCTTCGCGCTCGCGCAATGCGCCCTGACGCTCGCCCGGACTCGCGCGGAGCCCGTTGACGACGGTGATGCCACGGCTGGCGGGATCCACCTGCGCCGGCTCGCCGGACGACGAGCCGAACTGCACGAGCCGGCCACCGGCGGCGAGCAAGTCGGCCACCGCCTGCCGGAGCGCACCGCCGACGCCGTCCAGCGCGACGGTTGGCAGCCGGCCCTGCAACGCCTCGCGGACGCGATCCGGCCAGCCCGGCTGCAGATAGTCGACGGCCAGGGTGGCTCCGAGGGCACGCACTCGTTCGATCTTCGCCGGGCCGCCCGCGAGTCCGACTGCGGTCGCGCCGAGTCGCTCGGCGGCTTGCACGAACAGCGCCCCCAGGCCGCCCGCGGCCGCGGTCACCAGCACGACGTCGTCCGGCGTCAGCTCGGCGAGCTCGAGGATGCCGACCGCGGTGCGGCCGGTGCCGATCATCGCCACAGCGACGTCCGCGGGCATTCCGTCGGGAATCTCGTGCAACGCGCCGGCCGGCGCGAGCGCCCGCTCGGCGTAGCCGCCGCTCGCCTGGCCGAGGTGCGCGACCACCCGGCGGCCGAACCAGGACTCGGCCCCGGGGACGGCCGAGTCGACGACGCCGGCGACCTCGCGCCCCGGCGTCATCGGCAGCTCCGGAAGCGGGTACGGCCCCCGTTGCACGCCGCGCCGGATCACCGTGTCGATGAGGTGGACGCCTGACACCTCGACCGCGATTCGCACCTGGCCGGCATCAGGAACTGGGTCCGCGACTTGCTCGTAGCGTAGGTTCTCGGCCGGGCCGAACTCGTACTGGCGGATCGCGTGCATGGGCTGGCCTCCCCGGTCGCGTGCTTCAGACCGTAGGAGTTAAAGCCGACTTCAGGTCAACTTGCTCAGCCTTCAGAGACCAGCGGCGAGGACGCCACCTCGGTGCCGTCGGGCAGCGTCGATATCTCGAAGTCGGCGAAGACGTTGCCGGCCACCCGCTTCAGCTCACGCAGGCACGCGACTGCCAGCTCGCGGATCTCGACGTCGGCGTGCTCGGACGCGCGCATCGCGACGAAGTGCCGCCAGGCGCGGTAGTTGCCCGTGACGACGATCCGCGTCTCGGTGGCGTTCGGGAGCACGGCTCGAGCCGCCTGGCGGACCTGCTTGCGACGCAGCGTCGCCTGCTCGACATTGGCGAACTTCTTCTCCAGGCCCTCGAGCAACTCGGTGTAGGTGCGCACGGCCGCCTCGGTGGCCTCGACGAACTTGGCGTGCAGCTCCGGATCGTCGGCGATGACGTCGGGTTCCACCATGGCCGCGTCGCGTTCGGGCACGTAGCGCTGGGACAGCTGCGAGTAGGAGAAGTGGCGGTGCCGGACCAGTTCGTGGGTCAGCGACCGGGAGACGCCGGTGAAGTACATCGTCACGTTGCCGTGCTCGAGCACCGACAGGTGCCCGACCTCGAGGATGTGGCGCAGGTAGCCGATGTTCGTCGCCGTCGCGGGATTCGGCTTCTTCCACGATTGGTAACACGCACGGCCGGCGAACTCGGCGAGCGCCTCGCCACCGTCGGCGTCCGTCTCCCACGGGATGTCGGCCGGAGCCTCGAAGTGCGTCCAGGCGATCACCTGGACCTTGAGCGGGACTATCTCGGCCACGGGCGAACTCCCCAACGGTGCTGACGGTTGAGGCCCCAGACTATCGGCAGGCGCGGACGCGTCCTGGTCGCGACGCGCGAGCGCCGTACGTGCTCGAACGACCTCGCCGAAGAGTCCGAGCGTCCTGACATCGATCTGCTGTTGCGATGACGTCGAAGCCGATGTCATGATGGCATCATGCAACTCGATGAGTACGTCCGGCAAGTCCACGATCAATTGCGCGCGTCGGCGGCGCTCGGCGACGAGCGAACTGCCCAGATCGCCGGCGCATTGGCCGGCTCGGCCGACTCGGCGGTGCGCCTGGCGATCCTCGCCGCCGTCTCGGACGCGGCCGCCGACATCACCGCGGCGCTGCTCGATGCCCATGGCGGCCCGGCGGTCACCGTCGTTCTCGACGGCGACGAGATCCGCGTCGACGTCTCGTCGCCGGCACCGAGCGGGGCGAGCCAACCGCCGCCGGACGACGGCGACGCGACCGCCCGCATATCGCTGCGCTTGTCCGAGAAGCTCAAGGCCGACGTCGAGCACGCCGCCGGCAGCGACAGCGTCTCGGTCAACACCTGGCTCGTGCGGGCGGCCGGCGCCGCGTTGAACCGCCAGAACGGGTCACCGGGCGGCCAGGCCCACGGCGGCTGGCCGGGCGGGTGGCCGGGCTGGCAAGGCCCTCCACAGGGTCGCGGCGGCCACCGCTTCACCGGATGGGTAACCGGATGACACCCCGAACCACCTCGACAGGAGCTCGCGTGACAACCACTACGTTCCCGCTGACCAGACCGATCGACCTGTCCTGCCGGGTCGGCTACGGATCCATCACCGTGCATGCCGCGGACGGTGTCCGCGAGGCATCGGTCGAGGTGACGCCCCGCGACCCGGATTCCGACATCGCAGAGCGCGTCAGGGTCGACATGCGCGGCACGACCCTGATCGTGCACGGGCCCAAGCCACGCAGTGTCTTCGACCTACCCCTGTTCAGCGGGCGGTTCGCGGGCCGCGATGCGGTCGACGTCGACATCACGGTGCCATCGGCCACTCCGATCAGGGTCGCGAGCCTCGCCGCGGACGTCGTCGTGCACGGGCGATGCGGCAGCACCGACATAGCAGGCGGCGCCGCGTCGACGCAGCTCGACGAGGTCGACGGCGACCTGCGACTGCGCTACGGCAGCGGCCCGGCCCGGGTGCAGCGGGTCACCGGGTCCGCGATGGTGAAGTCCGGAGCCGGCGAGGCCCGATTCGGCGAAGTGGGCGGATCGCTCGACATGGCATGCGGCACCGGCAATCTCGAGATCGGCACCGCGCACGGCAGCGTCCGGCTGCGTACCGGATCCGGACAGGCGTCGATCGGGGCGGCCGAGAGCGACGTCGAGCTGGTCAGCGGCTCCGGCGGCCTGTCGGTCGGGCTTCGGGCCGGACAGTCGGCGCGCCTGGATGTCGCGACCGGCGGCGGGCGGCTCGACTCCGAGCTGCCGGTCGAGGACACGCCGCCGAGCGCCACCGGGCGGGCGATCACGATTCGCGCGCGCACCGGAAGCGGCGACGTGCGCATCTTCCGGGCCGAGCAGACCGTGCCTGAGGACAAGACGGCCTGACTACTGGACGATCTGTCCGGCGAGCATCGCGTAACGGCCGCCGCGCGCGAGCAGCTCGTCGTGCGTGCCGTGCGCCCGCGGGAGAGCTCGTCGAGTGCCGCTTGCACGGCGCGTTCGGTCTCGTTGTCGAGCGCACCGGTGGCCTCGTCGAGCACGAGAATCGGCGGGTCGCGCAGCAGCATCCGCGTGATCGCCAGCCGCTGGCGCTCGCCGCCGGAGAACCGAGTACCCCCGCGCGCCGACCACGGTGTCGTACCCCTCGGGCAGCCCGGCGATCAGGTGGTGGATGCGCGCGGCGCGGGCCGCGGCCTCGACCTGCTCGTCGGTGGCATCCGGAGCGGCGAATCGCAGGTTGTCGCCGATCGACTCGTGGAACAGGTACGTCTCCTGCGACACGAGCCCGACGGCCTCGGACAGCGCGGCCAGCCGCAGGTCGCGCACGTCGTAGAGCTGGGCGACCAGGTAGGCCAGCGTCGTCTTGCCCGCGCCCGTCTCGCCGACGAGAGCGGTCGTCGTGCCGGGCGGTACGTGCAGGTCGATGTCGAGCAGCGTCCAGGCACCGTCGCGGTCGTAACGGAAGCTGACACCGACGAAACGCACATCGCCACGCACGGGCGCCAGCGCTCGGGCGTCGCGGCGCTCGGTGATGTCGACCGGCAGGTCCAGCACCGCGAAGATCCGCCCGAACAGCGCCATCGAGGTGGATGCCGCGACGCCGATGCACCTGCAACGCCGTGGCCGGGCCGAGCAGCCGGTTGAGCATGCTCGTGAACGCGACGGCCGTGCCGATCGTGATCGGCGCGGCGCCGTGAGCGAGGGCCATACCGGCGATCCAGTAGACGATCGCCGGAACCACCGTGAGACTCGCCCGGCGACTGGAGATCAGCCACTTGCCGCTCATCGCCGCGTTCATCTCGGTGTCGGACAGGGCGCGCGACTCGGCCGCGAACCGCGAAGCGAGCTCGCGCTGCCGGCCCAGCGTCTTGGTCAGCAGGACGCCTGCCACGGACAGCGACTCCTCCACCAGCGCCGTCATGCCGGCCAGCTGGCGCTGGCGGCCGCGGACGATCTTGCGGCGGTTGCGCCCGAGCCGCAGCGAGAAGACCAGGAACAGCGGCACGACGACCAGGCAGACGAGGGCGAGCTTCCATTCCATGACGAGCGCGGCCACCGCGACCGCCGCCGCGGCGATCACGTTCTGGACGGTCGAGCTGGCCGTGTTCGAGATGACGTTGTCGACGCCGCCGACGTCGTTGGCGATCCGCGACTGCAGGTCGCCGGCTCGGGTACGGGTGAAGAAGCGCAGCGACATCCGCTGCAGATGCTCGTACACGCTGACGCGCAGGTCACACATGACGCGCTGACCGATGACGCTGGACAGCCACGTCGTTGCGACGCCGAGCATCGCGTTCGCCGCCGCGGCGGCGATCACGCCGTCGGCCAGCCACGACACGAGGACGGCGCTGCGCTCGGGCAGGGCGCGGTCGATGATCTCGCGCAGGAGGAACGGCGACGCGACGCCGGTGACGCCCTGCAGCGTCGCGACGAGCACGAGGGCCGCGACCCACCACCGATACGGCGCGAACAGCCGGGCGACGCGACCGATCGGCAGGCTGTCCGGCGCCTCGGCTCTCAGCTCGGCGGGCGCCGCGAGCGTGGACGGCGGCGCGCTCACGGCTCGACCTGAGCCGGCGTGACGTCGACCTCGGCCAGCCGGTCCATCAGCCGGACCGCGACGACCGGGACGTCGCGCTCAGCGGCCGTGAGCTCCTGGTCGATCGTCTTCGCGACCCATGCGTCGCGCGGGCGCATCTCGGCACCGAGCGCGCGCTTGCCGGCTGCCGTGATGCTCACGAGGGACTGCCTGTCGTCGCCTGGATCCGGTGTGCGGCGCACGAGCCCGCCCTCGTCAAGCGCGGCCAACGTCCGGGTGAGCGACTGTGGCTGCATTCGCAGCCGATCGGCGATCTCGCCGGGCGTCATCGCGCCGCCCTTGAGCAATTGGCCGAGTACGGCGGTCTGGTTCAGGCTCAATGCTCCGCGACGCTCGACACGTGCGCGTGCCGCAAGCGAGGTGGCACCCCGGTAGATCTGCGCAGCAGCCGCCAGCGTCTTGACGTCGACGGAATCAGTAGTACGCACTCGCTTACGTCTGCCGGAACTAACGGCAATCCACCGTGATTTCGTACGCGCGGACTTACTAAGTTGTTAGCGCGTGGCTCAACGGCGCAGCCAGATCACCCCGATCGCCCACCACGACGCCGTCAAGATCGAGCCACTTGGCGGTGACCGACAGCTCGGCGGCGAGCTCCTGCGCGACGTGCGCCACGTCGACGCCCGGCTCGGCGAACGCTCCGGGCACACGCAGGACGCCGGCCTGCCGGTCGGACTTGAGATCGACGCGGGCGACGAGCGAGTCACCGAGCAGGAACGGCAGCACGTAGTAGCCGTACAAGCGTTTGGCCGCCGGCGTGTAGATCTCGATGCGGTAGCGGAACCCGAACAGGCGCTCGGCGCGTTCGCGGAACCAGATCAACGAGTCGAACGGCGAGAGCAGCGCCCGCGCGGTGATGCGGCGGGGGCGCCTGGCGTCGGGCCACAGGTACGCGGGCGCTCGCCAGCCGTCGACCGTGACCGGCAGCAGCTCGCCGGACTCGACGAGCTCGGCGACCCGGGCCTTGGACTCGGCACGCGGCAGCCGGAAGTAGTCGCCGAGGTCAGGCTCGGTGGCGACGCCATACGCACGCGCCGCGACCCGGACGAGCTCGCGCTGGGCCTCGTCGAGTGGCGGGGTCGCGGCGGTGACGATCTCGGCGGGCAGCACGCGCTCGGGCAGGTCGTAGTACCTCTCGAAATTGACCCGGCGGGCCGACGTCACCCGCCCGGACCAGAACAGGTACTCGAGCGCGACCTTGCCGTCGTGCCAGTTCCACATGTGCCCCGGCCGCGGGTCGGGCCGCGGGATTCCGGTATCGGCCGATCGAGTCGGTCCCTGCCGCGTCACGAGCTCGTACACCTCGTCGACCAGATCCGGAAAGTTGTTCGCCAGGCGGACCATGCTGCCCCACGCGTCCTCGTTGGCCCGATCCATCCGCCAGCGCAGGTTGGGCTGCAACTCGACCGGGATCAGCGACGCCTCGTGCCCCCAGTACTCGAACAGCTCGCGGCGCACCGGGCCGGCCGTGTGCGCCGTGAGCCGATCGAGCGCCTCGCGCGGATACGCCCCGAGCCGGGAGAAGACGGGCATGTAGTGCGATCGGCAGAAGACGTTGACCGAGTCGAGCTGCAAGATGCCGACCCGGTCGATCACCCGGCGGACGTGCCTGGCATCGACGCGCCCTGCTGGCCGAGGATCGGCGAAGCCCTGCGCGGCAAGCGCGATCCGGCGCGCCTGCGCCGCGCTGAGTCGGTCGACTGGACGCACGAGGGCGGCAGGCCCCGGCAACGCGTCGTCGCTGGCTTCCACGCGACGAACTCTATGTGCGCACACCGACAAGACCGTCCCAGGACCGAGCACACGGGTCGCGGTGGTTCCTGAGTGCGAGCAGGCCCACCGGCGGACTCCGTGTCAGGATGCGTGAATGTTCGAAGACCTCATGCGCCACATCGGCGATGCAGTGGGCAACTGGCTGTATCTCATCGCCGGCGGGCTCGCCTTCGCCGAGGCCGCGATCATGGTCGGCTTCGTGCTGCCGGGCGAGATCGCGCTGCTGGTGGCGGGCTACTTCTGCCGGTACGGGACGCTCGAGGTGTGGATCATGGCGATCATCGCCGTCGTGTGCGCGATCGTGGGCGACTCGGTGGGCTTCGAGTTCGGCCGGCACTTCGGGCCGCCAGTGCGGCGTTCGCGCGTCGGCCGGTTCGTCGGCGAGTCTCGCTGGTCGACGGTCGACTCCTTCTTGCACCGGCACGGGGGCAAGGCGATCTTCCTCGGACGCCTCACCGCCTTGTTGCGCGCACTGATGCCGTCGATGGCCGGAATGAGCGGCATGAGGTACCGGACCTTCCTGGTCTGGAACGCAGCCGGCGGCCTGGTCTGGGGTGCCGGCTGCGTGTTCCTCGGATATGCGTTCGCGTCGGCGCTCAATACGGTCAGCGAGTACCTGACCTGGCTGCCGCTGGCGATCCTCGGTGCGGTCGCCGCCGGGTATCTGGTCATCCACCTGCGTAAGCGACGCCGCGAGCGCGATGATGTCCGAGCTCTTGCGCCGGACGAGGTGGACGCTTGACGGCGGATACGGCCCTGCCCGAGGCGCGCTACCGGCTGCTGCGCTACGTTCGATGCGTGGCCGACGTGAGCGTGCGGTCCGCGCAGATCGCCGACGTTCCCGAGATCGCCCGCATCCAGGTGGAGACGTGGCGCATCGCGTACGCGTCCATTCTGCCGGCACCCGTACTCGAGACGCTCTCTGCGGAAGACGCCGAGCAGGCCTGGGCGATCGCGGTCGCCACGCCCCCCACCCCGAGGCACCACGTGCTCGTGGCCCAGGAGCAGGACTGGCTCGTCGGCTTCGCCGCGATCGGGCCAACGGACGATCTGGAAGAGGCCGACCCCGACCCGGCCGCGACCACGCAGATCGGCCCGCTGCTCGTCGAGCCGCGGTGGGGTCGGCGCGGTCATGGCTCGCGGCTTCTGGCCGCCGCCGTCGACCACGCGCGGGAGGACGGCATGACTCGCGCGATCACGTGGATAGCGACCGGCGACGCCGCGTCGCTGTCGTTCTTCCGGTCAGCCGGCTGGGAGGCCGACGGCTATGCTCGCGCGCTGGACACCGGAGCCGGCGAGATTCGCGAGTTGCGGCTGCACGTGTCACTGAGGGAGCAGCCGTGACGGACGCAGCCGTTAAGTTCACCGGAGTCCCCGTCGCAGCACTGGACTTCTACGAGGACCTCGAGGCCGACAACAGCAAGGCGTTCTGGGCCGCACACAAGCACGTGTACGAGCAGTCGGTCCGCGCGCCGCTGGAGGCGCTGGTGGCCGAGCTCGCGCCCGAGTTCGGTGCCGCCAAGTTCTTCCGACCGTACCGTGACGTACGGTTCGCGAAAGACAAGTCGCCCTACAAGACGCATCAGGGAGCCTGGTTCGGCGAGACCGCCCTCTACCTGCACGTGTCGGCGGCCGGCCTGCTCGTCGCTGGCGGTTACTGGGACACCGCGCCGGACCAGATCGAGCGGATGCGCCGCGCCGTCGACGACGATGTCGCCGGCAGCGAGCTGGACCGCGCCGTCACAGCCGTCCGCAAAGCCGGTTTCGAGGTCCAGGGTCAGCGGCTCGTGCGCGTGCCGGCAGGTTACGCGAAGGACCATCCGCGCGCGGATCTGCTGCGGTACAAGACGCTGACCGGCCACCGGGAGTTCGGCTGCCCGGCGTGGTTGTCGACCAGGCGGGCGAAGACCGAGATAGCCAAGGCGTGGCGCGCTCTCGCACCGCTCACCGGTTGGCTGGACACGCACGTCGGCCCGTCGAATACACGCTGATCAGGGACGGTGGGGCTCCCGGACCGTCGCGGCAGCGAGGTCGGGCACCAGCAGGGCCGCGTCGACGGTGCCGAGGCCGGTGGCCAGGTCGTACCCGTCGACGGCGTCGTAGCCGCTCACGTCGCCGAAGGAGTTGTCCGCCTCGGTCACGTCGACGATGCCACCGCCGCCGCGCTGCGCGATCGAGTACAGCGCCGCGTTGATGACGCCGAGGCGGTGCCCGGCCAGCTGCGCGGCGATCGCAACGATGCCCGCGAACATGGGCGTGGCCTCACTCGTCCCGCCGACGATGCTCCAACCCGTGTCGTCCGGGTCGTATGACGCGTAAGCGATCACGCCGCCGTCGAGCGCCGCGGAGAGCACGACGTCCGGCGTGCCGCGCTGCGTGCCGACGACCTCGCTCACGCCATTCTGGAACGCAGGTCGCGAGAAGATGGTGCTGAGCCCTCCCCCACCCGCCCCGTAATCGTCCTGCCACGCCTCGTCAGGCGCTGTGCGGTCGCCGTCGGAGTCGAGCTGCAGCCTGCTGCCGCCGACGCTCGTCACCAGCGGATCAGACGACGGCCACGAGTCGACCGGGTAGGAGTACAGCGTCTGCTCATCGCTCTGGTAGTCGGTGGCGCCCGTGTCGCCTGCAGCGCTGACCACGGTCACGCCATGCGCTGCCGCGTTGACGAACGCGCTGCGCAGCGCCAGCACGCTCTGCCCGCTCGGGAACGTCTGCTCGGTCGCGCCGAAGCTCTGCGAGATCACGTCGGCGAGACCGTGGTCGACGACAAAGTTCTCGGCAGCGACGATCTGCGGGAACCCCTCGACGCCCTCGGTTTCGGCCACCGGAGTCGCGACGACCAGGATGCTCGCCGCCGGCGCCATGACGTGTGCGTACTCGACATCGAGCGTCGTCTCGAACGCCCAGCCCGCCATCTCGTCGTCAGCCGGGTCGAACGGCGGAACGTCCCCCGCCGGGGTGATGGTCCGGATCGAAGGCGGGTCCGGTAACCCCCACGTCTGGTCGAAGACGTGCAGATCGTTCTCGATAGTCGGCGAGCCGAACGAGTCGACGATCGCTATGGTCTGGCCCGCACCTGCCAGCCCCTGCTGATGCAGCGGGCCGACGTCATAGGCGCGGCGAAGCTGGGCCGGCGAGTAGCAGGCCAGGTGGTAGATCGCCTCGCACTCGTCGGTGCTCGGCGGCACCGAGAACCGATGCTGGTCCAGCCGATCCCGTGCGCCTGCCGGAATCGGCCGCACCGGGTGGGGCCGATCGGCCGACGAGACAGCCTGCCCGCCGATCATCGCCGTGATGTTCGCGGCAACCAGGCAGGCCAGCACGAACCGGCGCCTCATGCACGCTCCTCAGACCACGGACATGTGGCGTCATCACACCACACGGATACCGGTGCCGCGAATTGGCTTACTTGGCAACGACCCCTCAGTTAGGCGACATCATCATCGGGTGATGCAGGTCGAGGAAGATCGCGTCCTGCATCTCCTCGGCCATCATCTCGGCAACCTCGGGCGGCGGCGGCACCGACTCCCGCTCGCGTGCCTCGGCCTCGGACGTGAAGTAGATCGCCTGGACGTAGCCCCCGTCGGGCTGCATGGCGACCGTGCCGCCGATGATCTCCGGGCGCATCGCCTGCAGCTCGTCGCTGTGCGCCTCCATCATCGCCTTCATCTCGTCCGGGTGCTGGTAGTGACCCTCGATGATCTGGACGAACCCCGCGTCGTCCGACCCACCCGCCAGCCAGGTCGTGACGTCGGAGGAGTCCATGAACGTCACGTCGCCGGCGAAGCACTTGGCCGTCTCCGCCCACCACGCGCCCTGCTCCGGGCGGTCGCTGTTGCGCCGCGCCGCGTCCTCGGACTCGAACCGTACGACGGTGATGAACGTGCCGTCGTCGGTGAAGCCGGCCGTCGAGCCGAGCCAGCCGATCGCGCCGGGCCGGCAGTCTCGCATCCATCGATCCATCGCCGCCCGCAGACCGTCCTCGTCGGCGACCTTGCCTTGGATGACCTGGACGAACATCTCGCCACCTCCGCTTAGCTGTGCACCACGCGTCGCGCGGCGCTCCCCTCGAGGTCGCCATGAGCGTAGATCGAGTAGCGCAATCCGTCGTCCGGGCGGCAGCAATTGCCGGCACGTATCCGATTAGCCGGGCGAAAGCGCCGTTCAGAGGCCGAGGAGCGGCTCCAGGCCGACCGTGAGGCCTGGCCTGCTCGCGATCTGGCGAATGCCGAGGAGCACGCCGGGCATGAACGACGCGCGGTCGAACGAGTCATGCCGGATCGACAGCGTCTCGCCGGGCGTTCCGAACAGAACCTCCTGGTGGGCGACGAGGCCCGCGGCTCGCACAGCATGCACATGGACGCCGTCGACGACGGCCCCGCGCGCTCCGTCCAGGCCGTGTGTCGTCGCATCGGGCACCGGGTCCAGTCCGGCCGCCGCCCTGGCCGCGGCGACCAGCTGCGCAGTACGAACGGCCGTACCGCTCGGCGCATCGGCCTTCTCCGGATGGTGCAGCTCGACGATCTCGACGGACTCGTAATGCGGCGCGGCCAGCTGCGCGAACCTCATCGACAGGACCGCGCCGATCGCGAAGTTCGGCGCGACGAGGACGCCGAGTTTCGGTGTGTCGGCCAGCCACTCGCGGATCGTGTCGAGCCGCTCGTCGGTGAAGCCCGTGGTGCCGACCACGGCGTGGATACCCTGGTCGATCGCGAACCGGACGTTGTCCATGACCACGTCGGGATGGGTGAAGTCGACCAGCACCTGAGCACCGCCGTCAGCGACACTGAACAGCCAGTCGCCCGCGTCGACGGCAGCGACGAGATCCATGTCGTCGGCAGCCACGACCGCCTGGCAGACCTGCTGCCCCATGCGCCCACGGGCACCGAGAACCCCGATCCGCATCGGTTCGGTCACGGTTTATCGCTCCGTTCAGATGGCGCCGTCGAAGGCATGGTGGTCAAACGGGCCCACCACCGTCAGGCAGCGTGGCTGGTGCAGAAGGTACGCGGCCACGTCCGCGACGTCCCGGCGGGTGACCGAATCGACGTGATGGATCAGGTCGTCGACGCCGAGAACGTCGCCGTAGGCCAGCTCGCTCTTGCCGATCCGGGTCATCCGCGCGCACGAGTCCTCCAGGCCGAGCACGATGCCTCCGCGCATCTGGCCCTTGCCTCGCTCGACCTCAGCTTCGGTGATCGCGCCGTCGGCGACATCGTCGAGCTCGGCCCGAATCAGGTCGAGCACCTCCTCGGCCTTGCCCGGCTGGCACCCGGCGTAGACGCCGAACAGCCCGGCATCGGCATAGCTCGTGCCGAACGTGTAGACCGAGTACGCCAGGCCGCGTTGCTCGCGGATGCCCTGGAACAGCCGCGAGCTCATCCCGCCGCCGAGCGCGGACGACATCACGCCGAGGGCCCAGCGCCGCTCGTCGTGCCGGGAGACCCCTCGCATGCCGACCACCACGTTGGCCTGCTCGGTGTCGTCGCCGATGACCTTGACCGGCTGCACCGGCGGCGCGGACCGGATCTGACCGCCCCGGGGCGGGACGGGCCGCGCGTCGCCGTCGAGCCGCCCGGCGAACGCTTTGCGCACCTGCCGCACGACACCGGCGTGGTCGACGTTGCCCGCGACCGAGACGACCATTCCGTCGGCGCGGTAGCGGCGGTGGTAGTAACCGGCGACCTGTCGCCGCGACAGCCCGGCGATGGAGTCGACGGTGCCCAGGATCGGCCGGCCGAGCGGCGCGTCGCCGAACAGTGCACTGGCGAACTCGTCGTGGACGAGGTCGGTCGGGTCGTCGTCGCGCATCGCGATCTCTTCCAGGACGACGCTGCGCTCGACGTCGACGTTCTGTGCCGTGACCGTCGCGTTGAGCACCACGTCGGTGACGAGCTCGATGGCAAGCGGCAGGTCGCGGTCGAGCACCGTCGCGTAATAGCAGGTGTGCTCCTTCTCGGTGAACGCGTTGAACTCACCGCCCACGGCGTCCATCGCTTTGGCGATGTCGAGTGCTGACCTCGTGGTGGTTCCCTTGAACAGGAGGTGCTCGAGGAAGTGGCTGGCGCCCGCGACGGCGGCCGTCTCGTCGCGGCTGCCGACGGGCACCCACACGCCGATGCTCGCGCTGCGCACACCGGGCATCGCCTCGGTGAGGATGCGCAGGCCGCCGGGCAGCGTCGTTCGGGTGATCTTGCCGCCGCCACGCGCGGGGACGGCGCGAGTCGTTGCCCTGGTAAGGGCGCGCGCGCCCGATCGCGTGGTCGTGGCAGTCATCCCGCGATCCTACGGTTGCCGGGCCCGCCGACTGCCTGACGTCGAGCGGGACGGTCGCATTCGGCGCGTCCCGTTCGTCGTCGTTATCGACAGGACAACCGAACCCCGACACGATCGTCGAGGCAACGAGTAGGAGCGACCATGCGATACCTGCTGATGATCTGCGGTGACGAGACGATGGAGGTGAGCCCCGAGGAAGCATCGCCTGACGCGTGGGTCGAGGAGATGGACGGCCGGGGTGTGCGCCTGGAGGGCAACCGCCTCGCACTCACCACCGACGCGACGACGGTACGGGTCCGCGAGGGCGACGTGCTGGTCAGCGACGGCCCGTTCGCGGAGACGAAGGAGCAGATCGGCGGCTACGACGTGATCGAGTGCGCGGATCTGGACCAGGCGATCGAGGTCGCCTCGAAGCACCCGGTCGCCAAGTTCGGGACGATCGAGGTCCGGCCGTTCTGGCAATGACGCTGCTCAGCGGACGACGCGCTGCGCGGCCCGCATGGTCGAGTCGTCGAAGAGCACCAGCCGCGCGTCGCACGTCGCGTCGCGCAGGACGCTGATCGCCTGGTGCAGCGCGTCGTCGACCGGCCACCCGTAGATGCCGGACGAGATGAGCGGGAACGCGACCGAGGCCGCACCGAGTTCGGCCGCGACCTGCAGCGATCGCAGGTAGCAAGATCGCAACGTCTCGCTGCGATCGTCGGTCGGCGAGTACACCGGCCCGACCGTGTGGATCACCCACCGGGCCGGTAGCTCGCCGGCTGTCGTCGCGACCGCGTCGCCCGCGCGAAGGCCTTTGCCGTAGTGCCCGGCCCGCAATTCGCGGCACGCAGCCAGGATCGCCGGACCGCCGCGCCGGTGAATCGCTCCGTCGACACCGCCGCCGCCGAGCAGTGACGAGTTCGCCGCGTTCACGATCGCGTCGACGCGCTGCTCGGTGATGTCTCCTAGCACCAGGTCAAGAGGCACGGCCCAATGATGTCCCCTGCTCGTCCAGCACGGGTGTAGGGCCGGCCTGACGCGTCTCCGGCGCCAGCAGCACGGCGCCGACCGGAACTAGCAGGATCGCCGCCGCCACGCCGAAGGTCGCGCCGTAGCCGTGTGAGTCGGCGAGCCACCCGGCGACCACGGGACCCGCGACGATGCCGGCGTCACCGGCCATCTGGTACGTGGCGACCACCGTGCCGCCACGCCCGCCGACGACGTCACCGAGGATCGCGCCGGACGCGACGGACAGAGCGGCGCCCGAGACGCCGAGCAGCGCCATCGCGAAGATCAGCCCGGCGGCGTTCGGCACGAGCGGCAGGCTGGCCAGCCCGGCGGCGCCCACCAGCAGGCCGAGGATCAGGACCGGCCGCCGTCCGGTCGAGTCGGCGCGGTGGCCGAACGGCAGCAGCAGCGCGCCACTGACCGCGCTCAGGACGAAGAAGCCGAAGTACGTCCAGGACGAGCTCAACGCCAGCCGGTCGACGACGAAGAGCGGGACCATCGCCGTCCGGGCCCCGACGACGGCCCAGTCCTCGGCGAGGTTGCTCAGCAGGGCGGCGATGTAGGCGCGATTACACAGCGCGGTGAGCAGGCCCAGGGTCGAGTCGCGGGCGGTCGGCCGGGCCGCCAGTTCACTGTGCCGCAGCGCGACGAGCGCGATCGTGCCGGCGATGACGAGCGTGCCCGCGTACAGGAAGAAGGGCGCCCGCAATGACCACGCGGCCACGACACCGAGCGCCGGGCCGGCAATCGAGCCGAGCAGGAAGCCGCCGGCGAATACGCCCTGGGCGCGCCCTCGCAGGTGGCCCGGGGTTACCCGGATCAGCAGGCTGGACGCACTGACGCTGAACATGATGGAACCGACACCGCCGACGCCACGAAGGACGAGCAGCTGCCAGTAGTCGCCCGCCAGGCCGGCCAGCAGGCTGGACACGGACACGATGCCGATTCCGGTGGCCAGCATCGTCCGCTCGCCGAACGCGTTCACCAGGCGGCCGGTGAACGGTGCACCGACCAGGCGCGCGGCCGCGAACGCGCTGATGACGGCACTTGCCGCGGTGCGGCTGACCCCGAAGTGGCGGGCGAACAGCGGGATCGCCGGGGCGACTACGCCGAACCCGACGGCCACCATGAACGCCACGGCGGCCAGCGCCATCACCTCTGCGGGCAGTTCGCGGAGCGGTCCGCGTCGCAGGCGTGCTCGCACACGTCCGATCATGCCCGGACGGACTGACGACCCCGCCGCCCGGCCTGCCCGCCGATCAGCGGGGCAGCCACGCGTCGGGGGCCTTGACCATCCGCTTGACGTGTGCGGGCAGCTTGCCGGTGAGCACCTGCTGCAGGCTGGTCTCGTCCAGCACGCTGCGCAACGACGCGCGCACCGCGACCCAGACGTCGGGAAGGTGCTCGGCCACGCCGGTGTAAGTGGTCTCGTGCGGGCGGAGGCCGCGCACCTCGGCCAGCGGGCCGTCCACTGCCCGGATCACCTGGCCGAGTGAGATCTCGGTCGCGGGCCGGGCCAGCGCGTACCCGCCCTCGGCGCCGCGCTGGCTGCGCACGAGGCCGGCTCGGCGCAGTTCACCCAAGATCGCCTCGACGAACTTCCGGGGCAGCTTCTGCTCGCCGATGATCACCTCGATCTTGACAAGTTCGGGTGCCCGGGACGCCAGCCCGAGCAGGGCGCGCACCGCGTAGTCCGTCTTCGCCGAGATCTCCACGCCCGCATCCTCGCAAATCATCTAGGAATTGCGAGTATGCGTCCGGGCGCGTTGCGGCTAGCGCGACACAAACACCGAGGCGTCATGGGCTGGACGCAGCCACACGGTACTGCCCGCGCGAAGGTCGAGCGCGTCCGCCTGCCCGCGGGTGAGCTGCACCCACGGCTCGCTGCCGTCGCTGCGCAATTCGGCGCGAACCTCGTAGCCGATCCGCACCAGGCGCACGACCTCGGCCCGTGCGGCGCCGGCGTTCTCGGCGGTGAGCACCTCGATGTCGTGCGGCCGGACGAGGTGCCCGCCGAGCCGGGTGACCGGGCCGAGGAATCCCATCACGAAGTCGTTTGCAGGGTGGTCGTACAGGTCGTTCGGCGATCCGGTCTGCTCGACTCGTCCCTTGTTGATCACAACGATCTCGTCGGCGACCTCGAGCGCCTCCTCCTGGTCGTGCGTGACGAAGACCGTCGTCACGTGCACCTCGTCGTGCAGGCGGCGCAGCCAGTCCCGCAGCTCCTTGCGCACCTTCGCGTCGAGCGCCCCGAACGGCTCGTCCAGCAACAGCACCTTCGGCTCGACGGCGAGCGCGCGGGCCAGTGCCATGCGCTGCCGCTGCCCGCCGGACAGCTGCGACGGCAGGCGGTCGGCGAACTGGCCGAGGTGCACGAGGTCGAGCAGCTCGTGCACGCGACGGCGGATCTCCGCGCTCGGACGCTTGCGGATCTCCAGGCCGAAGGCCACGTTGCGGTACACCGAAAGGTGCTTGAACGCGGCGTAGTGCTGGAACACGAAGCCGACGTTGCGGCGCTGTGCCGGGATGCCGGTGGCCTCGACGCCGTCGATGTGCACCGTCCCCGAGTCGGGATCCTCCAGGCCGCCGATGATGCGCAGCAGCGTGGACTTGCCCCCGCCGCTCGGTCCGAGGAGCGCAGTCAGTTGGCCGGTGTCGACGTCGAGCCCGACATCGTCGAGGGCCACGAAGTCGCCGAAGCGCTTGCTGATGTGCTGCGCCGAGATACCCATCAGCGCGCTCCCTTCGGCCGGACGAGCGAGATCAGGACGATGCAGATGGCCGATACGGCGATCAGCACGATCGACAGCTGGTAGGCGCCCGGCTCGAACTGCTCGGCACGCTCGTCGACGACCAGGGTGACCGTCTGGGTCTGCCCGCTGATGCCGCCGGACACCACGCGCACCGCGCCGAACTCGCCGAGCGAGCGGGCGACGCTCAGCACGACGCCATACGCCAAGGCCCACTTGATCGTCGGCAGCGTGATGCGGCGCAGTCGCTGCAGCGCGTTGGCGCCGAGCGAGCGCGCGGCTTGCTCCTGCTCGATGCCCTCCTCCTCGAGAACCGGCTGCACCTCGCGCAGGACGAGCGGCAGCGACACGAACGCCGTGGCGAGCACCATGCCCGGCGTGGAGAAGATCACCGCGATGCCGGCGCTCTGCAACGCCGGGCCGAACCATCCGGTCGTCCACCCGAACACCAGCACGAGCGCGAGGCCGACGACGATCGGCGAGATCGTGATCGGGACGTCGATCAGGACGTTCAGCAGCGAGCGTCCAGGGAACCGGTAGCGCGCCAGCAATATCGCGACCCCTACGCCGAAGACCGTGTTGATCAGCACCGCGAGCCCGGCGACCTCGATCGTCACCTGGTAGGCATGCACCGCATCGGACGAGCTGATCGCGTCCCAGAACGCGCCGGCCCCCTGCTCGATCGTCCGCCAGACGATCACGACGAGCGGCATCATGACCAGCGCGACAACGTAGCCGACGCCCACGGCTCGCAGCAGGTACATCGCGGCGCGCGGCCTCCTGCGCGGGCGGGCCCTCGGTGGCGCTGTGTCGGTCCGGGCCGGTAACGCCTCGATCACGCTAACCACGGCGCGCCGCCCTGCGCTGCACCTCGCCGAGCAGCGCCAGCACGACGACGCTGATCAGCAGCAGGACGGTCGATACCGCGGCGGCGTCCGCGAGCTGGTCGTTCTGGTAGAGCTTGAAGACGTACTGCGACGCGACCGACGCTTTGGGCAGACCGCCGGAGATCAGCAGCACCGACCCGTACTCCCCCATTGCCCGCCCGAACGCAAGCGCAGCACCTGCCGCGATCGCCGGGGCGATGGTCGGCAGCACGATCCGGCGGAACGTCGTGAACGGTTCGGCGCCCAGCGAGGCGGCTGCCTCCTCCGCCTCGTGGTCGAGTGCGAGCAGCACCGGCTGCACGGTGCGCACCACGAAGGGCAGCGTGACGAACAGCAGCGCTATCAGCACGCCCCGGCGCGTGGCGTACCAGTCCAGGCCGACCGCGCTCTGCTGGCCGTAGAGGGTCAGCAGGACGAGTCCGCCGACGATCGTTGGCAACGCGAACGGGATGTCGATGACGGCCTCGACGATCCGCTTGCCCGGAAAGGAGTCGCGCACCAGCACCCACGCGATCAGGGTGCCCATCACGGCGTTGATCGCGGCGACGGCCAGCGCGCTGAGCACCGTGAGCCGGATCGCGGCCAGCGCCGCGTGATTGGTGACCGCGTCCCAGAACCCCGAGCCGGCTCCCTTGGCCACCACCGCGGCGAGCGGGAGCACGACGAGCAGGCTCAGCCACAGCACGGCCACGCCGAGCCCGGCGCCCGACGTCGCGCCAAGCCGGGCCCGGTTCGCGGATCCTGCGCTCGGATTTCGCGTGCCGCCTCGAGCCAGGACCGGCTGCGCCGCCGTCACCCGGAGCCGCTCAGGATCTTGGTGACGACGCCGTTGTCCTCATCGAAGAACTTCTTGTTCACGGCACTCCAGCCGCCGAGGTCGGCGATCGTCTCCAGGTGCTTGACCTCCGGGAACGGGTTGGCCGGGTCATTGGCGCCCTGCACCGTGCCGGGCTGCAGGCCGGGCAGGACGTTCCGGTATCCGTGGCTGCTGAAGATCTTCTGCCCGGCCGCGCTCTGCACGAACGCGAGGAAGTCCTTGGCGGCTTGCGGCGCGTCCTTCGTGACCGCAGCCGGGTTCTCGATCAGGATCGACTCGTCCGGGACGATGTAGTCGAGCGCCTTGCCCTTCTGCCGGGCGGCGATCGCCTCGTTCTCGTAGGAGATCAGCGCGTCACCGGTGCCGTCGAGGAACGTCGTGGTGGCGTTGGAACCGCTCGCCGGCTTGCTCACGACATTGCCGAAGAACTTCGTCAGGTAGTCCGTGGCCTGCGCGTCGTCGCCACCGTCGGCGAGGACGTGCGTGTACGCGGCGAGGACGTTCCACTTCGCGGATCCGGACGAGCCCGGATCGGGCGTGACGATCTGCACGCCCGGCTTGATCAGGTCGTCCCACCCGGTGATGTGCTTCGGGTTGCCCTTGCGCACCGCGATCACGACGACGGAGTCGCTGACCAGTCCCTTCGTCATCCCGCTGTTCCAGTCCGAGCCGACGAACTTCGGCACGAGCTTGGTCATGTCCGGCTCGAGAGAGAAGGCCACGTAGTCGGCCTTCTGCCCGTTGGAGACTGCCTTGCTCTGCGTGCCGCTCGGCCCGTACGACGATGCCCACTTCACGCCCTTGCCCTCGGCTGTCTCGCCGAACGCCTGCTGCAGCGCGTCGTAGGCGGGCCTCGGCACGGAGTAGGCCACGAGCGACAACGACTTGCCGTCCGGCGACGACGAGCAGCCCGCGACGCCGATCGAGGCAAGTCCCGCCACGGTCAGCAGTGCGACCAACCAACGGCCGCGCAGTGAGTTCCTCGTCGCCACTTGTCTATCCTTTCAAGGTTGCCGACAGAGACCAGTACTTCCATCGAATCACTAGAGAATAGTAGCGGACGACTCGTGGTGGTCGCCGGAACATGAATCAGGGCGGGAGGCCGAAGCCTCCCGCCCCGATGTGTGTCGCTGGTCCGTTACTCCTCGGTGTCGGCGTCGACCGGCTCGATTGTCGCGGCGGCGACCGGGGCCGAACCGGACGCGTCCTCGCGGACGAGCACCAGGCTGATCTTGCCGCGCTGGTCGATGTCAGCGATCTCGACCTGGAGCTTGTCGCCGACCTTCACCACGTCCTCGACCTTGCCAATGCGCTTGCCCTGGCCGAGCTTGCTGATGTGCACCAGACCGTCGCGGCCCGGCAGCAGCGAGACGAACGCACCGAACGCCGCCGTCTTCACGACGGTGCCCAGGAAGCGCTCCCCCACCTTCGGCAACTGCGGGTTCGCGATCGCGTTGATCTTGTCGACCGCGGCCTGTGCGGACGCGCCGTCGGCCGCGCCGACGTAGATCGTGCCGTCGTCCTCGATCGTGATGTCGGCACCGGTCTCGTCCTGGATGCCGTTGATCATCTGACCCTTCGGGCCGATGACCGCGCCGATCTTGTCGACCGGGATCTTCACCACGGTCACGCGCGGCGCGAACGGGCTCATCTCGTCCGGGCCGTCGATCGCCTCGGCCATGACGTCGAGGATGTGCAGCCGCGCGTCGCGAGCCTGCTTCAACGCGGCCGCCAGCACGCCGGACGGGATGCCGTCGAGCTTGGTGTCGAGCTGCAGGGCGGTGACGAACTCCTTGGTGCCGGCCACCTTGAAGTCCATGTCGCCGAACGCGTCCTCGGCGCCGAGGATGTCGGTCAGCGCCACGTACTCCGTGTTCCCGTCGACCGTGTCGGACACCAGACCCATCGCGATGCCCGCCACCGGCGCCTTGAGCGGCACACCGGCGTTGAGCAACGCGAGCGTCGAGGCGCACACCGAGCCCATGGACGTCGAGCCGTTGGAGCCCAGCGCCTCGGACACCTGCCTGATCGCGTACGGGAAGTCGTCGCGACCGGGCAGTACCGGCAGCAACGCCCGCTCGGCCAGCGCGCCATGGCCGATCTCGCGCCGCTTCGGCGAACCGACCCGGCCGGTCTCACCGGTCGAGTACGGCGGGAAGTTGTAGTTGTGCATGTACCGCTTGGTGCGCTGCGGGGAGAGCGTGTCGAGTTTCTGCTCCATGCCGAGCATGTTCAGCGTGGTGACGCCGAGGATCTGCGTCTCGCCGCGCTCGAACAGCGCCGAGCCGTGCACCCGCGGGATGACCTCGACCTCGGCCGAGAGCGTGCGGATGTCGGTGAGGCCACGCCCGTCGATGCGCACCTTGTCGCGCAGGATGCGCTGGCGAACCAGCTTCTTGGTCAGCGCACGGTAGGCCGGGCTGATCTCCTTCTCGCGACCCTCGAATTGGGGGCCGACGTTCTGCTTCGCGAGATCCTTCAGGCGATCGAGCTCGGCCTCGCGGGCCTGCTTGTCGGCGATCGTCAGCGCGGACGCCAGTGGCTCGCTGACCTCGGCGGTGACGGCGGCGAGTACCTCGTCGGAGTAGTCCGGGAACAGCGGGAACTCGACGGCGGGTTTCGTGGCCACCTTCGCCAGTTCAGCCTGCGCCCGGCACAGCTCGGCGATGAACGGCTTGGCCGCCTCGAGACCCTCGGCGACGACCTCCTCGGTCGGCCGCGTAGCGCCGCCCGCGATCAGCTCGATCGAGCCCTCGGTGGCCTCGGCCTCGACCATCATGATCGCGACGTCGCCGGAATCGAGGACGCGCCCGGCAACGACCATGTCGAACGTGGCCTGCTCGAGCTGTGGGTGGCTCGGGAACGCGACCCACTGATCCTCGATGAGAGCTACTCGGGTCGCGCCGATCGGGCCGCTGAACGGCAGACCCGACAGTTGCGTGGACGCCGACGCCGCGTTGATGGCGACAACGTCGTAGAGGTGCTCGGGGTTGAGCGCCATGATCGTCACGACGACCTGAACCTCGTTGCGGACGCCCTTCACGAACGACGGGCGCAACGGCCGGTCGATCAGCCGGCAGGTGAGGATCGCCTCCTCGCCCGGGCGTCCCTCACGGCGGAAGAACGAGCCGGGGATGCGCCCGGCCGCGTACATCCGCTCCTCGACGTCGACCGTCAGCGGGAAGAAGTCGAACTGGTCCTTGGGCGTCTTGCCGGCCGTGGTCGCCGACAGCAGCATCGTCTCGTCGTCGAGATAGGCGACGACCGAGCCCGCCGCCTGACGGGCCAGCCGGCCGGTCTCGAAGCGGATCGTGCGGGTGCCGTGCTTGCCGTTGTCGATGCTGGCAACGGTCTCGTGTACTGCATTCTCGTTGGACTCCGTCACGGAGTTCCCCTCTCGTACGCCCGGCAAGCACCCTGCTTGCCGGATCAGCGCCGGAGGCACATGCGGCGTACGAGCGGTTCACCTGTCTGGGTGCCGGTCTTCGATTGAAGCGGCTGGGGTTCTCGAGAACCCGGCCGCCACTACCGAGGACCGGCGTCCTTGGGCGGGAACCGCGTCGCAGCGGCAGCTTGCGCGCACTGGCGATGGATGTTCGGTTGTGATTGCGGAACGGGGAGCGATCCGCGTCGGACCACTCCCCGCTTTGAGCTATCGGCGCAGGCCGAGTCGTTGGATTATCGACCGGTACCGGTTGATATCGGTACGCCGCAGGTAGTTCAGCAAGCGGCGGCGCTGGCCGTTGAGCAAGAGCAGGCCGCGCCGGCTGTGGTGGTCGTGCTTGTGCGTCTTGAGGTGCTCAGTGAGGTCACTGATCCGCCTGGACAGCATCGCGACCTGCACCTCTGCCGAACCGGTGTCGCCGTCGGCGGAGCCGTACTCGGCGATGATCTGCTTCTTGACGTCGCTTGCCAGGGGCACGGACGACTCCTTCTGTGTCGGTGCAGGCGCACCCCACCGGTCTTTGGCACGGCGGGAGTTGAGTACATCCTGCGGTCGGCCACGCAAGCGGAGTTAGCACTGCACTCACGCGACACCGGTCCCCAGGGTATCAGCGCCCACGGGCCGTGGCCGAATCGGCACCTTAGGCAAGCAGGGCGCGGGTCTGCTTGACGTCGTCGGTCATCTGCTCGACCAGCGCGTCGACGCTGTCGAAGCGCTCCATCCCACGCAGCCGGTGCACGAACTCGACGCCCAGCCCGTCGCCGTACAGGTCGCCCTCGAAGTCGAGCACATAGGCCTCGACCCGCCGCTGGCGTACCTCGAATGTCGGATTCGTACCGACCGAGATGGCGGCCATGCCGAGGCTCGCGTCCGGCACCGTGCGGCCCCACTCGTCCAGCCGCTGCACGTACCCGGCGTAGACGCCGTCGGCCGGCACGGCGGCCCACTCCTCGGTCCGCAGGTTCGCGGTGGGGAATCCGAGGGCGCGTCCACGCTCGTCACCGCGCTCGACGATGCCGTCCAGGCGGTGCGGGCGCCCGAGCGCTGCTATGGCCGCCGCGACGTCGCCGGCCTGCACGCACGACCGGACGTAAGTGGCGCTGATCGGCGTCTCGCCCTCGCGCAGCAGCGGGATGCCGTGCGCCGTGAACCCGAACGCGTTGCCGAGCTGGCCCAGGGTCGCCACGTCGCCGGCGGCCTTGTGCCCGAACCGGAAGTTCTCGCCGACGATCACCGCTGACGCGTGCAGCCGGGCGACCAGGGCCTCGTGAGCGAACTCGGCGGGCGACATCTGGGAGAACTCCAGGGTGAACGGCAGCGCGCAGAACACGTCGACCCCGAGCGCCTCGACAAGCTCCGCGCGGCGGACCAGCGTGGTGAGCACGGGAGGGTGGGAGCCCGGCCGGACGACCTCGGACGGGTGCGGCACGAACGTCAGCAGCACGCTCGGCACGCCCTGCGCGGACGCCAGCTCGACGGCCTTGCCGATGATCTCGGCGTGACCCCGGTGCACGCCGTCGAACACGCCGATGGTCACCACGCAGCGGCCCCACCCAGGAGGAACCGCGTCCAGGCCGTGCCAGTGCTGCACGCCGGGAGCTTACTGGGCACCCTTCCGGGCTCAGCCCGCCGTCGGGTCGGCGACCCGGCCGAGGAACAGCGGGGTGCCGCTCTTGGTGTCGGTGATCGCGAACAGGAACGGGTGGTCGACGATCACGGTCGGGTGCGCCGTGACGACATGTCCGGCCGACTCTCTGATCACGACCGCGGTCGCGGCGGCTGCCTCTGTGCCGTCTTCGTCGACGGAGACGTACGCCTCGTGAGCAACCTGCGAGATGACAAGTTGCTTGTCCGCGATGCCGCCGAAATCGGCGCGGCCGTCGTCGAACGCATCGGTCATGCCGAGTTGCTTCAGCGTGTCGACCAGCTCGGCGTGTGTGCGGACCTTGAACTTAGGCAGGGCGAGCGTGACCTGAGCCGGCTGCAGCGGGCCGCCGAGCACCGCGGCGAGACCGCGTTCGGTAAGCACGTTCTCGACCGGGGCGAGCGAACCGCCGGGCACGATCAGCGTCATCGCGAGGTCGCCTGCGCCATACGGCAGCCGCACGAGCTGGTAGCCGTCGTGCTTGGCGTAACCGAGCTCGCCCACTTGATGCATGAACGGCGCTCGGACGACCGACCCGTCGGCCTTGTGGAACGCGTCCGGGCGTGTCTGGTCGGCTTGGAACGGCATCGCCCAGCCAGCCTTGAGGTACACCGCGTTCGTAAGGACGAGCCGGGTCAACCGGTCGAGATCCTGCTTCAGCAGCTCGGCGATCTTGCCGTTCGTCTGCTCCGACACGGCCTGGTTGATGATCCGCCGGGCGCCTGGCGGATCCTGCGCGAAGTCGAGCTGTCGGACGTCCACGCCGAACCCGTCGCGCAACGACGCGGTGAACGGCGCCTTGATCGGATAGCCCGCCTGCGGCCACATGCCGTTCGCGATCCGCAGGATGACCTTCCTCTGGGGGACATCCAGCGCGGCGAGGTCTTGGCGCAAGCTGGCGGCCGTCGCGGTGAGCTGGGCGGCGCTCACGCCCGGCATGTGCAGCGTCTTGGCCATCTGGGCAGCCGTCTGGCCACGCGCTCCCTCGAGCGCCATCTGCAGGGCGACCGCGATCGAGTACGGCGAGAGGACCGCGTTGCCGCTCCCGCCGCTGAGCTTGCTCAGCAGATCAGCACCGAACCGGCCGTCCGCGTCGAGCGCAGCTGCGCGAGTCAGCTGCGCGATCGGGGCGTACGTGCTCGGGGGTTGCGCCGGGGGTGATTCCCGCGCCGACGCGCACCCGGCCAAAGCCACGAGCACGACGAACGCGCCGAGCAGACGTCTCATGCCCTGACAACGCCGTGCGCCGTCCGCGCGTTGTCCGGCACGGTCAGCCGGCCGCGGCGAACACCAGCACCGGTCGGGCGCTGTCATCGACTTCGCGGAGCAGCGCGATGGCCGAACCGTCCGGCGCCAGCGCAGCGTAGGTGCCCGCGATGCCGGCGGGTTCGAGCGCCTTGCCGAACGACAGCGACCTCGCCTCGTCGTCGGTGACTTCGCGGACGGGCATCGCGGCCCGCACCGCCTCGGCCAGTGGCAGCGTCACCGGATCGTCCAGACTCGCCAGCTCGTCGAGCGTGCGGGCCGCGCCCAGCGTGAACGGGCCGACTCGCGTCCGGCGCAGCGCGGTGAGGTGCCCGCCGACGCCGAGCGCAGCGCCGAGGTCGCGGGCCAGCGCGCGCACGTAGGTGCCAGACGAGCACTCGATCTCGGCATCGACGTCGAGCAGCTCGGGGGCGGGCCGGTGGAAGCCGTCGACCTCGAAGCGGGTAACTGTCACCGGGCGCGCCGCGAGCTCGACGGCCGCTCCGGTACGTGCGCGCTTGTAGGCCCGTTCACCGCCGACCTTGATCGCCGATACCGATGACGGCACCTGCGCGATGCTGCCGGTCAAGTGCTCGACCGCCGCCCGCACCTCGTGTTCGGTGACCCCCGCGGCCGAGGAGCCGCCCGTGACCGAGCCCTCGGCGTCGTCGGTCAGCGTGGACTGGCCGAGCCTGATCGTCGCCGAATACGCCTTGTCGGCAAGGACGAGGTGACCCAGTAAGCGCGTGGCCTTCTCGACGCCGATGACCAGCACGCCGGTGGCCATCGGGTCGAGCGTGCCGGCATGGCCGACCCGCCGGGTGCCGGCGATGCGGCGCATCCGGGCGACGACATCGTGCGATGTCAGGCCGGCCGGCTTGTCGACGATCACCAGGCCCGAGGACGTCATCGCTGCTCGCCCAGCACGGTCCACCGGCTGCCGCGCGTTCGCCAGACCATCCCGACGAAGCGCACGCCGATGAACGCGGTGAGCCCCGCCCACACCCCGCCGATGCCCCAGTTCCAGTGCAGGGCGGCGATGTTCAGCGGCGCGAACGCCCCGACCGCCGCGACCAGCGTGATCGTCCGCATGAACCCGACGTCGCCCGCGCCGATCAGCACACCGTCGAGCGCGAAGACGACGCCGCCTGCCGGGAGCATGCCGACCAGCCATGGCCACAGGATGTGGGCCTGATGCTGCACTGCCTCCGACGACGTGAACGCCTGCGGTATCAGCGACCAGCCGGCGGCGAACAGCAGGCTGAACACGCAGCCCGCCCACAGTCCGTACCGGGCCACCTGCCAGGCGGTCCGGCGAGCGGCCGCCTCGTCGCTCGCGCCCAGCGCCGCCCCTACGAGCGATTGCGCGGCGATCGCGAACGAGTCCAGCAGCAACGCGGTGAACTCCCACAGCTGCAAGCCGATCTGGTGGGCGGCTATCTGCGGGGTGCCCATCCGGGCGGCGACGCCGGCGGCGCTCAGGAAGGCCACCTGGAAGCCGGCCGAACGGAGCACGAGGTCGCGTCCGAGCACGAGCTGGGCGCGCATGACCGTCCACTGTGGACGCACCGACGAGTTCGCGCGGCGAAGCGCCCGCAGGAACAGGCCGCCGCCCACGACCTGGGCGCTGACATTGGCGACAGCCGAGCCGTTCAGGCCCATGTGCAGCCCGTAGACGAGGATCGGCGACGCGGCGGCCGACAGTGCGTTCGCGACCAGCACGATGCGGACCGGCTCGCGGGTCTCCTGTACGCCGCGCATCCAGCCGTTGCCGGCCAGCACGAGCAGCACGCCGGGCATGCCCAGCACGGCGATGCGGAACCAGGATTCCGCGGCGTGCTGCGCTGCGCCGCTGCCGCCGGCAAGCAGCGCGATCAGCGGATGCGCCAACAGCTCGCCTGCTGCGATGACCGTCACGCCGATGATCACCGCCAGCCAGGACGCTTGCAGTCCCTCGTCGAGCGCGGCGTCGAGCCGTCCGGCCCCGAACCATCTCGCGGCGCGGCTGGTCGTGCCGTACTCGACGAAAGTGCCGATGAGCATCAGCAGCGCCATGAGCGCCGCCGCCACGCCCAGCCCGGCCAATGCCACTGCGCCCAGATGGCCGACGACGGCGGTGTCGACGAGGAGATACAACGGCTCGGCAGCGAGTACGACGAAGGCCGACGCCGCCAGCGCCAGCAGGCGGCGGGTCGAGGTCTCGGCCGTCGAAGTCACGTCATGTCGCCGTGGCGCTTAAACCGCGCGGTACATGACGTGCAGGCCGACCAGACCTTCCGTCGGATGCCGGAATCCTTGCGGCACGACGCCGATCGTCTCGAAGCCGAGGTCTTCGTACAGCTTGATCGCGTAGACGTTGGTGGCCGCGACCGCGTTGAACTGAACGCCGAGGAAGCCTGCCTCGCGGGCGCGCCGCAACGAGTGCTCGACGAGCGCGCGGCCGACTCCGCGACCGCGCACCGCTGCGTCGACCATGTAGGACGCGTTCGCTATGTGCGCTCCTGCGCCGGCCTGGTTCGGCCCGAGGTGGTACGTGCCGACGACCTGGTCGCCGTCGGCGGCGAGCCAGGCCTCGTCGGGCGCCGGGGCGAGCCAGCCGCGGCGCGCGTCCTCGGACGTCGTCGCGGGCTCGTAGCAGAACGTGTCGCCCGCGGCCGTCACCTCGTGCCAGATCGGCCAGATAGCCGGCCAATCCTCGTCGGTGGCCGGCCGGATCTCCAGGCGCTCACTCGGTGTCGGCGTCACGCGGCTCACGATATGGGTTCGGATCGCCTGCGGGTGCGGCATTCTCGCGGATCTTCTCGACCTCGGCGTCGGCCTGCGCGGCGACGGCAAGCAGCTCGTCGATGTGCTTGGTGTCCTCGGGCAGGGCGTCGGGGACGAACGTCAGCGTCGGCGTGAACCGCACGCCGGTCTGGCGGCCGACCTCACTGCGCAGCACGCCCTTGGCCGACTCGAGCGCCGCCGCGGACGCCGCCCGCGCCCCGTCGTCGCCCAGCACCGTGTAGAACACGCGCGCGTCGTGCAGGTCGCCGGTGAGCCGCACGTCGGTGACGGTCACCATGCCCAGGCGCGGGTCCTTGACCTGCATCTCGATCGTCGACGCGACAATCTGCTTGATCCGTCCGGCCATGCGCCGAGCGCGTGGATGGTCAGGGCTCATCGGTCGTTCCTCTCGATCGAGTCATCCGAGATCGTCGTCGTCGAGCACGCGGTGGCGTGCGGACAGCAGCTCGATCTCGCGCCGCCCGGCGACGAAGCGTTCGCAGTTCTCGAGCACCTCGACGACGTGGCTATGTGTCGACGCCACCGCGGCCACAGCGACCTCGGCGCGCCGGTGCAAGTCCGGGTTACCGGTCTCCGCAGCTGCCACGTCGAAGCGGCGGCGCAGCTCGGCGATGATCGGCCGCACGACAGACCTCTTCTCCTTCAGCGAATGGACGTCGCCGAGCAGCAGGTCAAGCGCAACCGTGCCTACAACCACGCCAGCCTCTCTTACGTAACCACCGGGCGATGAGCGCTCACGCGAAGAGCCCCGCCGCCGCCACGCGGCCCGCACCGAAGGTGCGGAGTGGAGCCGCGGGTCGACCCGAGCGCAGCGAGTGGTGGGGACGCGACTCCACCCAGGCGGGCGAGCCGGCCGCGATCAAGCTCTGGGCTTCTCCCTCTGCTCGAACGTCTCGATCACGTCGTCGATCTTGATGTCGTTGAACGAGCCGAGCCCGATACCGCACTCGAAACCTTCACGGACCTCCGTCGCGTCGTCCTTGAACCGCTTGAGCGAGTCGACGGTCAGGTTGTCGGCCACGACCACGCCGTCACGTATCAGGCGGGCCTTGCTGTTGCGCCTGATCACGCCGGTCCGCACGATCGAGCCCGCGACGTTGCCGATCCGAGGCACCCGGAAGACCTCGCGCACCTCGGCAGTACCAAGCTGCACCTCCTCGAACTCGGGCTTGAGCATGCCCCGAAGAGCGGCCTCGATCTCGTCGATCGCCTGGTAGATCACCGTGTAGTAGCGAACGTCGACACCCTCACGGTCCGCGGCCTCGCGCGCCTTGCCCTCGGGCCGGACGTTGTAGCCGATGACGACCGCATCCGAGGCGATCGCCAGGTTGATGTCGTTCTCGGTGATCGCACCCACACCGCGGCCGATCACCCGCAACGACACCTCGTCGGCGGTGTCCGGGCCGACGTCGATCTTGACCAGCGCGTCCTCGAGCGCCTCGACCGAACCTGACACATCGCCCTTGATGATCAGGTTGAGCTGCTGGACCTCGCCGGCGGCGAGAGCCTTGTCGAGGTCGTCGAGCGAGATCCGCTTGCGGCCGGCTGCCAGGGCTGCGTTGCGCTCGCGCGCCTGTCGCCGATCGGCGATCTGCCGGGCGATGCGGTCCTCGTCGACGACGAGGAACGAGTCGCCGGCACCGGGCACCGAGGTCAACCCGAGTACCTGGACCGGGCGCGCCGGACCGGCCACCTCGACGAGATCGCCGTTCTCGTCGTGCATCGCGCGCACGCGACCGTGCGCGTCGCCGGCCACGATCGAGTCGCCGATGTGCAGGGTGCCGCGCTGCACGAGCAGCGACGCCACCGGACCGCGACCGCGGTCGAGCCGTGCCTCGATGACGATGCCCTGAGCGTCCTGGTCGGGGTTGGCGCGCAGGTCGAGCGACGCGTCAGCCGTGAGCAGGATGCCTTCGAGCAGGCCGTCGATGTTGAGGTTGGCACGTGCGGACACGTCGATGAACATCGTGTCGCCGCCGTACTCCTCGGCAACCAGCCCGTACTCGGTGAGCTGCTGGCGCACCTTGGCCGGGTTGGCGCCCTCCTTGTCGATCTTGTTGACCGCGACCACGACGGGTACCTCCGCCGCCTGCGCGTGGTTGAGTGCCTCGATCGTCTGCGGCATGACGCCGTCGTCGGCCGCAACCACGAGCACCACGATGTCGGTGGTCGACGCGCCGCGGGCACGCATGGCCGTGAACGCCTCGTGGCCCGGCGTGTCGATGAACGTGATCGCCCGGTCGGTGTCCTCGTGCTTGACGTGCACCTGGTAGGCACCGATGTGCTGGGTGATGCCGCCTGCCTCGACGTCCATGACGTTGGTCTTGCGGATCGCGTCGAGCAGCCGGGTCTTGCCGTGGTCGACGTGGCCCATGACCGTCACAACCGGCGGGCGCGCCTGCAGGTCACCTTCGACCCCTTCGTCAGCGCCGAACGTCAGGTCGAACGAGTCCAGCAGCTCGCGGTCCTCGTCCTCGGGGCTGACCACCTGCACGGTGTAGTTCAGCTCGGCACCGAGCAGCTGCAGGGTCTCCTCGTTCACCGACTGGGTGGCGGTGACCATCTCGCCGAGATGGAACATCACCGTCACCAGCGATGCCGGGTTGGCGTCGATCTTCTCCGCGAAGTCGACGAGCGACGCTCCGCGTGGCAGGCGCAGAACCTCGCCGTTGCCGCGAGGAACCTGCACGCCGCCGATCGGCGGGGCCTGCATGTTGTCGAACTCCTGGCGCCGCTGCTTCTTGCTCTTGCGACCGCGGGTCGGGCGTCCGCCCTGGCGACCGAAGGCGCCGGCCGTGCCGGCTCCGCGACCACGTCCACCTGGACGCCCGCCGCCGGGCCCGCTGCGGAAACCGCCGCCCGGACCGCCACCTGGGCCCGCGCCTCCGGGACCACCGCTCGGGCCACCGCCGCCGGGACCACCGCGATATCCGCCTCCGCCGCCACCGCCGGGACGTCCACCGCTCGGCGCACCCGGCCGGCCCGCGCCCGGAGGGCCGCCCGGACCGCCACGGGGGCCACCTGGGCCGGGGCCACCGCCGCGGCCGACGTTCGCGCGACTGGATCCGCCGCCCGGACTGGGACGTGGCGGCATCATGCCTGGATTGGGACGCGGGCCACCGGGACGCGGCGGCATGCCGCCCGGGCTCGTCGGCCCGGCCGGGCGCGGGGCAGGCGGCCGCGGCGCGGCGGTGCCTCCGCCGACGCCGAACGGGTTGTTGCCCACCCGCTGGGGTGGCCGCGGCGGCACCGGGCGCGCACCGGGCGGCGTACCCGGGCCGGCCGTACCGGGGCTCGGCGCCGCGGGACTGGGAGCGGTGGGACTCGACGTGACCGGCGGGACCGGCGGCTGGGCCGGTGGGACCACGGGTGGCGCCGGCTCGACCACGGCTGCGGCAGGCTGGACGGGCGCGGGTGTCGCCTGGGCCGGTTCGGCCTTCTTCGCCGGCGCCTTCTTCGCTGGCGCCTTCGGCGGGGGTGCCGCCGGGAATGATTCGCGCAGGCGCCGCGCGACAGGTGCTTCCACTGTCGACGACGCGCTCTTCACGAACTCGCCGAGCTCGTTGAGCTTCGCGAGAACGTCCTTGCTGGTGACACCGAGCTCTTTAGCGAGCTCGTGTACGCGGGCCTTGCCTGCCACTGGACTCCTTAACAGGACCGGCGGCATTCCCGCTCGATCCCGACTAGACGGGGGTCTTGCTCATCGCTGGCGCTTCATCGAGTGCCCATAGCTCTTCTGCTCCCTGATGGACTTCGGTTCGCGACGACGAGTCGCCATGAACCGAGAAGGACGGCGGGGTGCCGGCCTTGCGGGTGCTGCGGTCACGCGGCCGAGTGCTGTGCGACGTAGTCGCGGACCGGCGCCGGGTCGATCGCGACCGGAGCCCGTAGGGCCCGCCCGAAGGACCGGCGTCGCTCCGCGAGTGCGACGCACCGTGGGTCGAGATGCAGCCAAGCACCGCGACCCGGTGCGCGGCGACGTGGATCCGGCACGGCCTGCACGCTGCCGTTCTGCGTGCCTGCCGGTGCTGGCGCCACGACGACGCGAAGCATTTCGGCGGCCGCCGCTCGTTTCCGACAGCCGATACAGGTGCGACGAGGTACATGTGGATCAATCACATGCGCCTGCCGCTGGGCAGCATCGGGATGCCGTCGTCGACCGGACGACCACGGGAGAGTCTACTCCCCGCTTTCGGGTGAGCGTCTTGGCGTGTCCGGCGCCGCGTGCGTCGGGCCGTGGCGCGCGGATGATCCCATCGGATCGGCCTCGGCGTCGCTGTGGATGTCGATGCGCCACCCGGTCAGCCGGGCAGCAAGCCGCGCGTTCTGCCCTTCCCGGCCGATAGCCAGCGAAAGCTGGAAATCCGGAACGACCACGCGCACCGCCTGGGTGGCCGGATCGACCACTTTCGAGGCGACGATATGGGCGGGCGAGAGCGCGTTGCCGACGTAGGCCGCGGGTTCCTCGGCCCAGTCGATGATGTCGATCTTCTCGCCGTGCAGCTCGGCGACGACATTGCGCACTCGCTGGCCCATCGGCCCGATGCATGCCCCCTTCGCGTTGAGGCCGGGCACCGACGTGCGGACAGCGATCTTGGTCCGATGGCCAGCCTCGCGGGCGACGCCGACGATCTCGACGCTGCCGTCGGCGACCTCGGGAACCTCGAGAGCGAAGAGCTTCTTGACCAGGTTGGGATGCGTGCGGCTTACCGTGACCTGGGGCCCCCGCATGCCACGCGAGACACCGACGACGTAGCACTTGAGCCGGGTGCCGTGCGTGTATTCCTCGCCGGGCACCTGCTCGGACTGCGGCAAGACGGCCTCGACCTTGCCGATGTCGACCAGAACGAGGCCGCGCTGCGCTGCGTACGCATCGGCTTGGATGACGCCGGTGACGATGTCGCCCTCGCGCCCGGAGTACTCCCCGAACGTCTGGTCATGCTCGGCGTCGCGCAGCCGCTGCAGGATCACCTGGCGCGCCGTCATCGCCGCGACTCGGCCGAAGTCGCTCGGGGTGTCGTCGTACTCCTCGACCAGCTCGCCGTCCGGGCCGATGTCCTGCGCCCAGACGACGACCTCGCCGGTCTTGCGGTCGATGACGACCCGGGCATGCGGCATCGAGTGCGGGGTGTGCTTGTACGCGGTGAGCAGGGCGGTCTCCAGCGCGTCGATGACCGTCTCGAACGAGATCTCCTTCTCCCGCTCGATGCTGCGCAGCGCGCCGATGTCGACGTTGACCATTGCTCAGCCCCTCCCCTCTCGGACCCCTTCGGCAGACGGCCGGTTGAACTCGACCTGAACCTTGGCGCGGCCGAGCTTCTCCCAGGGCACGCGCTGAGCGCTGTCGCCGATCTCGAGGCTCACTCCGCCGTCGTCGGTGCCGAGCACCCGGCCGGTGACCGCGGCCCCGTCCACCGGCACCGTGACCAGCCGCCCGCGGGCTCGGCGCCAGTGCCGGGGTTCGGTGAGTGGCCGGTCGACGCCGGGCGAAGTCACTTCGAGCACATACGGGCCGGCGAACTCGGCGCCGTCTGGCGCGGCCGCGTCAAGCGCCTCGGCGACGGCGCGGCTCACCGATGCGATGCCGTCGAGGTCGACGCCGCCGTCCGCGTCGACGATGACCCGGACCAGGGTGCGCCGCCCGGCGGCGCTCACCACGATGTCTTCGAGGTCGTAGCCGGCCGTCCCGACGACGGGAGCGAGCAGTGTGCGCAGCTGACTGCGGGCCGCATCGGGGGGCGGACCAGCCGAGGCTGTTGGCATCGGGCGTTCCTCCCTCGGTGTGCAGTTGTGGCGCGGCATTTCGCGCCGTGCGTGCCGATCGAGCTTAACCAGTCTGCGAGACTGGGCGGTCTTATGGCCACTGCACGCGCCCCGGGCGCCGTCATGATCACCCGGCGCCGGGTCATGGTCACCGGAGCGGTCGTCGCGGCCGGCGCCGCCGGGGCGATGCTGGGCACGGTCCGGCCGGTCCACGTCGCCCGCACCAAGCTCGCTCCGCCGCCCGCCGCCTTGACCAGTGCGCTCGCCCGCGAGCAGGCCATGCTCGCTGCCCTCGACGCGGCGTTACGGGCCGACCCGTCGCTTCGGCCCCGGATCGCCCAGATCCGCGACGACCATGCGGCCCATACCGGCGCCCTCGAATCGGCGATCGGCGCATACCCGGCCTATCCGTCCACCGCCGTGGCGAGCAGCGGGCCGTCCGGCACGGTCGCGGCTCAGTCCGCCACCGAGCTGCGGGCGGCGGAGCAGTCCGCGTCGACGCTCGCGGCAGCGGAGTCCGCCGCACTGGGCGGTGCCGACGCCGCCCTGCTCGCGAGCATCTCGGCTGCCGAGTCGACGCACGCTGCATTGCTGATATGACGCCCGTGGCGCAGGCGTGGCAGCAGGCGCTCGCCACGGAGTACGCGGCCGTATTCGGCTACGGCGTCCTCGGGCCGAGGCTGGGCTCGGCCGCGTCCGTGGCGCTGGCCCGTGCCGGTGAGCAGGCACACCGCGAACTCGGCGAGCGAACCGCCGGCGACCTCAGCGCTGCCGGGCACGTACCCGTCGCCCCGGCCGTCGACTACCCGCTGCCCTACCCGGTGACCGACGACCTGAGCGCGCAGCATTTCGCGATTCGGCTGGAAAGCGGCTGCGCGTCGGCGTGGCGGTACCTGATCTCGGTCGCCGCGAGTGATGGCGGAGGCTCTGGCTCCGACGCCGACCAGCTGCGGACGCTGCGCGCGGTCGCACAGGCGGCGCTGACCGCGAGCGCAGTTCGCGCCATGAGCTGGCGGCAGCTGATCGATCCGACAAAGGCGACAGTCCCGTTCCCGGGCATCGACTAGCGCGTGGCGGGCGGCCGCCTACCGACTGCGCGTCGGCGCAAGCACGTCGATGCGTGGATCCGTGTCAGTGGAAGAAGCCGGTGACCCGGAATACCCAGTTCGTCGTTCCGTCAGGGCTGAACTCCGCCGGCACCGGAAAGTTGCACGTGGTGATGTCCTGGTTTGCGTGGTCGAGCGCGCTTCCCATCCCCTCGGATTGAACAACCTCTCCGGTAGGTACGTAGACACTCTGGAAAAGAAAGCCGATGCCGACCCGACCGGTCGCCAGGTTGAACGCGGTCGGTCCGGGGCCCGGCGGGTCCGTCATCACCGCGGGCACGCCGCCACACTCGCCGGTGAGGGTGAACCACTGAGGGCTTTTGCCCGGGTCCGCGTAAGCCGTGGCCGGCACGCTCAGTGCGGCGATGAGACTCACCACGATGGCAATGCAAGTCTTGTATCTCATGGCGACCCCGGTTCGTCGATGACACGCTCCTTGCTGCCTCTGCAGCTGTCAACCCCCGGTGTGTCGTACGAATAGCGGTGAACGCCTTCGGGCGCACGCGACCGGCCACAAGACGCTAGAGCCAGCCTTCGACCACGGTGCGCAGATCGGCCAGTCGCTCGATCACGGCGTCCGGCTCTCCCTCGGTGTGGCCGCGCTGCCACTCCGGGACGGTGCTGTGCGGGACGAGCACCGCGCGCATGCCGACCGACTTGGCGCCGTGGATGTCGTCGAACGGGCGGTCGCCCACGTACACCGCGCGCGAAGGGTCGGCCACGCCCACCGCCGCCAAGGCGGCACGGAACGCTTCGGCGTGCGGCTTGGTCCATGCGATCTCAGAGGTATAGACGGCGCCGTCGATGAAGGCGAGCACCTCGTCGCGCTCGAAGATCTGCTCGTGCCGGTCCTTGGGCCAGATCGTGTTCGACAGCACGCCGATGCGGATCCCGTGCTCACGCAGCCATGCGAACAGTTCCGGGACGTCGGGGTCGGTCAGCGTGTGCGGCTCCCACCACTCGTGGTAGCTGGCCAGCATGCGATCGTCGGCGTCGACTCCCGCGGCTTGTAGCACCTCGGCCAGGGTCGCGCTGGTGTGCTCGTCCCGCGAGCGCGTCCAGGCGAGATCCTCCGCGGCGCTCAGGCGGTCAGCGAGCGTCGGGTCGCCGGTGGCGGCGAGCCACGACTCGCGCTGGTCGATGGTGTGCCACGGGGTCAGCGTGCCGCCCCAGTCGAAGATGACCGCGTCGATTGCCACAACGCAGCACGATATCCGGCGACCGCCAGCGAATTCGGCGCCGCCGGCTAGAAGAGGACGGTCGACAACGTGCCGACCTGGCGCATGCCCAGGCGCTTGTAGAGCCGGCGTCCTGGCAAGTTGAAGTCGTTGACGTACAAGCTGACCGAGGGCGCGATGCACAGCGCGTGCTCGATCACCGTCGCCATCGCGGCCGTCGCGATGCCGCGTCCGCGACAGTCGGGCCGTACCCAGACTCCTTGCACTTGGGTGGTGTGCCGAGAGACGGTTGCGAGCTCGGCCTTGAAGACGACCTCGCCGGACTCGTCGACTCGCACGAACGCCCGCCCGGCCGCGATCAACTCTGCCAGGCGTGAGCGGTAGGCCACCCGGCTCGCCCCGGTCAGCGGCGCCACGCCGAGCTCTTCGCGGAACATCGCGGCCGCCGCAGGGAGGTACCGGTCGAGATCGGCGGTGCCGGCCGGCCGCACACGCGGATCTGGCGCGATCGGCGCGCTGCGATCGAGTACCAGCAGCGGCTGGCTTGCCCGCACCGCCCGGGGCGGCGCCCAGTGCCGCGACAAGGCGGACCAGAGCACGGCGACCATGTCGGCCGGGCCGACGATGGCCGAACACATCCGCCGCCGACTGCCCAGGTAGTCGCCGAACTCGGTCCACGCCGGCGGGTCACCGCCGACCGGCAGCAGGCTCCCGCCCGAGTAGCACGCAGCGGTGACGGCGCCGGTAGCACCCAAGCCGAGCACCTCGCCGCCCACTCGCCTCGGGTCCAGCGTCGAGACGGCGTCCAGGCGGGCAGCCAGGACGGCGTTCGCGAACGGATCGGCGTCGACCATCGCGCGAAGCGAGGTGAGATCGGCGGCGTCGAGCCTGCGCACGCCTCGCACGTCCGGGGCCGCGGCCCGCAGTGCCGTCACGGCGCAGACGCTACCTGCTCCGGATGCGTGATCGCGCGAGGACAACCCTGAGTCGATCTCCGGGTCGGACCCCGAGTCCGGCGGGTGCCAGCACCACCCCAGAAGGGGGGCGTCACCCCACAGACAGGGTGTCTGCGCACGGCGAGGGTTGATCACATGGCCGTCGACACCTTGCCGATCACGGCTCGTACCGTCGGCGGCGCCTCGTCGCGGCGCGGGACCGCACTCGGCTGTGTCGTCGCAGTCGTAAGTTGCACGCTGCTCGTCGTCCAACTGCACGGCGTCGCGCTCGGTGCGGTCTTCGCAGATCTTCGAGTCGGTTGGCTGCTCGCGGCGATTCTGGCGACCGCCGCGTCGTTGGCCGCGGCGGCGCACAACCTGAGTGCGTTCGCCCCGATCCGGCTGCGTGCAGTCGACACGCTGCGCGCGCAGCTCGCGGTGTGCGGGCTTCGAGTGATTGCGCCGTCCGGCGTCACGACACCGGCGATCGGCGCCCGTTACCTGACGTGCAGCGGGCTGACCATGGCCGAGGCACTCGCGGTGGTGGGCACCGCCCAGGCGGCGCAGTTGGTCATGACGATCGCCGTCGTCGCCGTGTTGGCGGGCGCCGGCTCGTCCGGACTCCACGTCCCGGCAGGCACGACCGGGCTGGTGCTCGCGGCGGCCGGGGTGGTCGTGGCGGTCGGGGTTCTGGTCGGTCGCCGGGTTGCGGCGGTGCGCCGGATCGTCAGCGCCGTCCTCGGCGCGGTGCGCGTGCTGGCCGCTCATCTGCGCCAGCGCCCGATGCGGGTCGTCACCGGCCTCGGCGCGTCGGGCGCGTTGACAATCGCTCACGTTGTTGCGTTCGCGTGCTGCGTACATGCCGTCGGTGGTCATGCTGCGGTGCTGAGCATGACGACGGTCTACCTGGGCGCGGCGAGCGCTGGATCGTTTGTGCCCACGCCGGCCGGAGTCGGCCCGGTCGAGGCCGCGATGATCGGCGGGCTGTGCGCCGCCGGAGTGTCGCTGCCGACCGCCACGGGCGCCACGGTGCTCAGCCGGCTGGTCACGGTATGGACGCCGGCGATACCGGGTTGGCTGGCGTTGCGGTCGCTACGCCGCAGCGGCCTGCTGTGAGCCGGCTCAGACGACCGACACGCTCGGCTCGCCGGACGCGACGCCGTCGTCGGTCATCTGCTCGGCAAGGCGCATCGCCTCTTCGATCAGCGTCTCGACGATCTGCGACTCGGGCACGGTCTTGATGACCTCGCCCTTGACGAAGATCTGCCCCTTGCCGTTGCCGGACGCGACGCCGAGGTCGGCCTCGCGCGCCTCGCCCGGGCCGTTGACGACGCAGCCCATGACCGCGACGCGCAGCGGCACCTCCATGCCGGTCAGGCCCGCCGTGACCTTGTCGGCGAGCGTGTAGACGTCGACCTGTGCGCGTCCGCACGACGGGCACGAGACGATCTCCAGGCGGCGTTGCCGCAGGTTGAGCGACTCGAGGATCTGCAGGCCGACCTTGACCTCCTCGACCGGCGGCGCGGACAGCGAGACGCGGATCGTGTCGCCGATGCCCCGCGACAGCAGCGCGCCGAACGCGATGGAGGACTTGATCGTGCCCTGGAATGCCGGACCGGCCTCGGTGACACCGAGGTGCAGCGGGTAGTCGCACTGCTCGGCAAGCTGCTCGTAGGCGCGCACCATCACGACGGGGTCGTTGTGCTTGACGGAGATCTTGAAGTCGCGAAAGCCGTGCTCCTCGAACAGCGAGGCTTCCCACAGCGCCGACTCGACGAGCGCCTCGGGCGTCGCCTTGCCGTACTTGGCGAGCAGTCGCTTGTCGAGAGAGCCGGCGTTCACGCCGATGCGCAGCGAGATGCCGGCGTCGGCGGCGGCCTTCGCGATCTCGCCGACCTTGTCGTCGAACGCCTTGATGTTGCCGGGGTTGACTCGCACGGCCGCGCAGCCGGCGTCGATAGCGGCGAACACGTACTTGGGCTGGAAGTGGATGTCGGCGATCACCGGGATCTGCGACTTCGTCGCGATCGCGGGCAGCGCCTCGGCGTCGTCCTGCGACGGCACGGCAACGCGCACGATGTCGCAGCCGGACGCCGTCAGCTCGGCGATCTGCTGCAGCGTCGCGTTGATGTCGGCGGTGAGCGTGGTCGTCATCGACTGCACGGACACCGGAGCGTCACCGCCGACGGCGACGGAGCCGACCTTGATCTGGCGGGATTTGCGGCGCTCGGCAAGGACGGGCGGCGGCGCAGTGGGCATGCCGAGCGATACGGGAGTCGTCACGGCGTTCAGTATCCGCCACGCGCCGACGCGGCCGCCGTCCGGCTCACGTGCCGATCGAGACGGGCTTGACGATGTCGGCGTAGACGACGAGCAGGGTCAGCACGATCAGCACCGACGCCACGGCGTACATGATCGGCAGCATCTGCGCGGTATCGACGTAAATCGGCGGTCGGGTCCGTTTGACCTCGCCCTCGTCGCCACCGCCCACGCGTACGCGTGTCCGGTCGCGCAACCGGGCCCGGCCGCGCTTGGCTGCCTCGACGAGTGCCCCCGCGACATGCCCGCCGTCCAGGGGCAGCAGCGGCAGCAGGTTGAAGAAGAACAGCAGCAGGTTCACGGTGGCCAGCAGCTCGACCAGGAAGAAGACCTTGTCCTGCGCGTCCAGCCTGTGACTGTCGGCGATCTGGCCACCCAGCCGGCCGATGCCGACGACGCCGATCGCGCCCGCCGGGTCGCGTTTCTTGCCCTCGAAGACGGTGCCCCACAGGCTGCCGATCTTGTTCGGGTAGCTGCCGAGGGCACGCAAACCCTGGGCGAACTGGCTGACGATCCGACCGGGTACGGCCGTCGCGGCCAGCGGCTGGTAGGCGTCGGTCACCGAGACACCGATGAAGCCGGCGCGCTTGGTCGCGGTTCCCGTGTCGTTCGCGTACTTCACGTTCTCGACGGGGGTGATCGGGACGCTCTGGTCGACCCCGTCTCGCCGGATCGTCATCGTCAGCGGCTTGCCCGCCGACGCCTCGATGATGTGGACAGCCTCGGTCCACGAGTGGACCGGCGCGCCGTCGATCGCCCGGATCGTGTCGCCCGGGCGAAGCACAGCGGCCGCCGGGGCCGTCGGGGCGCTCGCCGGGCAAGTGTCGCTGGCTGCGTCGGGCGAGTTCGCCGCCACCACGCACTTGGAGACGGTGTCGACGGTCGTCGTCGGCTTCTTCTGGCCAAGCAGGGTCAGCACGAGCACGGTGAGCATCGCGTAGATGATGAGGTTCATCGTCGGCCCGCCGAGCATCACGATCATCTTCTTGCCGGGCGTGAGCCGGTAGAACTGACGCGCCTCGTCCGCGGGCTCCACCTCGGCCCGGCTCATCGACCGGAAATCCTCGACCGCGGTCGCCAGCCGCCGCGGCCACCGTGATCGGGTGCCGTCCTGGCGTGGCGGCACCATGCCGATCATCCGGATGTAGCCGCCCAGCGGGATCGACTTGAACCCGTACTCCGTGTCGCCCTTCTTGCGCGACCACAGGGTGGGGCCGAAGCCGACCATGTACTGCGTGACCTTCACGCCGAACTTCTTGGCCGGCACCATGTGCCCGACCTCATGCAGCGCGATGGACGCGAGCAGGCCGAACGCGAAGATCAGCACGCCGAGCAGGTAGAGCACCGTGCCGCCTCCCTAGCTGCGTCCGACGATCTCGCGGGCACGCCGGCGAGCCCACCTGTCGGCATGTTCGACGTCCTCGACGGTACCTGGGTTCCCGGCCGCGGCATGTTCGGTGTCGAGCCATTCGTGCAGAACGTCGGTGATCGTGTCGACAATGCCCAGGAAGCTCACATCGCCGTTGTGGAACGCGTCGACGAGCTCTTCGTTGGCGCCGTTGTAGACCGCGGGCGCGCATCCCCCCGCGGCGCCGGCCTCGCGGGCGACGTCGATCGCCGGGAACGCCTTGGCGTCGAGCGGCTCGAACGTCCATGCCTGAGCCGACGCCCAGTCGATCGCCGGCGCGGCGCCGGGCACGCGGTCGGGCCAGCCGAGCGCCAGTGCGATGGGCAGCTTCATGTCCGGCGGCGACGCCTGCGCGATCGTCGCGCCGTCGGCGAACTCGACCATCGAGTGCACGATCGACTGCGGATGGACGACGACGTCGATGCGCTCGTAAGGGATGTCGAACAGCAGGTGTGCCTCGATCACTTCGAGCGCCTTGTTGACCAGCGTGGCCGAGTTGGTGGTTATCAGCTTGCCCATGTCCCACGTCGGGTGGGCCAGCGCCTGCGCCGGCGTGACGTCGGCCATCTCGTCGCGGGTACGTCCCCGGAACGGCCCGCCGCTCGCGGTGACGACCAGCCGTCGCACCTCGCCTGCCGCGCCACCTCGCAGGCACTGCGCCAGCGCCGAGTGCTCGGAGTCGACGGGGACGAGCTGGCCCGGCGCGGCGCGGCTGGTGACCAGCGGGCCACCGGCCACCAACGACTCCTTGTTCGCCAACGCGACGGTCCGTCCCTCGTCGAGCGCCGTCAGCGTCGCGCGCAGGCCCTGGGCGCCCGCGACGGCGTTGAGGATGACATCGGCGTCGAACCTGGCGAGTTGAGTGACGGCGCCGGGGCCGGCCAGGATCTCGGGCCGCGCGGTGTCGCCGGGCCAGATCGCGTCCAGCCTGGCGCGCAACTCGTCGGCCTTCTCGGCGCGGCCCACGCCGACGGCCCGAACGCGCAGGGTCGCCGCCTGCTCGGCGAGCGCGGCGACGTCGGCGCCGCCCGCGCAGACCGCGACCACGCGAAACCGGTCGGGCGCGGCCCGCACCACGTCGATCGTCTGGGTGCCGATCGAGCCGGTTGATCCCAGGACGACGATGCTTCGCTGATCGGTCACCGGGCCATTCTCGCCGACCGAAGCGCGAGTGCCAGAATGAGGCCCACTGATCGGCAAGACGGGAGCGACATCGTGGCACTGCAGCCCGGCAGCGAGAAGCCGAACATCGGCGCTCCCGACGATTACGCGGCCGACCACCCGGCCGAGCACCCGTCGGACTGGGGTTGGCACGGCGAGTGGGGCCGCTGGGCGCGGATCTCCGGCTGGTTCGTCGTCTTCCTCCTGGTCCTGTCGACGACGGCCACGCACTACAACGGCGCGGGCGCCCTCGCGCTGATCGCCACGGCCGTCGGGCTCGCGATCGTGCTCGTCTGGGACATCAACCGCCGCCGGACGTCCTGGCGCCAGTAGCGTCGCGCTCAGCCGGTAGCGGACAACGCTCGGGTACGGCGCGATGCGCTCGTAGCATCCGCTCCGTGACCGGTCCCCCCGCAGCCCGGTACGACACCGTCGCGGACTTCTACGCCACCGGCTGGCCCGACTCCTACGACGACTCGGTGTCGGCGGCGCTGTTCGCCGAAGTCGGCTCGGTCGACGGCCTGCGCGCACTCGACATCGCCTGCGGACACGGCCGGATGACCCGTGAGCTCGCCCGGCGAGGCGCCGACGTCGTGGGCGTGGACATCTCCGCGGCACTAATCGCGAAGGCTCGGGCCGCCGAGCAAGAGCGTCCACTCGGGATTCGTTATGTCCAGGGGGACATCGCGTCGCCCGTGCACTCACCGCTCACTGACTTCGACCTGGTGGTGTGCAGCTTCGGCCTGAACGACATCGACGACCCTGACGCTGCGCTCGACACGATCAGCGGCGCGCTGCGTCCGGGCGGGCGCTTCGTCGCCTCGTTGCTCCATCCGTGCTTTCCCGGTGCCGGTGACGTCTCCGGCGCGTGGCCGCCGGCGCGGCGGCACTACGACGAGGGCTGGTGGCTCGCGGATGGCGCGCTGTCCAGCCTGCGCCGCCACAGGAGTGGAGCGGACCGCGAGCCGAGGCTGCCCGGTACCCGGTATTTCTCGCCGTGCGCTGCACGAGGGGCTAGCGGCCGTCCAGCAGCGGGCGGGACGGGTCCCACGATGCGCCGCCGGCAGCGTCGCGGCGCCGGCGCGCGATCGCCGACAGCGCTTCGAGCACGACCCGGTTGGCGAGGAACGACGTGATCTCGGCGTGGTCGTACGGCGGTGCGACCTCCACGACGTCGATGCCGCCGACCGGCAGTTCGTAGCAGACGCGTCGCACCGCGTCGAGCAGCTGCCGCGCCGAGAGCCCCCCGGGCTCAGGGGTTCCGGTGCCCGGGGCATGGCCCGGGTCGCAGACGTCGATGTCAACCGACAGGAACACCGCGTCGCAGTCGTCGACGGCGATGCCGAACGCCTCCGTCAGGCAATCGTCCAGGCCGCGCGCGACGATCTCGGTCATCTCGTAGGAGCGCATGCGCTGCAGAGCCATCCAGTCCAGCGTCTCCGGCGGCGGCCAGTAGCCGCGCAGGCCGATCTGCAGGAATCGGTCGCCGCGCACCGCACCCGACTCGATGAGCCGCCGCATCGGCTGCCCGTGCCCGATCAGCGAACCCAGGTTGGTGTCGCCGGTGTCGGCGTGCGCATCGAAGTGCACCATCGACACGCGGCCTTCGCCGACATGCTGGGCGACGCCGGCGGCGTCCGGCCAGGCAATCGTGTGGTCACCGCCGAGGATCAGCGGGATCGCGCCGGTACGCGCGACGGCGTACACAGCGGCCTGCAGATCACGCACGGACCGCGCGGCGTCACCGGAGTACATCTCGACGTCGCCCGCGTCATACACGCGCACGTCGCGCAAAGCGTCGACGCGAAGGGCGAGCGAGGGACGCGATCCGTCGTGCGGCAGGTAATCCGTCTGGCGGATGTACTGCGGGCCGAACCGGGTGCCGGCCCGGTGCGAGGTCCCGCCGTCGAACGGCGCGCCGAGGATCACCACGTCCGCGTCGGCGTATGTCGAGGGGTCGGCCCAGTCGCAGCGGTCGATGCCGAGGAACGTGATGTCCGGACCGAACTGCGCACCATACCTGCTCATGAGGCCACACCCTAGGAGTCGAAGCCGAGCCCGAGGTGATCAAGGGCGCGCAGCCACGGTCCGCGCCTGCCCTGCCGAGCGTCGGCGCGGGCAAGAGCGCGACGGGTCAGCTGGATGCCGGCATATCGCGCCGGCTCGGGAGGGAACGGCAGCGGCCGGGCGCGGACGGCCCGCAGCCGCGTCGCCTCGGTGTCACGGCCGTCGAGCAGGTCCAGCATGACCTGCGCTCCGAAGCGCGACGCCGCGACGCCCAGGCCGGTGTAGCCCAGGCTGTATACGACGCGCCCACCGAGTGCCGTGCGCTGGAATGCGAAGAAGCGCGTGGACGTGTCGATCGCGCCGCCCCACTTGTGGGTGAACCGCAGCCCGCCGAGCTGCGGGAACGTCCCGAAGAAGTGCCCGCCGAGCAACTCGAACGTTCTGGGTCGTTGGTCGAGCGAGTCACGCAGTCCGTTGCCGTAGTGGTAGATCGCGTCGTAGCCGCCGAACAGGATCCGGTCGTCGCGGGTCAGGCGGTAGTAGTGGAACTGGTTGGTCACGTCGCCGACGCCTTGCCGATGCCGCCACCCGATCGACGCGAGCTGCGCCGCCGACAGCGGCTCGGTCACCAGCACGTAGTCATAGACCGGCACGACGTACGGTCGGGCGCGCCGCAGCAACGAACGGAATGCGTTGGTGGCAAGAGCGACGCGGCCTGCGTGCACGGTTGCCGCCGTCGTGCGCAGCCGCACGCCGGCGCCGTCGCGGGCGAGCGAGCGGACCGGTGCGTGTTCTGCGATCCGGACGCCGAGCCGTGTGCAGGCTGACCGAAGTCCCCAGGCCAGGCGCGCGGGGTCGACCAGCGCAGTGCGGTCGCGGTGCCACGCCGCGCCGACGTAGGTCGGTGACGCGAGCTCGGCGCGTGCCGAGTCGCGGTCGAGCGCCACCGCGTCGTGCCCGAACGCGCGCGCTTGCTCGACGGACTCGTCCAGCCACGCGAGCTGATGCGGCGCTGTGGCGACCTCGAGCTCGCCGGTGCGCTCGAACCCGCACTCGATGCCGTACCGCGAGATCGCGGCCTCGATGGCTGAAAGGTTCTCCCCGCCGAGCCGCTCGAGCACCGGCATCTCGTCGGGAAACCGAGCCAAACCGTTCGCCAGCCCGTGCGTCAGGCTGGACGCGCAGAAGCCGCCATTGCGCCCGGATGCCGCCCAGCCGGCGGTGCGTCCGTCGATGAGCAGCACGTCGCGCGACGGGTCGGCCTCCTTGGCCAGCAACGCCGTCCACAGCCCGGTGAATCCGGCGCCGACGACCGCGAGATCGCACCGCGTCGTCCCGGACAGCGGCTCCGCCGCCGGCGGCGCGAACGGCGAGTCGAGCCAGAACGGGATCGGGGCCGCGTCGGCGAGTGCCGCACGAATCCGGCCCGTCACACCCGCTTCCGGCGGTTCGCCGTCGCGCCGATCACGGCGAGCAGCACGCCGAACATGAAGATCAGCGTCCCCATCACGTTCACCTGCGGCGGCACTCCGACGCGGGATGCCCCCCACACCCACAGTGGGAACGTGACCGTGTTGCCGCTGTTGAAGTTGGTGATGATGAAGTCGTCGATCGACAACGCGAAGGCCAGCAGCGCCCCGGCCATCACGCCCGGGGCGATCAGCGGCAGCGTGACCTTCCAGAACGTGGCCCACGCGTTGGCGCCGAGGTCGCGGGCGGCGTCCTCAAGCGACCGGTCCAGCCCCACCACGCGCGCCCGCACCGTGATCGCGACGTAGGCGACGCTGAACATCACATGCGCGATGACGATGGTCCAGTAGCCGCGCGGCACGCCGAGCGTGACGAACAGGCTCAGCAGCGAAGCCCCCAACACGATCTCGGACGCGGCGATGTTGGCGAAGAGGACCAGGTTGATCGAGCCCGACCCGCGGAAGCGGTACTTGCCGAGCGACATACCGAGCAGGGTCCCCAGCACGGTTGCGATCAGCGTGGTGATCAGTGCGATCGTGATCGAGTTCTGCAGCGCGTTCGTGAGATCCGAGATCGCGAACAGCTGCCGGTACCAACGCAGCGTGAAGCCCTGCCAGCGGATGTTGAACTTGCTCTTCGTGTCGTTGAACCCGAAGACGATCATGACGATGATCGGCGAACACAGCCACAGAATGACCAGCCAGCCCCAGGTCGGGAGCAGCCAGTGCATGCCCGCGCGACGACGGCGGCGCACGGGCGTGGGCGCCTCCTCGACGCTCGGCTTGGCCGTCGTCAACGCGCTCATGCCGCACCCACCGCGCCAAAGACGTCCTCGGTGCCCAGCGCCCGCGCGTAGGCGAATACCCCGATCAGCAGCCCGCCCATCAGCATGAACGCAAGCGCCGATGCGATCGGGTAGTTCAGGTTGGTGAGGTACTCGGTCTGGATGACGTTGCCGATCATCGTCGTCTTCGTACCGCCGAGGATGGCCGCGTTGACGTAGTCGGCGGTCGCCGGCACGAATGTGAGCAGCACCCCGGCGAACACGCCAGGCAGCGACAGCGGGAACACGACCCTGGCGAACGCCGCAGCCTTCGTCGCGTACAGGTCGGCCGAGGCCTCGAGCAGGGCCGGGTCGACGCGTTCGAGAGACACATAGATCGGCAGCACCATGAACGGCAGGAAGTTGTAGGTGAGCCCGCCGATGACAGCCGCCGACGTCGCGAGGATATGGAAGTCCTGGCTGAGCACGCCCCAGTGCTTCAACGGCGAGAGGACGATGCCGTCGTCGGACAACATGAAGTTCCACGACTGCGTCCGGATCACGAACGAGACGAAGAACGGCAGCAGCAACAGGAACAGCAGGCTCGCCTTGTGTGCGCCACCGTGAAAGGCGATCCAGAACGCCACGGGGTAGGCGATGACCAGGCACAACGCAGTGGCGATCAGCCCGTAAAAGATCGATCGCACGAACTGGACGTGGTACAGGTTCCAGCCGTCGGCGTAGTTGCTCCACCGGAACGACTGCTGGAAGCCGGAGACGATGTCGCCGGTCTGCGTCGAGATGGACAGCATGACGAATGCCGGGACGACAAAGAAGATCACCAGCCACAGCCAGGCGGGCAGCGCAAGCCAGTACGGCGTGAGCCGTGCCGCGATACGGCGCCGGCTCATCGCGCGAGCCTCCTGCGGCGCACCGTCACGACTGGTAGATCGGCTCGAAGATCGAGTTCCAGGTCCTCTCCTCGGCCGCCGTGAGCACGCGGTACCGGTGCAGCCGGGAGTAATCCTCCGAGCTGGGGAAGATCAGCGGGCTGGTGACCAGTCCCTCCAGGTAGGCCTTGTCATCGCCCTTCGCCGCTGCCGCGTCCTGCTGAATGACCGCCTTGGCGTCGGGCACCGGGGTGATGTAGTTGATGTACTCGGCCAGCATCGCCGCGATCTTCGGGTCGTACACGAAGTCCATGTACGTCATCGCGTCCACCGGATGCTTGGCGCCCTTGGGGATGCACATGTTGTCCGTCCAGAGCACGGCACCCTCCTGGGGCACCACGAACTTCAGGTTCGCCCCATTGGCATTGGCCTGGAAGATGTCGCCGGACCACGCCATGGAGGCCCAGATGTCGCCCTTGGAGAGCGCGTCGATGTAGCCCTGCTCGTAGTACTTGCGGACGTTCGACCGGCCCTTCTTGAGCCAGTCGGCCGCCGTGTGCCAGTCCGCCTCCTGCGAGTCCTCCGGATTCACGCCGACCGCGAGCAGGGCGGAGTTGGGCAGGTCCTGGTTGTCGGCGAACATGCCGACCTTGCCCTTCAGCTTCGGGCCGAGCAGGTCCTGCCAGCTGGTGATGTCCTTGCCGACTCGCTTGGGGTCGTATCCGATGCCGGTCATGCCGGACTGCCAGGCCATCGTGTATGTGTTGCCCTTGTCGTAGCTGGGGTCTTTCACCAGGGTGCTCGCGTTGGCATTGAAGTTCGTCATGAGCTTCTGGTTCAGCGGCTGCAGGTACCCGAGCTGCCGCAGCTTGTCGAGGTACGTGCCGTTGGTGATGACGATGATGTCGTAGCCGATGTTCTGCCCGGCGGCCAGCTGCGGCTGGATCTTGCCGAAGAACGAGGCGTTCTCCTGAATGACCTCGCTGTACTTGACCTTGATCCCGGTCTGCTTGGTGAACAGGTCGATCGACGGGTGGTCGTTCTTGTTCTTGTCGTTGACGTCGATGTAGAGCGGCCAGTTGGCGAAGTCGAGCGTGCCGGTCTTCGTCTGCGTGTCCCAGAACGACTTGGCGGCGCTCGACACGGCCGAACTGTTCGGGGTCTTCTTGGCCCCCTTCACGCCGCACGCCGCGAGGGTGAGCGACACCGCGGAAAGACCACCGAGCTGCATCGCTCGTCGTCGGCTGATGCGAGATTCCGTCAGGCCCCGCAGGATGTCGGGAGGCAGCTGTGCGGGGTCGGCATGTTCAGACATCGGTCCTCCGTGATGGGTGGGGCATCATTCGTCGACATCCGGTGCGGGTGGGCCGCCGCCTGCGAGAGCGAGGGAATGGTCCGGTCGCCACGACAGCCAGACATCGGAGTCACGGTCGGCGACATCGTTGGCGTCAGACGAGTTCTGAACGAAGACCGACAGCTCGGTGCCGTCGCCGATCGTGACGGCGTATTGCGTGGACGTGCCGAGGTAGACGACCTCGGCGACGCGACCACGCAGGGCGCACCAGCCCGCTGTAGGCGCGTCCGGGGAGATGACGATCTTCTCCGGACGGACCGTCAGGTCGAGCTCTGCGCCGACGCCGGCACCGACGTCGGTGGCGCCCGGCACGAGCAGCGACTCCCCCGCGCCGCAGTCGAGAACGGCGGTCGCGCCGTCGAGCTCACGAACCCGGCCGGTCATCAGGTTGGACGTACCGATGAAGCCGGCGACGAAACGCGTACGCGGCCGCTCGTAGACCTCGCGTGGAGTGCCCAGCTGCTCGATGTGGCCGGCGCTCATCACGACGAGGCGGTCCGACATCGTCAGCGCCTCGTTCTGGTCGTGCGTGACGAACACGAACGTGATGCCGACTTCGCGCTGGATGCGCTTGAGCTCGATCTGCATCGCCTGGCGCAGCTTGAGGTCGAGTGCCGCGAGCGGCTCGTCGAGCAGCAGCGCCCTCGGGCCGTTGACGAGCGCGCGGGCGAGCGCCACGCGTTGCTGCTGGCCGCCGGAGAGCTCGCGCGGGCGGCGGTCGGACTTGCCCTGCAGCTCGACGAGGTCGAGCATCTCGCCGACCCGGCGAGTGATCTCGGATTTGGACGTCGCCTTGCGCCGCAGCCCGAAGGCCACGTTGTCGAACACCGACATGTGCGGGAACAGCGCGTAGGACTGGAAGACCATGTTGACGTCGCGGTGGTTCGGCGGCACGCCGACGACGTCCTTGCCGTAGAGCAGGATCTGACCGCTTGTCGGCTCCTCGAAGCCGCCGATCATCCGGAGCATCGTCGTCTTGCCGCACCCCGACGGCCCGAGCAACGAGAAGAATTCACCCTCGCCGATGATCAATTCGACCCCGTCGACCGCCGCGACGACGCCACGGCGCGAGTGGAAGCTCTTCCTGATCCCGACGAGCTCGATTGCCGGCACACGGACGGCGTCAGCGGTGGAGTCCGAAGCAGATCGCGACGCAGGACGAGGTTCGCCGTCCGCGCCGGACGACTTCAGAAGCTCCATGGATCCCACAGTTTCCCCCTTCGCCTGCGGTCGGTCCATCGCGGAGGAATAGTGTCACGGCACCAGGCCAATGACAAGCGATTCCGCAGAATATGGCCTCATTTTCAACGGAATCACTTGCCAGATGTGTTTCAAACAGGTAAAGGTCTATGTCATGGCGCGCGGCGGATCACGCGAACTGGTCGATGACACCTCGAAGGCGATCATCGAGCAGCTACAGGAGGACGGCCGGCGCGCCTACTCGGCGATCGGCAAGGCAGTCGGCCTGTCCGAGGCCGCGGTGCGCCAGCGCGTCCAGAAGCTGGTCGAGAACGGCGTCGTCCAGATCGTCGCGGTCACCGATCCCATGCAGATCGGCTTCGCCCGCCAGGCGATGATCGCGATCTCGGCCGTAGGCGACATCGAGGTGATCGCCGAGCAGCTCGCCAAGATCGACGAGGTCGACTACATCGTGATCACGGCCGGCTCCTGCGACATCCTCGCCGAGGTCGTCGTCGAGAACGACTCGCACCTGCTGCAACTCGTCAACCGGCAGATCCGCACGATCGAGGGCATCACCCGGACCGAGTCCTTTCTCTATCTCAAGCTCGTCAAGCAGACCTATGACTGGGGCGCACGATGACCGCAACATCGACCCAAACGTTCGACGCCGCCGACCTGTCGGCCAAGGCGCGTGAGCACCTCTGGATGCACTTCACGCGCCTGTCGTCCTACGCCAACTCACCGGTGCCCACGATCGTGCGCGGCGAGGGCGCCTACATCTTCGACGTCAACGGAAAGCGCTACTTGGACGGACTTGCCGGGCTGTTCGTCGTCCAGGCCGGCCACGGACGGCACGAACTGGCCGAGGCCGCGTACCGGCAGGCGCAGGAACTCGCGTTCTTCCCGCTGTGGTCCTACGCCCACCCCGAGGCGATCGAGCTGGCCGACCGGCTGGCCGACTACGCGCCCGGTGACCTGAACAAGGTCTTCTTCACCACTGGTGGCGGCGAGGCCGTCGAGACGGCGTGGAAGCTTGCCAAGCAGTACTTCAAGCTCGTCGGCAAGCCGATGAAGCACAAGGTGATCAGCCGCAACATCGCTTACCACGGCACGCCGCAGGGCGCGCTGTCGATCACCGGCATCCCGGATGCGAAGAAGTACTTCGAGCCGCTGGTCCCCGGTGCGCACAAGGCCCCGAACACCAACTTCTACCGGGCGCCGGAGCACGGCGACGACCTCGAGGCGTTCGGCCGCTGGGCAGCCGACGCGATCGAGCAGGCGATCGAGTTCGAGGGGCCGGACACCGTCGCCGCGGTGTTCCTCGAGCCGGTGCAGAACTCCGGCGGCTGCTTCCCGCCTCCGCCCGGCTACTTCCAGCGTGTGCGGGAGATCTGCGACCGGCACGACGTCCTGCTGGTGTCGGACGAGGTGATCTGCGCCTTCGGCCGCCTGGGCAAGATGTTCGCCTCCGACAAGTTCGGCTACGTGCCCGACATCATCACGTGCGCCAAGGGCATGACCAGCGGCTACTCCCCCATCGGCGCGTGCATCGTCAGCGACCGGATCGCCGAGCCGTTCTGGCACGGCAACGACTACTTCCCGCACGGGTACACCTTCGGCGGTCACCCGGTCTCGTCAGCGGTCGCGAACGCCAACCTCGATCTGTTCGAGCGCGAGGGTCTCAACCAGCACGTCCTCGACAACGAGGCCGCGTTCCGCGCCACGCTGGAGAAGCTGACCGACCTGCCGATCGTCGGCGACGTGCGCGGCGACGGGTACTTCTACGGCATCGAGATGGTCAAAGACAAGGCGACCAAGGAAACCTTCAACGACGAGGAGTCCGAGACGCTGCTGCGCGGGTTCCTGTCCAAGGCGCTGTTCGACGCGGGCCTGTACTGCCGAGCGGACGACCGGGGCGACACAGTCATCCAGGTGGCGCCGCCGCTCATCGTGGGCCAACCCGAGTTCGACGAGATGGAGCAGATCCTGCGTTCGGTCCTCACCGAGGCGTGGAAGCGCCTCTAGCGACCGCTGCGGGCATGTGCCGGTCAGGCCGGCGCATAGCCGAGGCACACCACGCCGTTCGAGCGCACCTCACTCGACGTCAGGCGCAGGGCTCTGCGCCCGCCGGGCCGGAACAGCGGCGTGCCGCTGCCGAGAACGACGGGGTTGATCCAGAAGTTCAGCTCGTCGACCAGATCGTGCTCGAGCAGCGTCTGCGAAAGCCGGCCGTAGCCGTAGATCATCAGATCGCCGCCGTCCTGATCCTTCAGCCGACTCACTGCGGCCACGGCATCGCCGGAAACGATCGTCGAGTTGTTCCAGTCGGCCGACGTCAGCGTCGAGGAGAACACGTACTTCTGGATGTCATAAAGGCGCTGGTCGTACGGGCCGGTCGGCTCCGACCATGCCGCGGCGAAGTACTCGTAGGTGTTCCTTCCCATCAGCATTGCGTCGCTGACCTGCAGCTTCGCGAGTGATGTCTCGACGGCTTCGGCGTCGAAATAGGCCGAAGCCCACGAGCCGGGGTCGCCGTGGACTCCGTCGACCGACACGAGACTGCTTACGACAAGCTTGCGCATGACGCCTCCGATACTCGCTGGGTTTCTTGCGATTACGTCAAGACGTCGCACCCGGACCCGCGATTTGGACCGGACCAGCGCACAAGTCAAAGCCCAGCCCGGCGCGAGCACCGGGCACGGCAACATTCGGGTCGGGTTAGTTGATCGCCTCCGCGGCCTGTGGCTGCTCGCTGCCGAACGTGACGGGCTCGGGTTCGGCCGCCGCCTGCGGTCGCAGCACCACCGCCGCGATGATCACGGCTGCGACGACGGCACCGGCCGCGACCGCGAAGCCGAGCTGGTAGCCACTGGTCAGCGCCGACGGCAGGTCGTCGCCACCGCCGAGCAGCCGGTTGCTGCGCGACGTCGCGAGCGTGGCCAGGATCGCGAGGCCGAGCGCTCCGCCGACCTGCTGGGTGGTGTTCACCAGCCCGGACGCGACGCCCGAGTCACTCGGCGTCGCCCCCGACATGGCGACGGTCACCAGCACCGGGAACGCAAGGCCCGCGCCGACACCGAAGAGCACCATCGACGGCAGCAGATCGACCACGTACGACGACTCGACTGGCACGCGGACGAGCAGCAGCAGCCCGACGACGATGAGCACGAGGCCGGGCACCATCACGGCACGGGCCCCGTAGCGGTTCATCAGCCGGGCGGAGAAGCCGAGCGACAACGTCCCGATCGCAATGGCAACCGGCAAGAACGCGAGCCCGATCTCGACCGGCCCGAAGTTGCGCACCCGCTGCAGGTAGAGCGACCCGGAGAAGAACATGCCGAACAGGCCGCCGACCATCAGCACCTGCACGACGTTGGCCGCCCACAGGTTGCGCGTCCGGAACAGGCGAAGCGGCAGCAGCGGATTGGCGGCGGTGGCCTGGCGCGCGACGAACCCGACGAGCAGCGCGAGCGCCACACCGCCGAGGCCGAGCGTGGACGCCGAACTCCATCCGTGGTCGGCCGCCCCGACGATCGCGTACACGCCGAGCATCAGTCCGCCGGTGACGAGCGCGGCGCCGGCGACGTCGGCTCCCTCGCCGAGGCCGACACCCTCGTCGTGCTCGAGCAGCCGCGAGGCCAGGACCGCGGCGGCGATCCCGATCGGCAGGTTGACGAAGAAGATCCAGTGCCAGTTGAGCGCCTGGGTCAGCACGCCGCCGGCGAGCAGTCCGATCGACGCACCCGCGGACGCGACGAAGCTGTAGATACCGATCGCCTTGGCCTGCTCGCGCGGCTCGCGGAACAGCGTCACGATCATGCCGAGGGTGACGGCCGAGGTCATCGCACCGCCGATGCCCTGGACGAATCGCGACACGATCAGCATCTCGCGAGTCGTGGACACGCCGCACGCCAGCGAGGCGAGGGTGAACACGGCCAGGCCGAACAGGAAGACCCGTTTGCGGCCGATCAGGTCACCGATACGTCCGGCCAGCAGGAGCAGGCCGCCGAACGCGATCAGGTAGGCGTTGACGACCCAGGCGAGGCTCGACTGCGTGAAGCCGAGGTCGTTCTGGATCGCCGGCAGGGCGACGTTCACGATGGTCTGATCGAGGACGATCATCAGGAAGCCGGCGCACAGCACGATGAGCGCCAGCCAGCGCGACCGTTCGGTCGATGTGGTGGGAGTCGTCTGCAAGGTCATGCGGCATGGAACGACCGAAGCAGATTGTTTTGTTCCGGACGATCCGGCTCAGGACGATCTATTTTCCTCGGGGCCGACGGGGCGGCCGCTCGTAATGCAGCGGACTGGCCAGCCGGCCCTCGACGAGCCGGACGAGCGCGCTGACCAGGGCCTCGCGCTCGTCGGCAGACAGCGTCGACAGCACGTCGTCGTAGAGCTCGGTGACGACCTTCCGGGACGTCTCGACGAGCCGCGCACCCGCCTCGGTAACCGCGACGACCCTGGCCCGGCGATCAGTGTCGGACGGCACCCGCCGCGCGAGGCCCGCCCGCTCCAGCGCGTCGAGCGTCACGACCATGGTCGTCTTGTCGAGGGCGGTGAGCTCGGCGAGACGGATCTGGGTGTACTCGCCGGTCATGGCCTTCGACAGCACGCAGTACGTGCGCGGCGAACTGCCGATCCCTGCAAGCCTGGCGGTCATCTCGGTGGTCAGCGCATGGTTCGCCTGTGAGAGCAGGAAGATCAGGTCCGGGTCGAATGCCGTGGGAGCGATGGTCGTCATCGGTCGAGGATAGCAAGATAGGTCTGCGGCGAAATCATCTTGTAGCAGAACGTTCCGGATCAGACGGTCGCGCCGGACCTGATGTGCTCGAAGATAAGGTTCGTCTCGGTCAGCGCGACGTCCGGGTTGCCGCTGAGGTTGATGACGACGAAGTCCCGCAGATCCTGGGTGCTCGCCGCCGCGATGTGGACGTAGAAGTCGACGGCACCGGCGAGGAAGAACACGTTGAGCACCTCCGGCAGCTTCGCCACGGCCGCCGCGAACTCGGGAATGTGGCCCCGCGCATGAGACTGCAGCCGCACCGCGATCATCGCCTGGATGGGTAGGCCGAGCGCCGTGGGGTCGATGTCGGCGTGGTAACCGCGGATCACGCCGCGCTCGCGCAGACCCCGCACGCGACCCAGACACGTCGACGGCGCGATGCCGACTCGCTCGGCCAAGGCATTGTTGGGCACTCGTGCGTCCTGGGCGAGCACGCGCAGTATGCGGCGATCCACATCGTCGATTTCGCCGCCTCGAAGATTGTTCGCACTCGCCTCGACTCGGGACGAAGCGCGTGAAGCATCGGCGGGCATAGTCGCAATTTACAGAATCATCGTCATCCGTGTAGCGGGTGGCTTCGCGATGATTCATCATTTCCGATGTTCCGCAGCAGCCAACGATCGTCTGTGTGGAGGAAACGTGAAGGTCGGCATTCCGAGCGAGATCAAGAACCACGAGTACCGGGTGGCGATCACCCCGGCCGGCGTGCACGAGCTCGTGGCGAACGGGCACGACGTGTTCGTCCAGCGTGGCGCCGGCATCGGCTCGGCGATCCCGGACGAGGACTTCGTCGCGGCCGGGGCACGGATCCTCGACACCGCCGATGACGTCTGGGCGGCCGGTGAGCTGATCCTCAAGGTCAAGGAGCCGATCGCCGAGGAGTACCCGCGGATGCGCAAGGACCAGGTGCTCTTCACGTACCTGCACCTGGCCGCGTCGAAGGACTGCACCGACGCTCTGCTCACCTCGGGCACCACCGGGATCGCGTACGAGACCGTGCAGCTCGATGACAAGTCCCTGCCGTTGCTCGCCCCAATGTCCGAGGTGGCCGGGCGGCTCGCACCGCAGGTCGGCTCGTATCACCTGATGAGCCAGGGCGGCGGGCGCGGCGTGCTCATGGGCGGCGTGCCGGGCGTCTACGCCGCCAAGGTCGTCGTGATCGGCGCCGGGGTGTCCGGGCAGAACGCCGCGGCGATCGCGCTCGGCATGCAGGCCGAGGTACTGCTGCTCGACCGGAACGTCTCGCGGCTGCGCCAGATGGACGCCATCTACCAGGGTCACTGCCAGACCGTGACGTCCAACGCCTACGAGATCGAGCGTGCCGTGCTCGACGCCGACCTGGTCATCGGAGCGGTGCTCATCCCGGGGGCGAAGGCACCGAAGCTGATCAGCAACGAGCTGGTGTCGCGGATGAAGCCGGGCTCGGTGCTCGTCGACATCTCCATCGACCAGGGCGGCTGCTTCGAGGACTCCCGCCCGACCACGCATGCCGAGCCGACCTACCCGGTGCACAACTCGATCTTCTACTGCGTGGCCAACATGCCGGGCGCGGTTCCGCACACATCGACGTACGCGCTGACCAACGTGACGCTGCCCTACGCCGTCGAGCTCGCCAACCGTGGCTGGCAGGCTGCGCTGCGCGGCGACCCGGCGCTGGCTCTCGGCCTGAACACGCACGACGGCGCGGTGACGAACGCCGCGGTCGCCGAGGCGCACGGCTACGAGTCGATCAGCCTGGCCGAGGCCCTCGGCTGAGCGGCTACCGCGGGCTGTCGCTCTGGCACGACACCGTCCCGGGGTCACTCGACGCGCGGCCCCCGCTGCCCGGATCGGCGTCGTCCGATGTGGCGATCGTCGGCGCGGGCTACACCGGGCTGTGGACCGCGTACTACCTGCTCGGCGCCGACCCGTCGCTGCGCGTCGCGCTCGTCGAGCAGGAGATCGCCGGCTTCGGCGCGTCCGGCCGAAACGGCGGGTGGTGCTCGGCGCTGTTCCCGGTGAGCGCGTCCCGCCTGGCCAGCGAGCACGGCCGCGACGCGGCGGTGGCCCAGTACCGCGCGATGCGCGACTCGGTGGCGGAGGTCATCCGGGTGGCGGCGACGGAGCGCATCGAGGCTGACACCGCACTCGGCGGCACCGTCGTCCTCGCCCGTACGGAACCGCAACTTCGGCGGGCCCGGGGCGAGGTCGACCAGGCGCGCGAGTTCGGCATCGACCTCGAACTGCTGGACGCGGAATCCGCTCGCCGGCGCCTGGCCGCGACGTCCGTGGTAGGCGGCACGTACACGCCGCACTGCGCGGCGATCCATCCGGCCAAGCTCGCTCGCGGGCTCGCCGATGCCGTCGAGGCGCGCGGGGCGTCGATCTACGAGCAGACGCGCGCGAGCGCCGTCGAGCCAGGTGTCGTGCACACCGAGCGCGGAACGCTTCGCGCCGACGTCGTCGTGCGAGCGACCGAGGGGTATACCCCGCGACTGGCCGGCCAGCGGCGCGCGATCGCGCCGGTGTACTCGCTGATCATCGCGACCGAACCACTGCCGCAGGCGACCTGGGACGAGATCGGCCTGGCCGAGCGGGAGACGTTCGCCGACTACCGTCACCTGATCATCTACGGGCAGCGGACCGCCGACGGGCGCATGGTCTTCGGCGGACGCGGCGCGCCGTACCACTTCGGTTCGCGCATCGACGCCTCGTACGACCGCGTCCCCGCGGTGTTCGCCGCCTTGCAGCGAACCCTCGGCGAGCTGTTCCCGGTCCTGCGCGACGCCGAGATCACGCATCGCTGGGGCGGGCCGCTCGGTGTGGCGCGCGACTGGCACGCGTCGGTCGGGCTGGACCGGATCACCGGCCTGGCCTGGGCCGGCGGCTACGTCGGCGACGGCGTCTCGACGGCGAACCTCGCCGGGCGAACGCTGGCCGACCTGATCCTGCGCAACGACTCGCCGCTGACCGACCTGCCCTGGGTCGGGCATCGGTCACCGCGCTGGGAACCCGAGCCGCTGCGCTGGCTCGGCGCCAATGCCGGCCTGCGGGCGATGACCTGGGCCGACGCGGCCGAGGCGCGCAACGGCCGCTCGTCGCGGCTGGCCGGTGCCGTCAACCGGCTGCTCGGCCGCTGACCCGCTCGGCGAGAAGCGCGCCGCCGCCGGGGATCTCGGCCGGCAGGCCGAGCGCTCCCAGCACGCCGCGGGCGGTGGCCGTCGCGGCGGACAGGACGGGTAGGCCGGTTCGCTCCTGGGCGGCGTCGATCGCCGCGAGCGACGGCATCTGCACGCACGCCGACAGCACGATGGCATCGGCGCGGCGCAGATCGAGCTGGTCGTGAGCCGCGGCATGTGCGACGCGTCGAGGCGTCCGACCGCGCAGTTGTCGGCGACGCCGAGACTCGACGAATCGACGACCTCAATCTCGTGGCCGGCGAGGTAATCGATCACGAGCGTGGTCAGCGCGGGCAGGTACGGCGCGATCAGCGCCACCCGCTGAGCGCCGAGTGAGTGCACGCCGTCGACGAGCGCTCCCACACTGGTGACGACCGGACGCCCGCCGGCCGCCTCACTGAGCCGCTTCTCGGCGCGCAGGTGCGCTCCCCGGCCGGCCGCCATGACGGTGACAAGCATGCGTACGCCAGCACGTCGCATTCGGCGTCTGCAAGCTCGACGGCACAGCGGTCGCTGTGCGCGTCCATGGCGGCGTTGCGGGCGTCGTCCGGGCGGCTGACGAGCAGCCGGCTCGGCGGGGCGATCGTTGTCGTGCGCGTGCGGCATCCTCTGATCGGGCGTTCGGGTGTCGTCTATCGAGGAGGCCGGTACGCCACGACTGATACGCCCGGACCAGGAGGCCCAAGATGGCGCGCACGACGATCACCCGGCTCAGCACCAAGGCGAGCAATGACATCGCCGAGCTGTACCGGCTGCTGGACACCGTGCATATCGGGCACTTCGCCGTGGTGGACGACGACGGCCACCCGGTGGTGCTGCCGACGGCCGTGGTCCGAGACGGCGACCGAATGCTGGCGCACGGCTCGACCGGCTCGCGGTGGATGCGCCGGCTGGCGACGGGCGCGCTGACCAGTCTCGCGGTCACGTCGTTCGACGCCCTGGTCGTCGCGCGCTCCACATTCGAGTCGTCGATGCGTTATCGCAGCGCGGTGCTGTTCGGAGCGTGCACGCCGATCACGGATGCCGACGCCAAGCGGCGTGCCCTCGACGCCGTCGTCGAGGGGCTGATACCCGGACGCGTCGCCGAGGTGCGGCCGGCCAACGTCAAGGAGCTGGCTGCCACGCAGGTTCTCTCGCTGCCGATCGTCGAGTGGTCGCTGAAGGTGTCGGAGGGCTGGCCGGACGACACGGACGAGGATCGTGCCGGTACCGCCTGGGCCGGCGTGCTGCCCGCCACGACCGGCTACGGCGCGCCACTGCCCGCGCCGGGCCTGAACGACGGCATCCCGCTGCCCGAATCGGTCCGGCGTATCTACGGATAGAGGCCGACCATCATCCAGACGATCAGCGGGCACATTGACCCCGGCGCGCCCGACTTCGTCTACCTGCCGGTCGAGGTGCCGCCCGGCGTGCGCGAGATCGCGGTGTCCTACAGCTACGACAAGCCGCCGGTGCCCGCGGGGACGCTCGGCAACTCGTGCGACATCGGAATCTTCGACGAGCGCGGAATTGCCGTTGGTGGCGAGGGCTTTCGCGGCTGGTCGGGCGGCGCGCGCACCGAGTTCGCGATCGCCGCGGACGCAGCGACGCCGGGCTACCTGCGCGGACCGGTGAACCCGGGCACCTGGCACGTCGCCCTCGGGCCGTACACGGTCGCGCAGCGCGGCCTCGACTACCAGGTGGACGTGACCCTGACATTCGGCGAGCCGGGCGAGCCGTTCGTCGCCGAATACCCGCCGCAGCAGATCCCCGGACACGGCCGAGCCTGGTATCGCGGCGACTGCCACCTGCACACCGTGTACTCCGACGGCTGGCGGCTGCCCGAAGCGGTTGCCGCGGCCGCACGCACCGCCGGGCTGGACTTCATCGTCACGACCGAGCACAACACGTCCGCGTCGCACGGCGCCTGGGGGCAACTCGCCGGCGACGACCTGCTGATCGTCACGGGCGAGGAGGTGACGACCCGCAACGGCCACTACCTCGCGCTGGGCATCCCTCCCGGCGAGTGGATCGACTGGCGGTACCGGACGCGCGACGGCGCATTCGCGAGATTCGCCCGGCAGATCCGCCAATCCGGCGGCATGGTCGTGCCGGCGCATCCGTACGCGCCTTTCATCCCGGGCAGCTGGACGTTCGGCTACGACGATGCCGACGCCGTCGAGGTGTGGAACGGGCCGTGGACCCCCGACGACGAGTCCGCCCTCGACACTTGGGACTCGATGCTCGTCAGCTCGGTCCACGGCCGCGGACGGTGGTTGCCGGCCATGGGCAACAGCGACGCGCACGGCGAGCCGCAGCTGATCGGCCTGCCGCACAACGTCGTCCACGCCGACGGTCTCTCGCGCGACGCACTGGTGGCCGCACTGTCCGCGGGACGCGCGTGGATTGCCGAGTCGTCCACGGTGAACGTCGACTTCGCGGTCACCGGCTCAGGACGCCGCGCTGGCATCGGCGAGCGGCTCGACGTGGACGCGGGCGCACCTGTGCAGGTCACGCTCGACGTGCGCGGCGTACCGGACGGTGTGGTGCGGATCCTGTCCGACACGGGCGAGGTACTGCGCACGTCGCTGCCGGCGTCAGGCGCAGGGACGCTCAGCTGGCAGGCGACGCCGTCGCTAGCCGCCTACGTCCGCGCCGAGGTTCACCACCCGGGCGCTGGCGCGATGGCCGCGCTCACGAACCCGATCTTTCTCGGACGCTCTCAGGCTTCGCTAGACGCGCGTTATTCGCCTGGTGGCCGGTAGCGCAGGCCGTCGAGGGCCAGGATGAGGATGCGGTCGATGTCCTCCGGCGAGGCGGTCCGGATCATCGTAATGCCGCTGACCATCCGGACGACGTCGGTGAAGTCGACATCCGGACGAACAGCACCGGACTCGCGGGCCCGTGCGAGCAACGGCTCGCCTGCGTGCCAGATGGCGTCATGGCACTTGCGGAAGACCTCCGAGTCCTGGCCAACGCTCGCCATCAGCTCCGTCGCGAGCGCGCGCTTCGTAGCGGCATAGGCAACGAACCTGCGCAGCCAGCCGACCAGGGCATCCCACGGCGGCTGCTCGGTCAGGTCGTCAGCCGACTTGCACAGTGACTCGACCTCTTCGATATACACGGCCTCGAGCAGGGCTTGCCGCGACGGGAAGTGGCGGTAGAGCGTGCCGATGCCGACTCCGGCGCGGCGCGCGATGCTTTCCAGGGACGCTTCGGCGCCGCTCTCGGTGAATGCCGCCAGCCCGGCGTCGATCAGCTTGTCGTAGTTGCGGCTCGCATCGGCTCGGCGCGGCCGCGTCGACAACGACTCGACTCTCGCTGAACTCGCCATCGAAAAGTCGCTCTCCAAACTGACTTGCGAAGCGGAGGGGGCCTCCGTATAGTTCCGGAGGGAGCCTCCACTTTAGCACTTCGCTCGTCAATCATCCCCTGAAGGGATTGCTCGTCCAATGACTTCGCTCGCTCAAAATCCGCTCCGGCAGAGGTCAGCTCGGCCGTCTCGATCTTCGATCGGGGCCGCGCTGGTCCTCGTCGTGATCTTGACCGGCCAGCTCATGATCATGCTGGACGCCACGATCGTGACCATCGCGCTGCCCAAGATCAGCGACTCGCTGCACTTCTCCCCCACCAGCCTGTCCTGGGTGCAGAACGCCTACACGCTCACGTTCGGCGGCTTGCTGCTGCTCGGCGCCCGCGCGGGCGACATCCTCGGCCGGCGGCGCATGTTCATGGTCGGCATCGGCCTGTTCACCGTCACGTCGTTGCTCGGCGGCCTCGCCCAGTCCAGCGGCGAGCTGCTGGCGGCCCGTGCCGCTCAGGGCATCGGCGCCGCTATCGCCGCTCCGTCCACGCTGGCACTGCTGACTTCGCGCTTCACCGAGGGTCCCGACCGCCTTCGCGCATTCGGGCTCTACGGTGCCGTGTCCTCGGGCGGCGCCAGTGTCGGCCTGGTGGCCGGCGGCGTGCTTACCGACTGGCTGTCCTGGCGGTGGGGCCTGTTCATCAACGTCCCGATCGGGATCGCGTTGATCCTGCTCACGCCCCGGTACCTGCCGGAGACGCCACGCCAACCCGGCCGTTTCGATCTGGCCGGGGCGGTGACCTCGACGCTCGGCATGGCATCGCTGGTGTACGGATTCGTCCGAGCAGCATCTGACGGCTGGGGCGACACCGGTACCGCCTTGTCGTTCATCGTCGGCGTCGCGTTGCTCGCGATGTTCGTCATGGTCGAACTGCGGGCCGAGCAGCCGATCACGCCCCTGCACCTGTTCGCCAGCCGCCAGCGCAGCGCGTCCTATGTCGCGCGGCTGCTGCTGGTCGGCGGCATGTTCGGCATGTTCTTCTTCCTGACCCAGTACCTGCAGCTGGTTCGCGACTACAGCCCGCTCAAGGCCGGGTTCGCGTTCCTGCCGATGACCGTCGCGTTGTTTGCGAGCGTGCGGACCGTGCCCAAGCTCATCCCGCGCGTGGGTGGCATGCGGTTCCTGCTCAGCGGCATCGCCCTTGGTCTGCTCAGCATGGTCTGGCTGACCCGGATCGCCGCCGGCACCCAGTACTTCCCGAGCATCGTCGTGCCGATGACGCTGCTCGGACTCGGCCTGGGCGTCGCGATGATCCCGTTGACGAACATGGCCATGGTCGGCGTCGAGCCACGGGACGCCGGCGCCGCGTCGGGCCTGGTGAACGTCATGCAGCAAGTTGGCGGCTCGCTCGGTCTCGGCCTGCTGGTGACCGTGTTCGGCACGGCGAACCGCAGTGCGGCTAAGCACCCGCTGCCGGGAGTCTCCGCGCACGTCGAGCGGCATCACGAGCTGGCGCACGCGATCGCGATGGCGTTCACGGGATCGGCCATCTTCCTGGCATGCACCCTGGCAGTCGTCGTGTTCGCGGTCCGCGTCCGGCCGGCGCCGGCAGTCTCGTCGTAAAACCCCACCCGATCGCGGCGGACTGGACCGATCACGTCAAACCGAAGGTCGATGGGGCAGCGGGCGTTCGGGCCGTCGTCGAGACGATCGGCACGAGGCGGCCGGGCGTGCGCTTCGACATCGACACGACGCTCCGCGACGGCGACCTGGTCGCCGCCGCAGGCGTCGCGTCCTCGGACGTCGATCCGCCTGCCCGGCACCTGTGGCTGTTCCGCGCCGCTGGCGGGGCGGCGAGCCGAGATGGGGACGTTCGACGAGCGGCAGCCCGGCGCCTAGCTCGTCCCGGCGGCCAGTTGGCCGCACGCGCCGTCGATCTCGCGGCCCCGCGTGTCACGCACGGTGGTCGACACCCCTTGCGCCTCGAGCCGCCGCACGAATTCTCGTTCGACGGGCTTGGGTGAGGCATCCCATGCCGAGCCCGGTGTCGGGTTGAGCGGGATCAGGTTGACGTGCGCGAGCCGCGTGCTCAGCAGCCGGCCGAGCAGATCCGCCCGCCACGGCTGGTCATTGACGTCGCGGATCATCGCGTACTCGATCGAGTAGCGACGGCCGGTTCGCGCGGCGTATGCGTCGGCCGCGGCGAGAACCTCCGCCACCTTCCACCGCGTGTTCACCGGGACGAGCGTGTCGCGAAGCTCGTCGTCCGGCGCGTGCAACGAGACGGCAAGCGTCACGCCGAGATTCTCCTCGGCGAGTTTGCCGATCGCGGGCACCAACCCGACCGTCGACAACGTGATCGACCGGCGCGATAGGCCGAGCCCTGCAGGCGGACGATCGACAAGCCGGCGTAGCGCGCCAACCACGCGGGCGTAGTTGGCCAGCGGCTCGCCCATACCCATGAACACCACGTTCGACAGTCGCGCCGGCCCGCCGAGCTCGCCGGCGGCGGTCGCCCGGGCCGCCGCGACGACCTGCTCGACGATCTCGGCCGTCGACATGTTGCGCGTGAGCCCGCCCTGCCCGGTCGCGCAGAACGGGCAGGCCATGCCACAGCCGGCCTGACTCGACACGCAGACGGTCACGCGGTCCGGATAGCGCATCAGCACGCTCTCGACCAGCGTGCCGTCGTGCAAGCGCCACAGCGACTTGCGGGTCGTCCCGCCATCGGTCTGCAGATGCCGGACCTCGGTCAGCAGAGCGGGCAGCAGCGCATCGCCGAGCCGCGCACGTGCCGCGGGCGGCAGGTCGGTCATCGTCGCGGCGTCTGTCTGCAGCCTGCCGAAGTAGTGCCGGGAGAGCTGATCGGCGCGATAGGCCGGCAGGCCAAGCTCGGCGACCGCGGCTCGTCGCTCGGCCTCCCCGAGATCGGCGAGATGCCGGGGCGGGAGTCCGCGGCGCGGCGGCTCGAAGATCAACGGGAGGGAGGTCATGGCTCGATCAGTCTGTCACCCGCATGACGTCAGCCGGCCACCGACGCCATGCGCGAGATCGCCTCTCGCACTATGGCCCGGGACGTGCCGACGTTCATCCGCACCCACCCGTCGTACTCGTGCCCGAAGTGCGGGCCTGCGACGAGTGCCACCCGCGCTCGTTCGAGCAACACGTCCGCCGGCTCGGCCGCACCGGCCAGGGCCGGCACATCGCGCAGGTCGAGCCACGCGAGATAGGTCGCCTCGGCCGGGGTGATCCGAACGCCAGGGAGCGCGTTCGGCAGCAGCTCGCCGACCAGGCGCTGATTGCCGGCGATGTAGGCCACGGCATCATCCAGCCACGACTCGGCTTCGTCGAATGCCGCGATTCCGGCTGCGACGCCGGCGATGCCGGATCGCTCGCTCAGCTCTTCCAGCGCGGGGCCGGCAAGTCGCTTGCGGGTTGGTTCGCTGCCGGCGACCAGGATGGCGGCCTTGAGACCGGGCAGGTTCCATCCCTTCGACGCGGAGTGCAGGCAGACGCACCGAGCGGCAGCTTCGGCGTCGAGCGATGCGAAAGGGACGTGTTCGCCGGCGTCGCGGTCCAGAACGAGCGGAGCGTGGATCTCGTCGCTGATCACGACCGCCCCGTACCGGTCAGCTACCTCGGCCACACCGACGAGCTCCTCGCGGGTGAATCGCCGACCGGTCGGGTTCTGCGGGTTGCACAGCAGGATCGCCGTCGCGCCGCGGCGTAACGCGCCGGCGAGCTCGTCGAGGTCGATCACCCCGCCGGTCAGCGGGACGTGAGCCGCGAAGCGCCGGGTCGCGCCCACGGACACGAAGAACGGCGGGTAGGCGGGCGTCAGGAACGCGACGCCGTCGTCCGGCTCGGTGAGCGCGCGGATCGCGAACTCGACGCCGGTCATGACGTCGGGCACCGTGACGGCCAAGCCCGGATCGACCGGCCAGCCGTACCGCCGCTCGGCAAAGCGCGCGAACGCCTCGACGTGCCGCGTGCTGACCGGGTAACCGGTGTCGCCGCGGTCGATCAGCTCGTGCAAGGTCCGCCGGATCGGATCAGCCAGCGGGTAATCCGTCTCGGCGACCCAGAGCGGGAGCACATCGGCGTCGTAGCGCGACCACTTCATGCTGATCCGCCGGCGCAATGCCGCCACGTCGATGTCATCGAACGGGTGCCCCGTCAACTCGCATCGTCCTCGCGCTCGAAGGTGAATGCGACCATCCACGACGGCTCGATGCGCACGTAGACGATGCCGGCGCCCCACTGGTCCGGCGACTGGCCGTACGTCCGCACGCAGTGATCGTGCAGGGCCGTGAACTGCGGCGTCCCGCGTTCGAGGAACTGCGCGCGGCCGTGGCAGAAGACGCCGTACCCGTCGCGTGGTGTGTACGAGGCGCTCGTCGCCGGCCGGGCCCGCAGCTGCCGCGCCTTGGGCGACGTACCCGATGTCGTGAAGTACCAGCATCCGTGCAGGAAGTGCCCGTCGACGGCGCTCACCCGAGGCTCGCCGGCGGCGGTGACCGTCGAGACGTTCAGCACGGCGATGCCGGTCAGGTCGGCCACCAGCCGGGCGGCGGTGAGCCGGCGCTCGGGCGCCATGATCGACAGCAGGTGCTCGGATGCACCGCCGAAGCTCGTGTCCAGCAGTTGCTGCAACGAGGCCGTCTCGGCAGGAGTCTCGTACACGCCGCATCACACCGGCGCGAACGCCGACAACACCAGGTAGGCAACGGCCGCACAGGGCAGCAACGAGTCGAGCCGGTCCATGATCCCGCCGTGCCCGGGCAGCAGCCGGCCCATGTCCTTCAGGCCGAGGTCGCGCTTGATCATCGACTCGCCGAGATCACCGAGCGTGGCCGTGACGACGATGGCCAGGCCGAACAACGCGCCCTTCCACCACACCTCGTGGAACGTCAGCGTCATGATCAGTGCACCGCAGCCGCAGCAGGCGGCCACCGAACCGACGAAGCCCTCCCAGGTCTTGCCCTTCGACACGACCGGCGCTAGCGGATGCTTGCCGAACAGCACGCCGGTGGAGTATCCGCCGGTGTCGCTGCACACGACAGTGCCGATGAACGCAAGCACGCGGGCCGCGCCGTCGTCGGGGTGGGTGAGCAGCACGGCGAACCCGGCAAGCAACGGCACGTAGATCAGCACGAACACAGACGCCGACACGTCACGTAGGTAACCGGACGCGCCGTCCGCCAGCCGCCAGATCATCACACCGCACACCGTGACGAGCAATGCGACGACCAGCCCGCCGGTCCCGCGGTACCAGGCGGCGACGTCCATCGACACGCCACCGACCAGGAGCGGGATGAGGGACGGTCGAGCCTCGACCGTGCGGATTGCCGTGACGAGCTCGTAGATGCCGACCGCAACGGCCAGGATCGCGATGCCGACGAAGCTCGGCCGGTAGATGAACAGGCTGGCGATGATCGCCGCGCCCAGACCGAGCGAGACGCCGATCGCCGCGGGCAGATTGCGACCGGCCCGCGACTTCGCCGGCGTGGCCGCTGGCGCGAGCGTCGTCCTCGCCGTCGGCGTACGGATCGGCGTCGCCAGGACGTCGGTCCCGTTGATCGTCGAGGCGGGCGTCTCCGTCTCAGGCGCGGCCCGGCGGTGGTGTCGCCGCTGGCCGGCTACCTGGCGGTACTCGGCGAGCAGCGCGCTCAGATCGACGGCGTCGGCATCGCCTGGCGCGGGACGGCGATGTCGCGCGGGACGTACACCGGCCACCCGGGGAATGTGAGCGGTCGGGTAATCGCTCATCAGACCTCGAGCAGCTCGGCTTCTTTGGCCTTGACTATCTCGTCGACGTGTCCGGTGTACTTGCTCGTGGTCTTGTCGAGCTCGCCCTCCGCCCGCCGGACGTCGTCCTCGCCGACCTCGCCGTCCTTGGCGAGCCGGTCGAGCGCGTCCTTGGCATGCCGGCGTACCGACCGGATCGACACTTTGGCCTCTTCGCCCTTGTGCCGCGCGACCTTCACCAGCTCGCGGCGCCGCTCCTCGGTGAGCTGCGGGAACACGACCCGGATGATCGTGCCGTCGTTGGTCGGATTGACGCCGAGGTCGCTGTCGCGGATCGCCCGCTCGATCGCGGTGAGCTGCGTCGGGTCGTACGGCTTGATGACCGCCATGCGAGCCTCCGTGACGTTCACCGAGGCGAGCTGCGGGATCGGGGTCGGCGAGCCGTAGTAGTCGACGATCAGCCGCGCGAACGCGTTCGGGGAGGCGCGGCCGGTGCGCAGGCTGCCCAGCTCGTCGCGGGCGACCAGGATCGCCTTGTCCATCTTCTCTTCGGCCTCGAAGAGCGTCTCGTCGATCACGGCTGCATTCTCCCTGTCCGGCGAAGGGTCAGCCCGTGCTGTTCACGAGCGTGCCGATCTTCTCACCGCGCGCGGCCCGGGCAATGTTGCCGTCGGCGAGCTCGAAGACGACGACGGGCATCGCGTTGTCGCGGCAGAGGCTGAATGCGGCGGCGTCGGCGACGTCGAGGCCCCGCTGGATCACCTCGTCATAGCTGATCGTGTCGAACTTGACCGCCTCGGGATGCGTGTGCGGGTCGGCGTCGTACACACCGTCGACGCCGAACTTGGCGAGCAGAAGCACCTGGCACCCGATCTCGAGAGCGCGCTGCGCGGCGACCGTGTCGGTGGAGAAGTACGGCAGCCCGGCGCCCGCGCCGAAGATGACCACGCGTCCCTTCTCGAGGTGCCGCTCGGCCCGCCGCGGTATGTAGGGCTCGGCGACCTGGCCCATCGTGATCGCCGTCTGGACCCGGGTCGGGATGCCGGCCTTCTCCAGGAAGTCCTGTAGGGCCAGGCAGTTCATGACGGTGCCCAGCATGCCCATGTAGTCGGCGCGGTCGCGGTCCATGCCGCGCTGCTGCAGCTCCGCGCCGCGGAAGAAGTTGCCGCCGCCGACGACAACCGCCACCTGCACGCCGGAGACGACGACCTCGGCGATCTGGCGCGCCAGCGACTGGGCGACATCGGGGTCGACGCCGATGGATCCGCCGCCGAACACCTCGCCGGACAGCTTCAGCAGCACCCGCCGGTAGACCGGCGCCGTCACTGCTTCACTCGACGACGCCACGCCGGACGAGGTCGCGCTCCTGGAGAAGGCGACCGCCGCAACGTCCTCAGTCATCGGCGGCCGCCCCTCTCGCGGAGTACTCAGCGTGTGTCTCCCCTGTCGATCCTGCCCTATGCGGCGCGGATCGAGACTCGTCAGGCCCGCCCGACCTCGAAGTGGGCGAATTTGGTGACCATTACGCCCCCCTCGTCGAGAACGGCCTGGACGGTCTTCTTGTTGTCCTGGACAGCTTCCTGCTCGAGCAACACGGTCGTCTTGAAGAAGGAGTTGACGCTGCCGTCGAGGATCTTCGGCAGCGCCGCCTCGGGCTTGCCCGCGTCGCGGGCCTTTGCCTCGGCAACACGCTTCTCGGCGTCGATCACGTCGGCCGGCACCTCGTCACGGGTGAGGTAGCGCGGCCGCATTGCCGCGACCTGCATCGCCGCGCCGCGGGCCACTGCGAGGTCGTCGCCGGTGAACTGGACGAGCACGCCCACCTGCGCAGGCAGGTCGGACGCCTTCTTGTGCAGGTACGTCGCGACCTGCCCGTCGAGCTTCACGGCGCGGCGCAGTTCCAGCTTCTCGCCGATAACGGCAGCCAGCGCGTCGATGTTCTCGGCGACGGTACGGCCGTCCCTGAGGGTCTCTGCCAGCAGCGACGGCACGTCGGTTGCCGAGGAGTTCCCGAAGTGGGCCACGATGTCGCCCGCGAGCGTCTGGAACTGCTCGTTCTTGGCGACGAAATCGGTCTCGGACGCCAGCTCGATCATCGCGCCCTCGGCCGCGGCCACCAGCCCGTTGGCGGCCACCCGGGTCTCGCCCCGGCTCTGCACTTTCTTGCCGCCCTTGATGCGCAGCACCTCGACGGCCTTGTCGAAGTCGCCCTCGGCCTCTTCGAGCGCCTTCTTGCTGTCCATCATGCCGGCGCCCGTGGCATCGCGGAGCCGCTTGACGTCAGCGGCGGAAAAGTTCGTCATCGTGCGTTCGTCCTTGCTTTCGTTTGTGGGGTGGTCAGACGTTGGTGGCCTGCGGGGTGGCGCTCGGGTCCGGGCCGGCCTCGTCGATCGCGGTGGCCAGCTCGCCTGCGTCGCCGCCCGTCGCGTCGCCGGCCGGCGCCTCGGCTGCCGTCTGGGGCGAGGTGTCGGACTGCTGGGTGCCTGCCGGCTGCAGGAGCTCGCGCTCCCATTCGGCCAGCGGCTCGTCGCCGGCGACGCGGCCCGGTTCGGGCTTCTCGTCGCGCCCGGCGTTGGCCGCTGCCGCGGCACGGGCGACCAGGCCGTCGGCGACGGCGTCGGCCACCACGCGGGTGAGCAGCGCGGCCGACCGGATCGCGTCGTCGTTGCCCGGGATCTTGTAGTCGACCTCGTCCGGGTCACAGTTGGTGTCGAGGATCGCGATCACCGGGATGCCCAGCTTGCGTGCCTCGCCGACCGCGATGTGCTCCTTCTTGGTGTCGACGATCCACACGGCGCTGGGCACCTTGCTCATCTCGCGGATGCCGCCGAGCGTGCGCTCGAGCTTGTCCTTCTCGCGGGTGAGCATGAGCTGCTCTTTCTTGGTGGCGGTGCCTTCCCAGCCGGCCTGCTCCTGGCCCTCGAGCTCCTTGAGCCGTTGCAGCCGCTTGAAGACGGTGGAGAAGTTGGTCAGCATGCCGCCCAGCCAGCGCTGGTTGACGTAGGGCATGCCCACGCGCGTGGCCTGCTCGGCGATGGCTTCCTGGGCCTGCTTCTTCGTGCCGACGAAGAGCACGCTGCCGCCGTGGGCGACAGTCTCCTTGACGAACTCGTAGGCGCGGTCGACGTGCGACAGCGTCTGCTGCAGATCGATGATGTAGATGCCGTTGCGCTCGGTGAAGATGAAGCGCTTCATCTTCGGGTTCCAGCGCCGGGTCTGATGCCCGAAGTGGACGCCCGAGTCGAGCATTTCCCTCATGGTGACGACGGCCATGCCGGTCGTGGCTCCTTGCTGTTGCGCGTTCCCCGGTTCGACCGCGGGACGCTGCCTCGGTTGTCGCGGACGGGCCGGGTGGCCCACCGCCCTGGTGCCCGGTGTCGCGACCATGTTCTGCCGCCCGGCGAGAACCGGTCGGACCGAGGTGGCCGCCTACCCGATATGTGAAGCCTCGGGCGGGCACGCGAAGTCGACCCCTGCGGGGTCGCTGAGTTGAGTCTAGCCGTTCGGCCAGACCGACGCCCAATCGGCGGCCGACCCCAATAGGGTCCGTGCATGGCACAGGTTGAGACGCTGCGGCTGCCCGCCAACGGATTCGAGTTCTCCGGCTTCAACGTCGGGCCGGCCACCGGCCGAACGGTGCTGCTGCTGCACGGCTTCCCGCAGACGTCGGAGTCGTGGACGGAGGTCGCGACGCGGCTGGCCGACCAAGGCCTGCGAGCGGTGGCGATCGACCAGCGCGGGTACTCGCCCGGTGCCCGCCCGTCCTCGGTCGCCGAGTACGCGATGCCGAACCTGATCGCCGACGTGCTGGCCGTCATCGACGAGCTCGGCGACACGGTCGACCTCGTCGGCCATGACTGGGGCGGCGTGGTCGGCTGGCAGCTGGCGGCCCGGCATCCGGATCGGCTGCGCACGTTCACCGCGGCGTCGACGCCCAACCAGTTGGCGATCAACGTCGTCCATGCGGCCGTGCCGGAGGAACGGGAACGCTTCGCGTACATCCGCCTATTTCGCGAGGCCGGCAAGGCCGAGCAGGTGCTGCTCAGCGACGATGCACGCGCCCTGCGAGCGATGTTCGGCGACGTCGTCTCGCCGGAGCGCATCGCCTCGGGCGTGCGGGCGATGCAGCAGCCCGGCACCCTGACGGCCGCGCTCAACTGGTACCGGGCGATGTCGCCGCGAGACGCCAACGGGCTGGGCCTGGTGACCGTCCCGACCACGTACGTGTGGGGCAGCGACGACGTCGCGTTCAGCCGAGCAGCGGCCGAGGCGTCCGGAGACTACGTCGACGCCGACTACACGTTCGTGCCCCTGGACGGCGTCAGCCACTGGCTACCGGACGAGGCGCCCGGCGCGCTGGCCGTCGAGATCCTCGCCCGCGTCCTGACGCCTTAGCTCAGCGCAGCAGGCCCTCGCGACGCGCCACGGCGGCGGCCTCGGTGCGTCCGCCGACGCCGAGCTTGGCCAGGATGTTCGAGACGTGCACGCTCACCGTCTTCTCGCTGATGTAGAGCTGGCGGGCGATCTGGCGATTGGTGCGTCCCTCCGCGATCAGACCGAGTACCTCGTGCTCGCGCTGGGTCAGCGAGGTGGACCCGGCCGAGTGGGCCGCGCCGCGCGGGGACCCGAGCAGTCGCAGTTCGGCTAGGAGCGGCGCGGCGCCCAGTCGCTGGGCCACCTCGCGGGCGAGGCCGGCCTGCTCGGCCGACTCGGCGGCCCTGCCTGCGGCGCGCAACACCGCAGCGAGCCGGGCACGCGAACGAGCCTGCTCGAACACGTGGCCGTAGTTGAAGCCCTCGACGGCCCGCTGCCAGAGGCCGACGTGTTCGTCCACGTCGGGAGCTTCGACGTCGCCGAGCCAGCGCAGTCTGGCCCAGCCGAGCCAGCGCAGTCTGGCCCATTCGGCCTCCAGGCGTGCCTGCCAGGCGATGCCCTCGACACCGATCCGGCCGCCGAAGGGTTGCGCGCGCTCGACAGTGGTGCGGCCGGCCTCGACGAGCACTCGTCCACGCTCGACCCATTCGGCTCGGCCTGCCGCGGGCCGCGTGGCGACGCCGCTGGCGAGCCCCGCGATGCTCAGGGACGACAGACGAATCCGGCCGAGGAACCACGGTTGCTGCCAGAGCTCGGACAGGACCGCCACTAGATCGTCGTGCACCTCGAGTGCCGCCTCGATACGCCCGTCGCCGACATAGAGATCGATCGCGGCGCCGCCGGACAAGATGGCGACCAACCCGTCACGCCGCCACCACGGGCGCAGCCGGGCCAGCATGTCGGCAGCGGCCGCGTCGCCTCGCCCGGCGCTGACCGCGAGTCCAGCGGCAGCAAGCATCGCCTCGGCCAAAGCAGGCGGAGACTCGCCGTCGACCCGGGCGAGATCCGCGCTCGCGTCCCAGTCGCCGCGAACGTAGCGGACGATCGACGCGGTCACCCGGGACTCGAGGGCGTACCCCATCCACGCCCGGCCGACCTCGCGAGCACGCTCGGCGTTGGACTCGTACGCCTCCAGTGCGCGGTCGAGGTCGCCCTGGTCGTAGTAGAGGCCGGCGAGGTTGTAGCGGCTGCGGAATTCGGCCCGGGTCTCGCCGGCCGCGAGCGCTTGCTGCGCTGCCTGCGCTAGGCCGCTCGCCGCGGTGGCCGGGTCGCCGGCGCGGCGGCGCAGCACGGCCAGCGTTGTGTAGGCATCGGCTGCGGCCTCGGGGCGTCCCAGCTCGCGGGCCGTCTGCACGGCCTCGGTCGCCCAGCGCTCGGCCTCGTCGTTGCGATTGCGCTCCATCGCCGCTCGGGCGTGCAAGGCAGCCGTCCTCGCGCGGAACTTGCTGGCCGGATCGGCGGGCACGAGACGCAACGCCTCGGACGTTGCACCCAGCACGTCGAACTCGACGTCGTCGACTCCCAAGGACGCTGTCGCGATGGTGTACAGCAGCTTTGCGCGCAACATCGGGTCGAGATCGTCGGGTACCTGGTCGAGTTGTGCCTGGACGAGCTGGAACGCACGGTGCGGGTGGCCGGCGGTGTATGCCGCTTCCGACGCGTCGATGACCAGCCGCGACAGGTCGGACGCGTCGATCGACAGGGCCGCGCCGAGTTCGAGCGCCGTCTCGTACTGACGCATCGCCTCCTGCGGAGCGCCCACGGTGATCGCCTCGTGGCCGGCTCGGATGCTGGCCTCGTATGCAGTGGGCAGGTCGTGCGACTCGCGGGCGTGGCGCGCGAGCTCGGCGGCGGTGCCGTCGACCGTCTTGGCAAGCGTCACCGCATACGCAGCGTGCAGCCGAACCCGCTCGCCCGGCAGCAGGTCGTCGTACACGGCCTCGGCGAGCAGGGCATGCCGGAACCCGTAATCCGCCTCGCCGCGAGGCTCGAGGATGTGCGCGTCGATGGCCTCGTGCAGGGCCGCGTCCAGGACCCCGTCGGGCACGTCGGCGACCTCGGCCAGCAGCGCGTGCGAGACGCGCCTGCCGGCGACTGCGGCCACCCGGATCACGTGCCGGGCGTCGTCGGAGAGCCGATCGAGGCGGACGAGCAGCAGGTCGGCGAGCTCGGCGGGCAGCATGTCGGTGCCGGCGCAGTCGACGGCCGCGGCGACGAGCTCCTCGGCGAAGAAGGCGTTGCCCTCGGAGCGGTCGATGATCCGGCGGACCTCCGGCTCGGCCATCGGCTCGGCGTTCAGCGACCGGATGAGCTCGCGCACCTCGTCCTGATCCAGTGGCGGCAGGTGCAGGCGCTCGACACGCGGCAGACGAGCCCATTCGGCAACGGTCCGGCGTAGTGGATGACGGCGATGCAGATCGTCGCTGCGGTAGCTCACGATCAGGGCGATGCGCTCGTCGCGCAGCCGCGCGAGCAGGAAGCCCACCAGCTCGCGAGTGGATTGGTCGGCCCAGTGGACGTCCTCGGCGATGAGCAGCACGGGCGTGCGCTCGGCCAGTGCGGTCAACGCGCCGAGCACGGCTTCGAAGAGCGCACCCCGCTCGACCCGGTCGTCGGGCGCGGCCGCGGGTGCACCGATGACCCGCTGTGTCGGCATCAGGCGAGCGATCGGCGGGAACTCGGCGAGCAACGGGTCGGCGAGTTCGGGGCGCTCGGCGACGAGGCGCCCAAACGCCTCACTGAACGCGACGTAGGGCATCCCGACGTCGCCGAAGTCGATGCAATGACCGATCAGCGTGATCAGGCCGCCTGCGTCTGCTCGCCTGGCCAGCTCACCCAGCAGCCGGGTCTTGCCCACGCCCGCGTCGCCGGACAGCACCACCGCGCCGGCGCCGCGCGCCGTGGTGGCATCGTCAAGGCGTTGCTGCAGCGCGGCGAGCTCGACACTACGGCCGATGAGCGGACCAGTTGGACGGGGCACATCTGCAATCTTGACGGCAGGGACCGACACACGTCGATCCGGATGCCGGGAATCTTCGGGCGGCACGGCGGCGGGGACGTCCGCGGCCGCCGTTGTCATCGCGCCGGATCCGGGCTCGCGCCGCGGCGCACCATCCGATCCGGCATCACCGCGTGGTGCCGCTGCAGGAGCCGCTAGAATCGGGTGGCGAGGCCGGTCCGTCCCACCACCCGATGCCGTTTCGCATGGCGCGGGCCTGCGCCGACCCGGCGGAACTCCTCGGCGATCTGCGCACGGCGACAGTCCGCGGCTCGCATCTGCGTCGACAGGTCGAGCAGCATCATTTCCTCCTGAATCGAACTTCGGCGAGGCGCCTGCGATCAACCGTGCTCGTCTGAGGAGGGCCTAAGCATCGGGACAACTCCGTAGACGAGGTGCGCCCGGGACCCTTAGACGTTCGCCGGATATGTGGCGTCCAGGGTGCTTGCCCTGTCCCTGTCAAGGGCTGTGGACAGCGGCGCCAGTTGTCCACAGATGGTCAGCTGACCCGGTCGCATCGCTCAGATCGGCGGCAGCCTTGGCCGCATGCACATCGAGCCCTGGCGCCGGCCGTGGCGCGGCGCGCTGCGCTGGCCGATCCGCCGCGGCAGCCCCCTGCGGATCCGTCGGTGGCGGCGCGCGCTCGTCGTGGCGTCGCTGCTACTCCTCGCCGGGTCGGGAGCACCTTTCGTCGCGCCGGTCAGTGCGGATCGGCTACCCGCCACGCCACCCGTCGCAGAACCCGCCGCCCTCGCGGACGCGCGATATCGCGCACCGCTGCCTGGCCCGATCGTCGTCCTGCGCCGGTTCGAACCGCCTCCGACGCCGTACTCGGCCGGGCACCGGGGCGTCGATCTCGGCGCACCTCGCGGGTCGCTGGTGCTCGCGGCGTCTGCCGGACGCGTGAGCTTCGCCGGCCGGGTCGCCGGGCGAGGCGTCGTCGTGATCGCCCATGACGACGGCATCCGCACCGAGTACGAACCCGTAGTGCCACTCGTGTCGGCCGGTCAGGTCGTCACCGGCGGTCAGCCGGTCGGCCGCGTGCGCGGAACGCACGATGACCAGCCGCCGGATCGCTGCCTGCATTGGGGCGCGCGGCGTGGCAACGAGTACATCGACCCGCTGCTGTTGCTGCGCCCACTCGGTCCGGTGCGATTACTGCCCTGGCGCGCCACGATCCGCGCCGCATCGCCCGCTGGCTAGCGCGACGACCCCCACCGAGCGCGCGACCCCGGCTACGCGCGCGGGTGGGCGCGGGAGTAGGTCTGGCGAAGCCGATCGACGGAGACGTGGGTATAGATCTGCGTGGTGGCGAGGCTGGCATGGCCGAGCAGTTCCTGGACGGCTCGCAAGTCGGCTCCGCCGTCGAGCAGATGAGTCGCCGCCGTGTGCCGGAGTCCGTGCGGACCGACATCCGGCAGGCCGGGGATCCGCCGGGCCCGATCGTGCACTACACGCCGAACGGTCCGCTGGTCGATGCGTCCGCCACGAGCACCGAGCAACAGCGCTGACCCGCTTCCCTGCACGACGACGTCCGGACGCCCGCGACGCAGCCATTCCTCGAGTGCCCGCTCTGCGGCGAGCCCGTACGGAACCATTCGCTCCTTCGAGCCCTTGCCGAACACCCGCACGACTCGCCGCGCGCGATCGATGTCGTCGATGTCGAGCCGGACGATCTCACCCACGCGCATCCCCGTCGCGTACAGCATCTCGACAATCAGCCGATCCCGAAGATCGATCGGCGCATCGTCGCCGGCCTCGAGATCCATGAGCGCGATCGCCTCGTCGCCGTCGAGTACCGGCGGCAGCTTGCGTTGTGGCCGCGGACTCGCGAGCAGCTGGCCAGGATCGGCATCGAGCAAGCCCGCGCCGTGGGCCCAGGCGGTGAATGTGCGCACCGACGCGGCGCGCCTCGCGAGCGTGCTGCGGGCAGCGCCGGCAGCACGTTGTTTCGCCAGCCAGCTGCGCAGTACGCGCAGTTCGAGGTCTCCGGCGGTGCGCCCGCCCAGCCGGCCCAGGTGATCGAGCAGGCTGACGACGTCGCCGACGTAGGCCCGGACGGTGTGCGCCGAGCGATTCCGTTCGAGCCGCAGGTGGCGCTCGAAGCCGTCGGTGGCCTCGGCCATCGCCGGACGTAGGGCGGCGCGCAGCGCGACAAGGTCCACCCTGCCGTCGCTGCCGTCTGTCGACATGCCATGACCGTGCGCGGGCGCTGCCCCTTGGTCAAGTCGCCACGCTCGCAGTCACGTCACAGGCAGTTGGGTCGCATTCAGCGATCGTCGGGGCCGGCTCGCTCGTCGCCAGGTCGGGTTCGCTTGCGGAACACAGCGGCCATGCGAAAGCCCTCGTCCGTCGACTCGATCAGCCCGGCCATCCGCAATGCCGGCAGCGCGCGGATCACCTCGACCGAAGAGACCCCACAGCGTCGGGCAATCTCATCCTCGCGCGCCGGGCGGCGAACGGGCATACCGTCGAAGACCCGTTTCGCGATCGGATCGAGGCGATCGAGCACCTCACGAAGGTCGGCCGGCTCGACGAGCGCCGCTGCTGGCGCAGGCGGCAACCCCTCACCTGCCGATCCGACGATCTCGAGCACGTCGTCGACCGACGTCACGAGGCGAGCGGGCTCGACGTCACGCCGCAGCAGCGCATGACAGCCGGCTGACATCGGCGACGTGACCGGACCGGGCACGACCATCAGGGAGCGACCGAGTACCTGGCAGTGCCGCGCGGTATTCAGCGCGCCCGAGCGAGCGGCCGCCTCGACGACGATCGTCGCCGACGACAGCGCGGCGATGAGCCGGTTGCGGCTGAGGAACCGGTGCCGTTGTGGGGCTGAGCCCGGCGGGCTTTCGGACACCAGCAGGCCGGTCTCGCCGACACGGTCGTACAGCGACGCGTTGCCCGCCGGATAAGGACGGTCGAGACCACCTGCCGACACGATCACCGTCCCACCCCCGGCCGCCAGCGCGCTGCGATGCGCGACCGCGTCGATGCCGTAGGCGCCACCGGAGACGACATCGACCCGGCGAGACGCCAGGCCGTACGCGAGCTCGGCGGTGACGTGCTCGCCGTATGCCGTGGACGCGCGCGAGCCGACGATCGCCACCGAGCGCACCGCGGTAGTCGTCACTTCGGCGGCACCCTTTACCCACAGCGCAAGCGGCGGGATCGGCTCGCCACCGTCACGATGCCGCTCAGTGCCGGAGCGGTAGCTGCGCAACCGGACGAGCGCGGCTGCCTCGAGTGGCGCCAGGGCGAAGTGTGGCCACTCCTCCGACTCGGGCACGACGAAGCGCATGCCATGACGCATCGCGGCGTCGAGGTCCGACTCGGGATCGGCGGACAACCGGCGCGCGCTCGTCGCGGCGGCAACCTCGAGCGGAACGTCGCCGGATCGGATCGACGCCGCTGCCTCCAGCGGGCCGTGCCGCCGGACCCAGTCCCAGACCGGTATCGAGGCAGGCTCGGCAACCCTGCTCAGGTAGGCCCGCGCGATGAGGACTTCGTCGGACACCACGACACCGGCCTCCGCCTCCTCCGGGTCTTCGCTCACGCTGCCCACGCGGCAGCCCGTCCCGTGCGCATGAAGACCGCCTCGTCCACGTCGCCGGCGTCGGGGAGCGTGTGACCGGCCAGATCGCCGATGGTCCACGCCAGGCGCAACACCCGGTCGAATCCACGGGCGCTCAGCGCACCGCAGTCGAGATGACCCTCAGCCGACGCGACAGCAGCACGGGGCAGACGCCACGGCCGCTGACGGAGCAGTTGCCCGGACGCCTCGGCGTTAGTGCGCCACCCGAGCTCGCGCCATCGCTCTCGGGCTGCCGCGCGCGCCGTGCTGACCCGGGCGGCGACCGCGGCAGTCGGCTCGCGCTGCGAGGACTCGGCGAGCAACTCCGCGCGCGGCACCGGGTCGACCGACAGCCGGATGTCGATCCGGTCGAGGAGCGGCCCGGACAGTCGCTGCCGATACCGCCGGCGCAGCGCCGGCGCACATGAGCATTCGCGCGCCCGGCTGCCGCACGGGCAAGGATTGGCCGCCAGGACGAGTAGGAACCGTGCTGGGTAGGTCACCGCCCCGCTGCTGCGATGCAGGACGACCTCGCCGCTCTCGAGCGGCTGCCGAAGACCGTTGAGGGCATTCGGGTTGAACTCCGGCGCCTCGTCGAGAAATAGAACGCCCTGATGCGCCAGCGAGATGGCACCCGGACCGGCAAGGCCGGACCCACCACCGACCAGCGCGGCGACCGACGCGGTGTGGTGCGGAGCTTGGAACGGCGCTCGGCGGAGCAATCGTCCGTGTTGTGGCAGCGCGCCGGCCACCGAGTGGACGGCGGTCACGGCCAGCGCCGCGGAATCGTCGAGCTCTGGCAGCAAGCCGGGCAGTCGCTCGGCGAGCATCGTCTTGCCTGCGCCAGGTGGTCCCACCAGATAGAGGTGATGCGCTCCGGCCGCCGAGACCTCGAGTGCCCGCCTCGCGGCACCCTGCCCGGCGACCTCGGCCAGATCGGGTCCAGCCTCGACCGGGACGTCAACTCCGGGCATCGCCACGGCCGGAGGCGGCCCATCGCCGCACAGCCAGGTGATCACCTCGGCAAGCGTCTGCGCCGCGCGAACGTCGACGCCTGTCACGAGCGCTGCCTCGGCTGCATTGCCCGCAGCGACGACAACGTGCTGGATGCCCGCACGCTTTGCCGCGATGACGGCAGGCAACACGCCCCGGATCGGGCGCAACCGCCCGTCCAGACCGAGTTCGGCGATCCACGCGGCGCCCGCGATCGACGCCGATGGGACGGACCCGGCCGCCGCCAGCACTGCCACGGCCATGGCCAGGTCGAACCGGGAACCGACCTTGCGCACGTCCGCGGGCAACAACGCCAGCGTGATGCGCCGGTTCGGCCAGACGGCCCCGGAGTTCAGCACCGCGGCACGGATGCGATCACGAGCCTCGACGACGGCGGCGTCGGCGAGGCCGGTGAACGTCAGTCCGGGCAGGCCGGCCGACAGATCGGCCTCGACCTCGACGACCTGACCGTCCACGCCGGAGAGAGCAAGGGCGAGCGTGCGCGCGATCGCCATCAGAACGCCGCCCGCAGGTGAACGACCTCGGCAGCGCCCTGGGGCTGGCGCAGCACGCTGACGACGTCGAAGCGCAGCTCGGCCCAGAACCGGGTCCGTCCGCGGCCGCGTTGCTCGTCGAGCCACCGCAACGCGAGGTGCCGCATCCGCCGGGCCTTGGCGCCCGAGACCGCCTCGGCGGGATCGCCGAACGTCGTCGCCGAGCGAGTCTTGACCTCGCAGAAGACGAGAACCTCGCCCTCGAATGCGATGATGTCGAGTTCGCCGTCGGGGCAGCGCCAGTTGCGCGCGACGACCGTCAGGCCGGCGTCGCGCAGATGCCGTTCGGCGACCCGCTCACCGTATTGACCAACCGCGTCCTTGGCTCGCATGTCTCCACGCTGCCGTGCGCAGCGGGGCAAGTCGGCGCTTTACACCAGGTTGTGGACAGAGGTAACGGTTGTGGACAGCCGATTTGACAAGACTCGCGCGTCAGCTACCGAAGCCGTCCTTGGTGTCAGGCAACTCGAGCTCGGGACGCTCCAGCTCCTCGATGTTCACATCCTTGAACGTGATGACCCGCACGGTCTTGACGAACCGCGCAGGCCGGTACATATCCCACACCCACGCGTCGCGCATGCTGAGCTCGAAGTAGACGTCGCCGTCGACGTTGCGCGGCTGCAGGTCGACGTCGTTCGTCAAGTAGAAGCGCCGCTCGGTTTCGACCACATAGCTGAACTGGGCGACGATGTCCTTGTACTCGCGATAGAGCTGCAGCTCCATCTCGGTCTCGTAGTTCTCGAGATCCTCGGCGCTCATGCTGGCCTCGCTGACGTCTCGCGATTCACGCGATCTCCTCGGAGTCTTGCACGCTGAGTCCCCCATCGATCCACCCATTGTCGCCCACGGGCGCCTCGCCGTGCCGCGCAAGGGCCCGCCGCACGTTCACGTAGGACGCCCGATGCTCGGGGCAGGGCCCGAATCGGTCAAGCGCGGCGGCGTGCTCCGGAGTCACGTAGCCCTTGTGCTGCGCGAACTCGTAGTTCGGCCAGACCTCGTGCATCTGCACCATCGTCCGGTCACGCGTCACCTTCGCGAGGATCGATGCTGCCGCGATGCAGCTCACCACGACGTCGCCTTTCCACACGGCCGTTGCAGGAACACCGAGCCCCGGCACCGGGAACCCGTCCGTCAGCGCATAGGACGGCGCCGGGCGCAGGGCAGCGATCGCGCGGCGCATCCCGGCCAGATTGGCCACATGCAGACCGCGCTCGTCGACCTCGGCGGCCGGGATCGCGATGACGGAGTACGCCGTCGCCCGCGCGACGATCTCGCCGTAGAGCTGTTCGCGCACCGCCGGTGTCAGGAGCTTCGAGTCGGCCAGGCCCTCGATCTCGCCGCGACGGCCCGGCGGCAGGATGCATGCGGCGACGACCAGCGGCCCGGCGCACGCACCACGACCCGCCTCGTCGGCGCCTGCCACGAGCGCGAATCCGGCGCGGCGCAACGCCGTCACGTACGCGGACAGGCCGGCGTCTCGGCGCACGATCAGGCGAGGTGGCCGGATCGGCAGGGGTGGTGTGAGTGTGCGGCTGGCCATGGCGATGCTGACGTTACGCGGACGCGGCGTGCTCGCCGGACACAAGGCTCTCGACCAGGTCGGCGAGTCCGACCGGGTAGACGACCTCGGCCGTCGCGCGCAGCTCGGCCGACGTCCACCAGCGCTCACCGACCAGCACGGACTGCTCGACCTCGTCGACGCCGGCCACGACGAGCGGGGTCCCCGCGGCGAGCTGCACGACGAAGTAGTGGTTGGCCTGCTCGTACACCCGGCCATTGAACGTGAACGACTCCCGATCGACATGCACCGCGTCAGCATCGCCGAGCTCGACCCGCACGCCGGTCTCCTCGAGCAGTTCGCGCGCAGCGGCGTCGGCGGGTGACTCGCCGGGCTCGGCGCCGCCGCCGGGAGTGATCCAGTGCGTCGATGCCGTGCCGACGTCGACGTAGCTCTCGATCAGCAGCACCCGCCCGGCGTCGTCGAGTAGGAGCACCCGGCCGGCCGTGCGTGGGACCGGGCCGACGCTCTGTACCAACTCGGCGACGTCGGCCGGCACGAAGGTCTCGTCGGTCGCGCGCAGCTCGGCCGGCGTCCACCAGCGATACCCGAGCCACAGGTCGCGCTCGACGTCGGTCAGCTCTGCCGGGGCGAACGTCAACCCGAGCGGCACGCTCACCGTGAAGAAGTGGTCGGTCTGCTCGTAGGTGACGCCGTCTCCACTCCAGCTGCGCACCCGCGAATGCGCGACCGGTGCGTCCGGCAGCAGCGTGATCTCGATGCCGGTTTCCTCATACGTCTCGCGGACAGCGGCCTGTTGCGGTGTCTCCCCCGGCTCGAGCCCGCCGCCAGGCGTGATCCAGAACGTGGCGGCGCCGTCGTCCGTGCGCTCGTGGATGAGCAGCAGGCGACCGTCCGGATCGATCAGGAGCAGCCGGCCGCCGACCCGTCGAACCAGCTCCGGCACTACGGCCGCCGACGCCGGCGTCGCAGGCCGAACAGTGGCAGCACGAACGCAGCACCGCCCAGCAGCGGCAGAGCCGCCTCGGCCGAGTGCTTGAACGTGCCCGGCGTGCCGAGCGTGCGCCACCGCGAGGGCGGCCAGGCGATGAGGACGCCCTTGCCGATCACCTTGCTTACAGCCACCGTGGTGTCCGACGTACCGCAGACGTGATCGGCCGGCGCCGCCTCGATGCAATGGAACCTGGAGTCGGCCGAATCGCCGCGATGGTCGCCCATCACCCACAGCCGGCCCTTCGGGATCGTGATCGGGCCGAACGTGCGCTGGTCGCTGCCGCCCGATGCGAGATGCGCGGGCTTGCTGCGTGAGTCCCAGGCGCTGTTCTCGAATATGTACGGCTCGTCCAGTGACCGCCACGGGCCGTTGACCCCGTGGTCGCTGATCTGCACGCGACCCTTCGAGTCGCAGCACTGGACGGTCTGCCCGCCGACGGCGATGACCCGTTTGATCAGGTCGCGCTCGTCCGGCGGTACGAAGCCGACGAGCTGGCCGAACCAGCGCACACCCTTGACGATCGGGTTGGCCGGCGCTCGCGGCGCCGGCTCCTCGTCCCAGTCAGGCGGCGCGCGGAACACGACGATGTCGCCGGGGTGCGGGTCGCGCAGGTCGAAGATCAGCTTGTTGACCAGGACGCGGTCACCCGAGCAACCGGGGCAGCCGTGGAGCGTCTTCTCCATCGATTCGGAGGGGATGTAGAACGGCTGCACGAGGAATGTCTTGATCAGTACCGCGACCGCGATGGCGACCGCGATCAGCACCGGCAGTTCCCACCACGGTGCCTTCTTGTGCTGCTTCTTCGGCGTGCGCGGAGCGCGGCGGCGCAGGACGCCGTGCCGTGGTGGCTGCGCGCCGTCAGCCGAGCCGGTGTCGGTGTCGGTGGCTGACTCGGCGTCCGTCGTTGCCGGAGCGCTGCCGTCATCGGATGCGGCGGTCAGCTCGGCGCTCGGCCTCGGATCGACCTGGGTGTGCGCGGATCGAGCAGCCGATGCTCCGTCAGCGCTCACGCTGTCGGCCGGGTCGTCGGCGCCATGGGTCACGGCGAGGGAGTCGGCGAGTTCGTCGTCGCGCGCCGACGTCGCGGATTCGACCGAGTCTTCGGACGCGCCCTCGCCGGGCAAGGTGCCATCAGCGAGGTGCGATCCGGAACGGGATTCCTCGTCAGCCATGCGCTCGTCGCCGGTACTCAGCGCGCGACCGTCTCCCGCTTCTCCTTGATCTTCGCCGCCTTGCCGCGCAGATCACGCAGGTAGTAGAGCTTCGCCCGTCGGACGTCGCCGCGCGTGACGAGCTCGATCTTGTCGATGACCGGCGTGTGCACCGGGAAGGTGCGCTCGACGCCGACGCCGAAGCTGACCTTGCGGACCGTGAACGTCTCGCGCAGACCGCCGCCTTGGCGACGGATGACGACGCCTTGGAAGACCTGGATCCGCGAGCGCGAGCCCTCGACGACGCGTACGTGCACCTTGAGGGTGTCGCCGGGACGGAAGGCAGGCACGTCAGAGCGCAACGACTCGGCGTCCAGGGTGTCGAGCGTGTTCATCTCGGGATTCGCTTTCCTTCAGGTTTCGTACTTCGAGCGCGCCAGTCGTGCGATGGTCGTACCGACCGCCTTGCCGGGATGGCCGCCGCCGTGCCAATTGACGCTGGGCCGCTCGACGCGCAGGCAACCCCTCGATGGTGCCATACGGACCCGAGCAACGTGAAACCGGGCGGTCACGGCAACAGGTCAGGACGCCGCTCCTCGGTGCGTCGCCGGGACTGCTCGGCCCGCCAGCGGGCGATCTCGCCATGGTTGCCGGACAGCAGCACCGGCGGCACGTCCAGGCCCCGCCAGGAGGCCGGCTTGGTGTAGGCGGGCGCCTCGAGCAGGCCGTCGCTGAAGGAATCCTGCACGGCGGAGTCGGCATTGCCCAGTACGCCGGGCAGCAGCCGGGTGATCGCCTCGACCATGACCAGCACGGCTGCCTCGCCGCCGGACAGGACGTAGTCGCCGACGCTCACCTCGTCGACCCGCATGTTCCGCGCGGCGTACTCGGCCACCCGGGCATCGATGCCTTCATAACGCCCACAGGCGAAGATCAGCCAGGGCTCGGCGGCCAGCTCGTGCGCCACGGACTGCGTGAACGGGCGACCGGCGGGCGACGGGATCAGCAGCCGCGGCCGGGGGGCGGCGTCTACCGGAACGATCTCGTCGAGAGCGCGTCCCCACGGCTCGGCGAGCATCACCATGCCGGGACCGCCGCCGTACGGGGTGTCGTCGACGGTGCGATGCACGTCGTCGGTCCATCGGCGCAGGTCGTGCACTCCGAGGACGATCTGGCCGCGCTCGATCGCCTTGCCGAGCAACGCCTGGCGCAGTGGCGCGAGGTAGTCGGGAAAGATCGTGACGACGTCGATCCTCACAAGTCCAGCAGCCCTTCGGGCGGGTCGATGACGACTTTCCCGCCCGCGACATCCACCGACGGCACCATCGCCGCGAGAAACGGCACGAGCCGCTCCTGCCCGTCGACCTCGATGACCAGGTAGTCGGCGGCAGGCGCATGGACGACATCGCGGACCGGTCCCAGCGCACGGCCGTCGACGGTGGCAGCGGCGAGCCCGATCAGGTCGGTGTCGTAGAAGTCGTCGGGGTCGTCGAGATCCGGGCGATCGGCTGCCGGGATGAGCAGATCCGTGCCGCGCAAGGCCTCGGCGCCTGACCGATCGACGACACCGGCGAACCGCACCACCAGGCGCTTGCCCTGCCAGCGCGACGACTCGACGGTGAGCGGCCCGGCGTCGCCCGGCTCGGCCACGAGCACGGCACCGGGCGCGAACCGCTCGTCGGGCTGGTCGGTGTACGGCGCGACGATGACCTCCCCGCGCAGGCCGTGCGCGGGACCGATTCGGCCCACCGCGACCAGGTCGCCGTCTGCGCCGGGCACGGCGGAACTCAGCGCTGGTCGACGTCGATCACGTCGACCCGGATGCCCTTGCCGCCCACGCCGTTGATGACCTGCCGCAATGCCTTTGCGGTGCGGCCGCTGCGCCCGATCACCCGGCCGAGGTCGTCCGGGTGAACCCTGATCTCCAGGCGTGGGCCGCGACGGTTGTTGACCATGTCGACGCGCACGTCGTCAGGGTGGTCGACGATGCCGCGAACGAGATGCTCGAGGGCCTCCTCGAGCACGTCAGCTCTCCGTGCTTGCCGAGGCGTCTGGACTCTCAGTCGGCGCGCCGCCTTCCGCGGCGTCGACTGCCGGGGTCGCGGACTCGTCGGCCGGGGTCGCGGACTCGGCTGCCTTCGCGGTCGACTTGGCCGCCTTTGCCGGGCGCTTCTTCGGCGCTGTCGTCGCCTCGCCAGCGGGCTCTCCGGAGATCTCGGCCAGCGCGGCGTTGAAGCGCTGCTGCTTGTCCGGCTTCGCCGAGGGGTACCTGAGCGGCTCGGGTGCCGGCAGGCCCTTGAACTTCTGCCAGTCGCCGGTCGCCTTCATGATCGCGGTGACCGCCTCGGTCGGCTGCGCTCCGACGCCGAGCCAGTACGCCGCGCGCTCGCCGTCGAGCTTGATCAGCGACGGGTCGCTCTTCGGGTGGTACTCGCCGATCGTCTCGATGGCCCGGCCGTCACGCTTGGTGCGGGCGTCGGCGACGACGATGCGGTAATGCGGCTCGCGCATCTTGCCCCGACGCATGAGCTTGATCTTGGTGGCCACGGGTGTGTGTACTCCAGAGGTTGCAGGGTGGACGCGAAGCATCCACGGTGGGTTCGTGGGATGCGAGCGTTCGGGTGGACTGACCGGAAAGCGGTGAGAGGGGCCGCGATCAAGTCGGTACTCAACCGGTAATTGTGCCACGCCGGCAAGACTGCGCCGAATTGCGCCGGCAGGACCGCTCATGGCCGACCCGGATCGTCCCCGCCAGAGCCCGTCGCTGACAAAAAGGTGTCGGCCCCTCGAAGTATGAGTTCGAGGGGCCGACATTCGACCTGAGCACCTGACGGCTCACGGTCTTCCCGGAACTTCCACCGACTCACGCGTCGTCAGCCGCGCTGCTCATCGGGTGTCCCCGTCGAGCTTGAAGCCTGCTTTCATTCCGATCCCGCCGTGCCTCTCGGCTCGGCGTAGCGCAATGTCTACTCGCTCGTCACCAGCTATGCAAGGCGAGTTTGCAAGATCTTTCCGACGGTCGCGAACAAGATCGAATCCGTCCGCCGGGGGCGTCGCGAACTGGCTACTCGTTCGTTACCGCCTGCGAGAGAGCGATTGCACTATCTTTACCTCAGCCCGTAACAACACCTTGCGCCGCCCTGAGGGTCGCATCGGCAGCCGGAACTAGACTGCCCGCCAAGCTGGCAGGAGGTGCCGCACGTGGTCGGGATCGATCGCGCTGCTGTGCGGCCGCCGACCCTCGAGGTCGTGGCTGCGCGAGCCGGCGTGTCCCGGGCGACGGCCAGCCGTGTGCTGCGCGGGGCGAGCAACGTCAGCCAGGAGGCGCGCGACGCGGTCGTCCAGGCCGCACACGACATCGACTACACCCCCAATCGAGCGGCGCGCTCCCTGGTGACGCGGCGCAGCGACTCGGTCGCGTTCCTCGTCGCCGAGAGCGAGGACCGCCTCTTCGGCGACCCCTACTTCCTCACCATGCTGCGCGGTGCACAGATCGAGATCGCCGCGTCCGGACTGCAGTTGCTGTTCGTGATCGCCTCGACGGCTGCCGAGTCCGAGCAGTTCAAGCACTACGCCGCCGGCGGGCACGTCGACGGCGTCCTGCTGATCTCACTGCACGGCGACGATCAGTTGCCCCAGGCACTGGAGCGCCTCGGCGTGCCGACGGTGCTCAACGGCCGGCCACTGTCCGACGACCCGTCGCTGTGTTACGTCGACTCCGACAACGTGGCGGGAGGCGCCGCCGCGACCGAAGTGCTCATCGCCCGGGGTGCGCGCCAAATCGCGACGATCACCGGTCCGCAGGACATGGGTGTCGGGCAGGATCGCCTCGCGGGCTACGTTGCGGCACTGCGCCGAGTCGGTCGCGCGCCGTTCGAGCGGCTCATCGCTCCGGGCGACTTCACCGTCGACGGCGGGACGCGTGCCATGCACCGCCTGCTGACTGCCAGCCCGGACGTCGACGCCGTGTTCGCCGCGTCGGACCTGATGGCGATCGGCGCGATGCGCGCGATCGAGGAATCCGGCCGGCGGATTCCCGACGACGTCGCGGTCGTCGGGTTCGACGACGTGCGCGAGGCGTCACTGACCGCACCGCCGCTGACCACCATCCGCCAGCCGATCGGCGACCTCGGGCGCACAATGGCCCACCTGCTGCTACGCAGGCTCGACGGCGAGGATCCGCCGCGAGCCATGGTGCTGCCGGTCGAGGTCGTGCGCCGAGAGAGCGCATAACCGGCCGATTCGGGCGACCGTCGTCTCGATGCCTCCGTGCCGCGTTCGCAATTCGACGCCAGCTCTTGACAGACCACGCGACTGAGGCAGAGTCTGTCGTCGTCAGTGAGAGCGCTCCCACCCGAGAGCCGCCCAACGTCGTGTGTACCTCACCAAAGACCTCGTTCGGCGGAGGCGGCCACCCCTGCGTCGCCCCGCTGGACGAGTTCCTGGCCGGCCGCGCCCGCTGATCGCAGAAGCATCGGCCGGGCTCGGCGGGCAGGTATGTTCCACAACAGGCGGTCACCCTGCCCGGCACTGATCGTCTTCGCCATTCTCGGCAGGCCGATTGTCGGCCGAACCATGCAAGGAGCGATCAACCGATGACGACGACTGACTCGCAACCGGACGCAGCGCTGGCGCTGACGTTCCCGGCCGGGTTCGTGTGGGGTGCGGCCACCGCGTCCTACCAGATAGAGGGCGCGGCGACCGAGGACGGGCGCGGTCCGTCGATCTGGGACACCTACAGCCACACGCCCGGCAAGATCCTGGACGGTACGACCGGCGACGTCGCCACCGACCACTACCACCGCGTCGCCGACGACGTCGCGCTGATGGCCGATCTGGGCCTGGCGGCATATCGGTTCTCGATCGCGTGGCCGCGCGTCGTGCCGAGCGGGTCCGGCGCGGTGAACCAGGCCGGCCTCGACTTCTACTCGCGGCTCGTCGACGCGTTGCTCGAACGGTCGATCAGCCCGGTGGCGACGCTCTACCACTGGGACCTGCCGCAGCCGTTGCAGGACGTCGGCGGATGGACGAACCGCGACACCGCCGAGCGGTTCGCCGAGTACGCCACGGTCGTCGCGGGTGCGCTCGGCGACCGCGTATCGATGTTCACGACGCTGAACGAGCCGTTCTGCTCGGCCTTCCTCGGCTACGGCGCCGGCGTCCACGCACCCGGCATCACCGACAACGCGAGTGCGCTCGCCGCGGCCCACCACCTCCTGCTCGCGCACGGACGGGGCGTCGCGGCAATCCGCGCCACGGCGCCGTCAGCGCAGGCGTCCATCACGCTGAACCCGGCCCACCCTCGCCCGGCCACCCCCTCCGACGCCGATGCCGACGCCGTCCGACACGTCGACGCGATCGCGAACCGGGTCTTCCTCGATCCGATCCGGCACGGGCGGTATCCGGCCGACCTGCTCGGCGACACCCGGCACATCACCGACTGGTCGTTCGTCCACGATGGCGACCTGCAGACGATCGCCGCGCCCATCGACACCCTCGGCGTGAACTACTACCGGCCCTCGCTCGTCGCGGCCGCGTCGGCCGACGCGCCGCTGTGGCCGGGCAGCGACCTCGCATACGAGCTGCACGAGGACGGCCCGCGCACCGCGATGGACTGGGTCGTCGTCCCGGAAACGTTCACCGAGGTTCTGCTCCGGCTGCACCGCGACTACCCAGGCCTGCCGCTGGTCGTCACCGAGAACGGCGCCGCATACGACGACGTCGTCGACGAGTCCGGCGCGATCCACGACCGCGATCGGATCGACTACCTGCGCGGGCACCTCGCCGCGGTCCACTCGGCGATCGCGCAGGGCGCCGACGTGCGCGGCTATTTCGTCTGGACGCTGCTCGACAACTTCGAGTGGTCATACGGCAACTCGAAGCGATTCGGCATCGTGCGGGTCGACTACGACACACTGCAGCGGACGCCGAAGGACTCAGCCGCCTGGTATCGCAAGGTCATCGCCGCCAACGCGGTACCAGCCTGAGGCCGGGTCAGCCGACCGTGACGCCGAGCTTCGCGGCGAGTGCCATCGCGTCGAACGGTGCGCGCACCTTGGCGTCGTTGTCGAAGTAGACGTAGACGTCGCGGGGCGCGAGTTCGGTGATCACCGCGGCCCACTCGGTTAGCGCGGCGTCGTCGTAGCCGCTCGCATAGAGCTCCTCGGCTCCGTGCAGGCGGAGGTAGCCGAAGTCCGCGGTCGCCTCGCGGATCGTCGGCCACCGACCGCCGGCATCGGCGAGGACCGCCGCGACGCCGTGCTCGTGCAGCACCTCGGTGAAGTGTTGCGTCTCGAAGCTGGGATGCCGGGCCTCGATGGCGTGACGCAGCGGGCGATCGGCGTCGACGCCCGTCCACGCGCGCCCGGCGACGCGGTCGTCGTGCCGCCGCGCGAGGTAAGCGGCCTCCGCGGTTGTTCTCGGCAGCCGGGACAAGAACGCGTCGAGCAGCTCGGCGTCGAACTGCAGGGTCGGCGGGAGCTGCCACAGCACTGGGCCGAGCTTCTCGCGCAACGCGAGCAGGCCGGACGCGAAGAAGTTCGGCAGCACGGTCCCGCTGTCGCGCAGCCGCATCATGTGCGTGACGAATCGGGAGCCCTTGACCGCAAAGACGAACCCGTCCGGCGTCTGCTCGTACCAGGACCGATAGCTCTGCGGGCGCTGCAGCGAGTAGAACGACCCGTTGATCTCGATCGAGTTGAGGCGGCTGGCGGCGTAGCGCAGCTCGTCGCGCTGCGGCAGACCCTTCGGGTAGAACGCGCCGCGCCATGGCGGGTAACGCCAGCCCGAGATGCCGATCCGGATCTCGCTCACGTGGATGGACTCAGTAGGAGCGGCCGACGTATGCGACGAGGTCGGGCTCGGCATCGCTCTCGGGCACCGAGCCGTCGGGACGCTGCAGGCAGCGCACCGTGACCGCCGACTGCGCGAGCTTCGCCTCGCCCTCCTCGCCCAGCGTCGACCAGGCGATCTTCGCCCAGCCTTCGGCGGCGGCGGCAGCCGCATCGTCCACTGTGGACACTTCGGCGATGCGTGCGTCGCGGGCTTCGCGGGCGAAGTCGAGCATCGCCTGCTGCTCGTCGACGAGCCGCCGCGCGATCTCGCCGCTCAGCTCGGCGAGTGCCACCGGCTGCTTGCCGCCGGAGAGCCGCAGCGCGAGCGTCGCAACCCCGCCGTCGAGGTCGCGAGGGCCGAGCTCGACGCGCAGCGGGACGCCCTTGAGCTCCCAGTCGACGGCCCGGCGGCCGAACGGGATGTCGGCACGGTCGTCGACGACGACGCGAACGCCGGCGTCGCGCAACTCAGTGCCGATCTTGTGCACGGCGTCGACGACCTCGGGCTTGATAGCCATGACGACCACCTGCGTCGGTGCCAGCGCCGGCGGGACACGCAGGCCCGCGTCGTCGCCGTGCACCATGATCAGCCCGCCGACCATCCGCGCGGACGAGCCCCACGACGTCGTCCAGGCCAGCTCGCGGGCGCCGTCGCGCGAGGAGTACTCGATGTCGAACGCCTTCGCGAAGTTCTGCCCGAGCTCGTGCGACGTACCCATCTGCAGTGCCTTGCCGTCGAGCATCATCGCCTCGCAGGTCAGCGTGTTGATCGCACCGGCGAAACGCTCCTGCTTGGTCTTTCGGCCGACCACCACCGGTATCGCCAGCACGTCGACCATCAGGTCCTCGTAAGCCTCGTGCAGGATGCGCAGCGCGTAGTCGCGGGCCTCGTCATGGGTCGCGTGCGCCGTATGGCCCTCCTGCCACAGGAACTCGCTGGTGCGCAGGAAGAGCCGAGGGCGCAGTTCCCACCGCACGACGTTGGCCCACTGGTTGAGCAGCAACGGCAGGTCGCGGTAGCTCTGCACCCACTTGGCCATGAACTCGCCGATGACCGTCTCGGACGTCGGCCGCACGATGATCGGCTCCTCGAGCTGCTTGCCCCCCGCGTGCGTGACGACTGCGAGCTCGGGGCTGAAGCCCTCGACGTGCTCGGCCTCGCGGCGCATGTACGACTCCGGGATGAACAGCGGGAAGTACGCGTTCTGCGCGCCGCATGCCTTGATGCGCGCGTCCATCTCGGCCTGGATCCTTTCCCAGATCGCGTACCCGTACGGGCGGATCACCATCGTGCCGCGCACCGGACCGTTGTCGGCCAGCTCGGCCTTCGCGATCACGTCCTGATACCAGCGGGGGAAATCGTCGGATTGCGATGTCAGCACGGACGCCATGAGGCGCAATGCTACGGATCCGGTCGCGGCGAATTCGATCGAGTTCCGCCTGGCCGGGCGATAGCGTGGCGAGATGGCTACCCCGGTTGATCTGGCCGCCGCACTGGCAGGCATCAGCGAGCACTGGCGCCCGCTCACGGTCGCGACGCTCAACGACTACGACATCAGGCTGGCGCGGATCCACGGCGAGTTCGTCTGGCACACGCACCCGGAGACCGACGAGGTGTTCCTCGTCGTCCGCGGCAACCTCACCCTGCAGCTGCGCGACGGCGACGTACAGCTCGCCCCGGGACAGCTGTACGTCGTCCCGAAGGGCGTCGAGCACTGCCCGCGCGCGGACGACGAGTGCCACATCATGATGATCGAGCCGTCGGCCACGGTGAACACCGGCGATCTGCCGACGAGCGAGCTCACCGCGCCGCGCGTCGTGAGCTGACCGGTCAGGCGATGACCACGCCGCGCAGCACCATCCGCCGCGGACTGTCCACAGTGGACAGATCGGCGCGCGGATCGGCGTCGTAGACGACCAGGTCGGCCGGCGCGCGCTCGTCGAGACCCGGCAGTCCCAGCCACTCGCGCCCCCGCCACGACGCCTGCGCGACGACGTCGGCCTGCGGGATGCCGGCGTCAACCAGGGCTCGCATCTCGTCGCGCACGAGGCCGTGTGCGAGCCAGCCACCGGCGTCCGTGCCGGTGTATACGGCGATGCCCGCCTCCCAGGTCGCGCGGAGGCGGTCGCGGGCTGTCGCATGCAGGGCACGCATGTGCGCCGCGTAGGCCGGGAATTTCGTCTCGCCCTGCGCTGCATACGACGGGAAGTTGGCGGTGTTGATCAGCGTCGGGACGACGGCGATCCCGCGACGGGCGACGTCCTCGAGCAGGTCGGCGGTCAGCCCCGTGCCGTGCTCGATCGAGTCGATGCCGGCGGCGATCAGCCCAGGCAGGGCGTCCTCGCCGAACACGTGCGCGGCGACCCGGGCGCCGAGGTCGTGCGCCCGGCCGATCGCCTCCTTGAGCGCGCCGTCGGGCCAGACCGGCGCGAGATCACCGAGGTCGCGGTCGATCCAGTCCGCGGCGAGCTTCACCCAGCCGTCACCGCGCGCCGCCTGCACCGCGGCCTCGTCGGCGAGCTGATCAGGTTCGACCTCGACGCCGAGGTGCCGGATGTAGCGGTACGGACGCGCGATGTGCCGCCCCGCACGGATCAGCCGAGGCAGGTCGTCGCGCCGCTGCACGGACGTGTTGTCGACCGGCGAGCCGGCGTCACGCAGTAGCAACGCCCCGGCGTCACGATCGGCGAGTGCCTGCGCGGCCTGATCGTCCGGGTCGTCGACGAACCCGTGGGGCGACAGGCCGATGTGGCTGTGCGCGTCGACGAGTCCTGGGATGACCCAGCCGCCCGAGCTGATCGTCTCGGCGGCGCCTGCATAGCGCTCGTAGGTCAGCCGCCCGTCGACGATCCAGGCGTCGCGCTCGGTCTCGTCCGGCAGGAACACCCCCCGAAGGTGCAGCACGCTCATGACGGCCACGCCTCGGCGATCAGCCGCCGGGTGTCGGCGAGCAGCTGAGGCAGCACCCGAGTCTGGCCGACGATCGGCATGAAGTTCGTGTCGCCGCCCCAGCGCGGCACGACGTGCTGATGCAGATGCGCCGCGATTCCCGTACCTGCGACGACGCCTTGGTTGATGCCGATGTTGAACCCGTGCGGGCCGGCGGCTGCGCGCATCGCCTGCATGGCCTGGGCGGTGAACACGCCCAGTTCGGCGAGCTCGTCACGGACCAGATCGGTGTAGTCGGCGACGTGGCGGTACGGCACCGTCATCAGGTGGCCGCTGTTGTACGGGTACAGGTTCAGTACGGCATAAACCAGCTCGCCGCGCGCCACGATCAGCCCGTCCTCGTTGGAGAGCTTCGGCGCCCGGCAGAACGGGCACTCCTCGCCCGCCTCGTCGTGCGTCGGCTTGCCCTCGCCCAGGATGTATGCCAGCCGGTGCGGCGTCCACAGTCGGCCGAACGCATCGGGGTCGCCGGCGTACTCGCTGGCCGGGCGTTCCTCGGTCACGAGACGAGGCCCTTCACGAGCATCGCAGCGAGTACCGCAGGGAGCGCCAGCGAGCGAGGAACGGAGCGAGGAGCGGAGTGGAGGGCTGAGGCGGGAAGCACAGTCATGACGCGAAATGAGTCGCCGTCGGCGAGTCGTTGACACGACGCGCGACGAAGTCGGCGATCTCGGCGACAGCCTGGTCGACCGGGATGCCGTTGCGCTGCTCGCCGTCGCGGTACCTGAAGGACACGGCTCCGGCCTCGGCGTCGGCGGCGCCGGCGATGAGCATGAACGGCACCTTCTGCCGCTGCGCCGTGCGGATCTTCTTCTGCATCCGATCGTCTGAGTCATCGACTTCGACGCGAATCCCCTTGCCCCGCAAGCGGTCTGCCACGTCGTTCAGGTACGGCACCTGGTCGTCGGTGACCGGGATGAGCACCGCCTGTACCGGCGCGAGCCACGCCGGGAACGCCCCCGAGTAGTGCTCGGTGAGCACGCCGATGAAGCGCTCGATCGACCCGAACTTCGCCGAGTGGATCATCACCGGCTGCTGCCGAGTGCCGTCGGCGGCTTGGTACTCCAGCTCGAAGCGCGCCGGCTGGTTGAAGTCGTACTGGATGGTCGACATCTGCCAGGTACGGCCGATCGCGTCCCGCGCCTGCACCGAGATCTTCGGGCCGTAGAAAGCTGCCCCGCCGGGGTCGGGCACCAATTCCAGCCCGGACTCGACCGCGGCACCCTCGAGCACCTTGGTCGCGACCGACCATTCCTCCGCGGTGCCGATGTACTTGTCCGCCGCGTCGTCGCGGGTCGACAGCTCCAGGTAGAAGTCGTCCAGGCCGAAGTCGCGCAGCAGCCCGAGGATGAACTGCAGTAGCTTCTTTATCTCGTCGGCCGCCTGCTCGGGCGTGCAATAGCTGTGCGAGTCGTCCATGGTCAGCCCGCGAACCCGGGTCAGGCCGTGCACCACACCGGACTTCTCGTACCGGTAGACGGTACCGAACTCGAACAACCGCACCGGCAGCTCGCGATAGGAACGACCGCGCGAACGGTAGATCAGGTTGTGCATCGGGCAGTTCATTGCCTTGAGCCGGTACTCCGACGACTCGAGCTCCATCGGCGGGAACATGCTGTCGGCGAAGTATGGCAAGTGGCCTGAGGTGACGAACAGGCCGTCCTTGGTGATGTGCGGGGTATTGACGAAGTCGAACCCCTCGTCGATGTGCCGCTGCCTGACGTAGCCCTCCATCTCGCGGCGCAGCACGCCGCCTTTCGGGTGGAACACCGGCAGCCCTGACCCCAGCTCGTCGGGGAAGCTGAACAGGTCGAGCTCGGCACCGAGCTTGCGGTGGTCGCGCTTGGCGGCCTCTTCGAGCTGGACGAGGTGTGCCTTGAGATCGTCGCGCGATGCCCAGGCCGTGCCGTAGATGCGTTGCAGCTGCGGGTTCTTCTCGCTGCCCCGCCAGTACGCGGCTGCGGTGCGCATGAGCTTGAATGCCGGGATGCGGCGGGTGGTCGGCAGGTGCGGCCCGCGGCACAGGTCGGTCCAGACGAGATGGCCCGACTTCGCGTCGCGGTTGTCGTACATGGTCAGCCCGTCGCCACCGACCTCGACGGACTCCTCGCTGCTCTGGCCTCCCTTCAGGCCGATCAGCTCCAGCTTGAACGTCTCGGCGTCGAGCTCGATGCGCGCATCGGCATCGGTAACCGGGCGTCGCTCGAAACGCTGGCCGGCCTTGATGATCTCGGCCATCTTGGCCTCGATGGCCGTGAGGTCGTCCGGGGTGAACGGCCGGGGCGGCAGGAAGTCGTAATAGAAGCCGTTCTCGATCGGCGGGCCGATGCCCAGCAGCGTCCCCGGGAACAGATCCTGAACCGCCTGCGCCATGACATGCGCGGCCGAGTGGCGCAGCACGGCGAGGCCGTCCGGCGATTCGGCGGCGACCGGCGCGACCTCGGCATCCGCCTGCGGCGCCCAGGCAAGATCGCGCAACTCCCCCGCTGCGAGGTCGCGCACGACAACCGCACCGGACGGCCCGTTCAGTTCGACGCCGGCCTCGCGCAGCGCATCGGCCGCCGTCGTGCCCGCGGGGACCATTACGGTCTGGACGGGCGCGGGCCTGGACGCGGTGGCGGACACGGGTTCTCCTCGGATCGCTGCGGCTCGCTTGGCCGCCCTATTGCCGGACGTGTCGCATGCTAGTGCGATGCCTCGACCCCTCCGACCTCATATCGCCGCCGGACGCGCCCGCCTGGCCCTCGCGGCGGCGCTGCTCGTCACGATCGGCGCGTGCTCGACGGCGGTGTCGGGTACCGGGCGGCGCACGTCACCCCGGCCATCCGCGCGGCCCTCGGCAGATCCTTCGACTAGCCCGCACCCGACGCGCTCGACCGCGACTGCGGCGCAGGGCGAGTTCAGCTTCGCGTTCGCCGGCGACGTGCATTTCGAGGATCGCACCGCGGACCGGCTGGCCCACCCGGCGACCGCGTTCGGCGAGGCGAAGCCGGTCCTGGCCGCCGCCGACCTGACGATGGTCAACCTCGAGACGGCGATCACGACGCGTGGCGAACCCGCGCCGAAGGACTTCCACTTCCGCGCGCCGGCGGCGGCGTTCACCGCATTGCGCGACGCAGGCGTCGACGTCGCCACGATGGCCAACAACCATGCCGCCGACTACGGCGCGGTCGGCCTACGCGACACGTTCGCCGCGATCCGGGCGAGCCGGTTCCCGGTCGTGGGCATCGGGGCCAACGCCGGCGAGGCGTACGCCGCTTGGCAGACGTCGGCCAACGGCGCGAAGGTCGCGGTCATCGCCGCCAGCCAGGTGCGCGACGAGACTCTCGCCAACTACACCGCCGGCCCGGACTCGCCCGGCATCGCCAGCGCCGACAGCGACCTGTTGCTGCAGTCCGTTCGTGCGGCCAAGGCCGCCGGATATGTGGTGGTCGTCTACCTGCACTGGGGCATCGAGTACACGAGCTGCCCTGACGCGGACCAGCAAGGCCTGGCCGACGCGCTCGCCCGCGCCGGCGCGGCAGCGATCATCGGCGCGCACGTCCACCAGCTGCAGGGCGCCGGCTGGCGCCCGGACGGAGCATTCGTCGCCTACGGGCTCGGCAACTACCTGTGGTGGCGCTCGTTCGGCAACGCCCAGGACGACAACGGGGTGCTGACCCTCAGGTTCCGCTCCGGACGGGTCGTCGCAGCGCATTTCGCGCCGGCCCACCTGGACGATCGCGGCGTCCCGCTACCCGCGACGGGCAGCGAGGCGGCACGCATCGACGCCGAGTGGGAGCAGGTGCGGCAATGCGCCGACCTGGCCGCCGACCCGCCGCGCTGATCCCCGGGCTGGCCTACGCTCGCTCGACCGCCGGTTCGCCGACCGGCGCGGCGTCGGCCAGCGCGCGTTCCGGCTGGCGGGGCTTCGCGAGCGCGATCAGCGAGATCGCCGCCGCGACCACCATGAAGACTGCCGACACGGCGAACGTGCGGTCATAACCCCCGGTCTGCGCGACACCCGGGCCGGATCCGGCCAGCGCGTGCGAGCGGGCGGTTGCGATGGTGAGCAGCACCGCGAGGCCGAGCGAGCCGCCGATCTGCCTGGCCGTGTTGATCAAGCCCGACGCCAGGCCGGCATCGCCCCGGCCCACGCCGCTGTTCGCCGCGAGAGTCACCGGGACGAACGACATGCCGATGCCGAACGTGATGATCGCGCCCGGGATGCCCACGTGCAGCGCGTACGAACTGCCGGCGTGCATCCGTCCGAGCAACACGAGCCCGACCGCGGAGATGAGCGGCCCGATCGCGAGAAGGGTCCGCGCGGGCACCCTGCTCAGCAACCGCGCCGACAGCTGCGTGCCGGCGATGATCGCGAGCGGCATCGGCAGGAACGCGAAGCCGGTGCGCAATGGACTGTAGCCCTGGACGTCCTGCAGGAACTGGGAGAGGAAAAAGAAGACGGAGAACAGCACGGCGCCGATCAGCACCATGATCAGGTTGGCGCCGCTCAGCGCCCGCGAGCGGAACAGCCGCAACGGCATGAGCGGGTGTGGGTGCCGCGCCTCGATCAGCAGGAACGCCGCGATCAGCACGGCGCCGAGCCCGAGGAACCCGATCGTCTGCGCCGAACCCCAGGCGTGCCGGTCGGTGGAGACGACGCCGTAGACCAGCGCGACCAGGCCGCCGGTGATCGTGACCGCTCCGGCCCAGTCGAGGGTCGGGCGGTCGCCTTCGGCCCGGGACTCAGGGATCGCCAGGCGAGCCATGACCAGCACCAGCAGGCCGATCGGGACGTTGATGAACAGGATCCATCGCCACGACAGCAGGTCGGTGAGCACACCGCCGGCCAGGACGCCGGTAGCGCCCCCGGCGCCGGCGACCGCGCTCCACAGCCCGAGCGCGCGCGTCCTCGACTTCGGATCGGTGAACGTCGTGGTCAGGATCGTCAGCGTCGCGGGCGACAGAACCGCGCCGCCCAGGCCCTGCAGGGCACGTGCCGAGATCAACTCGCCGCCGGTCTGGGCCAGGCCGCCGAGCAGCGAGGTGACCGAGAACAGCGTGACGCCGATCAGGAACAGCCGGCGGCGTCCCCACAGGTCAGCCGCGCGGCCGCCGAGCAGGAGGAATCCGGCGAACGTGAGCGTGTAGGCGTTGAGCACCCAGGCGAGCCCGCTCTGCGACATGTGCAGCTCGCGCTGCATGTCCGGAAGGGCCACGTTCACGATGCTGATGTCGAGGACGACCATGAACTGCGCAACGCACACCACCGCCAGCAGCAGGCCGGTGGGGCGAGCACGGATGGCATCGAGTGAACGGGTAGGCAGGACAGTCATCGAGCAGGCTCCAAAGAATCGGGTTCACGCAGCCCAACCCCGGCCGGGGCATATGCATTTCCGTTGTCCGGGAAATGTGGCTCAACGCCCGGCGCGCCGCCGCCGCCCGGCGCGGGCCGCGAAGTCGTCGAGCGCCGACAGCACGTCGCGGGTCTGCCACATGCGGTTGCGCTGCCGCCCGCTGAACTCGGTGAGGATGCCCGCGTCGGACAGCTGACGCAGCGCCCGGTGCGCGTTCGCCGACGTGGCCCCCAACTCGTTCTGCACCAGCTCGGCGTCGACGACCGGCTGGCGCAGCAGAAGATCGGCTAGCCGCCACGCGACGGCGTCCTGGCGGGCCGTGATCGCGGCATTCCACCGCTCACGGGTGTCGCGCAGGTCCGCGACCAGCCGGCGCCCGTTGGCGATCGCGCTGAAGGACGCCTCGGCGATGAGCGTCACGATCCGCGCGGCATCGCCCCGGCGGTACGCGGTGAGCGCGGCGAAGTACGCGTCGGTGTCGGTGAGCAGGCCGGCGGACACGGGCACGGTGACGTTGCGGGTCAGCGCCTTGGCGCGCAGCATCGAATGGACCAGCGCCCGACCGGTGCGGCCGTTGCCGTCGGCGAACGGGTGGATCGTCTCGAACTGGGCATGAGCTAGCGCTGCGTGGGCCAGCACGGGCAGGTCGTCGCGTTGCACGAACTGGATGAGGTCGGCGATGGCGGCGGGCACTCGTTCGTGATGCGGCGCGACGAACGCTGCCCCGTGCGGGCCGAAATCGCCGCCCCCGATCCAGACCTGTTCGGTTCGCCAGCGGCCGGCCGTCTCGGGATGGTGCCGGTGCATGAGCGCGCTGTGCATCGCCAGCACGGCGTCGGCGTCAAGCCGGTCGGCCAGGTCGATGGCTGCCTGCATGGCCCGGACGTTGGCCACGATCTCCGACGCGTTCAGCTTGTCGTCGTTACCGAGCTCGGCAAGTGCGATCGCCCGCGCGCCCGAGGTCAGGTTCTCGATCTTCGACGACGACGAGGATTCCGAGCGCAGCAAGATCGCGCCGAACGGGGCGATCTCGGCACCCATCTCGGCGTCGAACCGGGCGATCTCGGTGGACGCCTCGTCGGCCAGCGCGAGCGCACCGCTCGGCAGTGAGACGGAAAGCTTCGCAATGCGCGGCACGACGGCCGCCTCGTACGGGCCGGCGTGGCGCCGCCGCAGGGTGCGCGAGCCCATGCCTGCCGGCAGCGCGGAGATCCACTCGCGCTCCTCCCAGGCAAGAGCGGGCCAGGTCGCGACTGGCCGGTTCGGACGGGCCGGAGCGGATGCCATGCATCCACCCTAGCATCCGATCTGGCAATATCGGATGCTAGCGATCAGCGTCGCCATTCGGTGCCGGCAGGTGTCGCGCCGACTTGATCGGCAAAGGTCTCGATCTTGCGGGCCAGCGTGCCCTTGAGCGCAAGACAGCCGGGCAGCAGGCTGGCAACAGGGCGGGATCCCGGGGCATGTCGAGGGCATGTCCAGCTCGAAGGGTTCTCCCGATGGTTCGCCGGCCGCTCTGTCTGGTCCTCGCACTCAGCCTGTTGGTCACGGGCAGTGTCGTGTCTGCCTCGACGTCCGCCGCGAGCACGCCGCCGACGCCGCGCAACCTTCCGTCCCGGATCGAGGCGCTCGCCGACTACGTGCCGCAGACATCCTGCGATCCGACGACGAAGCCGGGCTCTGCCGCCCTCGGCAAGCTGCTCGTCTCCACCTACCACGGCACCTCGTGGGCCAGCGCCTACGGATGCGGCACGGACGGCACCGTCAGCGAGCACTACGAGGGCCGGGCCGTGGATTGGATGGCGTCCGTACGCACCCGCACCCAGGCTGCGCAGGCGCACTCATTCCTCACTTGGCTGTTCAAGTCCGACGCCGCGGGACACCGATTCGCGAACGCCCGCCGGCTCGGCGTGATGTACATCGTCTTCAACAACCGGATCTGGGGCGGCTGGGACGGATCCTGGCACCCCCACTCGAACTGCGCGACCCATCCGGAGAAGTCCGCGGACTCGAACTGCCACCGCAACCACATGCACATCTCGCTGTCGTGGGAAGGCGCGATGAAGCGGACGTCGTTCTGGACCGGCAAGGTCGCTGCCCCTGACTACGGGCCGTGCCGGGCGCGCGACCTGAACTGGGCGGCGCCGTACAAGAAGGCCAACCCGCACCCGTGCCCGGACTATCGGCAGGTGCACGCTCCCGCGGGCGCGTCGGCGACGATGCGCGCGCTCGTCACGTACTCGGGCGCGGTGGTGCGCTACGGCTCGACCGGGCCGGCTGTCGCCGCGGTACAGCGGGCGGTCGGCGTGAGCGCGTCCGGCAGCTTCCTCGCCAAGACGCGAGCGGCGGTCAGGTCCTGGCAGAAGCGCCAGCATCTGGCGGTTACCGGTGTCGTGAGCGCCACGACGTGGCGGGCGCTGCTGCGGGCGTTCGGTCACGCGAAGAAGACCGCGCCACCCACGACGAAGAAGACCGCGCCCGGCAAGGTGCCGAACATCCACCTCGCCTACGGCTCGACCGGGACGCGAGTGGTGGCCGTGCAGCGCCGGCTGAAGGTGCAGCCGGTCAGTGGCTGGTTCGGGCCGATCACCCGCGCCGCGGTCGCGCGATTCCAGCGTGCGCACCACCTACGGCCGACCGGTGCCGTGGGCGGCCGAACCTGGCTGGCGCTCGGATTCCACTGAACCATGGCGATCAGGGACCTTCGTCCCTGTCCGGTGCATGATCGACTACCTAAGGTCACTTCTCGAGACTCGGGGCCGTTTCGCCGTCTCAGCCGACGGGGCTTGATTCGCGCTCGGGTAGCGGCAGCCGGCTGACGTGCTTGCTGGGTGGGACGGGCACGTCACAGCGTTGCCGCGCCCGCGACGCGAGCGCGACGTGAGGCCACGTCTCAGACGAAGTCCACGGCGAGCATGCCACCGTGCTCAGCCGACGATGCTGGATGTAACTCCCCCACGACAACCACCGGGCACGGCGAGCGGTGCATGATCGTGGACGGCACCGGGCCGAGTCGGGTGCTCCACCGGTCCTCGCTGTGGTGGCAGCCGATGACGACGAGCTGGGCGTCCCGGGCGGCCTGAAGCAACGCGTCGGACGGCTCGGCCTCGACCAGCAACGGCTCGAGCGGGACGCTTCGATAGCGCGTCGCCGTCGCGGCGAGCTCGAGGCGCTCGGCACTGTCCGGCGTGCCCGATGCCTGCACGGCCACCAGCGTCGCTGCGCGCCGCTGCGCCTCGTCGAACGCGAACTCGAGGGCGAACCGGCCGGACGGAGTCGGCGAGATCCCGACCACGACGCGGGGCGCGCGGTCGTCTCGGCGCGGCATGCGCCGTCCGGGAACCACGGCCACCGGGCAGTGCGCGTGCGCCGCAACCCGGTAGCTCACCGATCCGAGGATGCTCGAGATGATGCCGCCCCGGCCGTGCGTGCCGACGACGATCAGTTCGCTGTCTGCGCTCAGCGCAATCAGCGCGTCCGCGGCGGGTGTGCGGCCGAGCAGGGTCGTGACCACGATGCTCGGCTGACGAGCCGACGCGGCGGCGGCGTGCTCGCTGAGCATCCGCTCGCCGACCTCGTCCAAGGAGCGCACGGCCGGCTCGTCGGCATGGTTCACGGCAACGGTGTCGGCGAGGTCGGGCGCGTGCACGACGAGCAGCATCTGGCCGCGTACCCGGCATTCGTCGGCGGCCCAGAGCATGGCGGAGCGAGCGCCGGGCGATCCGTCAACGCCAACGACAATCCGGTTGCTGGTCACGGCCTCTCCCAGGCTGGTGGCTTCACCGCCAACGTTGACCGTTTGGTGCATCGATCAGGCAGGGGCGGACGTCCCGAGCCGACGCTGCCCTAGGTCCGTCGAAACGGGCGCGCCCCTCAGGTTCGCCGGATTTCCGACCCGTACACGGCCGCCTGCGTGCGTCGTTGCATCCCGAGCTTGGCCAGCAGGCCGGAGACGTAGTTCTTGACGGTCTTCTCGGCAAGGAAGAGGCGCTCGCCGATCTGCTTGTTGGTCATTCCGTCGGTGATCAGGCCGAGGATCTCGCGCTCACGGTCGGTGAGCGACGCGAGCCGGGCATCCTGTGGCGCCCCTTCGCGCAACCTGGTGAGCAGCCGCCCGGTGACGGCGGGGTCGAGCAGCGACTTGCCGGCAGCCACCTGGCGCACGGCCTCGATCAGCGAGGTACCCCGAACCTCCTTGAGCAGGTAGCCGGCAGCCCCGGCCATGACCGCGGCGAACAGGGCGTCGTTGTCGTCGTAGGACGTGAGAATCAGGCAGCGAACCTCGGGCGCGGACGAGCGGATGTCGCGGCACACGTCGATGCCGCTGCCGTCGGGAAGCCGAGCGTCGAGCACCGCGACGTGGGGACGTGCCGCGGGTATGCGCCGCAGCGCCTCGCCGGCTGTGGCCGCTTCGCCGACGACGACGATCCCGGGCTGCTCCTCCAGCACGTCGGCTATACCGCGCCGGACGATCTCGTGGTCGTCGAGCAGGAAGACGCGGATGTCCTCGGTCAGCTCAGCGGAATCGTCCATCGCACATGCGTTCCTTCGTGATCGGGTGTGGTGAGTTCTCCGCCGTGCCGCTGTGCGCGTTCGCGCAGGTTCGCCAAGCCGCTGCGGCGAGCGGCCTCGCCGATTCCGATGCCGTTGTCGATCACGTCGACCGACAGCTGCGCGGAGGTCGCGGCCACCTCGACGTCGACCTGGCCGGCCTGGGCATGGCGGGCGACGTTGGTCAATGCCTCGCGGACGACAGCCAGCAGATCCTCGACGATAGGTTCGGGTACGACGGCGTCGAGCGGGCCGGTGAAGCGCAGCCGCGGGGAGAAGCCCAGCGTCTCGGTCAGCTCGGCGGCGACGTCGACCAGTTGCGTGCGCAGCGTTCCGGTCTCCGGCCCGAGCGCGCCGCGGAGCTCGAAGATCGACGTGCGGATCTGCCGGATCGTCGCGTCGATGTCACCCACGACCTGGGCCAGCCGCTCGCCCCGGCGATCACCGCTCAGGCCCGAGGCCACGCTCTGCACGGTCAGCCCCGCAACGAACAGCCGCTGGATGACGTGATCGTGCAGGTCGCGCGCGATCCGGTCGCGGTCCTCGAGCAGCACCATGCGCTGCTGGTCGAGGCGGGCGTCGGACAGTTCGAGCGCGATGGCTGCATGGTTGGCGAACGTTGTCGCCATGTCGAGGTCGGCCTCGTTGAAGCGGCGCCGCCCGTGCAGCCGGCCCACCATGAGCGCACCGCGAATTCGTGCCGCTCCGACCAGCGGAATCGCCATGACCGGCCCGACCGGCATGACCTCGGACAGGTGAACGGTGAAGTTGCGTTCCTGCCGGACGTCGCCGACCAGGACCGGACGTCCGGACTTGATCGCGACCCCGGACAGCGTGCCTTCAATCGGATAGGTCACAGCCGTGAGCGTCTTGGCCTGCTCGCCCGTTGCGACCTCGACCATCACGTGCTTCTCGTCCGCAGTCGGCAGCACGACCGTGACGACGTCGGCCTCGGCCATGTCGTGCAGGCGCCGCGCGATCACCCGCAGCGGAGGTTCGCCCTCGGTCGACAGCAACTGGCGGGTGATCTCGGTGGACGCCTCGAGCCAGAGCTGCCTGCGGCGGGCCTCGTCGTAGAGCCGCGCGTTCTCGATCGCGGTCGCGGCGGTGGCCGCCAGCGCGGACACCAGCTCTTCGTCCTCGGCGGTGAACTCGCCACCTTCACGTTCGGTGAGGTAGAGGTTGCCGTACACCTCGTCCCGGATCCGGATCGGCACCCCCAGGAAGCTCTTCATCGCGGGGTGGTGATCAGGAAAGCCGACCGAGCGCGGGTCGTCGGTAATCGTGCCGAGTCGGATCGGGCGCGGGTCGTCGATCAGCGCGCCGAGCAGTCCCTTGCCCTCCGGCAGATGGCCGATTCGCGCCACCGTCGCGTCATCGACCCCGACGTGAATGAACTGCTCGAGGCCGCTGTCCGGACTGAGCACGCCCAGCGCCGCGTAGCGCGCCTGCACGAGCTCGCGGGCGGCCTCGATGATTCGCCGCAAAACGTGCGGCAGGGCGAGGTCACTCGCAATCTCGCGGCTGGCGCGCAGCAGGCCGCGCAGCCGGTCGCGCGCGCCCATGACGTCCTGTGCCCGCTCCACGAGCGCGGCGAGTAGGTCGTCGAGCTCCAGTTGCAAAGCGTCCGGCGCCCGCGTGGCATGCTCGGGCGCCGTGGCACGCTCAGCGTCGCCCGACATATCTGAAACGGTAGCCGCAGCGCGCCCCGAACGGCGTGATCTTCACTTATTCAGTTTCGGTAAGCACGTCCACGAGACGCCGCCGTCGCGAAGCGGGCGTCTTCGGGGCGCGCCCGATCCGTAGTAGTACGTGCGGGTTCATGTCGAGGCCCAGTTCGTCGCGCAACGCGGCCCTCGTGCGAGGCATCTCGATGACCTGGGTCAACGGACTGGCGGCATAGCCCTGCCGGGTTACTTCCAGCAGGACGTGCTCGAGCGCTTCGCCGGCACGCAGCCAGGCGATCGGCCGATCCTCGAGGGTGCCGAGCAGCAGCAGGCACTGGTTCATGCTCGAATGCGTCTCGACCGGCAGCCAGCCCTGGCCGTGCGTGTCGAAGTCGCGGATCGGCACGTCGTCGTGGGCGCCCTCGTCGACGTGTGGCACCGCGAGCGCGGGTACGCCGTCGCGACGCCGGGGGTCATCCGTGGTCCACGAGCGCAGTTCCGCGCGGTAGGCGGGGTTGGCGTTCTGGTCGCGGTCGGCCTGCTGGCTCAGCCGCGCCGTGGTCAGCCGATGCTCCGGACTGGTGATCTCGAACAGCTGCCCGCCTTCGGCTTCGGCCGCCGCGACGAGGCTGTACACCACGTCGGGTGGCACAGGGTCGGTGGCGAAACGGCGCCGGTTCGTCTGGCGCAGTTCGACCACCGCGTCCAGGGCGCCGATCGGTGGTCGGTCGGCCGCCTCGGACAGCGTCAGGCGGGCGAGCAGGTCCGGCTTGGCCGGGTCGGGGTACCGCTCGACGCTCGCGTCGTAGCCGGCCGCTGCGAGCGCGACGCGGGCGTTGAACAGTGCGCACCCGCAGCTGATGATCAACTGCCGCCCGGTCGGGTCGAGGACCCGCAGCTTGCGGGTCCAGGTGGCATGGATCTCGAGGGTGTCGTGCCCGATGACGAACCGCCACGGCTGAGTGTTGTGCACCGAAGGCGCGAGGGTCGCTCGGATCGCGGCCTGGCGCAGCGCTTGCGCTGGCCTGGTGTGCGTTTGCGAGGTCACGGTTATCCCCTGTTCCGTTATGTCACGCGACGATGCTTCGGTCACGCGACGATGAGTGGCGTGCGGTCGGGCTCGTTCGATGCCGGCGATGGGTCGAGCGCGCCACGAGCGTGAGCGAAACCGAGCGCCGACAGGACCGTCATCACGATCGCGCCGAGCAGTGCGACTCCGGCAGCCCAGAACGCGATGTCACCCATCTTGCCGAATGCATACGCGTCGAGGAGCAGGCCACGCAGCGTCTCACCGCGGAATACGGTCTGCACCTTGCCTGCGAGCGCGGCGTCGTCCGGGTTGGCAAGCGCGGCCGAGGAGAGCTGCGCGTAGGTCTGACCGCCGCCGATCTTGGCCACGTGCACCGCGATGAAGTGATCGGCGTAGGCCTGCGCCTGTGTTCCGTTGACCAGCTGCTTGCCGGCGTACTTCTCGAGGTAAGGCTTGACCTGCGGATCGGCCAGGCTCTCGCTGCCCTTGGCCGGGAAGTAGATCTTCTGGGCCGCGAGCTGCGTATGCACCTCGTGGTCGACAAAGCTGTGCGCCCAGTACAGCAGTGCGGATGCGATCAGCAGAACGGCCGCGACCACGAGGCCGCCGGCTGCCAGCAGTCGGTCGAGTGTCTTCCTGCCCATGGCGGAACTCCTTCAGATGAACGGGGGTGTCTTGTACGTCCACGACGATCCCGTCGCAAGCGAGGCGCTAGCAGGGGCGAACGTCCTACCGCCGATCCACGAAGGTCACCGGTCGGACCTCGGCAGATAGAGTCGCGGACCGGCCCGGTACTGGTACCGGGCCGGTCCGCGAGCTGTGCTGCGCCGTTGAGACCACCCCCCGGGTCACGGTGAGCCGTTCCACGCTGATGGCCTCTCCGGGCGCACGGTCGATCTTCGCGACAAATCCCCTCGTTCGGCAGGGTCGAAGGTCCCTCGCGTGGGGGCCCGAACGGCTCTCGCCGGGCAGCCGTTGGTCAGACGACGCGGCGTAGCCTTCGCGCAAGACTGGAGACAGCGCCGATCCGAGGAGCGAGACCATGGCAGCCACCTGCTCCATACGCACGGACGGCCATGCGTCGCGCGTGTCGATCGAGAGCGACGGCCGCCCGGTGGCGGCTGCCGACATCGTCGACGACGGGACGGCCGTGGTGTTGAGGTTCCGGGTCGACGGTGGCCACCTGCCGATGCACGTTCGCCATCAGCTGATGCAGGCTGTGTTCGACCTGCCGGCATTGCAAACCCGGCGCGTGGTGCATGCGTCCCTCCCGCTCGGTGACGTCGACCTGCTCGCCGGCCTGCGCACCCACTGCGCGGACGTCGACACGCGCGCCGCCGGCTCGACGTGCCTGGTCGACGCCGTCGCGAAGGGCGAGAGCTGATCGCCGGCTCAGGGTGAACGCAACCGCCGGATCTCATGCTCGATGTCGCGCCCTATCTCGGCGCGTGCTCGCTCGCGCGCCCGGGCGAAGTACCCGTGCGGGTCGGCGAGCATCCGATCGGCGGCGTCGGTGGCGTCGTCGGGATCAGGCGTTCCCAGTTGCTCCGGGCCGCGAACAGCGTCGTCGCGCCCACCACTCGCCGTCATGACGCGTCATCTCCGTCGGAGCAGCTCATGGCGTCCTCCGTAATACGGCATGTCGGACCGCACTGCTGCTCAGCATGCTCGCGTGGTGGCCGATCGAGAAGGGCACTTCGCCCCCGACTCGGCGCGCCGCTTGATGCCCAGCAGCATGCGGCGGGTCATGAGCAGCGTGACCGGATCCATCACCAATGCGGCGAGGCGGGCAAGCGGGCCGCCTCGGGCGCTGCGGCTGCGGGACACCAGTCGGCACTCGCTCGGTCCTTGTGGCACTACCTGGAAGGACCACACCGCGTCCCACGGCGAGTCGGGGGGCTGCTGTCGCAGCACGAGCGAGCGGCCCTCGTCGATGCGGGCGACCGGCAGCGCCATGCCGTCGCGCATGCCGAACCAGCCCGGGCGGACCAGGCGGACGGCGTCGCCGACCTGCAGGTGCTGCCATTCCTCGCGGATCTCGTCGGTGCTGTGGATGCGCAGGCCGAGCAGGTTCTGCAGCCGGTCGTAGCTGTACATGCCGCCGCGGTCCTGGCCGATCTGCACCACCCAGCGCCAAACCTCGTCGGCCGGCGCGTCGATGGTTACGGCGCGCGTGGTGATGTCGGCCGGTTCGGCGATGAGGTCGTCGCCAGGAAGCCGGGTCAGGCACTCGCGCTTGCTTGCGCCCCAGTCGCGAAACTGCCGGCCGGCTGCGAGCGCGATCAGGCCGATTCCGGCAGCGAGCAATGCGCGCATCACACCCGGAGCATCGCGCTGATCGAGCGGGCGCCGCCAGGGACGAACGTCATCGCGTGCACGGGCCGAATGCCGGTACGGGACCAAAGACCGGGCGGTCGTGGCCGGACGGCCCTGATCAACATCGGCACGACCTGCGAGGCTGCTGCGGATGATCTTGCTCGGGCGGACGAGAAAGGGTCCGAAATGACCGTCACGATCCCGCACGCCACCGACCGAAGCGCGGCGTCCCGAAGTGTTCGCCTGCACCCGCGCGCGTCCGCGGCCCGCATCGCCCGAAGGCTGGTCCGCGACGTGTGCGCCGGCTCGCGACTGCCGGACGATCTGGTCGACGACGCGATGCTCGTCACCGGCCACCTCGTCACGAGCAGCGTCAAGCAGTCCGGCGCGGCATTCGACCTCGTGGTCGAGGTGGACGCCGACACCGTGACGGTCCGCGTGCACGACGACCCGGCCGAGGACCGTCCGTCGACGGCCCGGCGCGGCCGGAAAGGCACGAGCCGAAGCCAGGACATCGTCGCCCGGCGCTCGACGTCATGGGGCTACTACCGCTGCGACTCTGGCCGCGAGACCTGGGCGTCGTTCCGCGCGGAGCCGGAGTACATCACCATTTAGACGCGAGCCCTCCCGCAGGACCTTAGCCACTGCCGGTCGACATTCGGGCGGTGTTGGGTCGGTTGCAGAACCGCGCAGCCGAGTCCTGGAGGGCACCTCATATGACGCACCCGGCCGCGGTTCTCGACCGCGCGGGCCTCGACCGGCTCGTCGCGGTGCTGATCACCGGGGGCTACCGCGTCGTCGGCCCGACCGTGCGCGACGACGCGATCGTGCTCGCCGAGCTCGACTCCGGCGCGCAGCTGCCGGCGGGCTGGGGCGTCGAGTCCGCGCCCGGCCGCTACCGGCTGCACCGCCGCAACGACGCGGCGGTCTTCGCCCACTCGGCCGGCGCCCAGTCGTGGAAGCAGTTCCTGCATCCCCCGAAGCAGCAACTCATGTCGACGGACGGCATCGGCTTCGCGCCCGCGCCGGAGCAACCGGTCCGGTACGCGTTCCTCGGGGTGCGCGGCTGCGATCTGGCCGCGATCGCGACGCTCGGCAACGTGCTCGGCGGAGGCGCGCATCCGGCCGGCTCATTCACCCGCCGGCGGCGGGGCCTGCTCGTCATCGCCGCAGGCTGCACCGAGCCCGGCGGCGTCTGCTTCTGCGCCTCGATGGGTACCGGGCCGGCGCCGGGACCGGGCTATGACCTGTCGTTGACCGAGCGGATCGACTCCGAGGGGCACCGCTTCCTGGTCGACATCGGCACCGACGAGGGGGCGCGCGTCCTCGCCGGCCTGGAGCACCGCACCGCGACGGACCGCGAGGTCGACGACGCCCGGGGGGCCGTCGCCGACGCGGCCACCCGGATGGGCCGCGAGATGCCACTGCCGGTCGGCGACATCAGGACCCTGCTACGAGACAGCCGCGACGCCGCGCACTGGCAGGACGTCGCCGAACGCTGCCTGACGTGCGGCAACTGCACCATGGTCTGCCCGACCTGCTTCTGCACCACCACCGAGGACGTCACCGACCTGACCGGGGAGCACACGGAACGGTCCGAGCGCTGGGCGTCGTGCTTCGAACTCGACTTCTCCTACCTGCACGGCGGCAGCGTCCGGGTTTCCGGCGCGAGCCGCTACCGGCAGTGGATCACCCACAAACTGAGCACGTGGCACGACCAGTTCGGCGAGTCCGGCTGTGTCGGATGTGGACGGTGCATCGCCTGGTGCCCGGTGGGCATCGACATCACCGCCGAGGTCACCGCTCTCGCCCACGAACGCGACGCTGGAGGCTCCGATGCTCAGCTCTGACGCCCTCGCCGGGATGCCGCTGGTCGACAAGCTGACCGACGAGCAGCAGGCCAAGGTCGCTGACCTGGCGCGCGAGGTCACGTTCTCCGCCCGCGAGCGGATCTTCGACGAGGGCCAGCCGGCCAGCGGCTGCTGGCTGATCCGGTCCGGTTGGATCGTGCTGGACACGATCGTGCCTGGACGCGGGCCGATCGTCGTGCAGACCCTCGGCGCCGGTGACGTGCTGGGTTGGTCGTGGCTGGTGCCGCCGCACCGCTGGCACTTCGGCGCCGTTGCTGCTGAGCGGGTCACCGCCGTGGAGCTGAACACCGAGCGGCTCAAGACGCTGGCAGACGCTGACCCGGCACTGGGCTACCCGCTGACGCTCGGCCTGTTCGAGGCCGTCCTGCAACGCCTGCAGAGCACCCGCGGGCGGCTGCTCGACCTGTACGGGAGCCCCCGTGACCGTTGAGTGCGAGCCGTTGCTCGACCGCGACCCGATGGTGCCGGTCCCGTACCGCGTCGCCTCGCGGCGCGACGAGACCCGCGACTCGGCGACGCTGCGCCTGGAGCCGGTCGACGCGGCCATTCCGGCATTCCTGCCCGGCCAGTTCACCATGCTCTACGCGCGCGGCGTCGGCGAGATCGCGATCTCGATCAGCGGCGACCCGTCGCTCGGCGACGGCGCACTGACCCAGACGATCCGCGACGTCGGTGCCGTCAGCCGCGCGTTGCACGACGCGCAGGCCGGCGACCTGGTCGGCGTCCGCGGGCCGTTCGGGACGACCTGGGGCCTGGACACCGCGGTCGGCCACGACCTGGTCATCGTGGCGGGCGGTGTCGGCCTGGCGCCGCTGCGGCCGGTGCTGCTGGGCGCGCTCGCGAACCGCGACGCGTACCGCCGGATCGTGCTGATCGCGGGTGGGCGGGCGCCTGACGAGTTCCTGTTCACCGACCAGCTCGCTGAATGGACGGCTCGTCCGGACCTGGAGGTCGAGCAGACCGTCGACGTTCCGGCCGAGGGCTGGTCGGGCCCGGTCGGCTTCGTCACCGAGCCGCTCGCCCGCGTCGTGGTTGACCCGGGCCGGACGATCGCGTTCCTCTGCGGGCCGGAGCCGATGATGCGGTTCAGCGCGAATGTGTTGCTGGGCAAGGGCATCCCGGCGGCGACCATCCGGGTGTCGCTCGAACGGAACATGCAGTGCGGTGTGGGACTGTGCGGCCATTGCCAGCTCGGCCCGCTGCTCATCTGCCGCGACGGACCGGTCATCGACTACGAACTGGCCCAGCAACTACTCGCCGTCCGGGAGCTGTGATGCCCACGCTCGCTGTATGGAAGTTCGCGTCCTGTGACGGCTGCCAGCTCACCCTGCTCGACTGCGAGGACGAGCTGCTGAGCATCGCCGAAGAGATCACGATCGCGCACTTCCTCGAGGCGTCGCGCAACGTGCTGCCCGGCCCGTACGACGTGTCCCTCGTCGAGGGGTCGATCACGACGCCCGGCGACGTCGAGCGGATCCGGCGGGTGCGCGCCGAGTCACGCACGCTGATCACCATCGGCGCGTGCGCTACGGCCGGCGGCATCCAGGCGCTGCGCAATTTCGGCGACGTCGAGGAGTTCCGTTCGGTCGTGTACGCCAGCCCGCAGTACATCGACACACTGGCCACGTCCACGGCGATCGCCGCGCACGTGCCCGTCGACTTCGAGCTGCGCGGCTGCCCGATCGACAAGCGCCAGTTGCTCGAGGTGATCATCGCGTACCTCGCCGGGCGAAAGCCCGACATCCCCGACACCAGCGTCTGCACCGAGTGCAAGCGGCGCGGGCTGACCTGCGTCATGGTCGCCGACGGCACGCCCTGCCTCGGCCCGGTCACGCATGCCGGATGCGGCGCGGTGTGCCCGTCGGTCCGCCGCGGCTGCTACGGCTGTTTCGGGCCGATGACCGGTGCCAACCTGCCGGCGCTCATCCCCCAGCTGCATGCTTGCGGCATGAGCAACGGCGACGTCGACCGGGTGTTCGCCACGTTCAATGTCGCGGCGCCGGGCTTCGCGCTGCCGGAGGCCGGCCCATGAGCCACCGCAGCAGGCAGTTGAAGGTCAGCTCGCTGGCCCGGGTCGAGGGCGAAGGTGCGCTGCACGTCGTCATCGAGGACGGCCAGGTGCTGCAAGCCGATCTGCAGATCTACGAGCCGCCTCGGTTCTTCGAGGCATTCCTGCGGGGACGCCAGCACACCGAAGCCAACGACATCACCTCGCGCATCTGCGGCATCTGCCCGGTGGCCTACCAGGCCAGCGCCTGGCAGGCGATGGAGGACGCCTGCGGCGTCGTCGTCGACGACCGCATCGCGGAGCTCCGGCGGCTGCTGTACTGCGGCGAGTGGATCTCCAGCCACTCGCTGCACATCTACCTGCTGCACGTGCCGGACTTCCTCGGCTACCCGGACGCGATCACGCTGGCCAAGGACCACCGCGCGATCGTCGAGCGCGGCCTGTCGATGAAGAAGGCCGGCAACGCGATCCTCGAACTCGTCGGCGGGCGGGCGATCCACCCGGTCAACCCGCGGGTGGGCGGTTTCTACAGCGCGCCGACCGCCTCCGACCTCGCACCGCTCGCCGCGCAGTTGCGGCAGGCTCTCGACGACGCGCTGGCGACCGTGGAGTGGGTGGCCACGTTCGACTTCCCGGATCTGGAACTGGATCGCGAGTTCCTGGCGCTGCGCGACCCGGCGCGCTACGCGATCGAGCGTGGCGAGCTCGTGACGTCCGGCGGTCTGTCGTTTCCGGTCAGTGAGTTCAGCGAGCATGTCGTCGAACACCAGGTGCCGCACTCGACAGCCCTGCACGCGACACTCGACGGAGCGCCCTACCTGACCGGGCCGCTCGCGCGGTACTCGCTGAACTCCGCGCAGCTCTCACCACTCGCCCGCGAGGCGGCGACGGCCGCGGGCCTCGGTCCGACGTGCCGCAACCCGTTCCGCAGCATCGTGGTGCGTGCCGTCGAGACCGCCTACGCGATCGACGAGGCGCTGCGCCTGATCGACGCCTACGAGCGCCCCGAACCGGCATGGGTGGCCGTGCCGCCGCGCGCGGCGGTCGGTCACGGCGCGAGCGAGGCACCGCGTGGCGTGTTGTACCACCGCTACGAACTCGACGCCGATGGGCTGATCGAGTCGGCGACGATCGTCGCGCCGACGTCGCAGAACCAGGCCGCGATCGAGGCCGACGTGCGCGACGTCGTCGCCGGCCACCTCGACCTCGACGACGCGGCGCTCACCGCGTTGTGTGAGCAGACCATCCGCAACTACGACCCGTGCATCTCGTGCTCGACGCACTTCCTGGAGCTGACCGTGGAGCGGCGGTGAAGGCTTTGATCGGCGTTGGCAACGAGTTCCGCCGCGACGACGGTGTCGGCCCGGCGCTCGTCGCGCAAGTCGCCGAGTCCGCGCCACCGGGCGTCACGCTCAGCGTGGTGGACGGCGAACCGAGCCAGCTGCTCGACGCCTGGGACAGCGTGCAGCTGGCGGTCGTCGTCGACGCGGTGCTCTGCGATCCGTCCACGCCGGGACGGATCCACCGGACCACTCTGGGCGACGCGTACCCGGCCGGCACGTCGGCGAGCACCCACGGCCTCGGCATCCCGGACGCGCTCGGCCTGGCCGAGGCGCTCGGCCGGGCACCGGCCAGGCTGGTCGTCTTCGCGGTCGAGGCGGCCGATCTCGGCTTCGGCACCGGCCTGTCCCAGCCGGTCGCGGAAGCGCTGCCGGATCTGACCCGGTTGGTACTGGACGAGCTGGCGTAGCCGGGGACCAACGCCTCTACAGCCGGCTGCCGCTCTGGCGCAGCATCCATGCCATCTACGTCTGGGGGGCAATATGACCACTTCGCGCACCTATCCCGCACGTCTGGACGGCGAACTCGATCCGCAGCTGAGCCGGTGGCTCTGGCTGGTCAAGTGGCTGCTCGTCCTGCCGCACGTCTTCGTTCTGCTGTTCCTGTGGATCGCGTTCGTCGTGCTGTCGATCGTCGCCTGGTTCGCGATCCTGTTCACCGGGCGCTACCCGCGCGGCATCTTCGACTTCAACGTCGGCGTCCTGCGCTGGACGTGGCGCGTCTCGTTCTACGCGGTCGACGCGTTCGGCACCGACCGCTACCCGCCGTTCTCGCTGCAGCCGGACCCGACCTATCCGGCCGACTTCACCGTCGACTACCCGGATCATCTCTCTCGCGGGCTGGTGCTCGTGAAGTCGTGGCTGCTGGCGATACCGCACTACATCGTCATCGGCTTCTTCGCGGGCGGCGCCGCGTGGCACTTCGGCGGCCTGATCAGTGTGCTGGCGATCATCGCGGCCATCGTCCTGCTGTTCTCGGGCGCCTATCCGCGGCAGATCTTCGAGTTCGTCATGGGCATGAACCGCTGGTGCTACCGGGTGGTGGCCTATGCCGCGCTGATGACCGACGAGTACCCGCCGTTCCGGCTCGACAACGAGGGGACCGATCCCGGATCGACGCCCGCGGTCGTCACGCCGTCACCGGACCCGGTTCCCGCCACGGCACAATGAGGCGATGCGGGCCTGGGTAGTCGATCACACCGCCCCGATCGACGACGGACCGCTGCGCCGAGTCGAGCGCGACCGGCCGCAGCCCGGTCCGGGCCAGGTCCGGGTCCGGATCAGCTGCTGCGGCGTGTGCCGCACCGACCTGCACCTCGCCGAGGGCGATCTGCCCCCGCGCCGGCCGGCGGTCGTGCCCGGGCACGAGATCGTCGGCGTCGTCGACGCGCTCGGGCCAGGCGCTGACCGGTTCGCCGTCGGCGACCGGATCGGCGTCGCGTGGCTCGGCCGGACCGACGGCACGTGCCGGTTCTGCCGGCGCGGTGATGAGAACCTGTGCGAGTCGCCCGTGTTCACCGGCTGGGACGTCGACGGCGGCTACGCCGACGCCTGCCTGGTCGACGAGGCGTTCGCGTACGCCGTGCCCGCCGGCCTGGACGACGAGCAGGCCGCTCCCCTGCTGTGCGCCGGCATCATCGGCTACCGGGCCTTGCGGCTGGCCGACGTCGGGCCGGGCGGGCGCCTGGGCGTCTACGGATTCGGCGGCAGCGCGCACCTGACCGCGCAGGTGGCGCTTCACCTGGGCATGCGCGTGCACGTCCTGACCCGCGGCGAGCAGAACCGGCGGCTCGCGACCGAGCTCGGCGCCGACTCGGTGGGCGACGCGACCGCCATGCCGCCCGAACCGCTCGACGGCGCCATCCTGTTCGCGCCCGCGGGAGAGCTGGTGCCCGTGGCGCTGCGCGCGCTCGATGCAGGCGGGACGCTCGCCGTCGCCGGGATCTGGCTCTCGGACATCCCGCGCATCGACTACGACGCCGAGCTGTTCCACGAGCGCAAGCTGCGCAGCGTCACCGCCAACACGCGACGCGACGGCGAGGAGTTCCTGCAGCTCGCGCACCGCTTCGACGTCCGGGCCACGACGGTCGCGTACTCGATGGACGACGCTCCCTCCGCGATGGCCGATCTCGCCCACGGCCGGTTCAGCGGCGCGGCCGTCCTGCACAACGACGCGTCATGACGGCACCCTCCGCCGACTTGGCTACCTTCCGGACGCCCCCGAGCGGGCTGACTGCCGACGAGGTCGAGGAGCGGGTCGCCGCAGGGCGCACCAACGCCTTCGAGAGCCCGACCAGCCGCACGCCCCGCGAGATCGTCCGAGCCAACGTCTTCACCGTGTTCAACGGCCTGTTGCTGTCGTTGCTCGTCATCATCCTTGCGACGGGCCAGTGGCAGAACGGCCTGTTCGGCGGCGTGATCGTGGCGAACTCGGCGATCGGCATCGTCCAGGAACTGCGCGCTAAGCGCACTCTCGACCGCCTCGCCATCCTGAACGCCCCTCGCGCGCGGGTGGTCCGCGACGGCGTCGAAGCCGAGATCGAGGTCGCGGGCGTCGTCGCCGACGACCTGCTCGACCTGCGCGCGGGCGACCAGGTGCCCGCGGACGGCGACGTGCACGAGTCGGCCGGCTTGGAGATCGACGAGTCGCTGCTGACCGGCGAGTCCGACCCGGTCGCCAAGTCGGTCGGCGACGACGTGCGGTCGGGCTCGATCGTGGTGGCAGGGCACGGGCGGTTCCAGGCCACGGCGGTGGGCGCCGAGGCGTACGCGACCAAGCTCGCGGCCGAGGCGCGCCGCTTCACGGTGACCCGCTCGGAGCTGGTGGCAGGCACGAACCGATTGCTGCGGTGGATCTCAGTACTGCTGGTCGTGGTCGGCCCGATCCTGCTGTGGAGCCAGTTCCGCAGCAAGGACAACGAAGGCTGGCAGGACGCGGTGACCGGTACCGTCGCCGCGCTGGTGGGCATGGTGCCCGAGGGTCTGGTGCTGCTGACCAGCCTGGCGTTCATGCTGGCGACGGTCAGCCTGGCCCGCCGCCAGACCCTGGTGCAGGAACTGCCCGCGGTCGAGGGGCTGGCCCGGGTGGACATCGTCTGCCTGGACAAGACCGGCACGCTCACGCACGGCGACGTCGTGTTCGACCACGTCGTGCCGCTCGGCGTGGCTGAGGACGATGTCGGCGAGGCGCTCGGGCTGGTTTCGCGCGCCGGCGACGCCAACGCGACGGCGTCCGCGGTGGCGGCGGCGTTCCCGGAGAGCACCTGGCGCGCGTCCGGGGGGGTGCCGTTCTCCTCGGCCCGCAAGTGGTCGGCCGTCGTCGCCGACGGGCGCGGCACCTGGGTGTTCGGCGCGCCGGAGATGATCCTCGCCCGGCCGGCCGGCGACGCCCAGCGGCAGGCCCGCGACCAGGCCGACACGCTCGCTGCCGAGGGAAAGCGGGTGCTGCTGCTCGCCCGCGCGGACGGGGAGCTGTCGGCCACCGACGGCGACGCGGCGCTGCCGGCCGAGCTCACCCCGGCCGCGCTCGTCGTGCTTGCCGAGCGGGTGCGCGCTGACGCCGCCCAGACGCTGCGCTTCTTCACCGAGCAGGGCGTCGGGCTGAAAGTGATCTCCGGCGACAACCCGCGCACGGTGGGTGCCGTCGCTGCATCCGTCGGCGTGCCCGGCGTGCGGGGTGCCGATGCCGTCGACGCCCGCGGGTTGCCCGACGACATCGACGCGCTGGCCGACGTCCTCGAAACCCACAGCGTTTTCGGGCGCGTGACGCCACATCAGAAGCGCGCGGTCGTGGCCGCCTTGCAGCGGCGCGGCCATGTCGTTGCGATGACCGGCGACGGCGTCAACGACGCGCTCGCCCTCAAGGACGCCGACATCGGTGTGGCTATGGGCAACGGCTCGCCCGCCACTCGCGCTGTTGCGCAACTCGTCTTGCTGGACGGCAAGTTCGCCCACCTACCCGACGTGGTCGCCGAGGGGCGCCGGGTCATCGCCAACATCGAGCGCGCGTCGAACCTGTTCCTGGTCAAGAACATCTACTCGCTGGTGCTCGCCCTGATCACCGCTGTGACGATCGGGGCCTACCCGTTGGCGCCGATCCAGCTCACGCTGATCTCGGCGATCACCATCGGGGTCCCTGGGTTCGTCCTCGCGCTCGGGCCGAACCGCCGTCGATACGTGCCGGGCTTCCTCTTCCGCGTGCTGCGCTTCGCGATACCGACCGGGCTGGTCACCGGAGTGGCTGCGTACGTCGGGTATCGCGCGACCCGCCTGCTCGAGTCCAATGCGGGCGTGCCCGAAGGGCGCACCACGGCCACACTCATCGTGCTGATCGTCTCGCTGTGGACGCTGCTCGTGTTGGCCCGCCCGCTCGCCGGCTGGAAGCTGGCCCTCGTGGCGGCGATGGCGGGCGCCGTCGCGCTGGTCGTGGCGATACCGCCGTTGGCGCACGGGGTGTTCCTGCTCGACGTCACGCCGTTGCGCCTGCTCGTCGCTGCCGTGATCGGGGCAGGTGGCGCCGTCCTGGTGGAACTGTCCTACCGGGCGGTGGCGCTCGCCGTGCGGCTGACCGGCAACAACAGCCGGAGTTGATCACTGAGCGGCGTCGGCGCGTCGCCGTGCGCACACGCGGGTGATCAACTTGTCCGAGCCGGGACTTGAGTCCTGGACGGAAAGGATCTCTGCGCCTATCGGCTGGCAACCTGCTGCGGGCAGGGTGACTCGCATGCACGATGACGGGGGCGTCGAACCAGCCGGTACATCAGTCGGCCCATCGGCCACGCAGTCACTCATCGAGGTGACTGACGATCTGCATGCACCGGTGGCCGCCGGCGAGCGGGCCTGCTGTTGCCCGTCCAAGCCCGTCGTGCGCGTGGTACTTCCCGCGACGGCGCAGCGCGACCACCCCGTCGACCTGCTGTTCTGCGCCCACCACTACCGGCTGTCCGGCGTGAAGTTGGCGCGCGACGGAGCCCACGTCTTCGACTCGTCCGGCGCCCTGATGATCTCCGGCAACTTCATCATCGCCGTCGACCGCCTGGCCCGTTGATCCAGGCCGGCTCGGACCGAAGCTCTCAACCCGCGTTCCCCTGCAGCGCAGCAGGGTTGACACATAGGAGCCTGTTGCATAAAGGGGTTTGGGCGTGCCTGCGTGGCTCGGTCGCCGGTGCCCGTGAGGATTCGGTGGTGGGGTTCAACTTCATTGCCGGCGATCGTGATCAGGTGTTCTTGTTGCCG